>Ga0247834_1006080_pt1 | contig 13809 bp, 9 predicted proteins | sample LaCruzMarch2015__8_FD_187118 | JGI IMG/M metagenome (GOLD analysis project Ga0247834, IMG submission 187118) | Freshwater microbial communities from meromictic Lake La Cruz, Castile-La Mancha, Spain - LaCruzMarch2015_12m | ecosystem: Environmental > Aquatic > Freshwater > Lake | place: Spain... | reverse complement strand
GGGGACGCACACGCCCGCGCTGTTGCAGACCGACCCGACGCCGCAGACCGTCCCGGCGGGCTGCGCGCCCGCGTCCACGCAGTTCTCCACGGGCCGGCCGCCCGCGGAGTTGAGGCAGTTGATGACACCGCGGCGGCACGGGTCGGAGGCGATGAAGCACTGCGCGCCCATGCGGCAGGTGATCTCCTCGGTCGGCGCGCAGGTGAACTGCACCTCCGTCGAGATCAGCGTCGGCGCCAGCGTCCCGTCGGGCGAGGGGACCAGCGTCGCCTGCAGCTCGAGGAAGGGGAAGTGATCCGCCCCCAGCGCCGTCGGCATGGCCGCGCGGATCGCGGCGCCGACGTCGAGGCTCGTAGGCGCCATCGGGGTGCCGTTGGGCGCGTTGGGCAGCCGGGTCCAGGTCGCGGCCGCGAGCCCGGGCGCGCTCTGCGCCACGCGCACGCGGAACTCGATGCTCGTCCCCTGCGGCACGACCGTGGAGAAGTTGAACTGGCCCCAGAACGGCGCATCGATGCCGTTGCAGGTCGTCCCCTCGTACACGCGGCGGTAGATGCCGGTGCTGCACACCGTGGAGCCGGTCGACGGGGTCCAGCGGATGGTGCGGCCCGCCGGCGTGACGCCCGCGGAGTTGAAGCCCACCAGGTCGAAGGACGACCCCGTCCCCTGCTGGATGCCGACGGTGGCGCCGTTGCCGGTGGCGCGGTCACCCTGGCCCTCCATCTGGTTGTAGAGCACGTCGATGGTGTTGGTCGTCTCGGCCAGCACCGTCTGGTAGGTCATGTGCTCGGTCGCGTTGGACGAGCCGGGCGGATAGAAGAACTGGTCGTTCCACTGGACGACGTACTCGCGGTTGGGCGAGCTGCCGTACACCGCGATGCACTCCCCGCCGCGGTTGTAGACGTCGTCCCAGAACGCGAAGATCGTGTTCGCGACGTCGCCCGTAGGCAGCGTGCTGTTGACCCACCAGTACGTCGGGTCGACGAACGAGACCATGCCGTTCGCGGAGATGCCCGCCGTGACGAAGGGCGACCCGTAGAAGCGGAAGGTGAACGGCAGCGGGAGCTGGATGGTGCCGTCGTCGGAGTTGACCAGCACCGTCTGGTGGCCGGGCGCCGCGCAGGCGTCGCGCCAGGTCAGCGGGGACGTCCCGCGGGTGTAGTTGCCGCCCGAGGAGCTGGTGCAGGTCGAGGTGATGCCGCCGCGGATGCCCGCGCCGCCCGGGCAGAAGACCGCGTGCGCGGAGTTGGCGACGACGACGTTCGTAGACCCGGACGGGATCGCGTCCCCGGTCTCCGGGCAGATGACCTGGTGGCGGCACTGGGGCGAGCAGTTGCCTGGGCACTGGGACACCACCCCGACGAAGCGCGTCGGCGACGGGAAGTCCTCTCGCCACCGGCGGCACGCAGACCACTGCCCAACCTCCGGGTTGCCGGGCACCGGATCGCAGGTGCGCTGCCCGAGGTTGCAGGTCTCGGTCTCGCTGTAGGTCAGGTCGTTGTCGAGGTCACAGGGGCGCGGCTGGTCGCCGAGGCGGCACAGACAGCCCGCGCGCGTGTTGGGCAGGCGGCCGCAGTAGCACTGGTCGGTGATGCCGGCGTTGGTGTCGTCGCAGTCGACGTTGATGCAGCCGATGCCGAAACCGTAGCGGTCGCCGTCGAGGTCCTCGCAGGTGCTGACCGGGCCGTCGGTCTGCTCGGAGGTCTCGACGAGGTCGGAGGCACCGTCGATGTTGGTCCCCAGGTCGTCGCTGGCGTCCATGCTGGCGGGCGCGTCGAACGCAATGGTGACCGAGGCGTCCTCGAACCCAACGAGCGAGCCGCCGCCACCGCAGCCCGTGAGGGCCAGCAGTGCTGCAACCAGGATCGCTGTTGGTGTCCACCGGACCTTCATCAAACTCCCCGCTCCTCCAACGCAATTGTCGCGAGGATACCGGTGGATGCGCTCGTTAACCTGATGGATCTCACCGCAGATTTCTCGACCTTGAGTTGAGATCCACCTTTAGGGGCCAGCAACCTGCATACCGAGGACCATCGAGCCGAGCGGGAGGCTACAACAGTTCCTCGGAAGACAATCTCCAGGAACTTTCTACCTGCCTACCTCTAAACCATCGGTAAGACCTCACTTTGCCCGCTCCGTGCCTGGCAAAATTGTCTCCGCAATCCATGGTCTACGACCGCCTCTTTCTCCGTTATTTCGTATTTCCATACAACATTGCTCCGCAGAAAGATGTTTCGTTGATTTTCCTGCAGGATGATCTGCCCTGCCAGCGGACTTTCTTGCAGACCTACGCAACGGTTGCGGACTCGACCCACCCCATCACCTGCGGGGCGCCTGCGACCGCTCGAGGGTGCGAGGTACCCCCTCACCGGTCGTCGGGCGAAATGGCGACGCCTGGAACGGGTGTTGTTACGGTCGCCGCGCATTGAGGAAAGGCGACGCGACGGCATGACGGAGACCTCCTGGAGCACCCAACCGCTCGCCGACCTGCAGGCAGAACGGGCCGTGCTCGCGGCCGCGTTGCTCGACGGCGAGGGGCAAGAGCGGATCATCCCCCGGCTCGCGACGATCCTGAGGTCGGGGGACTTCTACGACCCGCGGCACGCGCTTCTGTGGGAGGTGCTGCTGGCGCTGCACACGCGCGGCGAGGCGGTGGACGTGCTCACGGTGGTCGCCGAGCTGCGCGTACGCGACCGGCTGAACACCGTCGGCGGCGCGCAGTACGTGGGCGAGCTCACCGATGAGATCCCGACGCTCTCGCACTGCGAGTCGCACGCGCGCATCGTCTCCGACCTGGCCGAGCGGCGACGGGCGCTGTCGGCCTACCAGGCGGCCTCGCAGCGGCTGATGGGCGGTGAGGCGCTGCCCGCGGTGCGCCTCGCCCTCGACCGCTCGCTCGGCGCCACGCAGGACCTGCAGAGCGCCAACCGCGTCGGCCAGGACGTCGAGGCGATGCTCGACACGATGTGGGCGCGGCGGACGGGCCAGGAGACCGCCATGGGCACGCCCTGGGCGCCGGTCGACGCGCTCCTCGGCGGGGGCCTCTGGCCGGGCATGTACGTGCTCGTCGGGGGCACCGGCTCGGGCAAGACCCAGTGGGCGGTGCAGGTCGCGGTGCACGCCGCGCGGCGCGGCCAGTCGGTGCTCTACCTCGCGCTCGAGCTGTCGCGGCAGGACCTCGCCGCGCGGGTGATGGGCACGCTCTCCGGGGTCGCGTGGAGCCGCATCCTGCGCGGGACGCTCGACGACGTGGAGGTCGCCCAGGTGCTGGAGGCCGCGCGCGCCGCCGAGCAGATCCCGTTTCACACCGAGTGCGGGCCGCCCTTCGGCTACGGCGCCGAGGCCCTCGCGGCCCGGGCGTGGGCGCTCAAGCCCGCGATCATCGTGATCGACTACCTGCAGCTCTGCGCGGGGCGCTACGGCGAGGAGCCGCGCACGGCGGTGGGCCGGGTCTCCTACGTCGCCCGCTCGCTCGCCCGCGACCTCGGGGCCGTGGTGCTGGTGCTCTCGAGCACCGCGCGGGCGAACTACGCCGACCTGGTGAACGACCCCGCCCGCGACCCGGTCGACCTCGTGGGCCTCGGCAAGGAGTCCGGCGAGATCGAGTACGCGGCGGACGGGGTGATGGTGCTGTCGCGGGGCGCGGACGGCGGACGCAGCCGCGTGCTGGTGCTCGCCAAGAACCGCCACGGCCCGGTCGGGCGCGCGGAGCTGCAGTGGAACGGGCACACGTTCTCGTCGACCGACGGGCCGAGGGAGATCGTGCTGTGATCGCCTCGGCGGTGTTCCTGAACAGGCTGAACCGCATCGTCGCCCGCGCCCTGGCCTCGGAGAGCGCCCCGCTGCGCGCCTGGGCCGCCGCCGCCTCCAAGGACCGGCGGCTGGAGGAGGCCGCCGAGCTCGCGATGAGCGCCCTCTCCGAGCAGATCGAGGCCTTCGCGATCGAGCGCCGCACGCGCCCCGCGGTGCTGGAGCGCGCGGCCGAGCGCTGGCTCTTCCGCCTGCTCTGGCACGGGGACACGACGCGCTGGAAGACCCTGCCGCCGGCCCAGATCCCCCTCGCGCTCGCGGCCGAGCAGGACGACGTCACCTGGAGCTGGCCGGTCAACCTCGCGCTGCGCGACGTGGCCATGGTCCTCGACCAGACCAAGGACCCGCACGCGAAGCTGGTCGCCCGGGCCTTCCTCGACGGCACCCTCACGCCGCTGCAGAGCGCGGAGGCGAGCGCGACGCAGGCCCTCTTCGACGGCGGGATCATCCAGGCCGACGAGGAGCTCAAGGCCGCGCTGACGCACTGGGACGTGCACGCGTGCGTGCTGCTGGCGAGCGCGGAGCTCGAGGTGCGCGAGGCGCAGCGCCGGCAGATCATCGCGCTCGACGCGGGCGCCGTGCACCACGAGATGCTCTCCGGCATGCGCGACCTCCCGAAGGACCGGCGCGTGCGCAAGACGCCCGTGCGCGACGGGTGGGCGGAGATCCTGTACCCGGGCAAGCAGCTCGGGCTGCGGCTGAGCGTGCAGGACCTCCCGGAGCGCATCGTCCACGCGGTGCGCGAGTGGAAGCACTGGCAGGGCCTGCGGCACTGGGCCGCGCTGCAGCTCCTCTTCACCGACGCCGGCCGCACCGGCCGCATCCGCTGGCGCCTGGAGGACCACCTCGCGGCGCTGGGCTACGCCGACCGCTCACGCCGCGACCCGAAGGTGCGCACCACCGTGGCCGCGGAGGTCGAGGCCCTCACCCGGATGGAGCTCGCGATCTACCACCCCGACGGGACCGTGCGTCTGCGCGGCCCGGTGCTCGCGGTCACGCAGCGCGGCGAGGCCATGCAGGGCAGCGAGTGGGCCCTGGAGGGCATGGAGCTGGTGATCCACCCGGTGCTCTACGAGGGCGTGCGCAAGGCCAGCGGCGAGATCGGGCGGCTCTGGGCGCCGGCCCCCATGGAGCTCGCCCGCATCGATCACATCCGTCAGCCGCACGCCCTGGCGCTGGGGCTCATCCTGCCGATCCGCTGGCGCTGGTCGCTCTCGGACGCGGTGGACTACGTGACCCTGACCGGCGCGAAGCTGCTGGAGGCCGCAGGCATTGACGTGCGCGGTCGACCCAGCAAGGCCTGGACGACCCTGCGCCAGAGCATGGACGCCCTGCAGCGAGTGGGTGGGCTCGGGCGCTACGAGTGGGAGAGCGAACACCCCTGGAGCCTGGAGGGCCGCTGTCGGCTCTACCAGCCGCAGTGGGCCCGCGAGCGGATGATCCACGGGATCATGCCGCCGGAGACGGTGGCGCCGCCGTCGATCCTCACCGGCGGCGAGTTCGCCACGTGGCGCAAGGCCAAGAACTGGACCCAGGAGCAGGCCGCCGAAATGCTGGGCGTCTCACGCTGGACGGTCCTTCGCGCCGAGCGCGCCGCGGACGAGGAGCTCAAGCAGAGCCTGTTGGAGGCGCTCCACAAGCTGCGTTGAGGCCGTGTTGCATCGTGTAGCAAAAACCGGCAGACCCCCGCTGAAACTGTTGCATAGCTGCTCTGAAGGGGTTGCTAATGTAGCAAATACCGGCAGACCCCAACAGGTCACCTCGGCTGCTGAAATGTTGCAGATTCCGGCAGACCCCTACGCAGCCCCAGGGAGGCGGAATGTGGCAGGAACCGGCAGACCCTGACGCCAAATGTGGCAGGAACCGGCAGACACCCTACGCAAATGTAGCAAGAACCGGCAGACCCCCGCTGGCACGGATCTAGAACTATGCGTAATCACTCAGGAATTCGTCGAGAAATTCCCTCTTAAAAGGTTCCTTATAAGGAACCTTTTTTCCGGAGGCATCCGATCGAGCCTGGAGGCTCTCCGTCTGCCTCCTCAAGGGCAGAGGGAGACCCAAGACTTCACCCTTCTGCGCACACATACCTACACACCTTCGTCAGCACTTCCCGTCACCCCCGCCACCGTCCCGCTCCCCGAACGCACTATGCTCGCCTCCCGTGGAACCCGACCGGCAGTTCGAGATCCAGCTCGGTCACATGTGCAACAACCGCTGCGTGTTCTGCGTGAGCGGGCAGCGCACCGCCATGCGGGAGGCCTTCCCCATCGAAGCCGGGCCCGTGCTCGAGAAGCTCCGCGAGGGCCGCGGCCTCGGGATGCGCAAGGTCACCCTCCTCGGGGGTGAGCCCACCATCCAGCCCGGGTTCTTCGACGTCGTGCGCGGCGCCGTGGCGATGGGCTTCGACGAGGTGGTGCTGTTCACCAACGGCGTGAAGACCGCGCGGATGACCTTCGTCGACGAGGTGCTCGCGACCGGCGGCAACTTCGTCTGGCGGCTGTCCTTCCAGGGCGCGACGGCGCTCTCGCACGAGCGCACGACGAAGAAGCTCGGGTCGTTCATGCGCCTCCGGGAGACGATGGCCAACCTCCGCGAGCGGGGCCAGCGCATCACCGTGAACATGTGCGTGGTGCGGTCGAACTTCGCCTCCGTGTCGGAGTTTCCAGCGCTGCTTCTACCCTTCGGTGTCGAGCAGCTGCACCTGGACATGGTGCGGCCCCTCGACGCGGGCGTGCGCACCGAGGACGAGATGCGCGACATGCTCCCGCGCTACGGCGACATGGTCGCGCCGCTGACGGCCATGATCGAGCGCTTCGAGCGCGAGCGCCCAGGCTTCGACGTGAACATCGGCAACCTCCCGTACTGCGTCGCGCCCGGGCTCGCGCCGTGGATCCACCACGACGGCGAGTCGACCTTCACCGTGACCGTGGACGAGCGCGACCAGCTCAGCGAGGCCTGGGACAAGTACGAGGTGAAGCGCCGCGACAAGATCAAGCTCGCGTCGTGCGCGTCGTGCGTCTTCGACGGGCAGTGCTCCGGGGTGTTCGAGACCTACGCGCGGCACCACGGCACCGAGGAGCTCAGCCCCATCACCGTCGCGCGGCTCGCGGTGCTCGACCCCCGGCAGCGCCTCTTCGTGATGCACGCGCGGCCGCTGGTGGCGCGGCTCGCGGGGTGGACTCCGCCCGCGCCCTTCGCCGCCCTCACCGTCCACGAGAACTCCCGCGACGGGGAGGTGACCCTGCGCCTGGGCGGCGCCGGCGGGGCCTTCGCCGTGGTGGCGCTGCGTCGCGGCGGCGAGGGCGCCGGCGGCGCCGCGGCGACCGATCGCTTCTCCCTCCACCTGCTCGACGCGCATGACGGCGGAGCGGCGGTGGTGGGGCTGCTGCGCGCGGTGATGGCGCGGCTCTGCGAGGGCGACGACATGGTCGTGCTGCACACGGTGGCCGAGGACGCGGGGTTCCAGAGCGAGCGGGGTGCGGCGCTGGGCCGCGGCGTCGATTGGCGGCTGGCGCGGTGCCTCGGCCGGCTGCGGGCGCGAGCGCCGTTTGGCGCGCTGCGCTGGCGGGAGGTGCGCGTGGCCTCGGAGGGGCGCGAGGTCTCCGTCGCGTTGGAGATGCCCGACGGAAATACGGTCACGCTGACGCTGACGCTGACGGGAGAAGGGGTGGCGGGCGGGTACCGACTGGCACGGCCCGTGGCGCGGCCCTCCGTGGCGCTCATCGACGCGGTTCGTGGCGCCATGGAGGCGATGCGGGCGTCGTAGAGATGCCTCCGCGGTCGGAGTTCAGGTGGGATGCAGCGCCTGGTCGCCGTGCGCCCGCAGGTAGCTCGTGACCACGCCCCCGCACGCCCCGCGACTCGCGCACCCGTCGCAGCGGGAACCATGCGCCAAGGGCTCGCGGTGCTCCGTCAACCACACCATACGCAGTCGGTTACGCAGCGCCAACGGGACTGCACACGGGGGCAGTCCCTCGATGCGCTCGATCGCCGCCAGCGCGTCTGCGGACGTGCTCTCCAGGGCCTGGCGGACGTCGCTCATCCGTGGGTGGAGAGGGATGGCGTGCGCGCCTCCGGCGCGGCCGTCGGGCACGAAGGTCATGAGCGTGCTGCGCAGGCCGCGCAGTGAGATGGCCTCCAGGAGCGCGGGGAGGGTCTCGACGGCGCGCGCTGTGAGCACGGTATTGACGCGCGTGGAGACGCCGAGCCTGCAGAGGTGATCGAGCGCCTGGAGCACTCGTGCCCCGCTTCCGGGCGCGCCTGTGCAGAGGTCGTGTCGCGCCGGGTCGGGCGATTGCAGCGTGAGCACCACGCCTTCCAGCGTCGGCAGGGCAGCCACGCGGCGAGCAAGGGACGCATCAGCCAGGGCTGTCGACGGGCCGGAGAGCGTGACGCGAACGAGCTGCTCCTCGGCGAGCCGCGCGAGCAGACGATCCCGACGTGGATGCCTCGCCCAGTCGTTGCCAGTCACCTCAAGATGGAGTGGGGCCACCCGTCGACCGCCCACGCGGAGCAGCGCATCGAATACGCCCGTCGAGACCACGTCAGCGCCCAGGGACTGCCCCACGTGCACGAGCGCCTGCCGTGCGCGCCCTCCAGCGCTGCGCCACAGGATGGGCTGCTCGCAAAACGTACACGCCTGCCCGCAGGCGTTGCTGAGGTACAGATGCAGCCGCGCTGGTAGTGCACGCGGCAGGTGCTCGTCGATGAGCCGCATGACGCCGTTGTGCAGCCCTCCGCGCAGCCCCCGGCCCAGGGCCTCGCGCACGAAGCGGGTCTCCTCCATCCAGAGGTGTTGTTCTGCTCCCGTGCTGGTAGGAGCCGGAGCAGACCGGACCGCCCCGGCGATCGGCAGGTGCCGACGATGGTCTACGGCCATCGCGCCCCGGGCTCCAGCCCGAGGAGGCCCTCATGGAGCGGAGGAGCCGTGTCAGGGGTGATGCCTGAGGCGTCGGGGCTCTCCTGATCGCCGTAATAGTCATCCCAGCGTCGCATCTCGTCGAGCAGCGAGCGACCGATCGTCGTGGGCCGTCCGTGTGACAACACCACGTCGGCGCCAGCGTGGTTGATGCTGCGGATCTGGGCGAAGCGGCGCTGGAAGTCGGGCGATTGCGCGCGCGGGTGGCCGGCGGCGGTCATGCGTTCGTAGAGCCGCGCGACGGGCTGGAACGCGTGCACCGCGAGCAGCACGCCATGGAGCGGCCTCGGGTCCGGGCGGACGGGCGAGGTGTAGAGCGGCCAGAATCCGTTCTCCAGCACGGGGTCGAGCTCGACCAGGGCGTTGAGCTTGTTGTGGGAGAATTCATGGATGACCGCCTCGGTCATGGTCATGAGGTTGGGGTGGAGCGTGAGGTAGATGGCCCCGATCGCCTCCTGGTAGGAGGCCGAGAGGTGCTTGTGGTCGTCGTAGCCGACGGGCACCACCAGGTGCAGGAAGAGGTCGATCTCTGCGCGGAGTGTGGGCAGGTGCGCCGCGACGAGGTCGAGGGCCGCGCGGAGCGTCGCGCACCACGCGTCGTCGGTCTGGCCACCGAGGTCGATGGCGTTGCCTAGCTTGTCCGGGTGCGCCTCGAACATCTGCAGCGGGTTGTTGTCCGCGAGGGCGAGGTGCAGCCCAGGCGTGATCACCCGGTAGGGGCGCTCCACGAAGCCAGGCCGCTCATCCCCGGCTGTCCACGCGTTGATCGTATGAGTCTCCTCCCCGCGTGACGTGATGAGGGTGACCCGACCCGACCCGAAGCGCACGGCGGTCACATCAGTGGGGAAGCGCAGCGCCAGGTTCGCTGGGATCGATAGTACCTGATCAGGTAAAGATCCGAGCTCGATGGGCGTGGGCAGCGCGTCGAGGCAGGCGAGCTCGAAGGCGAGCTGGGCCCGGAGTGCGCGGGTGAGGGCGAGGTCGCGCTCGATCGTCTGCGGCTTGCGGAGACATCGCAGCAGGGTGCCGATGGTCGGGCGACGCACCAGGCTGGCAGCGAGCCCCGGAGCGGTGAAGAGCGCGTCGACGGTGTGAGCAAAGGCCGCGTGCTCGGCTCGCGAGTCACCGGGTATGGTCGGCCTCGCGGAGAAGCGCCGCAGTTCGGCGAGTGCGCGTCGCATCGCGGCGGAGAGGACGTCGCGCGCCGCGGTGGACCCCTCATCGGGGATGGTCAGGTCGCGCGGGCCTCTGAATCCAGGCGCTGCGGCGGATTCTGGCTTCGTGGTCACAGCGCCTGGGAGCATACACTCCCGTGCAGCAGGAGATGAGCGTGCGTCCGCGATCGAACTCGTTCCACTACACGCTGCGCGGCGTGGTGGGCCCGCTCGCATCGGAGAACCCCACAGCCTGCCCGGTGCTGCGCGCGGGCCCGTCGCGATGGCCCCGAGGTCGCGTGATCTTCCTGCGCCGGGACGGCCGCGTCGCGGCCTTCACGACGGACACTGCGGACTTCACCGACGAGCAGCTGGTGGTGGTGCAGCACCGCGATGGGCAGGTCTACCTCGACGTCTCGGACAAGTCGGCGCCGGACGACTTCCGCGTCGACCTGCGCAAGCTTGAACGGAGCGTGGTGTGCCTCGGCTGCGAGGCCTTCGCGCGGTGCGCCGGGCTCTTCGACCCGTCGCCCGACGAGGTGTTCTCCCGCGACGACGCGGCGGTGAGCGCGATGATCGCCGACCTCCATGGAGCCGTGCTCGACGTGGGCTGCGGTCAGGGGCCCTACGGCGCAGTGCTCGGTGCGATCGCAGCGCGCGGGGCGATCTCGTACGTGGGCATCGACCCCGACGCGGGTCACATCGCGGGACTGCGCTCGCGCTGGCCCTGGGCGACGCTGCGGGTAGGCACAGCGGAGTCGCTCGACCCGTCCGAGCGATTCGACCACGTCTTGATGCTCCGCAGCTGGAACCACCTGCATGACCCCGTACGCGCGGTGGCTGTGGTCGCGCGAATGCTGCGTCCCGGCGGCACGCTGTTGGTCGTGGACAACGTTGCCTTCGGGCTGGTGCGCTCTCGTCGGCAGGCGACGCGAGCGGAGGGGGGCCCGGCGGGCTTCGAGCACTACCGCAACGACGGCGCGGACGAGGCCGTGACGACGGTAGCCGGGGCAGGGCTCACGCTGGTCGACCGGTGGGACGTGAGCCCGGCGACGAGCAACCAATGGTGGGTCCGCTGGCGAAGGGGCTGAGGAAGCTACGCAAGACGTTGCGTAGCGGACAGGGATTTGCGAGGTTCCCGATCGGGAGGATGTCAGGAACACCCATTTGGTATCCGCAGGGTTCCTTGCGAGCGGAGCAGAGGTGGGTGCAAACTCGGAACCATCCTTGCAGGACCCTGATTATCGGGTCTCTCGAGCAAGTCAGAGGCTTTCCCTAACGATGAGCACACAGACGTTGGACAGGTTTCCGAAGGATCTTGCGGTGAGCGACCTGGCTGCCGGGAGCGTGACCTTGACGGTCGACGCGGCGGTCTACCCCTTGGAGGCGGTCTACGGCGCCGCGTACATTTTCATCGATCGCTGCTTCGTGCTGCTCGATCGTCCGAAGGCCGGGTCCGTCGCGGTGACGCTGTCGCCCAAGAAGGCTGCTGCGGATGCGGAGGCCCTGCGGCAGATGGCCGGGGAGTTCGCCAACGAGCTGCTCACGCAGGCGTGGCGGCAGAAGATCGTCGAGGAGAACCGGGTCATCCTGGAGACGGTGACCACGCAGGCGCTCGCGGGCGCCACGGCGCGGTCGGCGCCGACGGAGCCCTCGCTCGACGACCTGGCGAGCTTCGACTTCACCGAGGAGGCCTTCGACGATCCACTTGGAATCGCGATGTCCTGGGAGGAGAAGTACAAGAAGAAGACCCCGACGGAGGCGGCCAGCGAGGCTCCGGCCGTGAGCGGCAGCACGGGGGCGAAGCCTTGATCGAGCGTCGCTTCCATCGGGACCTGTATCCGACCACGGCCGTTGACGGCGCGGTGAAGCTGTTCGAGCGCTTCGCCCGCTTCGAGCAGGCGGACGAGGGTGACTACCGGGTGGTGCGCATCACCGCCAGGCGACCCGAGCGTGAGCAGAAGATCGCGCTCGAGCTGAGCAACTACGCCCTCGGACTGACGCGTCAGGGAGGGCTGTCATGATGCTCGCCGGCATCGAGAAGCCGAGCGTGACGTTCCCGGCGTTCTTCCGGGTGCGCGAGGTGAGCGGGTCGTACGTGGTGACCAACGCCCAGGGCGACTGGGTCATCCTGACGGCGCCGGACTTCAAGGCCTTCGGTGAGGGCACCGTCGATCCCGGCAGCGCCCTATGGGAGCGCTTGAAGGCGGCCAACCTTATCCGCGCAGAGTTCGACGTCCCGGCGGCGGTGGCGCGGCTCAAGAAGCGGATGAAGTTCCTCGAGAGCGGGCCCAACCTGCACATGCTGATCGTGACCCTGCGGTGCAACGAGACGTGCGTGTACTGCCACGCCTCGCGCGCCAACATGGATGCGGTCCAGACGGACATGAGCGCGGAGACCGCGGAGAAGTCCATCGACCTCGCGCTGGGGAGCTCGTCGCCCTTCATCACCATCGAGTTCCAGGGCGGCGAGCCGCTGGTGAATTTCACCGTGGTGAAGCACGCCATCGAGTACGGGCAGCGGCGCGCGCTGGTGGTCGGCAAGAGCATCGAGTTCACGATGGTCTCCAACCTCGCCCTGATGGACGAGGAGAAGCTCTCGTTCCTGCTCGACCACAAGGTGCAGATCTGCACGAGCATCGACGGCCCGGAGCATCTGCACGACAAGCAACGCAAGCTCATCGCGTCGAGCGCCTTCAAGGCCGCCGTGCACTGGATCAACCGGATCAACCAAGCCTACATCGAGCGGGGTCTGGACCCGTCACTTTACCACGTGGAGGCGCTGCTCACGACGACCCGCGAGGCCCTCTCCCGGGGTCGCGAGATCGTCGATACGTACAAATCGCTCGGGTGTCGGGCCCTCTTCCTGCGGCCCATCGACCCCTTCGGGTTCGTCGAGAAGACGGCCAGCCGGGTGGAGTATCCCCGCGAGGAGTACCTGCAGTTCTACCGCGACACGACGGACTACATCATCGAGCTCAACAAGAAGGGCGAGCAGATCCTCGAGCGCTACGCGGCGATCTTCCTGACGAAGATCCTCAACGGGGAAGACCCGAACTTCCTCGACATCCGCAGCCCCAGCGGCGCGGGCATCAGCGCGATCGCGTACAACTACGACGGGCTGGTGTTCGCGGGCGACGAAGCCCGGATGATGCACGAGACCGGCGACGACACCTTCCTGCTGGGCCGCGTGGGCGAGCTCACCTACGACGCGATGATGAAGCACCCGACCATCCGGTCGCTGGTGCTGGCGTCCAACGTCAACGGCCGGCCCGACTGCGTGAACTGCGCGTACAACCCCTACTGCGGCGTAGACGGGGTGCACACCTACAAGACCCAGGGGTCGATCTCCGGGCGGATGCGCGAGAGCACCGTGAGCGCGGTGCACAAGGGCATCATGGATTACCTCTTCGAGAAGATCCGGGAGAATGACCCCGGTACGATGGAGGTCTTCCGTCGCTGGACGATCAACCGCGCCCGAGATCACTTCGTGCAGGTGCCGGGGTAGAGTTTCGTCGAGAGTTCACCTAGGGTAGTATTTGAGTCCGACCGGGCGGTGCCCGGTCTTCCCGTAGTTTCCAGCGACCGCCGAGGCCACCATGACAGGCGCCGACGACCATCAGGACGACGCAAGCGACAGCGGCGCAGACGACGAACTCCCGTCGTTCAAGCGCGAGGCCGCGGACACGCTCTCGAGGCCCGAGCGCAAGCTCGCAGACCAGGCGAGCGAAGAGGCGAGCCAACGCCAGAAGCCCACCGGACTGACGCCAGACGATGACCAGCGCGGTGCGCAGCACTGTTCGCACGGTTCGCACGGCAGCCACGGCTCGCATGGGTCTCACGGTTCGCACGGCAGCCACGGTTCGCACGGCAGCCACGGTTCGCACGGCAGCCACGGTTCGCACGGCAGCCACGGTTCGCACGGCAGCC
>Ga0247834_1006077_pt1 | contig 13812 bp, 15 predicted proteins | sample LaCruzMarch2015__8_FD_187118 | JGI IMG/M metagenome (GOLD analysis project Ga0247834, IMG submission 187118) | Freshwater microbial communities from meromictic Lake La Cruz, Castile-La Mancha, Spain - LaCruzMarch2015_12m | ecosystem: Environmental > Aquatic > Freshwater > Lake | place: Spain... | reverse complement strand
TCGATGAAACGATTTGTATTAAGGGCGGGTCGATCGCTTGCTTGCAAACCGTTAGGCGTAATGCTACCAGCGACCGTGCAAACCACAAACTGACCGTTCTACGAAGGTTTCATATCTACTTTGCCCCAATCAGCCATAACACCAATAATAGGTAAGACCGTTTTACCGTGTTCGGACAATCGGTATTCTACTCGTGGTGGAATTTCAGCATAAATAATGCGTTCAATTAGTTTGTCTTCTTCCATTTCTCGTAACTGGTTTGCCAACATTTGTTTTGAAATGTCAGGAATTGCTTTTTGTAAAAGGCTAAACCTATTCTTTCCCATATTGATTAAAAATATAACAATAGGCTTCCATTTGCCCCCTATTTTGTTCATACAATGTGTAACAGGACAATTATTGGGGTTGAAATCCTTGTTTTTGCGAACCTTCGTAACGTTAATATTTTCCATGGGTCTATAATTATGTACTATGTAATTTTAAATTGACTACATAGTTATTTTGGACAAAGGTATTACTTTTGCCTCATTATTCACAAATAAATATTTAAAATAATGAACGAATTAAAAAAAATGGTAGCAATATTCTACAATGAATGTTTGACCGTAAACGAAAAAACCAATACCAACGAAGTATTGGAAAAACTTTTGGCTGATGATTTTCAGTCAATCAACGCCAAAGAAACCAAAGGTAAAGCTCAACTTATTGGACAAGTGGCTGGCTTTTGGAAAATGATGCCCGATATGAAATGGGATATCAAGGATATGGTACAAGAAGGTAACCAAGTGGTAGTTAGATGCGAATTTTCAGCTTCACCAAATGGCAATTTTATGGGTATGGAATTAGACGGCACAAAATCATTCAAAATTATGTCAATGGATATGCACACCATTGAAAATGGACAATTAAAAAAGGTGTATCATTTAGAAGAGTGGACAACTGCAATTGCTCAATTAAAATCTTAATTTAAAATTTAAAAAAATGAAACATATAATTTTAGGCTTATTAACCATTGCAACACTAACATTTGTTGCTTGTGATAAAAATGAAGACACTACACCAAAAACTTTCACTATAAAAAGTGCCGATATAACAAATGTATTTGGTGCTGATAATTTTGGAAATGCTTCTACTGGTGGTACTTGTACAGGTGCAAACAAATCGCCACAACTTACGTGGGAAAATGCACCAAGTGGCACTAAAAGTTTTGCAATCACGATGATTGACTTAAACGCTTTTGGACCCAATATTCCTTTTGACCATTGGTTGGTTATTAATATTCCAAGTTCAACTACTTCGCTGATAAAAGATGCAGGCAACATTTCAAAAGCAAACCTTCCTTCGGGCTCGAAAATGATGCCTAATGGTGCATATCCTACCTATGTAACCAATGCAGAATATGTAAGAGCGTATGCAGGTGTTTGTCCAAACGTTGGTAACACAAACCAATATGAAATTACTGTATATGCTTTAAATACAGCGACATTGAATGTAAGCGATACAGCCACTTCAAGTCAAGTAAAAACAGCAATACAAGCAGCCACTATTTCTTCAACAAAAATGAGTGTAACAGCTACAAGATAAAATCAAAATTATGAAAAACACAAATTACAGACGAGACAAAATTCCAATGTGGATTAATATTCTTTCAATTATTGTTATAATGATTTTAGCTTTTCAAATGTATGCTTGTTTTTTTAATCCAAGTTTGGCTTATGGAACGTTTGAAAATATAGATGCAAACCGACAAGCTATTCTTACATTAGCAGGACGAAATTTTGTAATGATAATAGTTACTTTTTTAGCCATAAAATCTCAAAATGCAATGTTTTTAGCATTTACTTTTTTGATGAACTTTGTTAGAGAATTTTACGATATGCTTTTAGTCGGCTACCTCGACCATTTCTCATTTAAAGGAATTGGAATGATGGCAACATTTTTAGTGTTTTTAATTCCTTATGTTATTGCTCTAAAAAAATTGCGACAGTTAGCTTCGCAAAAAGACTAAAAAATATCAATTTGTATAAAAGTGTTTTCTATCTTTGGAGAGGGAACACTTTTTGCATTTAACAAGTGGACGACAATAAAGCACTACGCCTAACAGGCGTTTGGCAAAAAAGCGGGTTCAGTGCTTAATTGAAGCTTTGTGCTTCGTATCAAGTTCGGTGCTGGCAGACAGTTTAGTGCTTCTAAATCCGCTTCTTCGCCAAGCGCCAAACCGTTACCTGCATGCCTAAAAGACGACACAGCAAGAATGAACGACACAATAAAACATAAACAAGTGACTGGACAAATGAACCATCAGACAGCCGACCCAAAAGCCAACGCTTCTGTATTTTTATTTTTTCCCAACGCACATTTTTTAAAAACAATTTTAGCTAGCCGCACAAATGGCACATTTGCTTTTGCCAACGCACCAATAAATAATTAAATTTGAAACTGTTAAACTCACTGACAAATGCAGCAAATAAAGAATAATCCATATAGAGTAATCGGTTTACTAGTTGGGGCTACTGCACCGCAGCAAGTAAGACAAATAAATAGATTAATACAATCAATCGAGGCTGAGGTTGAACCAGATGAAGATTTTAGTTTTCCTGTATTTGGGACACTAGATAGGACACTAGAAAGTATCAATACGGCCAAAGCAAAAATCCATCTTGATAGCGGTAAAATAAAAGCCGCATTATTCTGGTTTTATAAAGGGAATGAAATAGAAGATGAAGCAGCATTTGATTTATTAAAAGAAAATGAAATAAGAGAGCCCGCATTGATTTGGGCCAACCTGATTAAAGGAAAAGAATTAAGCCGAAGGAATGCCTCTGCACACTTTAATCTTTCAACATTATTTCTTTATTCAGGATTTAAAAACAATGTTATAAATGAAATTACTTTAATTAAAGGGATTACACTAAAACTAAAGTTTCTAGAAAGTGAATTTTCAGCTGATTTAGTTAAAATAACGACTGATGAAAATAATAGAACGAATAAAGTTGAACTTCAGCTTATTTTTTTAGAAGAATTACTTTCTGAAATTGAAAAAAACGAGGACTTTAGCACTGATAGATTTTTAACAATACTAAACAAACTTAATTTTTCAGCTAAAGAAGAATTCTTAAAAGATTTTGTTCAAAAGCCAATTAGGCAAATTGAGGATGAAATCTCAAAAACAAAGACTAAGCGACAAGCTGACAAAACAGATGCTGAAATTTTTGGAAAAGAACTATATGACAATACAGAAGCAAGTATTGAACAACTAAAAAATGTTCTTGATACCAGTGATATTAGGTATCAAACTATTGCTGATAAATTGGCGAACGAAATTTTACAATGTGGAATTGATTTTTTTCAAGAGTTTAAGGATGATGGTTATGATCCTAGTGATGATGCAATGAATTTATTTGAGTTAGCAAGTTCAATTGCGGTAGGCAATATTGTTTCTCAGCGTTGTGAGGAGAATTCGGAGAATTTACAGGAATGGATTGATGAAAAACCTGATAGAGATAGACAAAAATTAATTGCTGATCAGTTGACTTTCATAGGTTCTAAATTAGAGAGATTTCAATCTTTATCAGACACAATTAGCAATGCAAAAGATTTAGTTGATACTTGTAAACCTAAATTAATCGAAATAAAAAAAGCACTTGGTTCTAATGATGAGTTTTATTTAAACATTAGTAGTGCAGTTGTTCAAAATGCACAAAATATGCTTGTTCAAGCTGTAAATGAAATTATTGAAGCATCAAATAGACGTTCATTCGGTGTTTCATTATCATCAGATAAGGCTTCGATACAGCCTGCTTTGGACATAACATTTAAGATGGGGAGTTTTGATATGAATGCTACACTCAAAACACACTATAAAAAAAATCTTGAGGGTATTAAAAATCTTGCTGGCCAACTTGGAATATCAACACTATCACCTAAAGAAAAAATACAACAAGAAAAAGCTCAAGCAGAACGAAAACTGAGAGATATTCAAAATCAAGTATTTCTGCAAAGTGAAATCAATACTGCAAATAATGAAATGTCTAAGATAAAAGAGTGGCAATTTTTGAGAAGTCAAGCAGATAGAGACTCTCAAATTAGGAATCAAGAAAATAAGATACGCCAAATAAAGACCAGAAGTGAACAGGAAAAAGCCTCTCAAATAAAATTGCAACAAAAACGAATAAGTGATTTACAAGTTAAACTTCAACAAACAGAATACTAACATGAAAAAAATAACAATAGCAGCCCTTCTGATAATTTCGCAAAATGCTTTTGCTCAGGTAACTTCGGAAGAGCTAAAAAAAGAGATAACTCCCTTGATTAAAAAAATTGAGGTTTTAGAAACTAAAGCTACTAAGCAAGGTAAAGAAATAGAAGGATTAAATTTAAAATTATCAACTGCAAATAAGCAAATTGATAGTTTAGAAAATAAAATTGCTGTAAACGAAATTGCAATTTCTCAAACAAAAATGGACCTTACTAACGAAATTACTCAAAGTGGTGTAGCAAGTGATGGCAAAATTACAACAGTGATTAAAGATCTAAGTAAAAACTCGCTTTATGGTGTTATTGGTGTTTTGCTGGCAATTTTACTTTCGGGCGTTCTGTTCTTCTTTTGGAAAAAAAGACAGGATGCGGATAAGTCTGAATTAATCAATAAATTGGATAGTTCAAAAGTTGAAATAAACAAAGAAATAGAAAGTACAAAAAGCAGTTTAAGTACTATCGAGCAAAAATTGTTTGAGGAGTATAACAAACAAGTTGCGGGAATTGAACAACTATTTTTATCTATCTCTGAATTGAACAAAGGCAAATCTCCAGCTACTATTACTGAGCAAGATCATTCATTAGCCCTCAAAGTTGCAGATGAAGTTACAAGAATAAATGCTTTTGCAAATACCCTTGACCCAACAAAACAAGAGGCGATAGCATTGAAAGGTTCGGTGAATAAAATCATTGATAATTTCAGAGCTAATAATTATGAAATAGTGAATTTGTTGGGACAGAAGTATGATGAAAGGTTGAATATAGAGGTAGTCGGAGAAGATATTGATCCTACCTTAAAAGCTGGAGAAGAGAAAATCACAAAAGTAATAAAGCCACTTGTCAAGTTTAACGGTAAGCAAATTCAAGCAGCACAAGTAGAAATATCAATTGGACAATAAAAAGTAAAAATATATGAGAACTAAAATTGACTACGGAATAGATTTAGGAACAACAAATTCTGCTATTGCAAGAATGGAGAATGGCAAACCTGTTATTTTAAAATCTGATTTTCAAATGGATACACTACCTTCTTGCATAGCTGTTACTCCAAGAAAAAGTATAATTCAAGGGGTTGCTGCTTTAAAGGCATACAGAGCTGAAAAATTAAGAGCAGCTGAAAATGCAGGTAGTGACTCAAATGCTTATTTAGAATTTAAAACGACTATGGGTACGGATATAACCTATCCTAGTTCGTTTTTAAATAAGGAATTTACTTCCGAGGAACTTTCCGCGGAAATATTACTGAAACTGAAATCATTCGTAAAAGACGAAAATGTCAATTCCATAGTAATTACTGTCCCTGCAAGATTTAAAGTACCGCAAAATGAAGCTACTATAAAAGCAGGTAAATTAGCTGGCTTTGAGGTAGTGGAATTGCTGCAAGAGCCAATTGCTGCATCTATTGCCTATGGTTTAGATGCTAAAAACAAAGATGGGATTTGGCTGGTTTTTGATTTTGGTGGTGGTACGTTTGATGTGGCACTTGTAAAGGTTATTCAGGGTGTTATGACCGTGATAGATACTGCTGGAGATAACAATCTAGGAGGAAAGGATCTAGATTTAGCTATGATTGATAAATTAATAATTCCTTATTTAGATGAAAATTATTCGATTAAAAGTTTTTTAAAAGATCCTTTAAAAAAAGAAATATTGCGTATTGCAATGAAAGGTTATGCGGAAGACGCTAAGGTGCAACTTTCAGATAATCCAACATATGATATTTCTACATTTCCTGGTGAAATTAGAGCAACTGATGATGATGGAACTGAATTTAATTTAAACATGACTATTTCACAGGAGCAATTAGCTGAAGTTTTTAGTCCAATTTATCAAAAGGCTATTGACATTACAAAGAAAATTCTGACTAAAAACAACTTGAAAGGTGCTCAATTAGAGTGTTTAATCCTTGTTGGTGGGCCTACATTTTCACCTATTGTACAGAAAATGCTGAAGGAGCAAATAACAGAAAATGTAATCGCCAAAAATCAAATGACTTCTGTCGCTATTGGTGCTGCATTATACGCTTCCACCAAAGAAATTGGAGTTGTAGCACCCCCACCTCCAGTTGGCACTATTGCCTTAGATTTAAAATATGATGCTGCTGTTGTAGGTGAGGAAGTAAGAATAAATGTAAAATTAGCACAAGGCTCATCAAAAAAAGCAATTCCAGAAAATCTTTTTGTTGTTATTGATAGAGATGATAAAGTATTTAAGAGCGACAAAAAACAAATTAGTGAACGTGCATCTTTAATTGATTTATTATTAAACAAAGACACTTCGAACTATTTTACAATTAACTTAACTGATGACAAGGGTAATAAATTAGAATGCCAACCAAATAACTTTACAATACTTGAAGGAATTACAACTCCTCATGCTCCATTGCCTTATGCTTGGGGAATTGAAGTTTGGAATGAACAAAAGAAATTATCAGTGTTTGAACCATTAAAAGGTTTGGAAAAAAATCAAATTCAAAATGGAGCAGTTGGTATTTCAAACAAATTAAAAATACCTAAACAAATAACTGGTGGCAAGGTAACAGATGTTTTAAGAATTCCCCTTTACCAGGGAGAGGATGATGCCGCTGGAAAAAGTTCGTTCCATAGCAATCACGTTGTAGATGTTATTATTACAGGCGAAACAATACCAGGCGTTTTACCCGCTAACGCTGAACTTGAAGTAACACTTAAGTTCGATAACAATGGAACTCCAACGTGTTCTGCTTTTTTCCCTTTACTAAATCATACGGAGGAAATTAAAGTTGTCATTGAAAAATCAGCTCAAGTTGATGGTAAATGGTTATTAAAAGAAATTAAGTCAGATATACAAAAAGCAGAAGCCCTAAATGATGAGAATCCTAAGCCCATACTAGCCAAATGCATTTCGGATTTAAATATATTACTAGGCGATTTCAAAAATGAAGAAGGAAATGAAAATGGCAAAATTCGTATTCTCGATGATTTAAGAAAAATAAGATTAATCATTGAAGGCGAAGCCGATAAAGTAGAATGGCCAAAAACAAAACAAGAGTTAAAAGACTCCTATTACAAGGCAGAAGAGATAGTTGAACAAATATCAAGTAGTGGCTTAGGTTCTAATTTGAACATGCAAAAAGTAAATGCTCAATTGCATGACTTTAATACAAAAGTTGATCAAATAATTATTGCTGAAGATTCACAGATGGCAAAAGAGACTATTGAAAATATTGATGACTTTATTAGAGCAATAATTGGAGGAGTTATGCCTGATGATGGCGAAAGAGAAGCTAATTTTATCGAATATGCTGACGATAACTTTTCTACTATAATATGGATTAATGCTTCTAGGGCACGAGAAAATATTAATCAAGCTAAATCAAATATCAACAACGGAGGCAGTCTTCAACAATTAAAACAATTATGCCAGAATATTAGTGATTTGATTGACAGAACAGACCCTCGTCAACCTATAGATATACCACAAACCTAAACTATATGAAAAGTAAAATATTAATTATTGCATTTTTGTCTTTGGTTGCAAATACTTTAAGTGCACAAGCAAGATTGACGATAGAAAATAATTCTATGCGTTCAATGACGGTTAAAGTTATGCAAGGTTCCAGCGGCAAAGGGACTTTACACGAAACTGTAACTATTGGTGCATATGGTAGCGAAACCGTTTACTTCTCAAATAGTGGCTATTATTTTACAAAAACAAAAGCTGTTCTACAAGGGAAAGACCCAGTCTATAGGAAAGGTCAGCCATTTGAAGTGACTAATAATTCATCAGGTTATTCAGTTATGACTTTAACATTTTCTATTAAAGAATCTAGCGTTCCGCAAGCAACAGGAGGCAAACAAATTTCTAAATCTGAATTTGACCAAAATTAAATGAGCACACTGCAACAAAACATATTAGCGAAGAATTTTTCAATAAATGAAAAATACAAAGTTTTGCTTTTTATAAAGCAAGGTAGTAATGCTGAAACATATCGTGTTAAGGGCAATAATGGAAAATTGTATTTCCTTAAGTTGTTTAATTACTCAAAACTTCATCGTTCAGCTTTTGATGCAGATAATAATTTGTTGGAAATTGAGATTGTAAGAACACTTAAAAACAACAATATTTTAACGTATGTTGATAATGATGAGTTATTTTTAGAAAATAAACGCTACGAATATTTAGTTTTAGATTTAATTGCGGGTGAAACATTATTTGAAAAAAATAAAAGGGAGCCACTCACATCCGTTTACGACATTAAACAAATCATCACTGGAGTATTAAAGGGATTAAATTATTTGCATAATTTACCTTCGCCTATTATTCATAATGAGATTACACCGCAAAATATAATGCTTGATTTATCAGGTGAAGAACCAGAAGCGAAAATTATTGACTTTGGATATGCTCGATTATTTCATTCATCCACAAAAGCGTTCAATAAAGAAGGTCTAGATTTAAACTATGTGGCTTCTGAATGCTTTAATAATATATTTTCACCGCAATCAGATATTTTTTCAGTTGGAGTAATAATGTATCAATTACTATTTGGCATTATGCCATGGACTAATGAAATATCTAAATATAGGGCAAGTAAAGGAAATGTTGAAGAATTGATATTGGAAGAGAGAAAGAAACCATTAGCATTTCCAAATATTGAAAATAAAGTAGTAGATTTTGATGATTCTATTCTAAAAATTATAAAGAAAGCTTTGCAACAAGATCCTGAAAATAGATTTAAAAATGTAGATGAATTTTTAAAATCGCTTAACGGAGAAATTGAAGTTGAAGAAATAAAAGAAAAGATCATTCAACCAATTGAGGAAAAAAAGAAAGTAGCATCCTCCGTAAAAAAAGACAAAGGGTTTAGTGCTATTGCTGGCATGAAGAAATTAAAAGACCAGCTAAAAAATGATGTGATTGATGTGATTGAAAACCCTGAAGAATACAAAAAACATAATCTTGGCTTACCGAATGGAATGCTACTTTATGGTCCTCCCGGTTGTGGTAAAACATTTTTTGCAGAAAGATTTGCAGAAGAGGCAGGCTATAACTTTATAAAAGTAGTTTCTTCTGATATTGCTAGTATTTATGTGCATGGTTCACAAGAAAAAATTGGAAATCTATTTAAGGAGGCAAGGGAAAAAGCTCCAACAATTTTATATTTTGATGAATTGGACGCAATGGTTCCGAATCGTGAAAAATTGAACAATCAAAGTCAAAGTGGAGAAGTTAATGAATTTTTATCTCAATTAGACAATATTGGAGAATCAGGCGTTTTTGTAATCGGTTCAACAAACAAACCAGACTTGATTGATAAGGCAGTTTTAAGAGCAGGAAGATTAGAGAAGTGGTTTTATATTCCACCGCCAGACTTGGAAGCACGAAAATCAATGTTTGAAATCTATTTAAAAGACCGTCCGCTAGACTTTGGAATTAATTATGGCAAATTGGCTGAGTTGACAGAAAACTATGTTTCAAGCGACATAAAATTATTGATTGATGAGGCTTCTCGTAAAACTATACGTGATAAAACTAAAAGAATATCAATGGAAACATTAGAATTTATTATTAAAAATCAAAGGCCAACAGTTCCTCTATCAGAATTGAAAAAATACGAAGAGATGCGAAAGAAAATTGAGGAGGAAATTGATGATAACAAACCAAATGATCGACCAATAATAGGGTTTAAATCTTAATACAAAGAAATATGGACACAATTAGCTACGAGCAATTATTACTTACAACAGCCTTTTGTTGTATGGCATCTGATGGGCATATTGATAAAAGAGAAATTGCCCTAATTAAATCAATGTGTGAAAAATCACCATTTTTCAAAGACCTCAATTTTCAAGAAGAAATTAATTCACTTGTAAATAAGATTAACACAAGAGGAAAGGAATTTATTACCTACTATTTTGACTTGTTAGGCCAATCCGAATTGACTGAAGAAGAAGAGTTGACTTTAATTGATTTTGCAATACAAACGATTAAAGCAGACGAACAAATTGAGTATTCTGAAATTAAATTCTTTAAAAACATAAGACATAGACTGAAAATAATTGATGAAAATATATTAGCAGTTTTCCCTGACATCGAACAGTTTTTAGAAAAAGACATTATAACGGAATCATTTCTTGACAAAATTACAAGTCAATATTTGGAATCGGCAGAATTACCTGAGTTTGAGTTAATCAGTCTTGACACTAGTTCATTGGAAGACTTTAATAATAAATAGTAGAATTATGAGCAAAAGAATAGAAGCCAAAATAACTTGTCCAAATTGTAGTAATCAATTTGATTTCACCTTGTATCGTTCAATTTGGGGCGAATATCCTGAAAACAGAGAATTGGTGATGACCAACCAAATAAATGTTGCGACTTGTCCCTCTTGCAATCATTCTACTAAACTGCAATATCCTTTCATTTATACAAATGCTAATCAGCATTTCGCTGTATGGTGGGAACCAGAATTTGATGCTCAAATAGATAGCGATAGTAAAGGATATGCAAAAATGATGGGTGAAGGAAACTACCTTGCTACTGCTCCAAGAATCAAGAGCTGGAGCGAGTTTAAAAATACAATTTTGAAATTTGAAAATGGAGAATTGAAAGGAAAGCCAGGTGCAATGGGTAAAGAGATGAACGACAAAATGCAAGGATTTATGAAGCATCTACAAGACCAAAATAAAAAGAAAAATAGCGGTTGTTTTGGTGTTGCTTTAATTCTATTTGTTTTTAGTTCTGGTTTATTATACGGCATATCAAAAATCATTTTCTGATGACAATGGTAATCAAAATCATTCTTGCTGTTTTATTCTTCATTTGCCTTGCAGATATGCCTTATGGCTTTTACCAGTTTGTAAGATTCGCAGGACTAATTGGCTTTGCAATTTTAGCTTATCAGGCAAACCAACAAGGCAGTCAGTCAGAAATGATAATTTACGGTGGACTTGCTTTGCTATTTCAACCGTTTTTCAAAATCGCACTTGGCAGACAAATGTGGAATATAGTTGACGTAGTTGTAGGAATAGGACTTTTAATATCAATACTTATGAAACCAAAGGAAAGCCCACGCTAAAAGCAAGCACATTTGCAATTCGCACAAGCCAACACACAGACCAAAAATTGCAAAAGAGCTTGCTTTGCCAAGGCAGAGAAAAATTGTTTTTAAAAAATTTCCCAACGCTTCAAAAAAAATAAAAATACACCGACACACAGCCCTAAAAACACAGCAGACAATGACACTAAAACTCAATATTTACAAGGCTTACAACGACACGGTGGACAGAAGGCCAGCAGGTAACAGCAGTTTGGCAAAATGGCGGGTTCAGTGCTAAATTGAACATTTGGTTTTCAAATGAAGTTTAGTGCTAAATTGAAAGTAAGTGCTTCTAAATCCGCCACTTCGCCAAGCTGCAAAACGTTATGCCTCATTGTAAAAAGACAGCTAGAACGACCGACAACCGAATAAAATTTCGTAACTTGCAACAGGAAATTGACAAAAACAAATGGACGAATTAATAAAAAATATAAAGAATTTAGCTGAAGTTTATTCTGCAAACTTGAAAGGGAAAATTGAAGCAAGAACAGAAGAAATGAAAGCTGATGACAACTCTCATTATCTTGTCTATCGTGTTTTAGGCATTTCATTAGAAGAAGGACAATTAATTGACCAATACCAAAACACAGGACGATTTCTTTATAAATATGCAGGTTCATTTCTTGAAGAAGCCGCAACTTTATGTTTGAATTTCAAGTTTTCTGATGGTATAAAGACCAAGATAGAAAACACCCTTGGACAACGACCAAAAACTTTTGAGATTGATTTTCTAAATGGCAATGACGCAATAGAAGTTAAGTGGAGAGATGCAACTACAGACGGAGACCATATAACAAAAGAACATACAAGAGTTAAAGTAATCAGAGAACACGGTTACAAGCCTATTAGGGTAATGTTCTATTATCCTCAAAGAGACCAAGCTATCAGAATTCAAGAAACATTAAAAACACTTTATGCAGGAGTGGACGGAGAATACTATGGTGGCGATGAAGCTTGGGAATATTTAAAAGCTTATTCAGGAGTTGACCTAAAAGCTATTTTGACGCAGATTGCAAACGAAAGGACACCCGAAAATGGAAACTAATAAAATCTATCACGGAAATTGTGTTGAAAAATTCAAAGAAATTGAAGCCAACAAAGTTGACTTGATTTACTTTGACCCACCTTTTTTTACTCAACGCAAACATAGTCTTACGAATAAAGACAATTCTAAAACTTATAAATTTGATGATAAATACAACTCTATTGAAGAGTATTTAACACTTATTGAAAATGTTTTAGAGCAATCAAAAAGAGTATTAAAAAACACAGGAAGTGTATTTCTTCATTGCGACAAAACCGCATCACACAACATTAGAGTTGTAATGGATAAGGTTTTTGGACGTGCAAACTTCCAAAGTGAAATTATTTGGTCATACAAAAGATGGTCTAATGCAAAAAAAGGACTTTTAAATGCTCATCAAGTAATTTTCTTTTATTCTAAAACACAAGATTTTAAATTCAATACGCTTTATACTGACTATTCTGCCACAACAAATCTTGACCAAATTTTACAAGACAGAGAGCGTGATGAAAACGGCAAATCTGTTTATAAGAAAGATGAGAACGGAAACGTGATTTTAGGAAAAGAAAAAAAAGGAGTTCCGCTTTCTGACATTTGGGAGATTCCATATTTAAACCCCAAAGCAAAAGAAAGAATAGGCTATCCAACTCAAAAACCTGTTTTATTACTTAATCAAATTCTAAATATCGTCACAGACGAAGGCGATTTGGTTGTTGACCCATTTTGCGGAAGTGGAACAACTTGCGTTTCGGCAAAATCTTTAAAAAGACAATTTATTGGAATTGACATTTCACAGGATGCTATTGAACTTGCTAATTCACGATTAGAAGAAATGGTAATTTCTGAATCAAACTTATTAAACAAAGGGACAAACGAATATCAAGAGAAATCTGAAAAAGAGCTAGCCATTTTACAAAACATCAATGCTTTTCCAGTTCAGAGAAATGGCGGAATTGACGGATTTTTAAAAGACCATTTTGAAGGTATGCCAGTTCCAGTGAAAATTCAAGGAGAATACGAAACGATTGAAGATGCAATTGAGAAACTAGAAAAGGCATCTTATGGTAAAGACTATAAAATGAAAATCTTAATCCAAACAAGAGAAACAGGAATAAGCAGACTTTTTGGTTTTGAATCGGACGTAACCATAATAAAATCACTTGAGTTACAGACGAAAGACTTGATAAAGAAAAACAACGAAGGCATAACAGCACCTACCCAAAAGGCGGGGTTTCGTGTTTCAAAGATAGTTTAGTGGTTAATCAAACGTTAATTTTTCAAATCAAGTTTTGTGGTAAAAGTCCCGCCCTTCGGGTAGCCGCTAACCGTTATGATAGAGTCGATGAAAGTCTTAACTGACCTCTAATAGATAATTTAAAAAGTAAAATACAGCGCTAATTTTCCCATATCCATAAAAACAAAACCTAAAAATTATTTTAGCAGAAACCAG
>Ga0247834_1006074_pt1 | contig 13816 bp, 11 predicted proteins | sample LaCruzMarch2015__8_FD_187118 | JGI IMG/M metagenome (GOLD analysis project Ga0247834, IMG submission 187118) | Freshwater microbial communities from meromictic Lake La Cruz, Castile-La Mancha, Spain - LaCruzMarch2015_12m | ecosystem: Environmental > Aquatic > Freshwater > Lake | place: Spain... | reverse complement strand
CCCGAAGAGCGCCTGAAAATTCTTGTGTGGCAGGCAGTTGCCGATCGACAACAGGAAGCGGCCCTGGGGTGCCCAGGCCGGGGCATTCACAGTGGCCGGGGGCGGAGCTGACAGGCCCGGTGGCACCACGTGCACCGGCTTGCCGCGGAGCCTAAGGTAGGTGGCAACGTCATCGGCCACGTAATGCGAGTCGGTGACGATAGCGGCCGCCCGATCGACCTTCCTCTGCACATCAGCCAGCTTGCGGGTGACGGCATGGGGACGGCTGCGATGCCGGTCGTCGTGGAGGAAATTGAGGTCGTGGATCGTGAGCACCACGGGCACCGCAGGATCGAGGGGCAGGTATTTGCTCGTCTGATTCGTGACGTGCCAGAGGTCGTAGCGATGGCGGCTACGGAACGGGGCCAGCAGCGGGCGGTAGAGACCGGCGAACGACTCCTTCCGCCAGGGGCTCACCTCGATCTGCTCGACGCCCTCTGCCCGGAGGTGCCGGACCGTCTCAGCAGGAAGTCGCTGCGGCAAGAAAAAGACCGGCTCGAACGGCCGCTCCACCAACGCCAGAATGCCCTGGGCGAGGTGCCTACAAAACCGACCCAGCCCGCAGTTGGCATGACGGAGTTTTTCGAGATCGAGCACCACGCGGGGCCGGTTCGTCCGGTGCAGTGGATCAGCATCAATGCGGTTGGTGAACATGGTGCGGTGCCACCCGGGTGCCGTGATGGAACAGAAGGGCTCGAGGCCTCCTGAACGGATTCCTGTCAGCATGCTCATCGGCCCGCGTAGCAGGCAAACTGAACGCCAACCGCAAGGTCGACGGAAGAGCCGCCAGGCCGGCGGGTGTCTGGGCAGACTGCGTCGGCAGGCAGGTTGCGAGCTAAGCCCGATCGAGCAAGCCCGATCGCTCAGACCCATTCACGAGGCCCTGCACCCGACGGGGACGCCACAGTCTGTGACGATTATTCAAGTTCTGCAGATAAACCTGCCGATTCCATATGGAGAATCTGTTTTGATTGGAAGGTTCCAGGCCCCCACCCCCAGGGAGTGGACAGGTCTGGGCATACGGCGATTGTGGAGACTTGCCATGCTGATCAGCCGCACATTTGGGATCGGGTTTGCCCACTATCCGAAAACCGCCGGCACATCACTCCAACACTGGTTCATCGAGACCTGCCCGGATGCTGCGCTGCTGTTGCCGGAAAACCCCCACTATCCCGTAGCACTGAGCCTGAGACGGCTGCGACCACACACGGTTGAACGGCGGCTCAGACGCTTCACCCGCCACACCCTCACGCTATTGTCGCCAGGGCTGGCTGATCGCTACCGTCCGTTGCATGAATCCCTGCGGATCGTCGGCGTGATGCGGGATCCCTTCGAGATGCTCGTGTCGCTGTTTGAGTTCTGGAAACGGGAGCCATCCCTCGCGGAGACAACCGACGCCTTCATCGGTTGCACGCGGCACCATACCTTCCGGGATTTTGTCGCGGCCGCAGTCATCGGTGGCAAGATCGCCACCTACGAGCAGTTCTTCGACGTCGGCGGGCCGCTCTGGCACAACACGACGCTCCTCGACTTCGAGTCGCTCCAGCCAGCGCTTCAGTCATTCTGCGATGATCACGGTCTTGGCCACGCCCGGCCACTCCCTTCGCTCAACCGCTCGAAGGGCGGTCGCGACATCCAACCGTATGTGGATGAGATCGGGCCGCTCATGGGAGACGTCCGCCGGCACTTTCGGTGGTACTACGAGGAGGGCGTCCACCTCATGCTGCGGGGCAGCCAGCCCCTGCGGGCGGCAGCCTGAAAGTCCGCTTGCGGGAATCGCCTGCGGATTCAGTTCGCGGCATCGAACGCCGGTATATTCTTCGCGCCCTCTGCGCCGGTTAGACGTCTCGCCATCGGCTGTGCTAGCTTCTTCGGCCGACGGAGATAGCCCCAAGGCCGCCACAGCTCGCGCATCCCTCCCAAACTGCCCCGCCGCGGCGGCGGTGGCCTGGGCTGGAACATCGGGCGTGCAGCCGTTTCGAGCTTTTCACGCCTTTCACGCCCCGGAGCCCCTTCGATGAGCCGCAGCCGGTCCAGCATTCAGACGTTGTTTTGTGGAATCAGCCGTATCTCTGTGCACCCCATTCGTCCCCCGGCCTCTCGACGCCAGAGCCGGACACGACTTGCCGCGTTTGAATCGCTTGAGTCCCGGCTCGCGTTGGCAGTCACGGTGACCAACACCCATGACGCCGGCCCCGGATCCCTGCGGGAGGCCATCACCACCGTCAATGCTGCGGCAATAGCCAACACGATCACGTTTCAGGATCTGGCCGTCGGCACAATCACGCCGTTGACGGCACTGCCCCCCCTCACCAATCCCGCCGGTACGACGTTCTCCTTTGGCGGCACCACTACGGCCATCACGCTCGATGGAGCCTCGATCCCGAACGCCGACGGCCTCACGATCGGTGCTGGCGTAAATAGCTTGGTGATCAGCGGCCTGAATCTGACGCTCAGTAATTTCGATAGCGGCCTGAAATTCCTCGGAGGCTCGACCGGCAGCACGGTAAGCGGCCTGACACTGACAAACAACACCAATGGCATCGAACTGGTCGGAGGCGGCCTCAACGGTACGACCATCGCCGGCAACACGATCTCACTCAACTCGCAGAATGGCGTCCTCGCGACAGGCGGCGTGACCGGCCTCACACTGGGCGGCTCGGGTGCCGGCAATACGGTTCAGTACAACCAGACTGGATTCTTTTTCCAGCAAGGCAGCTTCACGAGCACGTCCGTCCAGGGAAACACCATTTCCGCAAACTACGGTGACGGCATCCTGCTCGGGAGCGGGGGAGGCGTGCTCGCGGGCCTCACGATCGGTGGAAGCGCCTCGGGCGCCGCCAACACCATCAGCTTCAACCAGGACAATGGCGTGGAAGTCCGGCCGGGGACGTTCACCAACACCGTCGTCAGCGGAAACTCGATCGCCTCCAACGGAGGGTATGGCGTCTCTTTGTTCGCATCCGGCCAGACGCTGCAAGGGCTGACCGTGGGCGGCACGGCCATCGGTGCGGGCAACACGATCGAGTCCAACGCGGCTGATGGGGTCGGCATTTTCGGTGGCACCTACACAGGCACTGCCGTGCAGGGAAACACGATCCGTTACAACCAAAACGGCGTGTCGCTCAACGTCCGCGCCGGCGGCGACCCCTTCTCGGGGCTGCTCCTGGGGGGAGACAACGCCGGATCGAACACGGCCGCCAACATCATCACCCAAAACAGCGTCGACGGAGTGCTCGTCAACGCCGGCGTCTATACAAGCACCTTTATTCGGGGCAACGCGATCACCTCGAACATTCGCAATGGTGTCAATTTCCTGGCAACCTTCGGTGAAAAGATCACGGGCCTCCAACTGGCGGTTCCACGTCGACGCTGGCGAACACCATCACAGGCAATGCCGCCAGCGGGTTGGCTGCATCCAAGGGGGACTACACAAGCACGGCAGTGCTGGGGAATACCTTCAGTACAAACAAGTTCGGCATCTCCCTCACCAACGCCCAAAACCTGAATATCGGCGGCATGGCGACCGCCTTCAAGAACACGGTGACCAGCAACACGGAAACCGGCCTGTTTGCAACCGGCACACTCACCGGCACCATGTTTCAGGGCAATTCGCTCACCGGGAACCCGCTGGGCGTGTCGTTGCTCGATGCCCAGGGCCTGGCGCTCGGCTCCGCGACTGCCGGCGGCGGCAACACCATTGCCGGAGGCACCACCGGCGTGCGGGCCGTGGGCCACCTCTCCAGTACGGTGGTCTCAGGAAATGCCATAACCGGTCAGACAACCGGCATCCAACTCGTGAATGCCACTGGTGTATCCGCGGCCACACCTTTCTTTGTGGGTGGTGCTGCCACCACAGTCGGCAATGGGGCGGGCAACTACGTCGCCTCCACCGTGCACGGCCTCTACGCCGCGGGGACGATGAACAACACGACGATTGCCGGCAACATCTTCTCCGCCAGTGCACTCGGCGGTAACGCGATGGTCCTGGAGAACGCCACGGGGCTGACGGTGGGAGGCTCGACGGCGGGCTTCGGTAACACGCTCACCGCGGCACAGGGCAATGGGCTCTGGGCGGCTGGGCACTCAACCGGTACGGGCTTCTATCGGAATACGCTCACGGCCAGCAAGAACGGCGCAGTACTGATTAACGCCACGAAATTTCTCTTCGGCGTCGCCAATAACGCTGCACTTGGCAACACCGTGCAGTACAACCAGGTTGGCGTGCGGGCACTCGGCAACTGTGCCGGCTCAGGCGTCTGCTTTACGACCTGGACCGGCAACGTCCGCAAAATCCTGAACACCGCCACGGGCCTGCTGGTCACCCCGAAGCCGTGACGCGAACCATTCAGGCGGCCCGTCCGAATCCCAGCCGCCGTAGCCACTGCATCCCACGCAGCCACTCAACGAACGCCACGCCGTCGGTTGGTCCCACTGGCCAAACCGTCTCCGCGGCTGTCTGCCTGGGATGATTCCGACTCACTTCCGGCAGGCGGATGCCACGGTCCTGCGACTGAAAACAGGCGACGATGAGTCCGTCGCCGCTGTACGATTCAGCCACGTCATGCTCGGCGAGAATGGTGCCGCCACAGGCCTCCAGTTCCCGGATGCAGTCTTCGTGCGTGGTCGCCGACCCACTGATAGCCTCGCCGTGGGTAGACACCACGACAAACCGCACGAGTCCCGCCTCGACGGCCCGTGGCATCGAACGGATGAAGGGCAGTTCGGCCCCCTGCACGTCCATGTGGAGCATCTCGACCGGCGATGAATCGATGCGGTCGAGTAGGGCATTCATGTCGAGAGACTCAAGCCCCGGCGCACCTGGCCTGCTCGCCTCTCCCACAAGGGCGTTGATGAACTCCGCCGTACGGCCGTTCAACGCGATGTTACGACGGCCGACTTCCAGATTGCCGACATTCGGTTCGACACAGACCGCCCGTGAGCCGGGAACGGCGCCGAGGTACCAGTTGGTGTAGTAGGCCCAGAAGCAGCCAAGTTCGACAACGAGCGTGCCCGGGCGGACATGCCCGAGCAGGTGGTGAAAGAGCAATTCCTCCTGCGGCTCGTGGTGCCCTCGCAGGCTGCGGATCACCTCGATCATCCAGTCGCCGTGGTACCCGCCGGCCATCACCCTCGAGCCGTCGTGCATGATCTGCACCAGCCCGCCCGGAGTCTCGACAACCTGGCCAGCGTTTGGCACCTTCGGCACCGAGTCGGCGTCGCGGCACGACACTGTCATCTGCACCCGTTGGCGCACGGCCGGGAGAACGTCGACGACAGGCCCCGGGCCAGCCGCCGCCCCCGTCCTGCCGTACCCACTGAAAAAGCCTGACATATTACTTCCCCTCCGTCGGCCCAGCCGACCCTTTCCGAATGATCAGACCGATGGAGGTCGATGCATACCCGAACAGATCAAGCCGGAGGTGCCGATCCTGCGTATACGGCGACGGGTCGATATGCCTGTCCAGTTCCGTGTTTCCGGTGGCAAGATCGAGAGGCTCGACAGCGTGCCCGCGTGCCCGGAGGAGGGTAATAATCCGCTCGATATCCTTGAGCCTGAAGATCACGCAACCGCCGTCCGTCACGGTCGCGTCGTTTGAGGAGAGATTGAACTCGGTCGTGTGCACCGCCACGCCGCCGGGCTTCAGGCACCGCATCTGCTCCTCGAGGAACCGGAGCCCGAGGTCGATGCTTCCGCAATGCTCGAAGGAGCACGTCGACCAGGTGAAGTCAAAGCCGGTGAGGTCGGCCGGAATCTGGTTCATGTCGACGGGCCGGTAGGTGACGTTGTCGCGAAACGTCTGCTCTGGACAGAGGCTCGTGTGGTTGAGTGACGCGAGGTTGCCGACCCATTGTCCGGTCTTGGCCCACTGCTGGTTGCGTTCGTCCTCGACCGGAAGATCGGTCGCCGTGATCAGGCAGCCTCGGGCCGCGAAGAAGGCTGGCAATTTTTCCGCGCCCACGGCAAAGCCCAATCCCCTGCGGCCCGGCTGCAGCATGCCCCGTTCTTCAAGGGCCTCGCAGATGTAGGCCAGTTCCCAGAGTTTCCGGTGGGCACGCCAGGGCTCCTGGATGGCGGCCGCCCAGTGGCGGAACCGGGGGCTGTCGAGTTGATCGAAGGTGCAAAGGCTCGACACCGTCCCATGTCGGGGCCCATTTTGAGGCCCATGCGCAGGCGTCTTGCCCAGAAGCATGGTGGGATCAGCCTTCACAAACCGGTCGACCTCGATGCGGGCGGCAGACGGCCGCGCTGGCTTTTTCCCGCGGGGCGAGGGCCGTCCTCCCCAGGCTGTGATCGATCCCAGAAGTTCGCGTACCCGTACCATGATCGTTTCTCTCGTGACGTGCTGCCGGCCCGCTGTTGGCAATTCGAACGTTGTGTCGGCCTGAAAAAGGTGCGCTATATTTCGGTCTAGGGTTTCGGTCTACGCCGCCCTACGGCCCGACTCCTGCCGCTGGGCGTTCACGTCAGGTGAGGCCAACGCGATCGCCATGAGTTGATCCACCGCCTGCCGCCACGTCGGAGATTGAAAATCCCCCTCCGGCTTCACAGCCTGAAAAATTCCTTCCCGCTCGAACCGGATGATTTTTTCAGCAAGTGCGCCGGCATCGGTGGGTGGAAAGTAGACGCACCATGGCCCCCCCACCTCGCGGTGGGCGGGGATGTCGGAGGCGAACACCCGCAGCTTGTGCGACAGCGCCTCGACGATTGGCAGGCCATATCCTTCGGCCCGTGACGGAAACACCAGCCCGCGTGCCTGGCCGTAGGCGTAGAGCAGTTCGCCGTCGGAGAGGTCGGCAAAGTGCATGAGATGCGTGCCATACCGAGGATGCTGCCGCATTCGCCGCACGACCTCATCCCCCTTCCAGCCGACGAAACCAGCCACCAGCAAACGGGCCTCGGGCACCTGCTGCCAGACCCGTTCGAAGACGTCCATCAGCAGAGCCTGATTCTTACGGGGCTCAAGTGTTCCCACGGTGAGATAGGGACCGCATGGCCCGGCGGCGATGAACGCGGCCAGTTCGGGCCTGGGCGCCTCGACCTTTATCGCTGGCTTGACATCAGCCCCGAGCCGAAACGACTGCACAGTCGGGCTCGCACGCTCCGGGTCCCGGCCCATCCGTCGCAGTTCCTCACGGGCCTCGACGGCGACGGCCTCTGAGATGGCCGCCACGAAATCGGCCCGCGCAAGCGTGTTGGTCATCCAATCGCGGAATGTGGCGGGGAGCCGTTTCGGCATGAGTTCCGGATGCGTGTGTGGAATGAAGTCGTATTGCACGACCCCGAGTCGGGTTCCGGCAGACCTGGCCTCATCGACAACCTGCCAGCAACGACTCGTCCAGGATGAATCCGCAAGCAGGAGGGTATCGCCGGGCTGAAACTCGATCCGCTCTCCAGGAAGCGTTCTTCGTGACAGTTTCCGCCACAGCGTGCGGACCGCCCGCACGATCGTTCTGGGCACGAACAGTTTGTGGAGGCGGCGGAGCAGGGGATGCCACGGCGGCGCGGCCGGCTTGGACGAATCGATAAGATCGCCGGCCGAGGACATGCCGAGAGCGACGAACCGGTCTTCTTCGAAACGCACGGGCACAAGCACCGCGCCGTGGGCGGCGGCCGCAGCGGCACCATGCCGGGCGATGTTCCGCACCACCCGCGGAATGCCGGCATGCCTGGGCGTGCTGATCGTCTGCGTGCAGTCGAGCAACACCCTTCCGACACCGTGCTTCCGCTCGCCGGTGTGCGATGCTGCTCCTCCAGCCATGCCCAGTGTGCTCATGCCGCCCTCAAGGTTCTGGTCAATTCGTTGTGCTGCCGCACTGCGTCGGCTTCTTGCCCGCTCCGTGGCCACACTTCGAGGCGGACCCGGCCAGCCGGCGCGTCGATGGCAGCCAGCACCTGGGCTGCGGTCTCACGCCAGGCGGTCGGGCGGAATTCCGTGCGGATCGTTTCCTCGCGGTGCTGCACCCAGGCCGGGTCATCCAGCACGCGTTCCACGAGCGTTACGAGCCCATGGACATCAAAGGGGTCGAAGAACTCGGGCAGATCGCTGCTGATCTCCGGAATGCTCGAAGCGTTCGACGCCAGGCACATCCGGCCGTGTCCCAGGCTTTCCGCGACAGGCAATCCCCAGCCTTCATACTTGGACGGATAGATGGTCGACTGGCAATGCTTGTAATACCAATCCAGTTCGCTGTCCTCGATGCCATGCAGCACGTGGATGTGGCGATTGACGCTGCGATCCTGTCCGATCTCGCGGAGCAGATCGGCGACATACAGGTGGGGCAGGCCGATGCAGACCAGGTCCGGGCAGTCCTCGCCCCGCCGGGCCGCCAGATGGGTCCAGGCGTCGTAGAGCAGCCGGTGATTCTTGCGGACGTCGAGCGTTGAGACGCAGACAAAGAACGGCCGCGTGGGAACGAACCGCGGCGACGCTGCGGGCGTCGCCGCTGCAGCGCCATCGCCCATCACGTCACCCAGCCGTACGACCGTCAGCGGGGGTGTCTCAAAGCGGCACTCCTGGCAATAGCGTTCGATCTCCTGCCGGGAGAATTCCGAAATCGTCAACACGCGGTCGGACGACGAGAGTAATTCCCGGACCCAGAGCGTGATTGCCCGGGTGTGGGACGGATCGAGCCATTGGGGCTTGATGGTCGGGATCAGGTCGTAGACCATGCGAACGATTTGAACGCCCCGACTGCGGGCCACGGCTGTGGCTTCCGCGTAGCCCGGCAGGCACCACGTGGCGCCGACCGACAACAGCACGTCTCCCGGGGCCGCAAACGCCGTCGCCTCCATGCTCGTGTCGGTTGTGAGGATCGGACTCCGCATGGTGACCGGGGGCATCGACGCGTCGGCTGCCCGCCTCGATCTGCTCCAGCGGCTGGCAGCCCAGTCGCCGACGCTCTTGCGGAGCTGCCGTGATGCCAGCCTGAACTGCCGGAATGCCTGTCGCAATTCTTCCGACTGCCGGTCGGACCCGAAGAGTCGCTTGATCTTGAGCCGTTTTCGCCGCGGCCCCTTGCCCCCCGCTGGCGGCTTCGAAACAGCCTTTTCGACCACCTGAGTTGTCTCCTGCGCGGCGTGCGGTGCCGCGACAGGGTCGTCACTGGCAGGAGCACGGAGGTGCATCCGTACGGTCTGCGGCAGCGACGTTGCGTGGAGCGTGACGAATCGGCCGGCCTTGGGCTCGTACCGCACCAGCCCCACCGCCGCGCCGGCGTCGGTGAGCCCGTTGAGAATGCCGACGCTGGTCCGCTGGATGCCGGTGAGGTGCGGGAACTTCCACCCCACCAAGTCAGAGACGTCGTACCAGATCTTCACGGTGATCCCTTTCTGGGTCGAAAGACTGAATGTGCTCGAGCGGCCGACTGGCTCAGACTAGGCCGCGGCAGGAGTCGCCAGGTAATGCCCCTTCACGAGCTTGAATCCATCGGTGATGTTCGCCGGATACGAGAGCGGAGCACGGAGCGAGGGCTCCTCACGGCGGTAGTAGTAGCGGTTCAGGCCATCGAACAGGCCGAACTCGTAGCCGTGCTCGAAGAGAAGCCCTTCCCATTCGAACCAGGTCGGTTCGTAGGAGTAGATATCGCAGCCGGGCAGCTTCGCCTTGATCGCCTCGAGCAGGATCACCCGCGGTCGGAAGGCCCGCCACTCGCCACCGAGCAGCACGTCCCGTTCGGCACCCTCGACATCGATTTTGAGAAACTGCACGTCCTGGCCATCCAACTGGCTGGTGACATCGGCGAGGGTGATCATGCGGACGGAGTACGTCTTCTTTGCGAGGCCAAAGCCCGCCAGACTCTTGGCGTCCATCGTGTCGCGATACGTCGAGAGGCCCGAGTCGCCCCATTCGCTGAACTCGACCGACCCACGCTCCGTTCCGAGCACGACATTCAGATTCCAGTCGCGGGGCCGCTGTTCTTCAAACTTCTCGTAAAACCGCGCGACGGGCTCCACATTCACGCCCGACCAACCCGTGTCGTAGAAATGCTTGGTCACCGAGTCCACGACGGGGTCGTAGCCGCCGACGTCGATGTAGCGACCGTTCTTGATGTTGTGAAACACGCGGTTGAGGACAACGTCCTCGAAATTCTGGGCGTACGAGATCATCGCGATCACTGCTCCGGGGTCAGGGACACAGGTTTGAGGAAAATGGTGGTGCTGACGGATGCTTGGCCGGCCTAGGCCGCCTTGCGGATGATCAGGGCGATCGACGTCGATGCGTGGCCGGCGAGATTGAGTCGCAGATGCTTGATGCGGGCGGGCGGGTCGGTGGCCCACTGGCAGTAGGGCGGCACATCGATCACCCGGTCGAGCGGATCCTGGCCGGGATCGAGGTCGATCGGCTCGACATCGTGGCCCTTGGCCACCAGCCGCTGACAGACTCTCTCGATGTCCTGCAGGCGGTAGATCACGCAGGGCCCGTCGGCGAGCGTGGCGTCATTGCTCGAGAGATTGAATTCGGTGGTGTGGACGGCCACGCCCCCCGGCTTGAGGCAGGCCATCTGCTGCTCGAGAAACCGGAGTCCAAGATCGAGATTGCCGCAGTGCTCGAACGAGCAGGTCGACCAGGTAAAGTCATACCCACCGAGATCGGCTGGGATATGGTTCATGTCCACGGGCCGGTAGGCAACACTGTCGCGAAACGCGGTCTCCGGACAGAGGCCCGATTCGTTCAAGGCTTCGAGAGTGCCAACCCACTGGCCTGTTTGAGCCCATGGCTTGTTCCGCTCATCGTCGCTGGGAAGATCAGTGGCGGTGATCCTGCAGCCCCGTGCCGCGAAGAAGGACGGTAGCTTCTCGGCTCCGACGGCAAACCCGAGGCCCTTCCGGCCCGCCTGCAACATCCCGCGCTCGTCGAGCGCCTGGCAGATGAATGCCAACTCCCAGAGCTTCCGATGTGCCCGCCACGGTTCACGGAGCTGCTCGGCCCAGCCGCGAAAGGCAGCGGAGTCGAGCGTGGCATGCCGGCACAACTGCGACACAAGCCCCGTTCCCTCAGTTGCTACCGACGTCCCCGCCGCATGCAGCTGCGGCTGCGTGCGGGCGAACGACTGCGGTCGGATCACCGGCGGCTCGACGGCCTGGGGCCGCTTGCGCCGCCACGCGTTGCGAAGTTTTCGGAGAAGTGATGCCATAGGATGGGTGTTGATGCCTTCTTTCGAAATCCCTTCGTCACGCAGCCCGCCGAACATGGGTCTCCCGCTCGGAGAGCGCCTTCTCCTGTGACGCAAGCTCCAGGTCGCACTCGACCATCATGTCGACAAGCTGTTCGAAGCTTGTCTGCGGGTGCCATCCCAGCTTGGTCCGGGCCTTCGTGCTGTCGCCCAGCAGCAGATCGACTTCCGCTGGCCGGTAGTACCGGGCATCGATCTCCACGAAGTCTTGATAATCAAGCCCCAGCCGCGAGAAGGTCTTCTCGCAGAATTCGCGGACAGAATAGAGCTCGTTCATGGCCAAGACATAGTCGTCCGGCGTGTCCTGCTGCAGCATGCGCCACATCCCCTCGACATAGTCGCCGGCGAAGCCCCAGTCGCGCTGAGCGTCGAGGTTGCCGAGGAAGAGCTTCTCCTGAAGCCCCAGCTTGATCCGTGTGGCGGCCCGGGTGATCTTTCGAGTCACGAAGGTTTCGCCGCGGCGCGGGCTCTCGTGATTGAAGAGGATGCCGCAGGAGGCGTGAAGCCCGTAGCTCTCGCGATAGTTGACGGTGATCCAGTGGCCGTAGAGCTTCGCCACGCCGTAGGGGCTTCGCGGATAGAACGGCGTCGATTCCTTCTGCGGTGTCTCCACCACCTTGCCGTACATCTCGGAACTGGAGGCCTGGTAGAAGCGGATCTGCTCGCCCGTGTCGTCCTGCACGTCGCGGATCGCCTCGAGCAGGCGGAGCGTGCCGACAGCGGTGACGTCGGCGGTGTAGGCCGGCTGGTCGAAGCTCACGCGGACATGGCTCTGGGCGGCGAGGTTGTAGACCTCCTGCGGTCGGATCTCGCGAATCAAGCGGACCAGACCGTTGCCATCCGACAGGTCGCCGTAATGCAGGTGGAGCTGGGGCTTGTCGCCGAAGATCAGGTGCTCGATTCGCTGGGTGCCGAAGGTGCTCGAGCGGCGCCGCAGGCCGTGCACTTCATAGCCCTTCGAGAGCAGCAGCTCCGCAAGGTAGGAACCGTCCTGACCCGTGACACCCGTGACCAAGGCACGCCGCTGCATCGCAAAATCTCCATACGTTTCGGGCTCTTTTGGACGACGAGCGTTGCACCGCGATGGTGACGGCGCGGTCATCCTCGGGGGGGGACGATAGCAGCCGGGGAAAGCCGACGATACGGCAGTTTCACGGATCAGAAACCGCGAATGATGCCCGTGTACACCTCGGCATACCCCCGGGCCGTGGCGGCCCAGGAAAAGCCGGCCGCATGGTCCTTCAGCCGTGCCGCGAAGGCCGGATCGGACCGATATCGGGACAGCCCGTCCCGATACACCGCAACGAGCTCCGCCGGCTCGTAGCCGTCGAAATAGAAACCCTGATCCCCCGCCACCTCGGGCAGGCTCGTCCGCCGCGACACGAACACCGGCCTGCCGCACTGCATCGCTTCCAGCACGGGGAACCCAAACCCTTCGGTGAGCGATGGGAACAGGAATGCCTCGCAGTGCTCGTAGAGCCACTGGCGGTCACCGTCCGACACCTCGCCCGGCAGGATCACCCGCCCTGTCAGACCACGCCGCTCCACCTCCCGCTCCAGATATTCACCGTAGGGCGTTGTCTTCTTGCCGGCGATCACGAGCCTGGAGTCTGGCAACTTTTCGATGAGTCCGAACAACGCATGAAAGTTCTTGTGCGGCAGGCAGTTGCCAATCGAAAGGAGAAACGGCCCTGCCGGTACAAAGGCCGGCGGTGTGCCCGACGCCACGGGCGGGGTCGATACGGCCAGCGGCACGACGTGCACCGGACGGCCGCCCAGATTGACATGCGTCGCCACGTCGTCGGCCACATACGCCGAATCAGCCACGATCGCCGCCGCCCGGTTCACCTTCCGCTGGATGTCGGCAAGCTTGCGGTCGATCTCGTCGCTGCGGGTATCGGCGGGCGATTCGTGCAGGAAGTTCAGGTCATGAATCGTGAGCACGACCGGCACCCGGTCGTCGAGAGGCAGATATTTCGACATCTGGCTGGTGACATGCCAGAGGGCGACCCGCGGAGCCGGAAGCAGTGGCCGGACGAACGGGCGGTAGAGTTGGCGAATCGCCTCTTTGTTCCAGGGCGACACGGTGATCGACTCGAAGCCACCACCTGGAAAATACCGCTGGGTGCCGTGGGGCAGCAGAAACACGGGCTGAAATCGGCCCGAAGCCACGGCCAGGAATTCCTGGCCAAGATGCAGCGAATACCGGCCCAGGCCACAGTTGATGTGGCGGAGCTTTTCGAGATCGATGACGACGCGGGGCAGGCTCATGGACGGTCGCGACCGCTATCTCCGTGGGGAAGTTCCATTCTCTCCGATGGCGGCGGCCTCTGCCCAGCCCGAAAGGTCACGGCCCTCGCTGAATGCTGTCGCGGAGATCGAGCATTGTCTGGTCGTAGTTGTCGATCCGGATCAGTCCGTAGCGGGGCATCTCCAGATCGTAGATCACCCAGATCGTCAGCGAGACGACAGCGGCAAACACCACGATATGGAGCCAGTTGAACCGCCCCTGGCCTGCCATGTCGTGACCGGCGAGCACCGCGGCGAAGATCGCGACCAGCAGCAGCAGGGCCAGAATGGCGACCGGCGTGTGGGCATT
>Ga0247834_1006072_pt1 | contig 13828 bp, 8 predicted proteins | sample LaCruzMarch2015__8_FD_187118 | JGI IMG/M metagenome (GOLD analysis project Ga0247834, IMG submission 187118) | Freshwater microbial communities from meromictic Lake La Cruz, Castile-La Mancha, Spain - LaCruzMarch2015_12m | ecosystem: Environmental > Aquatic > Freshwater > Lake | place: Spain... | reverse complement strand
ACGATCCTGCCACCAGCGGGCCCGTCGCCTGGCGGGTTGTGGCCGCCGACTTCGTGACCACCGACTCGGGCACCGGCGTCGTGCACATCGCGCCCGCATTCGGCGAGGTCGACTACACGGTGCTCATCGCCGAGCAGGCCCGTTTTGCCGACGGCCGGGGGCCGACACTCCTCAACTGCGTAGCCCCCGACGGAACCTTCACCGATACCTTCCCCATGGGCAGTGGGCGGTTCGTCAAGGACTGCGACCGCGACATCACGCGGGACCTGAGATCGCGGAACCTGCTGGTCCACCAGGAACAGTATGTCCACGACTACCCGTTCTGCTGGCGGGCTGAAGGCGACCCGCTCATCCAGTATCCGCGGCAGAGCTGGTTCATCCGCACGAGCCAGTTCCGTGAACAGATGCTGGCCAATAACGCCCGGATCAACTGGCTGCCCGAGCACATCCAGGACGGCCGATTCGGCAATTTCCTCGAAACCAATGTCGACTGGGCACTGTCACGTGAACGCTACTGGGGCACGCCACTGCCGATTTGGAAGTGCGAGGCGACGGGCAAGGCCGAGGCGGTGCCCTCCTATGCCGCGCTTGTCGCCAAGCCGGGCATGCAGGGTGCCGACGTCTTCGACCGGGCGAAGGCCGCCATCCCGACGCTCTCCGACGACCTCCGGGTGCACAAGCCGTATATCGATGCCATCACCTACGACTCCCCCTTCTCGCCCGGCGCGAGGATGCAGCGGGTGCCGGAGGTGATCGACTGCTGGTTCGATTCGGGGGCGATGCCGTTTGCCCAGTGGGGCTGGCCGCACCGCGGGCAGGAGGATTTCAGCACGCAGTTTCCGGCCGATTTCATTTCCGAGGCGATCGACCAAACCCGTGGCTGGTTCTACAGCCAACTGGCAATCAGCACGCTCCTGTTCGGCGACACACAGACGCCCTATCCCCACCCCTTCCGTACCTGCATCGTCCTGGGCCACATGCTCGGTGAAGACGGGCAGAAGATGAGCAAGAGCAAGCGGAACTACCGCGAGCCGGCCGAAATCTTCAATACCTCCGGCGCCGATGCGCTGCGGTGGTTTTTCCTCGCCGGCCAGCCGCCGTGGACGAGCATCCGCTACAGCGAGCGGGCGATCCGCGAGAGCGTGCCGGAATTCCTCCTGCGTCTCTGGAACGTCTACAGCTTCTTTGTCATCTACGCCCGAATCGACTGTTTCGATCCGGCTACGCTTCTCGACACCGCCGGCACGCTCGACCACGCAGACCTCGCGAAGGCCCGCGGCTGGCGTCCCGTCGCCGATCGCGGCGAACTCGATCGCTGGATGCTTTCGGAGCTGAATGCCACCGCCGCCACGATGGTCGATCGCATGGACCGCTACGACCACTTCGGCGCTGCCGGCGAACTGTCGGCCCTCGTCGACGCCGTCAGTAACTGGTTCGTCCGCCGCAGCCGCGACCGGTTCTGGTCGGCGGGCAAGGCCGACATTGGGCCGGAGGGCAACACCGCGAAGCTCGATGCCTACTGGACGCTCTACGAAACACTGCTCACGATCGCCCGACTGGCCGCACCGTTCGTGCCCTTCGTGAGCGAGGCGATCTGGCAGAATCTCGCCGTGGCCGCCTTCGGGGCCGCGGTGCCGGAAAGTGTGCATCTCACTTGCTATCCGACCGGCAGCGAGCCCCTGATCGACCGTGATCTGGTCCGTCGCATGGCGATCGTCCGCGATGTGTCGTCGCTGGGCCGGGCAGCGCGGGCGGCTGAAAGGCTCCGGGTCCGCCAGCCGCTCTCGAAGGTGGAGGTGATCCTCGCCGATACCGGCCGGGATGCGGCGGCCGACGCCGCCTGGCTTGAGTCGCATGGCGAACTCGTCTGCGACGAACTCAACGTGAAACAGTTCGAGATCTGCCGCGAGCCCGACCGCTACATCACGCGGGCCGTGCTCCCCGATCTGAAAAAGCTAGGACCGCGGCTGGGCAAGGATCTCCCCCGGGCTCGCGATGCGATCATGAAGGCCGATGCCGCCGCGTTGCTGGCGACGCTGCACCGGGATGGCCGGGCGACGATCCCTCTGGCCGGCGGGGGCGAGGCGGTCGTCGAGAAGGATGACGTGATGATCCGCACGACCGCCCGGGAGGGCTGGGCCGCTGCGGAGGGACCGCGGGCCGTCGTCGTCGTGGCCAGCCAACTCACGCCAGAACTTGTGTCTGAGGGTCTTGTTCGCGAGGTCGTGCACGCGGTGCAGTCCCGTCGCAAAACGCTCGATCTTGAATTCACCGACCGGATTGAACTCTCCTTCGAGACGGCGTCGCCGGAATTGAGATCCGCCATCGAGCAGCACCTGGAGTTCGTCGCCTCCGAGACGCTCGCCACCTCCGCCGTGTTTGGCGTTCACGCGGAGGCAACGTCCGAACCGCTCGACATCGACGGGCATCCGCTCTCGATCGGAATCCGCCGCGTGGGCGATACGAAGAACGCGGCCGGGGGTGTGGCGTGACTGGGGCCAACCTGCCTGTGACGCCAGGACAGCCGCTCCGTCTGGCCGTGCTGCTCTCTGGCTCCGGACGCACGCTGGAGAACCTCCTCGACCGGATCGCGGCAGGCCGGCTCGCCGCCCGCGTCGAAACGGTGGTAGCGAGCCGGGCCGATGTCCGGGGAGTCCGAATTGCCGAACGGGCGGGCATCCAGGTCAGCGTTCTGCCGCCGGCTGGCCGGCCCCGTGCCGACTGGAGCAACGCGATCTTCGCCGCCTGCCGGTCCGCCTCGCCTGATCTGGTCGTGATGGCGGGGTTTCTCCATCTCCTGGAAATCCCAGACGATTTCGCCGGCCGCGTGATCAACATTCACCCGGCCCTCCTGCCCGCCTTCGGAGGCAAGGGGTTTCACGGGATGCACGTCCACCGGGCGGTGCTGGCTCGGGGCTGCACCATTTCAGGCTGCACGGTGCATCTGGTCGACAACGAATACGACCACGGTCGTATTCTGCTGCAGGTGCCGGTGCCTGTGCTCCGCGACGACACCGCCGAATCGCTGGCCGCGCGGGTTTTCGCCGTCGAATGCGAGGCGCTGCCCGAGGCCATCAACCGCATCGCGGTCGCCCCCGTCCCCTGACAACACCGCGCCGCATGCTAGACTTTTCGGCCGGAGTGCCAGTGCCCCCAGGAGCCTTTTCATGCCACGCTCGCTCGGAAACATTATCGCCGACACGCTCCAGCTTTCGGTTGGCTATGCGGAGCGGTTGCTCAAGGGCGTACCGGCCGACCGCTTCGCCCAATTCGCGAGAATCGGTGGCACGATTGTCGAGTCGAACCACCCGGCATTCCTCTATGGCCACCTGAGCCTCTATGCACCGAAGGTGCTCCAGCAGATCGGCCATCCGGCGCCGACCGTGCCCGACCACTTCGAGCACCTGTTCTCGAAGGACGCCAGTTGCAAAGACGACGAAGACGGCGACCTCTATCCGAAGATGGACGACATCACGTCCTTTTTCTTCGAGGGACACCGCATGCTTGCTGGAGCACTGCGGGGCACACCCGACGCGACCTTCGAACAGCCCAATCCGGCGGAGGGCCGGATGAAGGAACTCTTTCCGACGCTCGGCTCCGTGCAGACGTTCTACTGCGGCGGCCACATGATGATGCATCTGGGGCAGATGAGCGCCTGGCGACGGATGCAGGGGCTCGGGTCCGCCTGATGGCATGAGCCATCACGACCGATCCCGGCCCCCCTTCCCTCTCTTGTGGCGGCAAGTTTTTAACGTGTCCGGGAGTTGACGAAGCCTCTCTCTACCCCCATCCATTCTCCCCGCCGGGCCGGCAGAAGTCTCCTTCGCGGGGACTTTCGCCGTGGGGCGTATTGGTGGTGCCGACCTCATGGGGGCGAAATTCCAACGCTCTTTCGAGCTTCAGCCGATCCCGGCTCGCAGTCCCTCTCATTCGTGGCGGCAAGTTTTCAACGTGTCCGGGAGTTGACGAAGCCTCTCTCTACCCCCATCCATTCTCCCCGCCGGGCCGGCAGAAGTCTCCTTCGCGGGGACTTTCGCCGTGGGGCGTATTGGTGGTGCCGACCTCATGGGGGCGAAATTCCAACGCTCTTTCGAGCTTCAGCCGATCCCGGCTCGCAGTCCCTCTCATTCGTGGCGGCAAGTTTTCAACGTGTCCGTGACTTCAGCCTTTCGTGTGGCCGAAGATTTTCACCGTGTATTTGAAGCTTTCGCCATGTCGCCTCGGTGAAAGCGTCCCCCTACCCGCCGACTGTCACGTGCCGCCGAGTCTCAGGGTTTGGGCCACCCGTCATCAATTCCACAATCGGAACGTCAACCAGACGGTGGTCCCGTTTGTGTTATTTGCTCGAAGCCGACGGCCCGCCAGAAGGCCGTCGCGGCCGGCCAGGAGGAGCGTGTTTCGGCAAAGACCACGGTGGCGGCCCGGGACTGAGCGTGGGCCACCGCCCTCGCAACGAGCGCCCGGCCGACGCCCCGCCGCCGCGCCCGAGGGTGAACCAGCAGCCAGGCGATCGAGAACCGCAACGTCGGCGTCGATCCGGCCTCGACCAGCGCTACGAGCCCCAGCGGACAGCCGGCGTGGGTTCGATCCAACGGGTCGTCCGCACCTAGTGCCGTCGGCCATGCCAGCCAGGCAGAAACGCTTCGGCCCGGACGGCCTGTCAACTCGGCGAGCAGTCCGGCCGGAGAAAAGGACGCGATGTGGTCAGGATCGTCGAGCCGGCATTGTTCCGAGAGAGCCAGAACATGCTCGCGTTTTTTCCACCGCGCGACCACAACGCCCTTCCCGCCCGCCCGTTCGGCTGTTGGAATTGCCCCACAGAGGTGGTGAAAACGAAGCGGTAACACGTCATCTTGTGCGCGTAAGCTGTCTTTTATCTTGATCGTTTTCGATCATTATGCTTTTTACATTGACGTATTTGCTTGCTTTCGGTCACCAATCGGCCATACTCCTGGCCGCAGGGAGTGCAATACGTGCAAAATCACGAACGCCGCAGCAGGCTTCTCGACATCATACGTGTCAGCGGCTTTGCTGCGCTCGATGAACTCGTTCGCGAACTCGGCGTCTCGGAATCGACCGTGCGACGGGATCTCGATGCCCTCGAGGAACAGGGCTCCGCCAAACGCACGCACGGCGGTGTTCTCTACTCCGGAGGCATGCCGCGCCTGGCGGAATTTGACGAACGACAACCGGCAAACTGGGCCGCAAAGCGGGCGATTGCGGTGACGGCGGCAGCCGTGATCGATGACGGCGAAACGGTGCTTCTCGACGGCGGTACGACCACCTACGAAGTGGCCCGCCTGCTTGTCGGTCGTTCGCTGCAGGTCGTCACCAACAGTCTCCCGGTTGCCAACCTCTTCGCCTCGGAGGCCCGCACCGACCTCGTGCTGCTCGGAGGCTATGTCTCGCCCCGCACGGGCGTGTGCCTCGGGCCCTATGCCAACGAACTCCTGGGACGGTTGCATGTCACCACGACGGTGCTCTCCGCCGCCGGCATTTCCGAGGAAGGGCTCTTCAATGCCCACCTGCTCCTGGCAGAAACCGAGCAGGCGATGCTCAGGGCAGCCAGCCGGGTGATGGTGGTCGCCGACAGTTCGAAATTCGGCCGCAAGAGCCTCACGCTCGTCTCCGGCCTCGAGGCCATCGACATTGTCGTGAGCGACGAGGGCCTGACGCAACGGTGGCGCGATGCCCTCACCGCGGCCGAGGCCGACCTGCGGATCGCCGCGGTTACCGAGGCGTCAGGATTGCGAACGACACATTCGCAGGAAACACCCCGTCCGGCATAACATAGTGCCGCAATTCCAAAACCAGTCGGCCATGCACGCCGTTCACATCACGCCGTTCGTTCACGCCCTCTCTTCACGATTCTTTCTTTTCATCGCAACGCCCCAGGAGCCATCATGGCCAAGAAGACCGCGACGAAGACCGCTGCCAAGTCCACGCCCAAGTCGCTCGCCGCACTGAAGGACGAAATCTGCGAGATTGGCCACCGCATCTACAACAAGGGATTTGCGGCCGGCAATGACGGCAATATTTCGTACCGCCTCGGGCCGAACAAGGTGCTCTGTACCCCGACGATGATGTCGAAGGGATTCATGACGCCCGCCGACCTCTGCATCGTCGACATGGAGGGAAACCAGGTCGCGGGGAAGCGGAAGCGTTCGAGCGAGATTCTGCTCCATTTGACGATCATGAAGGAGCGGCCTGACGTGAACAGCGTCGTGCACTGCCACCCACCGCACGCGACCGCCTTCGCCGTGGCCCGCGAGCCAATCCCGCAGTCCGTACTCCCTGAGGTCGAGGTGTTTCTGGGGGACATTCCGATTTCCCGATATGAGACGCCGGGCAGCCAGTCATTCGCCGATACCATTCGCCCCGTCGTGAAGCGATCGAATGTCATCTTGCTGGCCAACCACGGCACGGTCAGCTTCGGCGAGACGGTCGAAAAAGCGTATTGGTGGACTGAAATCGTCGATGCCTATTGCCGTATCCTCATGCTCGCGAAGGGGCTGGGCGGGATCGTCTATCTCACGGGCAAGGAAACACGGGCACTGCTCGATCTCAAGCAGAAGTGGGGCTACACCGACGCCCGGCTTGACCTCCAGATGAACGACCGCGACATCTGCGACAACGCGGTATTCAAGTCGACCTGGGAGGAGGTGGGCGTGGCACGGCGGGCGTTCTCGACCCACCCGGAGGCCCATGGGTCGGGACAGCCTGCATCGGCTGGCCGCGGGCTGCCACCGGGAATCGACTACGAGAAGCTCGTGCGGACGATCACAGAGCAGGTCTGCAAGGAACTCGGCGTTACGCCCGGCTCCTCACGCCAAGCCTGATCGAGCGCCGCATCCAGAATTGAGCCCGAGCCTGCTCCAGAGTCACAGACGGGTTGGGACTGAACCCTCTCGCTGTCATGGCTGACGGGCCGATCGTCGTCGTTGCATCTCCGCCGCAGGCATGCCCCAGACGCGGGCGGTGCCGTCGTCGGAGCCCGTCAAGAGAGTGCCTCCGTCGGCCGCGAACACCACGGCCCAGATCGGCCCATCGTGGCCATCGAGGGCGAGGAGATGCCTCCCGCTGGCGACATGCCACAGATGCAGGCTGCCGTCGGCACCGACACCGGCAACGCGGGTGCCATCCGGTGAAAAACCTACCTCCCACACCTGCCCCACCGGGCCCTTCAGTTCGGTGGACGACCAGCCGTCCGCGGGATTCCAGATCCGCACCGTACCATCGGACGAACCGGTGGCCACGCGACTGCCGTCGTTCGAGTAGGCCACCCAGTTGACGTCGTCGGCATGCCCCGCGAAGGCACCCAGCATGGTACCGTCGCTCGTATTCCACTCTCTCACCAGACCATCGGCACAGGCAGTCACCAGCCGGCGGCCATCGGGAGACCAGTCGGCTGCGTGGGCTCGGGCGGGATGTGACAGCGTCAACGCCGGGGCGTCATGCCCAGCCACGGAGGAAACCCGCACCGCTCCCGTCTCGTGGCCCTCCGCATGTCCCCCCGCGGCGGCGGTGGCGATTCGCGTGCCGTCGGGCGAGAACGTGACTGCAAAGGCAGGGCCGGGGTGCCGGGCAATCTCTCTGATTTCCGTCCCGTCAGCGACGGAGAAGAGACACACGCGACCGTCGCCGCAGGCAGTTGCCAGCAGGTCGCTGGCGGGCGAAAAGTCGACGGCATTCACGCGGCCCCGATGGGTCGGCAGGTCCCTCGCGACCGTATACGACTGCAGGTTCCAGAGCCGGACATCGCCCTGAGCCGTACACGTCGCCATCAGTCGACCGTCAGGCGAACAGGCCATGCCCCGAACGCCGACGCCATTCTCGCTGCCGCATGCCATGACGTGCCCGTCGCGGTCGGCTGCGTTCCAGACCCGCGCGGTGGTGTCGGAGGAAGCCGTGACGAACCGGTCCGACGACAGGCTTGCAACCGACCAGACGGCATCGGTATGCCCCAGCAGCTCCCGCTCGACTCTTCCGGTGGCGGGATTCCAGAGCCGATTGATCGCGTCGGCCGATACCGTGGCCAGCCTCGAGCCGTCCGCAGTCCACGCGACACCGTTCACCCGCAACGGATGCCGGAGCGTGCCCGTGACCAGGCCAGACACCACGTCCCAGAGCCGGGCGGTGCCATCCTCCGAAGCCGACGCCAGCCGGCTTCCATCGGGCGAGAAGCAGACCGCAAACACTCGCCTGGAATGCCCGCGGAAATCTGGTAGCGGACTACCCGTCTCGATATCCCAGCGTCGGATCGAGCCGTCTCCACAGGCGGCGGCCAGCTGACCGCCCTCGGCTGAGAAGGCAACTCCGTAGACGTTGCGATCGCGGGCCGTTGGCTGCCACTCGGGTCTGAAGACGGCGGACATCTCGCTGGTTTCCGCATTCCAGATGCAGACAGTGCCGTCGCCAGACGCGGTGGCGATCGAGCGGCCATCGGCCGCCCAGGCTGCCCCATAGACCGCGGCGGAGTGCTGGCCCGACAGTCGGCCGTGAACCGCGCCAGCCTCAAGGTTCCAGATGATGCAGGTGCCGTCCTCGGCGGTCGTCACCGCCCGCCGCCCATCGGGCCCTATCACCACCGACCAGATCGCTGCGCTGTGGCCGTGAAGCAGGTGCGATGCCCGGTAGGCACCTGCGTCGTCGAGCGTCCAGATTCTGACAATGCCCTGATCGTCGCCGGTCATCAGCCGCTCCCCAGCGGGCGTTGCGGCAACGGCTCGCACGATCGTGGTATGCCCATCAAGCTTCGCCACGGAATCGTCGAGTGCGGCCGCAAGGCACTCGAGTTCGATCGGCCGACCGGGTACGGCATCGAGCGACCGCGCCCGATCGACGAGCCCAGCAGCGATCCGCACATTCCGTCGGCCCGCGGCGGCCGCCGCCCGCTGCACGGCCGAGTAGTAGGACTCCTCCCGTTCACCCATCCGGGACCGCTGGGCCTCGAGTTCCTGATGCCGTGCACGGCCAGAGAAAAAAATCGCGATCATTCCGGCCAGGCAGACCAGGGCGGCGGCAGCGACGGGCAGACGGTGCCGCCACATCCAACGCCGCGTCTGCTCGGTCAGCGTCGCCGGCCTGGCGAGCACCGGTTCGCCAGCCAGCCATCGGACAAGCTCCATTTCCAGATCATCGGCGGTCGCATAGCGGCTGGCCGGCTGTTTGTGCAGGCATTTCTCCGTGATCGCCCCCAGCCTTCGCACCTCCACCGCCGCCACGTCTTTCTCCGCCGCGAGCCCGCGGGAGATCAGTGTCGCGGCCTGCGATTCCTGTTCACGAATGATCCGTGCCGCGACGACGATCGGCTTGCCCCGCACTTCGTAGGGCAGATCTCCGGTCAGCAGTTCGTGCAGCACGAGGCCGAGTGCGTAGACATCGGTTTGGGCGTTGATTCTCGACGCATCGGCGTCGAACTGCTCAGGGCTCATGTACCGGAGCGTGCCGACCAGTTGGCCGGCGTCGGTCTGGAGGGTCGTGAGCGCAAGGTCGGCATCCGTTGACCGTGCCACGCCGAAGTCGATCACCTTCGGTTCACCGTCGCTGCCCACCAGAATATTGCCGGGCTTGAGATCTCGGTGCACGATTCCCATGCGATGGCCATACGCCACCGCGGCCGCCACACGGCGCAGGAGCGCGACCCGCTGCCGCACCGTGAGCCCCTTCTCACGGACGAATCGGTCGATCGGCAGCGCGGCCTCCACCAGCTCCATCACAAAAAACGGCACGCAGCCGTTGCCGTGGCGATACGTCCCTAGCGTGTGCACCTGGGCAATGTGGGGATGCCGAAGCCGTGCGAGCAGATGTGCCTCCTGTTCGAAGCGTCTCATCATCGTGCGGCTGGCGAGGCCATCACGCAGCACCTTCACCGCGACGGGCCGCACGGGAGACTGCTGGAGGCCCTCGTAGACACGCCCCATGCCTCCCTCGGCAAGCAGGCGGATGATCGTAACGCCGCCGAGATCACTACCGGCAGCCAGATCGACGAGTTGCTGCTCCTCGAACCCAAAGGAATCCGCCTGACCGGAGAGATGATTTGACATCTCCCCGGTCGAAGGAATGGCCGTGGGGGAATCTGGTCCTTCAGAGAGAGGCATAGTCCGGAGGTTATACCGTCCGGACGAAGGGGATTCGCTGTTTCGGAGCCTCTGTCTGCCGGCGGGGGCCTGTCTCCCGTAACACGTATGACCGGCATGTCCGGCATGCCCGGGCGGCGATGCGGGCTGCCTATGCCAACCGACCTTAGAATCGTCCCGCGAGAATCCGCTTTGGAATCGCGATCCGCGTGGCCGCCGCCCTGAGGAGCGATTCCCGGGCCGCAATAATCTCCTCGATGCATTGCCGCGTCTTGGACTGACTGGCGGCCTGGCTCTTGGCCTGGCTCTTGGCCTGGCTCTTGGCCTGGCTGGCGGCCTGGCTGGCGGCCTGTTCTGCGAGCGAATCCTGCCTCCGCCAACGCCGCAGTTGAATCTGAGCGGCCAGAATGATCTGAACGGGATCCTTTTCATGACGGGAAATCCGCAGCACACGGTGTGGTTCCGACCGCACCGATTCAGGGGCATGAACGAGGTTTGCCGGCCATCCCAGCGGCAACCTCGAATTCGTAAACCTCGAATTTTCTACTGGAATCATTGGCAAAGCCGAGGGAAAATGTGACGTTGCTTGAGGAAGCCGCGCGGCCACCGCTACTAGATATGGCGAGAGCCATGCCCTCGAGGGGCAAAAGCGGATAAACTTCCCGACTGACCCCCTGAAATCCGCTGCATTTTGACGATTGCTGTTTGAGCCCGTCCATTTCCCACGAGTCACGCCCCGTCGCATGGATACCGACGACACGATTTCACCGGCCCTCAATGCCTGCCTGGAGCAACTCTCCCGGGGAGACCTCTCCGCCCGCGATCGGATCATCGAACTCTGCTCCGACCGCCTCCGCCGCCTGGCCCACCGGATGCTTGGCCGCTACCCCGGCGTTCGCCGCTGGGAAGATACGGATGACGTCTTCCAGAATGCAGCCATGCGGCTCCACCGAGCCTTGGGCGCGATGCAGTTTGATTCCCCCCGCTCGGTCATGGCACTGGCAGCCACGCAACTCCACCGTGAACTGATCGATCTCGCGCGGCGGCATGGGGGACCGGCCTCGTATGCGGCCAATCACGGCACCAACGTGATGCCGTCCACCCCCGGAGACGGGCCCGAACATTACGTCGACCGGAGTCCGGCGGCCGATTCCAGCCTCGACCGCTGGACCCTCTTTCATGAGGCGATCGGCAGCCTGCCCGAGGACGAACGCGAGATGTTCCATCTCGTCTGGTATCTGGGGGCCGACCAAAAGACGATCGCCAGACTTCTGGACTGTTCCGAACGCACCGTGAAAACCCGGTGGCGGTCGGCCCGGGAGGCCGTTCGCGCAGCGCTCGGAGGGAAGCCGCCGTCGTCCTGATTGCCACGGCCGTCGATGCCGCCACTGAGAGCCCCGGCCATCAACGCGGGGCCGGAGTCCGACGTTCAGCATTGAACGGTGGCGGCCCCTCTCCAGGCAGCGGCACCTGCGACGGGTGCCGCAGGTAGGCGATGAGGTCGCGGGCGGCAGCGGGGGAAAGCTGCGCGAGCTGGTTCTCCGGCATCAACGACTGTGGTGAAAGCACGCGAGTCTCAATGTCGTCGAGTGGCACCATCACCTGCTCGGTCGGTGTCTGCAGCGTCACGCTCGTCGGCGTCTCCTTGACCACGATCCCGGCGATCGATCGGCCGTCGTCGGTCACCACGATCGTCGTCTGGTAGTCGCGGCCCACAATGGCGCTCGGGTCGAGCAGATTCGCCAACAGGTATTCGAGGTCGGCCCGATTCGATCCCGTTAGGTTTGGCCCAATTTGTCCGCCCTGGCCATGCAACTGGTGGCAGGCGCCACAGGTCTTTGCGAACGTCGCCCGGCCGTGCGAGAGATCGGCCTGCTTCATGGCTGCCGGATTGAGCGCAGTCCGCCACCGCTCGAAGTCAGCTTTTCGGTCGGCGGGGGTCACTCGGATCGTGCCCCAGACCTCGTTGAGCCGCGCGATCACCTTCGGGTCGGCCGATTGGGCGAGCCGGCCGACGGTGAACGCCGAAAGGTCGCCACGGGGCACCGCGTTGGCAGCAACCGCGTCGAGGAGCGCGAGCGTCCAGGCGGGCCGCGACGTGAGCGTGGCGATCGCCGCCTGCCGGCAGTCCGCCGGCAGGCCCTCGTAGGCGGTAACGAGCGCAGCGGGCGTGCCGTCGCTGGGAACGGCGGCGAGGCCGTCGATCGCCTGCTTTTGAATGGTGGGATCGTCCACGAGCCGCTGGAGCACCGGCGGCAGGCCGTCGTCGCGGGAGCTGACGAGTGCCTGCAGGGCCTCGAGCCGCTGGCCGCGGTCAGCATCCGGGTTGGCCACCAGTGACCGCAGCTGCGGCACGACCCGCGGATCGCCGAACCGCACCGCGGCCAGGTCCGCCAGTCTGCGGACCGTGTCGTCGGGGTCGGCGCGAAGCCGCTCGTAGCCCTGCTGCCAGGCTGGCGGTGCCGGCATCCGGCCGCGGGCGGCAAGAGCGGCCACGATTTCCTCGAGCATCCACTTCCGCGTGGCCGAGTCGCTGGCGGACAGCTGCGCCACCAGCGGCTCATAGCACTGCTCCTCCGACGCCGCGCGGCGGACGATGAACCGCGACACCGTCGGGATCCGGCTCGCAGCGGCCAGCGCGACGGCGCGAACTGGATCGGCCGGCACGAGTGGCTCGATCGCATACCAGTTCATCAGCGGGAGGTTGTGGTCATCGGCGTCCTCCGCATGCGCGACGAGCGCCGCCGCGATCGGCCAGCGGTCTCCAAGTGGCAGCCGCTGCAGGGCCGAGCAGATCGCCAGGCGAACCACCGGCGATGGATCGTCCGCGGCGAGCCGCTGGAGCCGCTCGAGCAGAGGTGGCGATGCGTCGCGCCGCTCGACGGCCAGCTGTATCACCCAGCCCCGGACCGCCGGATCGGCGTCGTCGAGCAGCCGCTCGACATGGGCAGCCGAGAGTTGTCCGGTGACGTGCATCGCCCAGATCACCCGCAGGCGCTTGGGCACGGTCGTGGCGGCGGCGAGCTTTGCTTCCAGCAACCGCGGAGTCTCGGCGGCGAGCCGGCCGGCAGCGGCCCGCTCCTGCAGGAGCCGACGGGCATGACGCACGAACCAGTCGTTGTCATGACCGAGCAGATCGACCAGCATTGCGTCGCTCTCGCGGACGAGGTTGACCTTCGTCGGCGTTGGTGCCGCCCGATCGTAGATCACCTTGAAGATTCGCCCATTGCCCCGATCGTGTTTGTCTTCCTGAGGGGCATGGCATTGAGTGCGGTCGTACCAGTCGATGAGCACCATCTGCCCGTCCGGCCCGACCTGTAGCGAGATGAACTGCGACCACGAGTCGTTGGCGAAGAGAAAGTCGGGCTCGCCGTCCCCCACGTAGCCTGAGCCCGCGGGCGTGAGCCGGTCTTCGTTGATTCGCGCCCCGTGGATGTTGTTCATGAACAGCCGTCCGCGGTAGCGATCGGGCCATGAACCACCCAGATAGATGCAGGCGCCGGCATGAGCGTGGCCGCCGCCGACCGAGTCGTCGGCGCCCTCGCTGCGTCCGCGGGGGTTCCACGTGCCGCCGGTCCAGTGCCGGTGACGGGTGACCTGCCCCCATGAATGACGCCAGTTTCTAAGTTAGGTTTTTGCCCTCCAACAGGCCAGCCCTGTGCGGTTGCCGAGGCGTAGCCGAGGCGACCGCACAGGGCTGCCGCGCCTCGGGAGCCGGGGGGCGATACCCCAGCGCACTGTGCGGCCGG
>Ga0247834_1006069_pt1 | contig 13833 bp, 15 predicted proteins | sample LaCruzMarch2015__8_FD_187118 | JGI IMG/M metagenome (GOLD analysis project Ga0247834, IMG submission 187118) | Freshwater microbial communities from meromictic Lake La Cruz, Castile-La Mancha, Spain - LaCruzMarch2015_12m | ecosystem: Environmental > Aquatic > Freshwater > Lake | place: Spain... | reverse complement strand
ACCTTCCAATCCTACTTTGATGAAAACAACTCCAATGGAGGCAGTTATAACCGAAATGTGGTCTATTTAGGAGTTCGGGGCACCTACTGATTGCGAAAGTCGGCGAAGGGGTTTACTTTAGGGTAGATGGACGAGTCATATCCTAAACCACAGTATGGTTACGCGGGCACGGCCGCCAACACGGGCGAGGCGTCCTTCCACGTCAATGACTTGTGGAGGGTCATACGAAATCGTTGGCCCACCTCGGTCACGATTCTAGTTCTCGTCATGAGCACTGGTTTTGTCGTGACTAAACTCCAGCCGAAAATTTACGAATCCTCAGCGGTGCTACGGGTGGAGAAAGAGAACCGGGATCTACAAGTTTTCCAAACCTCCTTTGAGGGTTTCGATCCGGTTTTCTTTCAAACCGAATTCGAATTAATTCAGAGTAAAAAAGTCCTGTACCCCGTCATCACGAAATTAGGGGTGGCGTCGCGCCTCTGTAAGTCGATGGATCTTCCCGAGGGTTCGATCAGTGATGACCAAGCGTTCATGATTTTTCGAAAAAGTAACTTAGAGGTGCGCCCTTTTCGAAACACCAAACTGATTGAGGTGGTCTGCCAAAGTACGAACCCAGAGGAAGCGGCCCTCTATGCCAATACCATTACCGATGCGTATGAGGAGTTTCGCCGGGCGGAAATCACGGGTCGAAGCGATTCGGGTCTCAAGGTGCTGGACGGCGAGGTTCAAAAACAGAAAAAGCTAGTCAATGAGGCCGCCGCCAAGATCGAAACATTGCGGCGGGATCTGAAGATCGACGAGCTGCCTGGGGCCAGTGCCCAAGTGCAATCCACCACGCTTTCCGATATGGAGATTCAGAGAAAAGAATCCGCTTTAAGTGAGCTCCGTTCGGACATGATTTCCAGAAAAGTGCGTCTGGAAAAGGTGGCGGATTTGACCATCGAGCAGCTGGAGTCAACCTTGCCAGCCCTTCAGTTAGAAGACAGCACCACGGCCTCGACCAAGCAGCAGTATTTGCAGGCTCTCCAAACGGTGGCCTCCATGCAAAAGCAGGGGTATGGCAAAAAACACCCTGAAATGCAGGCGGCGATTAAGGCGGTTTCCGAGAGGCGAGACCAATTGAATAAGCTGGTCACAGGAATCCGTCGGGCGCTTTCGATCGATCTGAGTGTGGCCCAAGCTCGGGTCGAAAGTATGGAGAAAGAGGTCGCGGAATTGAGGGGACAACTTCGTGCCGATCGTAGCGACCGGCTTGCTCCTTATAATGAGGCTCGACGTGACTTTGAAACACAGAGCCAATTGTTGGAGGTTTTGACGTCCCGGTACCGCCAGCAGTCGGTGGAGTCGCGCATCGAAACGAGACCTGTGCAAGTGGTAAATCGCGCTGAGCCTGGAGTTCGCCCTGTGAAGCCCAACCTAAAGCTTAACCTGGCCTTGAGTATGGTGGTGGGGCTGATTCTTGGGTTGAGCCTTGCCTTCTTTATCGAGTACTTGGACACCAGCATCAAAACCATGGATGATGTGGAGCGGTTCCTTGGAGTCAGTGTTTTGGCGGTCATTCCCAAAGGAGCCAAGTTTCTCTCCACCGATGACCCGAATTCTCGTTTTGCCGAGGGCTACCGAATTCTTTGCGCCAAGCTGAACCTGACTGGAGCACGTGCCTCCGCCCGTACCATCACTGTCTTGAGTGGTGGCCCAGGAGAGGGAAAATCGACGACCACCTTTAATCTGGGCTGGGTCTGTGCCCAAAGCGGTATGAAGGTGTTGTTGGTTGATGGGGATATTCGTCGGCCCAACATCCATAACGCTCTCCAAATTGAAAACACTCTTGGGTTAGGGGAATACCTCGCGGGACAGGCCTCCCTCGATGAACTCATCCAATCCACTTCGATACCGAACCTCGAGGTTTTAACCGCCGGAAGTTTAGGCCCCGAAGATTTGGGTGGATTTAGCCGTTCCCGTCTCGCTTCCTTAATGGAAGCATGTCGTCCCAATTACGATGTGATCCTAGTCGATTCGCCTCCCGTTCTGGGAATCAGTGACGCGTCCGTGATCAGTCAAGAAGTGGACGTGACCCTCTTGCTTATCCAACATCGCCGCTATCCAAGGAATGTTTCCCAGCGCGCCAAGCGCGTCATCGAGGACGTGGGCGGCAAGCTCTTTGGTGTGATCCTCAACAATGTGAATATCAAGACGGACGATAACTACTACTACTACGCAGGTTATTCGACCCAGTACGGCTACAAAAAACGGACGCCCAGGGCTGCGCAACGGAGCAATGCCTCGGCTCCAGTAACTTCCGTTGCGGTTACGGCCGCTGCACCCGAAATGAGCGTGGACCCGATGGAGCCATCCCTCGATATTCCCGAAACTCCCGCACCCAAAGTTACCTTTATTCGCCCCCCCCAGGGGCAGGATCGTTTCTAATGACCTATTGTTACCCTTTCTTTAGGGTCATCTTTCTTTTGTTTTGCGTGAACCCTCTTTTTGCTCAGTCGATTAACGTGGGCACAACCGCACAGGCAATGCTCGCAACCAATCAACCCTCCTTGATCCCGTCGAATGGCACTGGAATTCTTCCGACCCCGCAACCGGATCCCATGAGTGGGGTGCAAGCGGCGAGCAGCATGCCATCTGCTGGTATGGATACCAGTGATCTGCTACGCGGGGGGGACACCCTGATTATCCGGCTGACGGGTGTGCCACCGCAAGACCAAGGAATCTTTGAGGTCAAAATCGATGAAAGCGGAAAAATCTCCATGCCCCACATTGGCAGTCTGACGGCGGCCAATACGACGACCGTGGAGCTCAAAAAATTGATTGAAACGACTTACCTCAAAGAGGAAATCTTCACCAATCCCAACGTCACCGTCGATTTAAAAGAGCAACGATTTGTGGACGTCACGGGCGAAGTTCGCGCTCCTCAGCGAGTGCCCTACACGAAAGATCTGACCGCTCTGGGAGCCGTGGCCGCCTGTGGCGGGTTTACCGATTTTGCCAATCGCCGCCGCGTTCGCTTGACGCAAGGAGGGGTCACCCAAGAATTCAACGCGAAAGAGATTCAAGCTGACCAAGGAAAAGATATTCGCCTTAAACCCAATGATAAGATTCAGGTGGACCGGAGTATTTTCTGAGCCAAAGGATCGGACTCTTTGGCGGAAGTTTTGACCCCTTTCACCTTGGGCACTTTCTGGTCGGGCGGCTGGCTTGGGAGAGCTTGCGGTTAACTCACATCGTTTATTTGCCCTGTGCCCAATCTCCTTTAAAGAAAGTCCAACCCTTGGCGTCTGCTTCGGCCCGGCTCAGCTGGCTACGACAGGGGTTGTCGGGTGAATCTTGGGCGCGCGTTTCTTCATGGGAGATTGATCGAAAAGGTGTTTCCTACTCAGTTGACACCGCGGCGTTCTGGAAAAAGAAATTTCCTGAGGCAGCACTCTTTTGGATTATGGGATCGGATCAGTGGAAGGCGCTGCCCCAGTGGAAAGATTTTCAAAAGCTCGCTCGTTGGGTTCATTTTCTGGTTTTTCCCCGTCCGGAGACACCCAAAGCTAGGCGCGGTGTTTCGATGAGTGTCCTGCCGCTTCGCCTTGACCTTTCGTCGACTGAGATACGAGCGCGGATCAAGAGAGGCCTCTCCATTCGCGGGATGGTTTCTCCCGAGATCATGAGCTCGGTCAGTCAAAGTCGGTACTACCAGTGATTCTGGAAGGCCTAGCGTTGGCAAAACTTTGCCGAGATCTCGCGAGTAACAAGAAGGCACTTGATCCTGTCGTTCTTGATCTTCGCCAAGTGGGCGGACCGGCTGATTTCTTTGTGATTGTCTCCGCGGAAAACGAACCTCAGCTAAAAGCAATTGCGGGCGAAGTGGAGCATGGCGCGGAGGCCGCGGGGCGTCATGTTTTCCGCACCACGGGACAAGCGGCGAGTCAGTGGATGATTCTTGATTACGGAGATGTTTTGGTTCACATCATGCACACTGCCCGCCGCAATTTTTACAAACTCGAGAATCTTTGGGGAGACGCCGAGAAAATCAGCCCGTAGCTTCTACATTTCCTCGAGCGTGGGTATTCCAAGAAGCTGCAACCCCTCCCGCAGGACATCCCCAGTGAGACCCGTTAGGGTCAGGCGGGACTGCTGGAGGGCAGGGGATTTCGCTTGGAGGACGGGACAGGCTTCAAAATAACGATGGAACATGCCGGCTGTCTCAAACAGGTAACCACACAAGTGATGCGGTCGGCGATCGTGGGCAGCCAGTTCGATGACATCGGCGAAGCGAAGGAGCTGGCGGGAGAGCTCCTCCTCAGCGGGCTCCTCCAGAAGAATGGGGTGGTGAGGGGATGTGGTAACGCCAGCCTTACGCAGAATCGAGCGAGAACGCACATACGCATTGAGAATATAAGGGGCAGTGTTGCCATCGAAGGCGAGCAGCTTTTCCCAAGTAAAAACGTAGTCCAGATTCCGTCCCGGCATCTGGTCGGCATACTTCAGGCTGGCGATGCCCAGGAGTTCCGCCTTGTCCTCAAGCGCAGTTCCCGTGAGGTCGGGGCGTTTTTCGAGAAGAATCTTCTTGGCCCGATCCTTGGCTTCCTCGAGAAGATCGATCAATTTAATGGGGGAACCATCCCGGCTTTTCAGCGGCTTTCGGTCGGGCCCTAAAATGGTGCCGAACCAAACATGTTCGAGTGGGATTTGCACTCCCCATCGCTTGGCCGTGTCAAAAAGCCAGCGGAAGTGAAGCTGCTGTCTGCCATCCGTCACGTAAATGATCCGTTGGGCACGAAGATCTCGGATCCTGGATTGCAAAGCGGCCAGATCGGTGGTCCCGTAAAGAAAAGCTCCATCCGATTTGCGAATGAGGAAAGGCTCCTCCGAAATCTCGGGATTTGTCACCACCACGGCGCCTTGACTGGTTTCGGCGATCCCTTTCTTCAGGAGATCCTCCACCACGCTGGCCAGTTCCGACTGATAGCTACTTTCCCCTTTCTCGAGGTCAAAGGAGACATTCAACCGCTGATAGATCCCTCGAAAATGCTCGGCGGATTTTTCGCAGAAGTGTTGCCAATCTTTCATTCTTTCTGGTTCGCCCGATTGGAGGGCGGCCAATTCGGCCCGCGCTTGATCCATCTTTTTTGGGTCTGCTTCAGCCTCTTCGTGGCCTTTCTTGTAAAACTCTTCCAGTTGTTCAATCGACCGTGCTGGATCGAGGGGTGGTCGACCGGCAGATCGGTAGGCCAGCAGAAGCTTGCCAAATTGTGTACCCCAATCCCCCAGATGGTTGATGCGGATAACTCGATGTCCGCACCGCGTGAGCAGACGGGAAAGGGAGTCTCCCAAAAGAGTCGATCGAATGTGGCCCACGTGCATGGCTTTGGCGATATTGGGCGAGCTAAAGTCGACCACGATGGTCTCGGGACGAGTCGTGGGGCAGATGCCGAGCGATGGATCCTTGCGTAACCTTCCCACTGCGTTCGCGACGGCCGCTGGGCTCACCCGATAGTTGACGAATCCATTGCCCGCAATCTGAGGTGTCTCCCATCCCTCCGGCGGGGTGCACTCTTGCGCCAGTCGAGTGGCGATCTCCTTCGGATTTTCCCCGGCCTGTTTTCCGGCCGCCATCGGCAGATGGGTTTGAAAGTGCCCATGCCGCGGATCGGCGCACGGCCGCACCCAGGGACCTGCTCCCATCTGGGGGTAGTGGGTTTGGGTCCAAGATTGCACCCGGGCCTCAAGCTCAGCGCGTAAAGACATTAGGAGGAGCGAATGATGGAGAGGATTTCAGGGATGCCCGCAGCTTGTAGAATCTTGGATTTGATACCCTTGCGATTAAAAAACTTGGCGACGGTGGCCAAGGTTTGCAGATGTTCTTGGCTGTGGTCGGGGGGGGTCAAAATAAGGAAAAAGAGGGTCACCAGCTTGCCGTCGACCGCTTCACACTCCACCCCTTCGGGGCAACGGGCCATCAGGTAGCAAGGCTTTGCCAGCTTCGGAATGGTGGCGTGGGGAAGGGCAAACCCACCCCCCATAGCCGTAGTCATTTTAGCCTCTCTGGCTTGCAACCCCTCGAGGCAGGAAGGGGCGATATCTTCTTTTATAAAGCCATTCTTAAGAAGGACTTGTAGCATAGATGAGTAGGCTAGGCTGCGATCCTTGGCGACAAGATTTGGGATCAGATTCTTTTCGTTGATCAGGTCGGAAACAATCACGAGGAGATGTTTTAGGCGGAATGGGGGAGGTAGCGCAAGAGCAGGCCCGAAAGCCAATGTGCGATGGATGAGTAAACCCAGACCCACTCCGTCCCCAAATTCAGTAAAGTTTGTCCCCAAGGGGATGGTCGAAAGGCCAGCCAGAGCAGTGTTCCGATGAGAAAGGCATTCCCCAAAAGGATGAGGGTGATCGAAAAGAACCTGCCGTAGATGAGAAAGTCGGGTTGGCGGGTGGGAATCAAGCCCAACGTAAAGGAGTAGTGGTACCCCCAAATGGCGCCCCAAAGTCCAAGGAGAGGCGTGGCAAAGTTTTGGAGTTCAGGCCATATCCGGCTTCCTGCCAGCCAGAGAATGGCCGCGAGCATCGGGTAAAACGGAAAAATATAGGGCGCCAGGCTGATCCAAGGAGAAATCCGATCGGAGAGAACTTTACCCCCTTTGGAGCCGGCCTGAAGGGAGTGAACTCTGCCCCCACTGCACCAAACGGCGAGGGCATGGGTCAATTCATGCCCCAGGACATAAATTCCGCTTGGTCGTGGTAGGGCAAAAAAAGCGACACAAGCCACCAAAAAACCACCGCTCAAGGCGATCCCTTCGGCCCAAGGAAATCCGGAGTGGTGGGTGACCGATCGCAAAATTTTTCCAAGATAAATCAAGGTAGCAGCCAGACCTGGCCACAGCAGAAGGGCGAGGGTAAAGCGAAGGAAGTTCATGGATTGACGAGGGGGAGGGGTTTGAGGCACTCTTTTCCCTTATGGCCAATACTGCCTCTGCTGCCAAACAAGCCCGTGGTGCCTTCCGGCGTCGTGCGGTGAATCGACTTCTTTTGGATCAAGCCCGCTCCGCTCAAAAAAAGCTGGTAGCTTTGATTGCCGCTGGAAAAAAAGAGGAAGCGGGCAAGCTTTTCCCAGAACTTCAGCGTCGTCTGGATCGCGCGGCCAAAGGGCATGCCATTCATCGCAATCGCTCCGCTCGGATTAAATCCCGCATCGCCCACAAGCTTCGTTAATTTCACTTTGCCCCGCAGATCAGCCGGGCGGACCGTATCCAGGCATCCGAACCAAAAAACTCTCGCCCCTTAGCGGCGACCCTTTCCGCCTCTTGCTGAGAACCCCACAAACCAAAAACGGTGGAACCACTTCCACTCATCCGAGCCGCCAGTACACCGGGCTGTTGGCTGATCCACTCCCTTGCAGTTCGAATCCAGAGAAATTTTGATTCCACCGCTGCCTCAAGATCATTTCGAGGGCAAAGAGTGAGTTTTTTTCCACCCTGGAGATCGAGGGTGAGGGGCGCCCCCTCGATGCCCGCTTGGGGAGATTTGGCGTAAGTGGAGTACGCCTCGGCGGTGGAGGAAGAAAATCCGGGATGAATGAGCACCGCCCAAGGAAGATTCTCGCACTGCACGGGATGAAGGATTTCGCCTCGTCCACTGCCATGGGCCGCATGGGGTTGGAGAAAAAACGGGACGTCACTGCCCAGGCTTGCCCCCAAAGTGGCTAGCTCGGCATCGGAGCAGGGAATGGACCACAGCTTTCGGAGTAGCAGCAGGGTGGAGGCGGCATCACTACTTCCCCCGCCAAGGCCAGCACCCTGAGGAATCGATTTTTCAAGCGTCAGTTGAACCCCGGAGCTGGTTTTTCCAAATTGCTGAAGCGTATGCGCGGCCCGCAGCACCAGATTATCCGGTCCGGCGGAAAGTTGGCCGTCTCCCAGAATCGACAAGGAACACTTTGCCTCCCGTGTCACTTCCGCGTGAATCGTGTCAAAGATATCGACCCGAATGAAAAAAGTTTCGATAGGATGGAATCCGTCGGCCCGTCGAACCCCCAAGCGAAGGTCGAGATTGATTTTGGCGTAGGCTCGAGTTGTCACGGGGGTGAATTCACGATTCAATGGGTGGAGTGAAATCTGACCAGATCATTCTTGCGCTGGATGTGGATACGGCCGAGGAAGCATTGAGTTGGGCAAAACGTTTTCGAGGTAAAGTGGGAACTTTTAAGGTTGGTTTGCAGCTATATCTCCGAGAGGGAAAAGATGTGCTTAAGGGGCTGCAAAAGCTCGAGGTCCCTCTCTTTCTCGATTTAAAGTTCCACGATATCCCCCACACCGTGGGCCAAGCGGTCCGAGCGGTCGCCTCATGGAAGCCCCGCTTTCTCACCGTCCACGCGTCGGGCGGGAAGGAGATGATGGAGGCCGCCGTCTCGCAAGCCTTCCCCGAGACGAAAATTCTTGGGGTAACTCTTCTGACCAGCCTTACCCCTGAGGCGGTTCGGGCGGGTGGTTGGTCAGGAGGCGTCGACGAGACAGTGGCAAATCTTTCGGCTCTCGCTCGGGCTGCCGGCCTCGCGGGAGTCGTTTGTAGTCCCCACGAGGCAAAAAAAGAACGCGGGGCTTGGGGCTCCTCGGCCGAGATTGTGACGCCTGGGGTCAGACCCCCGGGAAGTAAGACGGATGACCAAGCCCGATCGAAAAGTCCCGCGGAGGCTGTGGCCGCGGGAGCGAGTCGGATCGTGGTCGGACGGCCAATTCTGAGTGCCAAGGATCCCGAAAGTGTCTTGGACTCCATTCTAGCGGGGGAGGGGTAGAAATTTCACAAAGACTCAATCCGCTTCACATGGAGAAGCGGGGGCCTAGGTAGAGACCACGCGCTACAGGATCATTAATGAGAAACTCGGCGTTCCCTTCACTTTCCACTTTCCCTTCGCAGATGAGATAGGCTCGGCTCACGATCGACAAGGTTTCGCGGACATTGTGGTCGGTAATTAGTACCGCAATACCCTTGCGACGCATCGTCAGGATGATTTGTTGAATATCGTAGACGGCGAGGGGATCCACCCCGCTAAAAGGCTCGTCCAACAGCAGAACACTCGGACGGGTGACCAGACAGCGGGCAATGGCGAGCCTGCGCTTTTCTCCGCCAGAGAGCTGGATGGCGTGGCTTTTCGTGAGGTTATCCAGTCCCAGTTCGACCAGGAGTTCGTGGCAACGCTCTTTCCGCTCCTGATCCGTAATGGGCAGAGTCTCCAAGATTGCCATGAGATTTTCCTCCACGGTCAGACGCCGAAAGATCGACTCCTCTTGGGGGAGGTACCCGATTCCGCGACGGGCGCGGCGGTACATGGGCATTCCCGTCACATCTTCCCCTGAGAACTGGATCGATCCCGCCGTCGGCCGAACCAATCCCACCAGCATATAGAAGCTGGTGGTTTTGCCGGCTCCGTTTGGACCGAGAAGCCCAACGACCTCACCCGCTTTAATGTTGAGGTTGACCCCGTTGACCACATTCCGCTCCCCATATCGCTTGACCAAGCCATCGCAGGAGAGAATGGGCTCTCCGGCCGCGGCAGGGGGTAGCTCCGTGGGCGTGCTCAGGGAGTTTTCTGAAGCATGACCCGGCTTGCCCCCTCCGTCGTCATTTTATCTTCTTCCGGGTACAAGATGATCTTGTCGGCAAAGACGGTTTTATCTTTGGAAATGACTTTGGGTTGCTTGGCGACCTTGAGGAGGGTCAGTTTTTTGTCGGTCATATCGTAGAGTGCTTTTTCGCTGAGGGTCTCAGAGGAGCCGTCCTTGCGCTTGATGACGACATCTTCCCGTGCTTCCAGAGACTCAACCGCATCATTGTCGGCAAAGAATACGGTCATTTCTTTTGCCTTCATCGTAAAGCGGGGTTCATCCACCTTGACGTTGCCTCGAAAAATACCCTGTTTTTTGCCCTGCTTGCTTCCTAAATTCAGGTCGAGGGAGTCGCTTTCGATGGTCGTGGAGTTGGTGGTGGTCGCAGCGGGAGCTGTGGGGGCAGAGTCTTGCGCCTGCAGGCAGGTCGCAAGCATCCAAAGTAGAGGGAAGCAGCGTTTCATGGGGCAGAGTTAGACAGAACGACTCGGACTCGATGGTAGAGAGTTCCATTCGAATCGGCGACATTCCAATCGATTCCGTTTGAGGAAATCATGAGAGTGGGTCGTTGGACAAGAATCCCTGTGTCGGTCGTTAAGCGATTTTCTTTTCGCCAAAAGTCACTTCGGATCGCTGTGATGGTGGTCTCTACTGCCCCCTCCGAATTGAAAAGTTCGACCTTTAGATCTTCGATTTTCAGCTGGTTCGGGCTGACCACAGTTGCGCGCTTGCCGTGAACCATGGCGGTCTTTTTCCCTTTGGCGTCTGCTTGGGGAAGAGCAAAGTTTTGGATGACCGAGCCGATCGGAAACTCGGGCCCATTGGCCCCAGAAGCGGGCAGTAGCCCAGCCGCGAGCAGACAAACGGCGAGCCCCCTAGGAGACGGCATAAAGAATCCTCTGAATTTGGCGAAATAGGGTTCCCGCTTGTGATAGGGGTAACATACTTTCCTTGTCCGATAGGGCTTTTTTGGGATTGGGATGAACTTCAATAAAAAGCCCATCGATGCCGACCGCCGTGGCCGCCCGAGCGAGTGCGGGGATAAACCGGGCCTCCCCGCGGGTAATCGCCTCTCCCGTGGGCCGTTGGACTGAATGAGTGGCGTCGAAAATCACTTGGTGCCCTTGCTCTTTCATGGTGACCAATCCCCGCATATCCACTACCAGGTCCCCATGGCCAAAGGATGTGCCACGTTCGGTAATCCAGGCCTTCTTACATCCCCCACGTCGCAGTTTTTCCATGACGGCGGAAACTGCGCTGGGAGCAAGAAACTGCCCCTTTTTCACGCTAATGGCTCTCTTGGTTTTGGCGGCGGCCAGCAACAGATCGGTTTGCCGACAAAGAAAAGCGGGGATTTGTAGAATATCGATTACTTTTCCGGCGGCACGGGCTTCTTCGGCCGTATGTACATCTGTTAGGACGGGTACTTGTAAAAGTTTACGTATGGCGGCTAGCTCCTTCAGGCCTTTTTGAAAGCCAGGGCCCCGAGGAGAGTTTAAGGAGGTTCGGTTCGCTTTATCGTAACTGGCTTTGAAGACATAGTCCCAGCCCAAGGAGTGAGCTAAATCTCTCAAGGTTCGACCAATCAAAAGAGATGTCTTACGCGACTCTAAGACGCAAGGGCCGCCGATCAGGAGAAATTTAGTTTTTGGAGGCATGTTTTTGGGCCGCTTGGGCAAACCCCCGGAAAAGAGGGTGGGGGACGTCGGGCTTGGATCGAAATTCAGGATGAAATTGGCAAGCGACGAACCAAGGATGATCGGAGAGCTCGATGACCTCAACCAAGTCTCCTTTGGGATGAACCCCGCTGATGCGCAGGCCGTGTTTTTCTAAAGCGGGCCGATGCATATTATTGAATTCATATCTGTGACGATGCCGCTCTTGGATCTCGGTTTGGGCGTAAGCTTTCTGCGCCGCTGATCCAGGGGTGAGACAGCATAGATAACTCCCCAGCCGCATGGTTGCGCCCTTCGCGCCATTGGCCGCCTGCCCAGGCAAAAGGGAGATGACCGCCTCTTTGGAATCGGGCTCGAATTCGGAGCTGTGGGCTTTTTTTAGCCCCGCCACACTGCGGGCAAACTCAATCACTGCGACCTGCATCCCGAGACATAACCCCAAGTAGGGAATCTTTTTCTCTCGGGCATATTTTACTGACGCAATTTTTCCCTCGATGCCGCGCTCGCCAAATCCGCCTGGAACCAAAATTCCATCTACCCCTGAAAGAAAAGACTCCGCTCCTTGTTTTTCGATCTCCTCTGCGTCCACCTTAACCAGGTCAACACCCATATCCTCGCCTGAAGAGGCATGGAAGAGCGCTTCGGTCACGCTTTTGTAGGCATCGGGAACACCCAGATACTTTCCCACCATGGCAATCTTGGCTCGGTGTTTGGGAGCAATCATTCGCTGGACGAGTTTCTCCCAATCGCGTAGGTCAGCCGGCGGGGCTTTGATGCCTAGATGGGATAAGACAAGTTCATCCAATCTTTCCCGATGTAGCATAAGAGGCACCTCGTAGATCGTGTGTTTCACGTCCTGCTCCTCAATCACCGCCTCGACGGTGACGTTGCAGAAGTTGGAGATCTTTTGCCTCGTTTCATGGTCCACCGGATGTTCGCTGCGGCAAACGAGGATCTGGGGTTGAATCCCGATCTCGCGGAGTTTGGCCACACTCTGCTGGGTCGGCTTCGATTTCAGCTCCCCCGCCGCCTTAATAAAGGGAACCAGGGTGACGTGAATAAAAAGGCAGTGGGAAGGACCCGTTTCAATCGCGAACTGGCGCAAAGCTTCGAGGAAGGGAAGCCCCTCAATATCACCCGTCGTTCCTCCAATTTCCGTGATCAAGATATCGCAATTTTCGTGTTGGCCCATGTGGCGAAGGCGATTTTTAATTTCGTCCGTGACGTGGGGAATCACTTGGACTGTTTTTCCAAGGTAATCACCACGGCGCTCTTTTCTTAAAACCTCCTCGTAAACTTGGCCGGCGGTCAGATTGTGCCTGCGGGTAAGGTGACAGGAGGTGAAGCGTTCATAGTGGCCTAGGTCGAGGTCGGTTTCGGCGCCATCCTCTAAAACATAAACTTCACCATGTTGATACGGACTCATCGTGCCTGGATCAACGTTGAGATAGGGGTCAAACTTCATCAGTCCGACTTTAAGACCACGCCTTTCTAGAAGAGTTCCTAAAGCGGCTGCAGTAAGGCCTTTTCCCAAGGAGCTGATCACGCCGCCCGTAATAAAGATGTATTTCATGGGGAGATAGTTGTGGCGCGGTCTGCCAGGGCACGTTCCGCGCGTGTCACGTCCCCCGGCGTGTCCACACCGACGAATTTGAAGTTAAGCGTCAGAACTTGAATCGCAATCCCGTTCTCGAGGGCGCGCAACTGTTCAAGTCGCTCCCGTTTCTCTCCTTCCGAGGGAGGCAACTGCACGATTTTCCGGAGGGTAGTCGGCTGGTAGGCGTAAAGGCCGACATGTTGATGCATCCACTTGGCCCCTTCACTTTCTGGAACTTGTCGCCGAAACCCCAAAGCTTTTCCCTCAGGGGTAAAGGCGACCTTCACGATGTCCGGCGTATGGAGATCGCTGACCTTATCAAGAGGGGTGGCGATGGTTCCCATACCGTAGTTGGGATGCAGGTCTTGAATCATCTCATCCAGAACAGATCCGCGAATTAGGGGTTCGTCGCCTTGTAGATTTAAAATCCAATCAGCCGTTTCGTGTGCGGTCGCTTCCGCCACCCGATCGGTGCCAGAGGTGTGATCGGTTCGGGTCATCACCACCTGAGCGCCAAAGGAGGAGGCAACTTGGGCGATTTTTGAATCGTCGGTGGCGATGATGATCTTTTGTATCATTTTTGATTCTTTGGCGCCCTCCCAGACCCACTGGAGAAGGGGTTTGCCGAGAATCGGGGCGAGAGGCTTTCCTGGGAAACGAGTGGAGGCGTGGCGGGCAGGAATGACCGCAATGACGCGGGGATGATTCATGAGGATTTTTGGAGATCCTGGAGGATCCAGTTGGTCGCGGCGGGCCAATCCGAGGCGGAGTAGGTGGCCAGTTGGGAGGCGTCTTGAAGTTCATCAGCGGGGACACAAAGTTTAAGCAAGATCGTCCGACAACCCGCATTTTGTCCCGCTTGAATATCACTAAGGCGATTTCCGACCATAAAAGATTGAGAGAGATCGATTGAAAGAGTGGACGCGGCCTCCTGAATCATTTTCGGGGAGGGTTTGCG
>Ga0247834_1006067_pt1 | contig 13836 bp, 12 predicted proteins | sample LaCruzMarch2015__8_FD_187118 | JGI IMG/M metagenome (GOLD analysis project Ga0247834, IMG submission 187118) | Freshwater microbial communities from meromictic Lake La Cruz, Castile-La Mancha, Spain - LaCruzMarch2015_12m | ecosystem: Environmental > Aquatic > Freshwater > Lake | place: Spain... | reverse complement strand
TCGGCCGAAAGAATTGGCTGCACTTCGGCAGCAAGGCCGCCGGACCCCGCATCGCGGCGATCCTCTCCGTGGCAGAAACCTGTCATCGCCTCGGTATCAACTTCCGGGAGTACCTCCTCGACGTTCTGCCAAAGCTCGCCAACGGATCCAATCGCCAAGTCCCAGCGCTCACGCCAGCAGTTTGGGCGTCCAGATAGGATCCCACCTCGGGGAATGATCGAAACAGCGCAGAAATCAGCGCACCACGTCAAGAATGGGGTTCACCGGACGGATACGTTCCTGTTGTTGAATCTGGAAGGTTTACGTTCTTTGGAACGAAATCGAAACGTGAAGTGGGTCTAGGTATGGTGGTGTTCGTGGGTCGCGAAATCGCGATAAACGATGTGTTTGCGCGATTAGTGGATGCTGGCCGTAAAATTCCAGAAGTTGCTGAAACCCTCAGTTCAATTGGCAGCTATTTAAGCCAAATCAACGGCCTTAAAATTGGTCAAGTGATTGAAATTGTCGAGGACACCGAAAATCAGAGCTTCACCTTGAAGCCCTCTAAGGTCACTAGGCCAACAAACAAAAGGCCATTGCCTTGATCAGTCGCCGGGGCTTGAAACTTCAACGCCTCAACGTGCAGCAACGCCGAGCCGCTGTCGCGAGTAGCGACGAACGCCAACCCTCGTCAAACGCCGATGAACCGCTCCGTCACGCTGCCTGCTGATGGGGGCGGAGTGCGGCTTCGCCGATGGAATGGAAACGCCCCCGCAGGCATCGCGCCGTCGCTAGCGCCTTGGTTGCTCAACGGCGGTCGCTAGTCTGGCCCGTCACGGCATCTGCTCGGGGGCGCTCGTTCCTCGCAGACCCCGGCACATGCCGCGCCGGTCCATCCGCGCGGAAAAGGGGTCAAGTACCAATATCTGATATTTTACCTTTCTGGAAACGGCTGATGAAGGAGGGAACCGCCAACTCTTTGGTTCCGGAGCACGATTTTTCGAGAACCGCAAACATGGGACCCCACGTTGTTTTGCCCTGTTAACCACTTCGGCCAAAAACAGAGAGTCGAGAGAGGGTTGGCGGTGTTGGTGTAAAAACGGTGGATTTTGGGCGAAAACAGGGCGCGAGAGGCGAAACCGGAGAGAGGTGGAATCCAGTCGTGAATCGGCGCAAGTTGTTGTGTTCGTGCGCCTTGGAGAAGGGCCCTCGGAAATCCGATGCCTGTTAACCCCAGCAGATCAGATTTCGCGCCGCGAAAGACATGGCTCCCCTTGCACGCCACTCAACGAAATTCAAACAGAGAGTCGGACTTTTGCAAGTGACTGATTCTGTTGAAGAAGCGCAGGTTCGATAAAAGCATGGTACCATGTTTTCGGACTTCGAAAACCTGACTCTCGGTTAACAAGATTAGGATCGGCCTTGGAAACCACCCGATCGGACTCATCCCGTTCCCGCCTGCAGCGGACCATGGTGGGAAGCGTGCTCCTTCGCGTAGCGTTCGCGGACTTGTCTCAGATAATCGAGACGTTCCTCACGGCTCATGGCGTTGAGTTTCCTGCTAGTCGCCTCCCGCCATTTGCGAGATTCGGCGACGGCATCAAAGATTTTCGTCTTGGTTTCCATAGATGATCTCCATTGGGTTTACGATGCGAATGGCCGGATAGCCTTTCAAGAGATTGACGCCATTAAACCCGGCTTCGCGCTGCATGTTGACCAGATGGCGGAAGTTCCAACTTACCAGCAAGTTGACTCCTGAGACGGTGCAAGCGGCGACGTGGCGAGCATCGTCCTCATATTTGGCGGTGACCACACCGTGAGCGACGTAAGCGGCGGCCAGGGCGTCCATTTCCTCGTTGGTCTCGATCAGCGTTTCTGGCTGGAAGGTGGCGATGAAGAGGGTTCGAACACGCTCGGGAGCACCTTCGATTTCATCTGTGGTTACATCGGAACATACGAAGTGCCATTGCCCGGCCCGCATCTGTTGCCAAAGCTCTTGGGTGGGCTGCTTCCATTCGTCATCGAAGTAGCCCCCCAAGATCGAGGTATCGAGATAGAGAGTCGGCGTGCGCAAGGTAGCAAGAATACCCGATAACGCGCTTCTTGGCTAGGTTATCAGCGGTTCTAGGGCTGCCGGTAGAGCCGCGCTCATTCTTCTCGTCGCGGAGCCCGCGGCACTCGACCGCAGGGACGTCGAGTTTTCTGCGGCGTTTCGGGGCGCACCGCCTCGGCGGTCTCCTCCGGACCTACCACCGCAAGGCGGCGTGAAAATGAGAACCGTAGTTCGTGGGTTTTGCTGCTCCGGAGCATATTCAGGATTAACGCTTTACATGGGCTACGGCTTTTTGCACCCCCCGGTGCGAGGACGTCGGAATCGCGCGCCGATAGCCAGAAAGTTATTTGTTTGTACTCGACCCCTTTTCGGCCCCCCCCGGTGCGAGGACGTCGGAATCGCGCGCCGATAGCCAGAAAGTTATTTGTTTGTACTCGACCCCTTTTCAGCCCCACATCCCCTTAAATCCTTGTTCCTCTTCACCCGGACTAGCTCTACACTAGTGTGTTTGAGGGTCTTGGATTCATGAGGAGCGGGTTCCTTTCGACCGACGTGGTCAGGCGTGTTTCGTTGCAAAGAATCAGCCGGAAGTTGCATCGGCTAGCTCACGATTTTTGATGAAGCTGTGCCGGGAATCGTTGATAGCGCGCGTGGCGGATGCGTTGAGGGAAAGAATCCTGACGAAGGTATGGGGTGAGGAATTGCCGCCTGTGCGGCTGCTCGCGGCTCAGTTGGGCATTTCCATCCCGACACTAAGGGCCGCGGAAACCATTCTCGCGAAGGAGGGGTTGCTGGAAATCCACCATGGAAAGCCGACCCGCATCTTGGAGATGGGGAAGGGCAGTCGCGCGCCGCAGAAGTCCCTTGGTTTGCTGGCGACCCGTTCCCGTCTCGAACCGAACCCAAACGGACGCGATATGTTCCTCATCGAGTCCATTCTCCGGGAAGCGGGATTAGAACTTCACCACTACCAGCTCACCCGACTTTTGCTGGCGAACGACGGCGCGAAATTGAGAGAATTGTTCACGAAATCCACCGTGGATGGCTGGCTCCTCATCTCCGCAGGCAACCGGGTTCACGAGTTGGCGGTGCAGTTGAAGATCAATGCGTTCGTGATTGGGAGTTGCCAGGCGCATTTGCCACTTCCCTCCGCGGATCTCGATTATGCGGCAATCAGCCGACATGCCGCAGGCGAGTTGCTGAGACTGGGTCATCGCCGCTTCACCGTGGTCTCGCCTCCCAAACCGAACATTGGAGACATCCTGTCGCTTCAGGCTTTTTCGGAATATGTCTCCAACGATCCGCTGGAACGCGGCGGCAGTGTCCAGGCGCTGGAACTCGATGGGGATGCGAAACACATCGCCAGGGACTTGGGTCGTCTGATGCGCCGGGAACCGCACCCCACCGCAATTTACTCCATCCAGCAAACTCACACGCTCAGCTGTCTGACATGGTTGCTCCACAACGGTTTTCGTGTCCCGGAGGACGTCAGCGTGCTGAACCGGGACTACAACGAGTTGTTATCCGCCGCGATTCCATCCATCGGCGGCTACAAGCTCGAACTCAGCATGTTCTACGAGCGTCTCGCCCGCTGCGTGATTCAGTTCTTTGCGACCGGCAGCAAACAGCATGGCACCGCCAGACTCTTCGCAGATTTTGTTTCCGGGGAAAGCATCGGACCGGTCGGAAGCTGACATCCGTTCAACCAGTTCAGGCCTGCTTGATCACTTCGACGCCACAACCCTCTCCGGAATGGAAGCAATCAACGCATTCCCCAAGTTCTGCCAGTCCTCAAATTCTGCCCAAGCTCGCACGAAAACTGGGTCGCCAACGTTGTCGTAAAGCTCGGGGGTCAGCCAGTTGTTGAAGAAATACATGCCGCCGGCACCTGAAGAATAGGCCTCATTTGCACGCCGCAAGACGCGATCCCTGGGCAACATGACCGCCTCACCCGGCTTCTTCCCGGCGGCAAGTTCCTCATCGTTGAGCTCGGTTCTCGAAGTCACATAACGGATCGCTTCCGTACCCACCCAGATCTGGGTCCTCGTTCCCTCGACCATTTTCATCCAGGGTTCAAGCGGGAACCACCGTTCCGATGCGCCGATAATCGAAGGGATGATGGCATCCACGAGGCCTTCCTTTGCCCACGTGGCGGGGTCCAATCCCCATTCACCCGGCCGCGCACTGGGGAGCCTGACCGAAACAAACACCGAGGACCCCCTTGCTTCGCCTACCGCATGGAGGGCTTTGCGCGCATCCCGCATAAAATCGTTCATCACAGCCTGCCGAATCTTCATCCATCGAAGGTCTGTGAGAGGGAATGAGCGTCCGTCCTCTCCGTATTCTTTTTGGAAACGATCCAACATCGGCTGTTCGTAGCCGAGCACCGCAGGATACCGATTGAAGTCCATGTTTACGCCACGGCAGCCCTTCTCCACCATTTCACAAAGAACTCCAATTCGCTGCGCACGGACTTCCGGGAAGGCATAGCTCATTTGATCCTGGTACTTGCCGGGGCCCTCGGCATCCATCATGCGCATGGTCAACCCGGTCGCGTGCCACAACGCCCCGTTGAGCGCCGTCCCATGGGACTCGTTGGAGCGCGAATATGCATAATGGTTCATGCGCAGGGAACCATCGAGCGTCAGCCCGATTGCTTTCGCCGCATCCCGCGCGATGCCCAAATAGCAAAGGCCGCTTTCGCTCAACTTTCGCAGATTCCTGATGGCGACGGCACTCGACTTGGAATTCGAGAGTCCTTCGTCGACGTCGCCAAGAAACGTCGCATATTGGCTCTTGAAACTCACGACGCCCGAGCTCAGCGCCGTCCACTCCAGGAGGGTGACGGAAGAACCCTTGAATTTATCCACCACGGCGACCGCCTTCGCGGGCGTGAAATCCGGGTACACAATGTCTTGGCTATAGCCGTCGTAGTTGACCGCCACGACTTTGTCCCCCTTACCCGGCTTGTGTGCAAGGAGCGCAATATCTTCCTTGGTCAACCGCTCCAACCGGACTCCCCAAATCCTCCAAGGTGCTTTCGAGTGGATCGCGAAGGTTTTCGCGCCCTCGGGAACGACCCCGCAGAAAACCTCCTGCCATGTACCCGGAACCATCGGCTGCCTCTTCACTCCTATTTCTCCGGTGCCGAAATCCACACTAAACTGCGGGCTCGGTACCAAGGGGCGCGTGAAGCGGTCGTTATGCAGGTACTTCGGGATATCAGGCCCCTTCGGCCAGGCTTGACCGTCAGACTCCACCGCGACGTAGAGAGCGAAACGTCCTTCGGGCAGCGGCACCTTTTTCGAGTTTCCTTCCGGCAACTCGATCATCGTTCCCCCATTGCTGTGCGTTTGGGTTGTTCCCCCGAGCGCTTCGAGAGGCACCTGCACACTCTTCGCGTCTGCCATGGAGGAATCCACGACCAGCAGTTCCTTGCTGACCCGTTGCCAGGGATCCCCTGCGAAGGTCATCGTCGCGTCTACGCGATAGGTTCCTGTCGGCAGGTTGGCCGTGGGGATTTCCACCGGAGCCCATGTCGGACACGGTGCCTTGCCAATCCAAGTGGTCAGGACCGTTCCATCCTCTTTGACGATACGAAACTCCAGTTTTGCAGGTCCCTGGGTCGGCCGCGCACTGATCCCGAAATAGAAAAGTTGCACGTTGTCTGGCACCTCCACGGCGACAGAGCCAACAGCCATTTTTCCGACCTCCACAGCCCGGGGTGTCAGGAAGAACAACTCACTTTTAACGGCTTTGAAGGGGGGGGTGCTCGGGGCTGTGTATTCGGCGTGGGTGGGAGAAAGTCCCAGCCAGCCCGACAGAAGAATGGCCAAGCCGGTCCGTTGACTTGCGTTTTTCATGGCGCACTTCTGCGGGAACGAAGCAGGCGATCAAGGACGTCGGGCCCGACGGCGCAGGTGGGCGAGGAGTAATCCGCCACCCAGCCCCATCAAGGCCCAAGTCGAGGGCTCGGGAACAGCCGAAAGCAGCCCATTTGCCTGGTTAAACTCCCAGCCCACCCCCCCCACCGTTCCACTCCAAATGTCCCCCGTACGTGCAAGGGAACCCACGTAGGAACCTGTTAGCGCCAAAGTGGAGAAATTCCCCGTCCTCTCTGTGAAATCAAAAAGATCCCATGTGTTGCCGTTGACATAGCTGCCGGAGAGGTTGATCGAAAGTCCGCCGCCAAGCGTGAATGTGGTGATCCCCACCACACGGTCAAAGGAGGCCAACGAGGCAATGTCCATGGTGATGGTGCCGGAGGTTGTCAGCGTGTTGCTCAGCGTGAGCGTCCCAGGTGCTGCCGCAGCATTCAGGCTTTCCGAACCGGGGTTGAGGAAGCCTCCCGTGGCAACGGTGACTGCCCCCCCTTTGACGCCCGAACCCCCTAATGTTCCGCCGGAGTTCACGTTCACCGCGCCGGTGGTGAGTGTAAACTCGCTTCCGCCGTTGAAGTTGAGCCGACCCCCGCTGACCGTTGTCGTGCCGGTGTAAAAAATCGCTCCGGTGCTTCCCGTGTAAGAAAAATTCTGTGTGTTCGTGCCTGTCTTTGTGATCGAGAGGACGTTGGCGCCGTTGTTCTCCAAGGTTCCAGCATATGTGTATGTGTCCGCCGAGGTCTCTCCCAACTGGACAGTCTTGGAACCCCCTTCAGGCAATACACGCCCCTGAGTCGCATTCCCTCCCGCGAGGCCCAGGTAATAATGGGTGCCGGCGCTTCTGAAGGTGAAAGAGCCTCCATTCACCTCGATCACCGTTGTGGCTGTTGTTCCGTTGCTCAAAGCACCCGGTGCAACGCCAACGGAACCGGAAGTGCCCGAGTTGTTGGCAATGAACCGGGGAAGCACAGTGGAGCCATCTTTCCATGGCCCGAGGACATAAAGGAAACCCGCGCCGGTTTTGGTGATATTTTGCGAGGAACTTCCGCTGCTGAGAGACACGTTTGCGCTGAGCGAAAGGCTATTGGCAGCGCCTGTAGTACTTACGTCAATGTTCCCACCGCCCACTGTGAAAAGCTGACCGGTTGCCGCCGCTGATAGGGTTAAGGCTGCACCCGAGCTCTTCGTCACCGTTCCGAACGTCGTCTCAGTGAAATTGCTAATGGTGACTGCCGAAGCGTTCGTCGCCGGGGTGGATGAAAAGATGACGTTATCGTTTGCGACAAACGCCTGCTGAGTGGTTCCCGCCAGGTCGGTCGACCAGTTGGCCGACGCGGTTCCCCAATTGACTCCGGTTCCCGCATTGTCCCAGTAGAGGGTAGCCGCGCGGAGAGTGACGGGCGAAATCGATGCGACCACCGCGAGCAGAAGGCAATAATACTTCATGTGTGTTCCAATTTAGTTGTTTGCGGGAGATCAGAATTAGCGTAAGACCCCCCCCTCAAGTTTCACAACCCGATCTTACTGTTGAGATACCATGCACAGTGGGAATCCGCGGGGCACCGTGTGGCCGCTCATCCCTGCACGGGAGCGAGCGCCAGCCCCGATATCCGATAGCTTTCGCTTTGGCCTTCTGCCTTCTTGATGCGCACCCAAAGAGCGGACCGCCCCTCCTTTTTAGTCTTTGAAGGCGGGACAGCATTGAAGTCGGTGTAGGTGTACACGGGCCCTATTGGTTCACCCTCTTGACCAAAGAGGCCGACCACAGAGCGCCCCACGTCGTCGTAAGTGCCGAGACAGATCCACTTTGCATTTTTTGTCACTTCCTCGAGAGGCATCACGCCTGTCACTTTGTGGGTCTGGTGTTGGGACACGTGCGACCAGAGGAACGGCTGTTTCCCTTTGGATAGCACCCGAATCTCCAAGGACCCATCGGATGGCGAAGTTCCCGGGACAAACCGGGTGAAGATTCGCGTCTCACCGTCTTTGCTCCGGTATCCGGCGGGGCTGCGGTTCCAAACCAAGACGCCGGGAGGGAGGAAGGACACTTCGGCGGCATTTTTAAGTTCGTCAGGGAGAGCATCCTGCTCCGGCAGGCGGGACTGGAACGCGGCGAGGAATTGGTCCAATCGCATCCGCGCAAAGGGCTGATGATGGGGAAGGATTTCGGCATCGATCGTGGCGTTCTGTGTCTTTTCATACCGGGCAAGGGCATCCCTTGCCTCCGAGATGTGGATTTCCTTGCCGGCCTGGCCCGAGGCGAACCTTACGCTGGCCTCATCCAGGGTGCGACGCGCCTGGCGGAGGCGTAGCAGCGCTTCGGGTGAGGCGGTGGCGGCGAGCGTTGCCGCCTCGGCTTGATCAAAGAGTGCGTGTGCCTTCTGGAAGAACTCGGGTGTGAGATAAGAGAGTTTAGGAATCTGCCCGCCAAAGGTCGGAATTTCCACATCGGGATGTCCTGCCGCCGCTTCGAGGAGGGCGTAGTACTCCCGGATGGGCGCCCCGGCGGGACCGTAGAAACCATCAGTAAATGTCTTTAGACGTGTCTCGTAAGGCGGTGTGGGATCTTCCATGCCCTTGATCAGGATCCAATACAGCAGATCCCGTTGCTCACCGGCGAACGGATCGCCCAACTCCACCTTCACTCCCGAGACACCCACTTCTCTGTAAGTCCCCAAATCTGAGTAAATGGCCCGCGCGAAGGGAACAGGAGCCAGAACGTCTGAGTTGCCATAGGCGTTCGCATAGTCCCACACCCAGAGTTCCTTAGTGTGCTCCTTCCATTGTTTTATCAGGTCAAGAAACTTGGTATTCCCGGGTGCGGTGATGGGCAGATTAGGGCGGGAGACGGTGTCCGTAACGGTGATGATGACGCGGTCGTCGGCCTTCATGGTCTTCGGAGCAGGCTCTGTCTGCTTGTAGGCGAGCGTGCGGATGAGCACTTCGGGGAAGTCGGGCTCCAATCCCTTTGCGAGGAAGTTGGCAAAGTCGAGAATGGGGGCCATTTCCGTGCCCTCCTTTCGGACGAGTTCACGCGTGGCGATCCCTTCGTCGTACCCTTCCCAATCATTTGCCGAAACGTCCAGATAAAGTGCCTGTCGGAATCCGAGGGATTTTTCCTTGTCCCGGGTTTTTTCGAGGTGCTCGCGAACATTCTTGAGATACTCGGCCCGGAGTTCCGGGTTCATCACATCCAATTGCCCGAAGACATGCTGCCGCTGTCCGTTGATCAGAGAAAACCACTCCGGGTGCTTGGCGAAGTATTTATCCGGAGGGATAATCCAGTAGAAGGTGTGGATGGGATAGGGCGGGTTGAAAGTCTTGCCACCACCGAAGGCCGGGGAAATCACGAGTGCCGGTCGCTGCTCGTCCAACAACCGGTTTCGGGCGGCAAATCGACCTCCATCGTAAAATCCGCCTGGGCCCGCCAGCTTATCAATGGTAACTAACTCCCGCAGTTGGGAATCCTTGTCGTAAAACTGCGAGATCCCCCGGAAGCTAAACGCCGGCTTCCCAGTTTCCTCCGCCTGGGAAACGCGCAACTCCGGACGACTGGGCACCGTTTCCGAACTCCGGGTCCACCAGTGAACACCAACCTCATTTTCCAGAAAGTGGTAAACTCCATAGAGAGTGCCACGGGGTGCGCCTCCGAAGAGGAACAGATTCCCGTCCCGCGCGAAACGCCGCCATTCCTGATCCCCGAGCCGGTCGAGATTCGGATCCAACCCGCTCGCCGCTTTCGTCTTGCCCACAAAAATGGCTTTTTGCCCGTCTTCTAAATCCGATTCGCGGAGGTGCAGAAAGCGGGCTCCGGTGACTCGTTCCAGATAGTGCCCGAGCTCACCCGCTGCCGTGCGCTCTTGAATGGTCGGGTCATCGGAAACAACGATCGCCAACTTGGAATGTCCTTCATCGGCAAGCAGCAGACCCTGCTCCGGCTCGTACATAGCTCGCGTATGGTTCCATTGTCCATTCTGGAAAGACCAGGTGCTGTCAGCTGCCGCGGGAGTAAACAACGCCTGAACACCGACTAAGGCTGCCGCAACCCCCAGAATTCTCATAGCCCTACACTCTTTCCCCCCCACCTCAAGAGCGGCAATGCCGGAAAACTGTTGAGTAAATGAAAACAGTTTTCGCCCGTTGAAGCACGCATGCAGAGCGACTGTACTGCGAGGGTGAAGAACCAACCGGTCAGATTGACCATCGTACCGCAGAGTTTGCTTTTCAGTCTGCTCTTCACGTCGCTCTTCGTTGCTCCGTTTGACGGTCGTGGGAAAGCACCGGGCGACATCCCGAAAGAGTGGCTCTACGAGTGGCGGGCAGACACCCAGGGCATTTCAGACGGGGAGGTGGGTTTTAAGAACCCATCGAAAACGGAGGGGCGTTCCATCACGAGGGATGGAGACGTCGTCAAGCTGTCGACGACCGCAGAATCCTCCCTTTCCCTTCACGTCACGCACGACGCCCATCCCGGCCTTTGGCCACCGCCACTACCCCTTGTCATCGAATTCAAAGCGCGGGCTTTGCAAGTCGATCCAGGCTCTGACGCGGCGGGCCAGCTCGTGTTTTCAATCGGGAACGGGAGACTCGTCAACTTCCCGATCACCAGTCCGGACTGGCATGTTTACCGTATCTTCTGCGACGGCGAGACGTATGCGGTGTACCAGGGGAGTTCGGACAATCCGGAGATGGAGGGCGACATGCAGCAGATAAAGCGGCGCCCGAACGGGGATGATAAGGCGCAAAACTCGATCTGCTTTGGAGATGAGAGCGGCAGGGTGGGCGGCGTAACAGAGTGGGAATTTGTCCGATGGGGAACGTCTGCGAAATAAATCCTTTCAACGGTGAGCAATAATCCGGTTTACCTTCTCTCCGACACACCGCTGCAATCGCTGACTTCGGCGGGTTTTTGGATATTAACATAACATGCTTCAGGGTGATTCCGATCCCCCTGTTAGCTCTCAGGAACCAGGGGAGAACGCAGCTTCGTTTTGGGACACCCGCTGTTCGACCTCTGACCCAACGCCCGTCCACGTGAAGCATCTCCCCTCGAACGACAGCCGCTCCCTGGTCCTTTTAATCGAATCTAAGCAGGCACCTCAGCTGGACGCCTGCGACGCCGATTTGGATCTCAGAATAAGAAACACTTTATGAACTACAACTCGATTGGCCGCACAGGCTTGCAAGTCTCACCCCTTTGCCTGGGAACGATGACCTTTGGCAAAGAAGCAGACTACGATACTGCAGCCGGAATATTTGGACGCTGCCGGGATCGAGGGCTGAATTTCCTGGATACTGCGGATGTTTACGTCGACGGAACGACCGAGGAAATCGTCGGACGCCTGTTGAAAGACTGTCGGGAGGAATGGGTTCTGTGCTCTAAGTTTCAAGGAAGAACGGCACCAGGGCCGAACGGACGAGGATGCTCTCGGCGTTATGTCACCCGCGCGATCGACGCCTCGCTTAGGCGACTACAGACCGATCGCATTGAGTTTTACTTCATCCACAACTGGGATCACATGACGCCCCTCGAAGAAACCCTTAGTGCTCTCGATGATCTCGTTCGTCAGGGAAAGATCCTTCACCCGGCGATCAGCAACGCAGCCGCCTGGCAGGTGATGAAGGGACTCGGAATCTCTGAGCGGAAGAACCTGAGCCGCTTCGAATGCATTCAGCCCATGTACAACCTTTTGAAACGTCAGGCTGAAGTCGAGATCTTCCCCATGGCAGATTCAGAGGGTCTGGGCGTTATTCCCTACAGCCCCACGGCTGCTGGGATGCTGACAGGGAAGTACAGCAGCGATCGAAAGGAAGCGTCAGGAAGAATAGCCGAAAACAAATTCTATTCCGCACGCTATGGGGATGACGATTACAAAGAAACGACTTTGAAGTTTGTTCATTATTGCAGTTCCAAGGGATGGAATCCCGCAACCGTATCGGTCGCTTGGGTTGCAGCCCATCCGTCGGTGACCGCGGCAATCATCGGTGCCCGAACCGTTGAACATATCGACACCGCGCTCGCGGCATTGGATTTCACGATGTCTTCGGAGCTTAGAAATGAGATCTCCACACTGTCCAAGCAGCCTCCCATCGCGACAGATCGCCGGGACGAGCAGCTCGGAATGTTTATCCACTGATGATCAAAGCTATCCCGATCCGTCGGGCATTCACTCACCGGTGCCTCGCACCCGAACACAATCGAGCTGCACCACGGGCGTGCCTGCTTTTGCAATGGAATATAATATGATCTCAATCGAAGAAAAGAGAGCGTTAATAGAACACTTGGCAGATTCACCCACCGCGTTGATTTGCAACGCCTATTCGTTCATGGGTTCCCATGCGCCCTGCGCCGATTGGACAATCCGCTGTATGACGCCGGATTTGCCGCCGATGGTGGGGGAGGCCATCACTGTTAAGCTCGACTGCAGCACCCCGGATGGCGAACACGTTGATGATGACGAGGGGTCTGCCCACAGGGCGAGCTCGCTTTACTACGAGATGGTCGAGCAGATGCAGATCACGAATATTCCGAAGGTCGTTGTCATCGAGTCGATTGGAAACAAATCAACTTCTGCGGTCCTGGGAGATGGGATGGCGAAGCTCTTTCGTGCGGCCGGGGCCAGCGGCTGCGTCACCGATGGAGGCATCCGCGATATCAATGACGTGCGAAAGACCGGGTTGACGACGTTTGGAGGCGGCTCCGTCGCGAATCACTACCGTCTTCGATGGAGTAATCTCGGCGAACCGGTGACGATGGGAGGATTAAAGATTGAGACCGGATCCATTGTTCATGGCGACAGGGATGGAGTCATTGTTGTTCCGCAGGATGGCTGGGCTTCCGTGGTTCGTGCCTGCAGGGTTGTCATGGATTTTGAGAAAGCCGCTCATGGGTTGCTGCGGAGCACAGCACTTACGGTGCCGGAGAAGCAATCGAAGATCGGCGCGCTTGCCGATGTCTGCGCAAATCGTATGAGGAATGGTACCGCCGATGACTTTTGCTAGTGCAGTCCGTCCAGCAGAGTGCATATGATGTTGGCTTCAACATCGCCATGGGCCGAGGCACAAGGAGGGAGCATGTCCATTGCGACACATGACCGACGCGCAACGCTGGCGCAGGGCCATTTTCAAGCCAACCCGGAGGGCTGCGGCATAATATGCGGTCTGCTGCACGGACAACATTAGCGTGCTGAATACATTTCCATTTGTCATGATCAAAATGGCCCGGTGCCAAGGCGCTGGGAAGGAACATATTGACCCGGCAATATAACGTAGTGACATTCTACGGGACCTTACTAAGTTTTTTCGATGGAACAAGGGATGCACGCACACTTTCGCCGCTTCAGCTTGATGAGTTACGTTCCCGTACGATCTCGGTCTGGAAGAAGGGTCTCAATCGCAGGCAGATTGGCAGCCTCCTTGATGTGCACTACAACACGGTTGGTCGTTGGATTGCCAATTATCAAGTAGAAGGTCCCGGGGCATTACTTTCGGCCAAGCGAGGGCGCAAAAAAGGCCGAAATCGTAATCTGACACCCAAGCAGGAGGAGGAGATCTAGAAAGTGGTCACCCGCAAGACTGCCTGAACGCACCTGTGGAGAGTACCTCAAACGCTGGGGTTTCACCGCCCAACGCCCGGCCAAGCGCAATGACGAGCAGAATCCGGACGCAGTACGGCGTTGGATCCAAGAGGAGTATCCCCAGATTGCTCAAAACACCAAGACCCGTCTTCTACAGTTTGGCAGATCTTGGAAAACAGAGATCCTTTATTGATGCGGGTGAGAACAGGTTTGGGGTGGCTTGAAGTCGGAAATGTAGTGCAACTTTTGAGATAGGTTGCTGATTTTATGTTGAGACGGGGTGGGATCCGGGCTTTTGATTTGTGGAGTCCACTGAGTTTTCGATGTTTTTCCGAGTCAAGCCCGC
>Ga0247834_1006062_pt1 | contig 13848 bp, 9 predicted proteins | sample LaCruzMarch2015__8_FD_187118 | JGI IMG/M metagenome (GOLD analysis project Ga0247834, IMG submission 187118) | Freshwater microbial communities from meromictic Lake La Cruz, Castile-La Mancha, Spain - LaCruzMarch2015_12m | ecosystem: Environmental > Aquatic > Freshwater > Lake | place: Spain... | reverse complement strand
CTATTCTAATAGTCTCTCCAGTGGTTGTTAATTGTCACATTGTTCCGAAAGCAGCTGGGTTAATATTTCACTCATCCCATAGTAATTCACTAGCAAATCCCATGAAATGCATGCTCCACTCAATGGGGTAGGTACTACACCTGCCATCCTCATTCTTGCCATTCCATCACGCCGAATCCATCCTACTATCATCCCCCGTCAATTAGTAGCCGTTTTTTGTGTCATTTGTTGATTATTTCATGAAGTACCTCTCATTTCCTGCCAAACCCTCTCATTCGTGCATTAAATTACCACCGATTTTACAGTTCGACCACTTCTCCGCCTCTCCGCTCGTTGACGCCCGACAATATCCGATGCATATGAGGCTCAACGGAGCCTCTAAAACACTCATCTGGTTGATTGAAGGGGTATTTCCAATATTCGACCTCACACAGTGCAAAAACACGTGCCGGCGACAGCAAAGCGACCGCTACTCAACCCCCGAGCCGCCCACGACCGCCGCGCCGCCACCAAACGAGTCCGCCGAGTCCGCCGACGAGGTAGGTTGCGGCGCGGCGCGGTGGCCGCTCTAAATGGCGGCCGTTCATTGATGAATGAGGCCGGTGGACGGTTCACCTTCGTTGCCTTGTTTTGAGTGCAAAACTGCGCCCATTTTTTAGCGGCAAACTGGTCCAAACTCGCTGCCACGACCCTCCCTCCCATTGGATTCCTTTCTCTCCATTATCGGGTTATTAGTCGCGCCTACCTACTGACGCAGACAGCACAAAGATGATGATGCCAGTAGAAGAGGAAAAGAAATCTGACGATGGCATCGGCATTGGCGGCGTCGTCGCTTCTTCTTCGCCCGGCGGCTGTGCAGATACGACGGACGATACGACAACTAATAATGGAGGAGGAGGAATAAGAAGGCAAAAAAATATGCGTCGTCATTTGGATCGATGGCCGGAGGACTGTTCGTTGCGGGCTGTCGATGACGATGGTGGCCACACAACAGCATCCGCCGCACGCCGACAGCAGGGAAGACGTAGCAATAGTTCGTTCAATTGTCGACGAGCATATGAATTTTGTTCTCGAATGTATGAGCAATGGACATATTCGTACATGAGTGCCGTGTTGAATACTGGTGCGTCACGTCGGCGTAAACGACGTGTGGGTGATATCAACGCAACAACAACAACGATGGAGGGTGACAGCAGCACGAAAGCAGAAGCAGCAGAAGAAGAAGGACTGTCAGCTTCTGACTTATATGTCGTACCACGCAGTATGCGTTCAATTGAGCTAATTGCCAAATTCGAGGAATCCTTCCAACGCTCAGCGAACAACACTACGACCAACACTACTTCTACTTATCGACGACTACTACGTGCACTATGGACAATTGCATCTCCGTCCTTCATCCCAGCGGGATTTTGTGAACTCTTTGTTGTTATTTGTGGTACTGCATTGCCATTACTAATACGTGGATTAATACGTGTCGTGGAAAGTAATCCACATTTACCCATAGTCCGTATTGGTTTGCCATGGGCGATATCCATATTTGGTGTCAGTGTCATTAATGGATTAGCCAATCATCGTCATAGACATTTGTCAACCAAGGCAGGCGCTGCAATGCGAGGGGCATTGATTAATGCTATATACGTTCGTAGTTTGAAACTCAGTCCTGATGGAAAAGTTGGATTGACTTCTGGTGAGGTTGCCAATCTCATGGCCGTGGATGCACAAAAGTTATATGAAGTGACACAGGAAGGTCATTTGATTTGGGCTTTACCATTAAGTGTCCTCCTTGTTAGTTTCTTTTTGTATCAGACACTTGGTCCGAGTTCACTCGTGGGCGTGGCTGTACTTATTGGGTTTGTACCAATTGTGGAACGTGTCATGGCGGGCATGATGAAGTTCCGTACCCAACGTGTGGCACTTACCGATTCACGTGTCGAACTGGTCGCGAGTATGTTGCGTGGGATAAGAGTGACCAAGCTTAATAATCAAGGGGAGGGGTATTTACATCGTATTAGCGAAATCCGTAATCAGGAATTGGTATTCCTCAGACGTGAGATGGCCGTATGGGCCACGACATTATTAATAATGGTAACCAGCCCAGTTCTGGCAACGGCTGCAACATTTACAACATATGTATTGATTAATGGTGGAGAGAATATATTGACAACGAGTGATGCATTCGGTGTTTTAATCCTTTTATCGGCATTGCGTTTTCCAATCAACTTTGCTGGACGGATGATGGGTAAAGTTGCTCAAGCAATCAGTGCGGCACGACGGATTGCATCATTTTTAGACCGTGAAATTCGCTTGAAGCAGGATGACGATCACGACGACTCTATCGATGACAACGATGATACTTCTATGCTTGCACCATTAACATTATCTTCGGCTGCATTCCGTGTTGGTGGCGTTGGTTCGGCGGGATTCGAGGTGTCAGATTTCGATTTCACTGTCAATAGGGGTGAGGTCATTGCTGTATGCGGACCAGTGGGATGTGGCAAGTCAACACTCATTAATGGTATACTGGGTGATGCACAATATATTGGCAAATCTGACAGCGTCAAAATAACTGGACGGGTTGCATACGTCCCTCAAACTCCATTCGTCCTAAATTTGACTGTACGAGAAAACATCCTATTCGGAAGACCGTATGATCAGGAGTGGTACGACAGAGTATTAGATGCTTGTTGTTTAAGACCAGATCTTGAACAACTCGGCGAGGCAGGGGATGCCACTGAAATTGGTGAGAGAGGAGTGACCCTTAGTGGTGGGCAGAAACAAAGGATATCATTGGCAAGGGCAGCATACGCCAAATCGTCTCTGGTTGTGCTTGATGACCCCTTCAGTGCACTAGATGCTGGCACTGGATCTCTTGTCTTTGACCGTCTTATCGGTTCGGCAGATGGACTATTTTCTAATTCGGCAGTGCTGCTCGTTACGCACGCGTCCTATCTCGTTACTAATCGCGCTGTCAGTAGAATCCTGCTGATTGTGGATGGTAAAAATTGCCTCCTGGGGACCTGGGAAGAACTCCAAAAATATCAACCCGACGACGAACGTGTTATGCGAGCAGTAGATCACATTCGTTTATCGGTTAGAGAGGAGGATGACAATCAGAAAGATGTTGGTTGTGATCAGGACAGTAAGACGACACGAGAGGAAAAAGACGGTCTGTCTAAGAAGGGCCGATTGATCCAGACCGAGACTCGTGAACATGGCCTGTCAAGCATGAGGACTTGGCTTCTATGGTTCAAGCGTGCCGGGGGACTTTACTTTTTCCTACTCCAAATGTCGTTCATGGTTATCGATCGAATCGCTTACGTTGCCGTCGAGTTTTTCTTGGCGGCGTGGACTTCGGGTGCATACAAAACTGTGACGTATATTGGGGTTGAATTCCCTCCTCAAAGTGATGGGTTGTCAGCACAGGCAAAGTATCTGAAATATTACTGGATTATAATTCTCGTCTCAGCCATCGCAACAGGACTTCGTTCTGAATGGGGCGTTACCGGTGGAGGACGAGCGGCACGTAATGTCTTCAACAATATGCTTGTGAGCGTACTCAGAGCACCAATGAGTTACTTCGAAAGTGTGCCTATGGGAAGAATTCTGAATAGGTTCACTTATGACACAGACATCAATGATGTCAATCTTACCCAGGTTATGAGCGTGCTCATGATCAGTCTCAGCTGGTACGTGGCAGGAGTCGTCATTCAAGTTAGTATACTACCGTACTCCGCCCTCGTTATTTTTCCACTATCCTTAATATACTACGCATTAATGAAACACTATCGTCTGTCCGGGCCCGATTTACAACGTCTTGATGCATTAAGCAGATCACCACTGCAGTCCATGGTCACCGAAGGCATGGAAGGTTCGGCAACTATACGTGTCTTTTGTCAGGAGAAGAACTTCATCAACAAGTTTCGATTACATGCCGATGAGAATTGCTCCGCTGTGTTGAATTTCATGTCTGCACAAAGGTGGCTGGCGATTCGCATGGAGCTCCTCGGATCAACTGTCGTTCTGGTATCAGGCGTTCTTGTGGTATGCTTAAATGAAGTTCTTAGATTAGATGCCGGTCTGATTGGGATCCTCATCATTTGGAGTTGTCACTTTACAATAACTTTGAATTTCGTATGTGACAACTTCAGCGAAGCAGAGGCCGCCATTACCGCAATTGAGCGCGTCGATGCGATGGCCGATCTCCCACGCGAACAAGCCATGAAGTCGGATGATGCGAATAAACCACCTCAAAGTTGGCCAAAGGAGGGTGTTTTGGAGTTCAAAGATGTGTCTCTACGGTACCGTGAGGGTTTGCCACTGGTTCTCAACAATCTCTCCTTTAAGATACCCGCTGGCAAGACATGTGGTGTTGTTGGAAGAACAGGGACCGGGAAGTCGTCCCTTGCAGTCGCATTGTTTCGTTTGGTCGAAATAGAGTCTGGACATATTCTTCTTGATGGTATCGACCTCGGTAAACTAGGGCTGTCTGACGTCAGAGGCCGTGGCATGGCGATCATCCCACAAGATCCTTTCCTGGCAGGTGCTACCATTCGAGATTGTCTTGATCCATTTGGTCAACATGGCGATGCAGAAATTATGGATGCATTATCGTCCGTACGGCTGGGAGACGATGAATCTATGATGTATATGCCATTAGAAGAGGGGGGCTCCAACTTCTCTGTGGGTGAATGCCAGCTATTGAACTTGGCCCGTTCGCTCCTGTCTCAGCCAAAGCTGTTGTTCTTGGATGAAGCAACGGCAAGCATCGACGGTGAAACAGATACCTTCATTCAAAAGATGCTACGAACTAGGTTCTCGAATACAACGATTATTACGATTGCTCATCGTCTCAACACCATTATGGACTATGATGTAATTCTAGTCATGGACGCTGGACGTGCCGTAGAATTTGGCACGCCTTCTGACCTGCTGGATATGCAAGGTGGAGTATTCTCCGATCTTGTTGACGCCACGGGTGCAGAATCCTCGAGGGCTCTTCGTGCATTGGCAAAACAGTCGGTGGAGCATGTTCAGACATGATGTGAATAAATGATAGACGTACATACATTATGTAAAATTGATAGACAGCGATAACACAACATTAGACAGCAATAACAACCATAAGAAATGAGAATCTGAATCTATACAAAATAAAATTCAAATGCAGCTAAGGAAATGCGCACAATAAATCGCAACAGTCCTCCTCCTCGACTTCTCCTCCTTCCATATCATCACACGATGCCACCCAAGAAGAAAGGCGACTCGAAGAGGAAGAAGGAGGTCGACCCAGAGGAACAGCTCCGGCAAGATCTCCTTCTTGTGGCATTGTCATTGCGGGGCGAGAAAGAACGTGAGACTTCTCTGGAAGGGCATTTCCTATCGCAGACAGAATTATTGAAGGGATATTGGGAAACCGACAAGAAGACACAGGATGAGAGACGTCGCGTTCTCAATGACAGGGACCATCGGTTTGAGGGTATCAAGGATAAACACACCATTGATCTTGGTGTATACAAGCAACAGATTAAACAACTGTTGTTTGCAAATCAAGACGAGATATCCGCCAAGACATCAGAGCTTTTTAGTAACCTCCAATCATTGGCAGACGGGCATCACAATGAGTTTGGACAGCTGTACAATGATGTACACGACATATCCAATCGGATGGCAGAAACTACGAGGACATATGACACTCTTAAACTATCCATTAGTGGCGACTGTAATGACGAGATGACGGCCTTGCGGGAAGAGGCTAGTCGTAGGGTGGGGACCTTGGCGATCCACTATGAACAAAAATTCAAGCGTACACGAGAAGACTATGAGAAACGACTTACGAATGAAACGACGGAGCTTGATATTGCGAATGAGCATGCCATTCAATTACTCAAAGAAACAAATGATCGAGAAATGCAGCAAATACGAACAAGTAATAACACCACCATGACCAAGAATTTGGATAGAATTGCTACACTTCGGAGGGAGGCTGTGTTGCTACGAGAACAGGATCGACATGATCGACGGATATTGAAACAATTACACGATCGGAACAAGGATATTGTTGTCCCACTTGAAACCAACACAAGAGAACTGCTACAGCTACAGAAGGATGTGGTTGAATTCCACATGCTCAAACGGGATCTAGATGCTGAGAAGGAAGACCTGCGTTTAGCACAAGATGAATTGCAGGAGATTGAGTGGGACCACGAAGTTTTGTTTCAAAAGCTACAGGCTCTTGTGAAAGAAACAGTTGAGTTGAAGATACGAACACAGTCCTCAATTTTAGAGGCACAACAAACTTCCAACTTTCAGAATCTCATGTTGGAGGGCAAGCTCAAAAGAAGCTCAAATGATGGCGAGAGGGATATGGCTGCATTAGTTGAAGTCCTCCAAAAGGCTCACATCGATCTTGACACTTTGAATCCATCGCCAGGAGTGTTTATCACTGATATTAGTACCGAGAAGATGTCAGAGGCTACAGCGCTGCGTCAGCGACTGAAGCAAATTAAGGATGCACAAAAGGCTTTACGGGAGAAACATCGGGCACTTATGGATGGTGGGGCTGTGGTGTAAAACGACGACCATTAAAACTGCTCATTGACTGATAAATAAACCACCACCAACCATGCTCTCATGTTACAATTCTTTCAGTGATGGATGCCACCACAACCCCTAGAATCATGATCGCTGCCGTAACTAATACTGGATTGTCACCCGAATTCCACTTTGCATCTTTTAATATAGGAAGCGCAGGGTCCTTCCGTCGTCCACCCTTGCTCATGTTAGGTTTGTTCAACCAATCGGTAAATAACCATCGTTCGAAATCACGACCATCCCCTACATTTGGTTTCACTATGACATTGTCATTTTTTTGTTGTCGTTGTTCCATCGTCGTCGTGAGAATACTACTCGGATCATCGTCCGCGTCGGACAGAGTAGTGGTAGTACTTGATGCAAGTTGTTGTGCAGTTCCATCCGAAATAATATCGTGAATCTCCTCCACTCCATCCTCCACCTCCTCCATCGTCGCACCAGATTCAGGTCGCAAGCTGTCTAAATAATCACGAACCTCGCCTCGATTTTTCGATATAGCAAGCTTGGTCCGTGATACCGGCACTACATCATTGGCCCAAACATATCCGGCCGCGATGCATAATAGTACAACTATTCCGAATGATGCGAGTACCGAGGGGTCTGGACCGATGGCCTCAAAGACACGTGTGTCGGGAGAATATGATGATAATGTTGTTGTTGTTGATGCCATCGGCATTGATGATGATAGCGACGTGCTGATGCTTATTGTTGACAAAGAATTATCATCCGTCGTCGTCGTCGTGGAATAAGATACCAGCTCGGCAAATGACGACGTGTACAAAGACAAAGGTGGTGGGGCGGCGGATGATGTCGTGACCGCGGGACGGAGCATACAGACGAGCATTGAGTGATGTGTAGGAGGTGACGCAAATGCCGAGGCTAGATTCGTCTTTAGTGGCGTAGAAAGAGCTTCGCCTGCCTCCCGACTCATAGGAGCCGATGTGGAATGAGATGGACAGTGATGATGATGATGTTGATGATGATGATGATGATGATGTTGAAATAGACTGCATACCAATCAATGCTGACATAATTTGTTACGTCAACCTGACTAATAGACAGGACATCAGGGTGGGATATTTGTACTACATGTTGGTCAAAGCTGGAATTTTGAAAACTCCATGTGCACAGTACATGAGTATCATTGTAGAGAAATATCCGTCAGTTAATTAAGTCATTAAAACCTTATAATACAATAATCTCAATTAGCGACAAGAGATCCACTGCTCTGTAGCAGGCCTCTTCTTTTGATCAGCCACGAACTTCTCTATCCTCCCGCAACCAGTCATTACATAAGCAGTCAAGTCCCGTTGCTCTTTCATTCGGGTCAAAATCTAAACATGGTGTAACAAAGTCGGCCACATCCTCGGCATCCTCTTTTGCAAAGTGATACTTTTCATGTAATACTTCGTCGACAGGCCAGAATTTCAACTGCTTAATATTTTTCAGGTTGCCCTTCTTATCAAAGAAATTCTTCGAATATTTACCTGCCAAGGCAAGCTTTTTGGGCATCTTACCCAGTAGCTCCTGGAACATGGCCAAATGATCTTCGTCACGGTCATAATCATCACCGGCACGAGGGTCAAATAAGAGATCACCAGTTAACAATTCGAATGTAATACAACCTAATGACCACATGTCAGCAGATGCATCGTACCTATAGATTCAGAGAAAATGAAAGAAATTAGAATTAACAGAAGAATCTCAGGGAAAATGAGAGTCTCATTCACACAAATAAACTCACTTGCTCCCGACCAAAACTTCAGGTGCACGATACTGTCGCGTTTGAATATCTTCACTAAAATGCCTATGTGTCCAGCATGCATTTCCTAAATCAACAATCACAGCACGAGATCTCATCAACACATCCATATCTTTTAGATCTGGTTGGTAAGATGCCTTGGCAATAGCTGCCTTGGTCGCTGCCAGTGACACAGGTTTGGCAACCTGGTTCTTCTGATTATCAATCGGTGCATTTTTCTTCCCTTCAGTTACCACCTGCCCCTGTGGTGTGGGAACAAGATTGCCATCAGTCTTGAGATCCAACCCTAAGAATGATTTTACTCGCTCAAATATTGGATGACGGACATTCCACCATTGAACTGCAGTCTCAAGATTAGGATTCGAAAGGTCGAAATTGTTTCCACCCTCATTCAGTGCCTTGGCATTGAAATTCTTTACCAACCGTAAATCAAAGCCAAATATGCTGGATGCCAATGCTGCTGTAGTAGTCCCGCCACCTGAATTAAGCTTTGCTCCATTTTCTTTCAGTCGCAGTGCGAGTGGATGACGGCAGATAACTTGTGTATGCGGTCCAAACAATATCGAATCCATCGGGGGCGACCCTTCATCTCGTCGATATGTAAAAAACATGACACCCGGCAGACGTGACTCTAAGAATCCCAAAACTACCATGGTCGATAAAACAGAAAATCGGACAGTAAATATCGCAAATGGAAGAGCCTTGCTAGGAATGGCGAGTGAACCTAACGCCTTCGCTCGGATACCTGACGTACTTGATGGTGCCTTTAGTGATTTGTTTTCACCAACATTAGAGTCCATCAATCGTGCAACATTCGTCCAGGCATTCATAACTCCTGCGTTCACATCTTTCTGGCCCATTTGAGATATACTAAACATTGCCTTTACTTGTTTTTCATTCGCCCCAGTAACACTGGTTTTTTTAGTTGAAAGCATGCAACTCCTATCGTTGTAGGCCAAGAGATGTAACTTTAGACAAAAAGACAACGAAGTAGATAAGTTATATAAGAAATGTAAACACTCACCACAATTTTGTTCCATTTCCATTCTCCTTCACCTCCCACGCAATCCCATCAAGGGCCTTTGATACCTGTTCTGACAATTCATTCTCTGTCCCATACACCCGCATTGAGAATGCCACCTCAGCCACACCATCCACACGATGTTGCCGTCGCATTAATGACCCACAAGCACCCAAATGCGCCTCGACCTCGGCACGTCCAGCAGACGTTAGGACTACAGTGTCATTCATCATACCTGCCGTTTGCTCACTGGGTGCATTGTGTGGGGCAAAGTTACGTACTATGAACTTATTATCATCAACCTTCGATGCTTGTCCATCAATGTTAAGTGAGGTCTTCATGGCCGTTCCATCACTACCAGTAAAGTAGGTTTCCATATCTACATCCGACAGTACAGACTGAGCATCAAAATCTTTGTCATATGTTCCATCCTCATTAGCATTGGAGGCATTTGCCTGCTTTCGACGCTCCCGCTGTCGTTTCTTCTTAAGTAGTTTTTTGAACTTCTTACGCTTGTCAGATGATAGCTTAGGATTCTTCAGCTCTAACTCCAATTCGTCAATTGTCATCCCACCCTGATGTGACAATGCTTGTGCGCCACCTGTGCCTGTGGTATCATCATCATCCCCGGCATGATCATCATCGTTGCCATCTTCATCATATCCCTCCGCCCCCTCCTCGAATAGCGATGGGGGACATATCTGATCTGGAAACTGTAGTAGTATATTCTCAGGCTTCAAATCAGTATGTATAATATGACACCGTCGATGGAGGAAGTCAAGTCCTTTGCATACACCCTTAATCATACGCTTCACGGCTGGGATAGGTATGCCACGATAATTAAATGCCTTTATCACGCTTAGGAGGTTACACCCTAACATACCAAAGACCATGGACATATGGCGTCCGTTCGGGCCATTGTGGAAGAATGAATCATGTAACGTGGCAACATGACGGGAGTAATCTACGTTATCAATAGCACGTATACCATCAAGGTCACGACACATGGGTCCCTGTGAAACGAGGGACACCTCACACTTTTTACGTTCTTGTGCCACACAGTCAAGTAATTCAACTTCATCCATTGCTGCCTCTGTGTAATGTTCGGCAGACTTCTGTACCTTAAGGGCGAAGAATATTGGCTGGTTTGTTCCGCCACCACCTATGATATTGGTCGCGGTGGTACCAAGTTTACGATCCTTGACCATCCAGACTGTGGAGAAGTGTCCCCATCCTAATTTTTTGATAATGACATATCTATTTATTGGTTGATGTATATTATTGTGTGGAGACAAACATATATTTTGACGGTGAGATCAAACATTCACAGAACGATAACAAAAAATCAAACAAACACACGACACTGAAGAAGAACAACTAACAACAACACGCACCGTTGATTGTACACTTCACCAATACTAACAGGATGATACCCCCCAGCCTTGTACCCATCTTCTCCCTCATCCTCGTCGTCAGTATAATCCTCAGCCGAGTCACTTTCATGCCCTCCACCACCACCACCACCTTTCTTACTACCCTTCTTGATATCGTCATTGTCATCATATTCACCCTCACTTTCTGTCGTACCAAGACTTGCATCATCGTACGCATCTCCCATGCTACTGCTTGACGATGAGGAATGTCGTTTGGCGCCACCATCCCCCCCTCCGCCCATTCCCCTTCCTCTACCACCGCCATCGCCACCGTGACCACCGCGATCGCTATTCCATGCATCAGAATGTGATGATTCGGACAAGTCTCCATCTCCGGACCTGGACGATGAATATATCGATGGTGAGCGGCTAATGCTACTATTTCCCTTGGATCCACCACTCCCTTCGGTGGAATAGTCGGTCGTCGATGGCCGGAATCCTCCACGAGAGACGGTATTAATTGTTCCCGTTGATGCAGCAGCATCCCCTCCCCTAGTTGTATTAGTAGTAGTAGCAGTGGAGGATGACGGACCGCCGGGGTAGCGACCGCCAAACTTCTTCTTTCCTCGATAATCATGTTGTTTCTTATTCCCACTTCCACCTCCAGCACTACCCTTCTGCCTCCAGAATTTATTACTCCCTCCGCCTCCTCCACCAGCCCCGCCTCCTCTCCTTCTCCCTCCACCACTAGCCGAGTTGTTGTTATTGTTGTTATTATTCTTATCCAAGGGCGGGGTCTGTGTCCCGCTAGTATTACCACCATCCCCCCCCTCCTCGACATCTTCAAATACCCCGTCCGAATCATCATTGTTAAAATTATCGAGTACATTGTTCATCAATGAAGAAGATAATGTAGCAGCAGTCTTGTTCTTATTCTTGCGTTGTTGTTGTTGTTGTTGTTGATTCTTGGCATTCCTCTTACCGCCACCACTACTGCTATTGTCTTGTAATTTTAAACTTTTCATTTCGTTGATGAGCGATTGACTATTATTATTGGTGGAAACGTTGGCGGAGGCTACAGCATTGTTGGTGTTGTTGTTGTAAGTGCTACTACTATTACTGGGGGTGGCAGCCGCTACGACCTGGTCTAATGCGTCGAATTCTCTCGCGAATGATGTGGGACTTAATGTATCCATCCCTCCTCCGCCTACTACTGCGCTGCTGCTGATGCTGGACGATTGAACATTATGCGCTCCTCCTCCTCCTGCACCATCACTCTTCTTCTTGCTGAAGAACATAAACCTTCTATTACAGTTGTTGTACCGCGCCGCGTCGACTGTTATGTGCGTAAATATCTACAGAACAATAACGTTGAGGTGAGAAGAAAGAAGATGAGAGAGGAGAGAGCACTGTGCCGTGGCGTGTTCTTCATAACAATCGTTATTTTCTCCTCCTATCACCCCAACGCCGTCGTCTTCGGTTACCCGTTATTAAAGTCAAGCAGTAGTAATCGGTCGTCTCCTTTAATAGTTGGTGTTCGTCACCAACGTCCTCATCCCCCATCGCCCACGCCGTTGTTGTTGTCGGTAGCAGCAAGCAGTTGTTCCATCGGCGGAATAAGCAGTAGTAGTCGCAGCAGCATGACACCACGTCCACGATCCATCCCACCATTATTCAGATCATCGTCCTCGTCGCGTCGGTCGATCGAACACGTCCGTGCCATGGTCTTGGCGTCCATGAACGAGGGGGTGGTAGTACAGGCGATCGACGACCCTAACAACAACAACGCGAGCGGCATCATCGTCATTGCGGGAGTAACATCGGCACCCTCGAACGCAGGCGTCGTGGCGGCGCGTCCGCGCGGACGGTCGCGTTTACGACGATCCTATCATTCCAATTCTTCCCAAAACCACCACAACGCTCCCAGTAGCAGCGTGAGTCGAACGAGCAATCGACGATCGTTCCTGCGTCGATCGTTATCGATAGCATCGAGTACGGCGTGCACCGCGCCCACCGTGGCATCGTCCACGACGTATACATCTTCGTCGCCCCCTCCTCTCGAAATTCCAACATTAACAACGACGGCAACGGCAACAGCGGCTGCCGACGACCATCGTGCCGTTGTGGTGACCGTGACGTCGGACGATAATGGTAGTCATGACAGTATCGAAATTAGCAGTAGCGGTAGCAGCAGTAGTCGTGGAGACGAATATAATGATATCGACGACGACGACGACCGTGATGACGAGTATGATGATGACGATGAACCAGCCGTCGCACTACCACCGGCAGCAGTAGCGACCAAATTCCATTCGGCCGCGTATGGTCTCGAGGAGTATAATAATGCCATGGTGGCGAGTCGCGATACCAACGTGAGTCCCCGGGAGGTATATGATACCATCGCCAGCGATTATTTGATCGAGGCGGCGGCGGCGGCCACCACGGCGTTGGCAGCGGCAGCAGCTCAACAACAGCGACAACAATTTAATAGAAAACAACAACAGCAACAACAACAACAACAATTCAATAGATCGACACCACGTGCATTAGACGTCGGTGCTGGTGCGGGCGTATCCACGGAGGTATTGTATAATTTGGGGTATCATACCATAGACGCGGTCGATTGGAGTTCGACGGCATGGACCAAATATGTAATAGAAGATGAGACGGGGGCATGTCCGGAGAGTGTACGTTTTTTTGCCATGGATGATGAACGATATTTAGATCAACATATTAATAGTAGTAGTAGTAGTAGTAGTAATGATGACAATAATATGTTCGATGTTATAGTATTCAACTTTGCGATTAATAAATCCAAGGCACTACGATTCGCTACGTCCATACTGAACAAGGATCATGGACGATTATTAGCGCCAATCAATACGAATGACGATTATTGGATGAAACAGACGTATACGGTTTTGGATGCACGTGGGTCCATATTATGGAGTACTACTGATGTAGGTGCATGGAGTGTATTGTTTCAACCAGATGTAACGCAGGATACATGTTCGGGTATTTGGTGTTCGCAGTATAATGGATTTCAAAAGAAACAAAAGTAGCAGGTACAATAATCTATTGTACATTTATTTACACAGTTG
>Ga0247834_1006060_pt1 | contig 13849 bp, 17 predicted proteins | sample LaCruzMarch2015__8_FD_187118 | JGI IMG/M metagenome (GOLD analysis project Ga0247834, IMG submission 187118) | Freshwater microbial communities from meromictic Lake La Cruz, Castile-La Mancha, Spain - LaCruzMarch2015_12m | ecosystem: Environmental > Aquatic > Freshwater > Lake | place: Spain... | reverse complement strand
GAAAAAATAATCATTGTTTCCCCAGATTTCTTTTAGAATTTCTTCCCTTTTAATTATTTTATTTCTATTTAAATAAAGGTATTTAAGTATAACACATTCTTTTTCAGTAATTCTTTTAACTGAATTTTCAATTGTTAAGGATTGCTTATGATAGTCGAATGTGTATTTCCCAATTTGGATAAGCGTTTCAGCAACTTCCATGTTATCGGGTATTCTTCTAATGATTGCTTTAATTTTCCATAACAACTCTTCTTCATCGAAAGGTTTGGTAATATAATCATCGGCTCCAATGGCATATCCTTTTAATTTATCTTCTTTTAAAGATTTAGCCGTAATAAATATGATTGGAATATTTATTTCTCTCTTTCTAATTTCTTTTGCAAGGGTAAATCCATCCATTTTTGGCATCATTACATCTAATAAACAAATGTCGAAAGTCTTTATTTCAATAGCTTTCAATGCCAATTCTCCATCTTTGCAAAGTTTTACATTGTATCCTTCTGATTCCAAAAAATCGACCAATAAAATGCCCAAATTCAAATCATCTTCGGCTAATAATATGTTATACTTTTCTTTATGCATTAGGAAGTGTTATTGTAAAAGATGTTCCTTCATTTATTTCACTTTCAAGATGTATTGTTCCGCTATGCATTTCAACAATTTTTTTTATGTATGCCAAACCGAGCCCAAAGCCTTTTACAGTATGCAAATCGCCAGTTGGAACTCTAAAAAAATTTTCGAATACTTTTTGTTGAAATTCCTTTTTAATTCCAATTCCATTGTCACTAATTTTAAAAATAAAACTGTTTCCTTCATTGGAAGTCTTTATATTTAATTCGGGTTTTATAGGTGAATATTTAATAGCATTGTCTATTAAGTTACTAATTGCATTTCTCCAATGTAATTTATCTCCAAAGACAATTGACTTTTCTGCATTTAGTTGTGCGTGAATGCTGCATTCCTTATTTTCAATCTGTAGACTCAATTGTTTTATTGAATCTTTTATCAAATCATGAAAATCAATTAATTCTTGTTGTAAAGGAATTTCGCCTTTTTCTAATGCTGTCATGCTCAAAACTTGCTCAACTTGATGTTTCAACTTCTCATTTTCATCGAAAATTATACTTGAATAATGCATCATTTTGTCTTCTCCTTTAACGCCAGCTTCTCTTTGAATCATCTTTATTGCTAGGGAAATGTTAGTTAAAGGTGTTTTAAATTCATGCGTCATATTATTTAAAAAATCTGTTGTATGCTCTGCGATCGTTTTTTCTCGGATAAGTGATTTAACCGTGAGCCAGAAAAGAAAAATTACAATGAATATTAATAATACAGAAGTGATGAACATGGTTCCCATTTCAGCAATTATAAATTTCTTTTTATCAGGGAAAATTAATTTTAATTCAAATGCTTTGTTTTTAGAATTTTGTGGTTTCAAAGATTTTTCAAAGCCTCCGCTATTGTTAAAACCTGCAACATTTGGTTTTGCAACCACAAACTTGTAATCAATTTTAAAATTGTAATAATTCAGATAATAATTAAATAAAGAATCAATTTTCCGAACCTCATTGTTTCCCAATTTAGTATTTGTTTCTGCAGTACTATCATTCTGTACACATGATGCTATTTCATTGTAAGTATCCTTATCGGCACTTAAAGCATCATTTGTTCTGGAAAGCACCATATTTGCCTTTTCATTAAATAAATCTTCCTTTATTTTGGCCGTTGCAAAAATCCAATTTACCTGTATTATTAACACCAATAATAAAGCAATGGAAGCAATTACAATAAATACATAAATACGCCTGGTCTTCATTTGATTTGCAAAATTATCCTTTTTCTGGTCATCTTTATTGCATTAACAAGTCATTAACAATCCAATAACTAGTCAATAACAAAATAATCTCAAAATGATTACTTTCTTTGTGCAGAATAAATGATGAAACGAAATAAAGCTTTTGCATTTAAATTCTGATAAGTGTTAATTATATTTGGACTCATAAAAATAATAATCCATGAAAAAACTGAATATTCAAATAGTATTATTTATAGTTGTAATATTTGCTGCTTGTACTGCCAACAAAACAAGGCAAGCTAAAAACGTTGAACCGCCCCCAGTTGTTGAAACAAAACCTGTCTTAAAGAATGGAACTTACGCACCAGGAGTAGATGAAGTAAACGCGATGCAAGCAAAGTTTCCTGGAGTAACTTTAGAAAAACTTACCGCAGGCTATAAAATATATACCGAAGGAGCTTGCACAAAATGTCATAATTCAAATAACATTTATAAATATTCAGCGACTGCATGGACAAATATTTTGGAAGACATGTCAGAAAAAGCAAAACTTACAGATTCTGAAAAAGATGCAGTAAGCAAGTATGTAATGTCTATCAAAGCAATGCAACCTATGTAAATTTTCAATTTGTAATTAATTAAAATTAAAATGAAAAAACTACAAATTTCATTAATAGCACTCCTGTTTTCTTTATTAGGAAATTCACAGGAATTTAAATTTGAATTTACCGGTGGCAAAAATCCATCTATTAAATTTGGTAAATTAAATGATGTAAAATTTCTGCATGAGATAAGTCCTGATTTCTGGAAAAACATTATGTGTCTAGAGATGTAGAAGCAGAGTTAAGGCAAAGAAAATCTTATGATTATGCAAAAGGATTCAATACTTATGATGAACATAATTACAATAATTTAATCGATTTTATATCTTCAGAAATTACTGTTATTAATAATAAAAAAGCTACTTCTATTCAGAATACAAGTTTGTTGTTGAGTTCACAGCAGAAATTATTACTGAGCAACGCCGATTTAAATTCAGATATCAATATAAAAATTAAATTCAAAATTAAAAAGCAAGGGTATGATAGTCCCGAATTTGTGAGTAAAATTGAAACAGGTGAAATAAATATAGCTGTTATTCCTGACCAAGAAGCCGAGTTTCCAGGAGGTTATAAACAAGCAACAGCTTATCTTACAAATAATTTTATAGATGTAGTAGGTGCAAAAAAAGCAGCAGCAATCGACGCTAAATTCACAGTTAATGAAACCGGACAAATTACTAATGTGCAATTAGTGTATCTGGCAAAAGACACTAAAATAAATATGCTAATTTTAGATGTTCTCAAAAAAATGCCTAAATGGAAACCTGCTTTGATTTTAAAAGGAACAAGAGTGAGTCAAGAATTTTATGTTGCTTTTGGCGGAGGATGTTAGTTAAAGTAATTTTGCAAGTTTTTACTTTCTTAATAATATTACATTTTGGCATTGCCTGCAACGGACAACCTAAAAAAGAATTACAAGAAGAAAAAGAACATGCAAAACTTATAAAAACCATTGGTGATCCTAGATATGGTAATGTTTATTGTAGCTTGCTGGACAATGCTGGTAATCTTTGGTTCGGAACCACAGAAAATGGCCTATATAAATTTGACGGAAAATCGTTTCAGCAATTTTTAGTGTCCGATGGTTTAAATAGTAATTCCATCAACGACATCTTGCAAGATAAAGAGGGTAAAATTTGGATTGGTACTAAAAACGGACTAAATGTTTATGACCCTTCGGCAACGCTCAGTGCAAGCGGTAAAGCGTTTACTGAAATTCAAATTCAGCTTCCTAATAACCTACCACCAAATACAAATGAGTATTATCAAACGCATGTTGTGCATGATATCATGCAAGATCAAGCAGGGAAACTATGGTTCGTAACAATAGATGGTGTTTATATTTACGATGGAAAATCATTTAGGCTGTTTAGTATTGATGGGGCCGAAAATGGCTTTTTAAGCAGTAACGACAAAGTTGAACGTGTTTTTGAAGATAAAGCAGGTAACATTTGGTTGGGAGGACGAACTAACAAAGGTGTGTATCGTTTCGATGGAAAATCTATCACCAACTTTAAATTAGAAGAACTAATAATTAAAAACGAATCGGCTAAATTTGAAAAGGATAGAATCGTCTGTCATAGTTGGGCTTGGCCCCAATTGCAAGACAAAAATGGAAATATTTGGTTTAGCAACTGGGCCGGTGCTTACCGTTATGATGGAATTACATTTACAAGTTTCACGAAAAATGATGGCTTGCCAGGTAATAATGGTCTTGTTGCGAAGATAATTGAAGACAAAAACGGTAACATTTGGTTGGGTGGTGATGGGCTTTGCCGTTATGATGGTAAATCTTTCACTAGTTTTTCAACAAAAGATGGACTTCCAAATCTAGGAATTTGGACTATTTTGGAGGATAAAAGTGAAAATATTTGGGTAGGTACGAGAGAAACAGGTCTCTACCTTTATGATGGTAAAACATTTATTACTTATTCGGAATATCAAAACTAGCCTTTAACGGATTAATTAATTTGAAGTGATAAAATCACACATCGCAAATTCGTGAAACGTTCTTTTCTTAATGCTGATTCTTGTGGTCTATGAATTGTGCAACACATCAATAAAGTTATGTAATTTCAAATTGTAAATTGACAACCACCTTTGACTTTTTAATTCTATGTAATTATGAAAGTTAAAGCCAAAGTTGAAAATCAAAAAGAGTTTCCGGCATATCCGTTATATCCAGCTGAAGAAGATGTGTATAATAAAATGTTAATTGAAGAAGATATTGATTTGGAAGATATTAGAAAGACTAAGTTGATTCAGCAAATTTTAAAACAAGCATCAAACAGATATGAAAGTGATGGTGTAATTAACTCTATTGATGAAATGGACGTGCCTGGAGCTGAGTTAGATGATAAGCAAGAAGAAATAGGCGAGGAAGATGAAGAGAATAATTATTATAGCCTAGGGGGAGATGACCATTCCAATCTGGATGAAAACTAAAGACACAGTTCACAATATGAAAAAAATATTCATTTTAATATTCTGTATATTTTCGTTACAAATAATTGGTCAAAAGGAGCCTACAAGTACTACATTCTTTAAACCTTATCCAGAAAATTTTACTGTAAAACACGCATTAGAAGTTGAAAGCTTGGTTCCGATGTTTTTTACTGGAGGATATCATTTTGCTGTTGGATATCGTTTTAAAAGATTTAGAATTAGGGCCAGTGTAATTAATGGAGGCACCTATAACGCTGAAAGAGCTGGCGTAAACAATTCTTCTAATAGTTTTAAAAGATATTACACAACTTCTCCAGGATTGTTTTTAGGATACAACATCTGGCGAAATTTAGAATTATACACTTATTTAGAATTTCACACATTCGCAATTACCCAAAGAAGTACCCAAGTTGTAAAAAACTTAAAAAGTATTGATAGCGGTTTAGGTATTAGTTATCAGATATTTATAGGTCGATATTTTTACATTCAACCAGGCTTTCATTTTTATGTAAGAGCAAAAAATAGTTTAGTGTTCCCCGGTGAAACTTATCAAATTCCAACTAAAGATTTTTCAGTGGTTTTACGTTTAGGAGTTAGACTCTGGAGGAAATATTAAATTTAAAAAATCATCACTTTGTTTATAAGGTTAAATTGATTTTCATTTCTAAGTTAGGCTAATTTTAAATTGATAAAAAGCATTTCTCTTTTCTTTTTAAAATTCGGATTTTATTATTTTTCATTTATCCAATTAATAAAATATCAATATCGCAATTATGTAATATTTTATATAAATCATACAAAACGACTGAATAGCATTAGTTATACGTTTGCAGAACAAATTAATTAAAAACAAATAATATGAAAAAAGTATTAAGTTTATCTCGCTCAATTAGAAATTTTGACAGTAGAATTATTGAAGTCTCTAAAAGGATATTCGTTTTTTTAACGACTTTAAAAAATAACATTTCCAATATAGATTTAAGTGTAATTGTTAATTCAAATAAAGGCGTTTCCGCTCTAGTAATGAGCATTTTCTTGCTTTTCGGCAATTCAACTTTTGCCCAAGTGCAAATGGAAAAAGCGTCTAATCATTCTGTGCTTACTCGCCAATTGAATATGGTAATGGAAAAATCAATGCACTTAAAAGGAGGTAATATTGTAAATAAAATGGACCAAGAAAGTAGTTTAAAAGACCTTGAAACCAATTTAAACGATGCTTCTAAACAAATGGCAGTAATCTCCGATATGACTCCTAATTTTAAAAAAGAAAACGAGTCAATGAAAAAGCATTTGATGAAAGCCCAAGACCATTTAAAGGAATTGAAAACTGAAATTGAAAAAGCAATTCCAGACCAATCAAAAGTAAAGTCACATGCAGGCAAGATTTACAATGAAATAGAAAAAGCACAAGAAGATCACAAAGAATTAAAAATGAAAGCAGAAAAATAATTTATATCACCATTATTTAACATTAAAACTAAAGTTTATTTAACTTAAAAAAACCAGTTTAACTTATAAGTTAATTGGAATTTAATCTAGTAAAAAGCTGCATTCTTAACCAATGCAGCTTTTTTAATTTTACAAATACATTAATTAATTCAATTGCTTATTACAACCTGAATTACATTTCTACTTTTCTGTTCCAACAAAACCAATTTTCCTTGTGTTAGTTGATTTACTAAGGCATCTGTATAATTTCTAATGGTAATTAAGGTGCAATTATCATTGTATTTTACTTTAAATTTAGTAGTTAATTCTGAAATAAACTCAGCAAATTTCAAAGGGTCAACTGTAATACAAACTGAAAAGTTTAATGCAGAGTGCTGCATCAAATTAGCTTTAACACGCCAATTGGCAAATACCTGAAAAATATCGCGAATATTTTCCTCCACAATAAATGAAAAATCTCGTGCAGATATGGATAATAAAACCTGGTCTTTTTTGAAAATATAAGTTGGTATTTCCTGCTTAAAATCATCTTGCTGAATTACAGTACCAGGTAATTGCGGATTTACAAATGATTTAACTCGAAGCGGAATATTCTTATTTTGTAATGGTTTTAGTGTTTTTGGATGAATTACTGTTGCGCCATAATACGCCAATTCTATGGCGTCATAATAGGATAATGTGCTCAACAAAACAGCATCTGCAAATTCTTTAGGGTCGGCATTCAACACTCCTGGCACATCTTTCCAAATGGTAACATCTGTTGCATTTAAACAATAGGCTAAAATTGCTGCAGAATAATCGGAACCTTCTCTTCCTAAGGTGGTGGTGAAATTCTCACTCGTAGCTCCAATAAATCCTTGCGTTAAAATACAAGTAGCTCCATTGTCAAAATTTGATTGTATAAAGTGTTTTGAATTTGCTGCCGTTTCCTCCCAATCAACTGTTCCTTCACGATAAGTGTTGTCGGTTTTAATGATGTCTCTCGCGTCCATCCAAAGTGTCGAAATGCCAACTTTATTGAGATAAGCCGCAACAATTTTGGTACTTAACAATTCTCCAATGCTTACAATTTGATCATATTCATAATCATAAGTTTTTATTTGTTTTTCTTCTATAGCCCAATGTAATTCTGCAAATAAATCTTCAATTTCACTGTAAATAGCATCATTTTTATCTTCAAAAAGTGCTTCAACTATTTCAAGGTGTTGGGCTTTTAATTGCTCAGATAATGCTTGTGCTTGACCTGTTTTGTTGAAAAATGCATTACAAATTGCTTCCAAAGCATTGGTGGTTTTACCCATTGCAGAAATTACTATTAGCAATTTTTCCTTTTCGAAGCTTTTTACAATCTTCGCTACATTCATTATTCCTTCTGCCGTTTTTACAGAGGCTCCACCGAATTTAAATACTTTCATACTTTACTAAAATCAATCGCTTGTAATTGTTCGTAGGTAAATTTGCAATTAATCCAGGTAGGGTCTAAAACGGCATCAAACTTATTATAAAAATCAATGGCAGTTTGGTTCCAATCGAGCACTTGCCATTCCATTCTTCCCATATTTTGCTCTTTAGAAATGCTAATTATTTTCTTGAATAATTCTTTTCCAATTCCACGTCCTCGCTCACTTTCTTTCACGATAATATCTTCTAAAAAGAGACATTTTCCTTTCCAGGTTGAATATTTTATGTAGGTAAGGGCTATTCCCAATACAATTCCATTTTCTCGCGCTACCCAACAATCGTAAATTTTATTTTTCCCAAAACCGTCTTCCAGCAACATTGCTTCTGTTACGGTTACTTCTAGAGGCGCTCTTTCGAATAACGCTAATTCCTTTATAAAAGCAAGAATAGCGGGTACATCACTTTCGAGTGCTGCTTCAATTGTATATAACATGCTGATTTTAAGGATTTACTTTTAATAAACTTCTCAAATCATCGTTAAATGATAAAGCGTTCAAGCCCAAAGAAATGGTAAAATCAGTATCTACTTTGTCCACAATTTTCAAAGCCTGATTTAAGATGTTTTCACCTTCTTCGCTCAAAGCCAGTGTCTTAGAACGCGTATCCATTTTATTCCTTTTTCTCGATAGCAGTCCTTTCTTTTGCAAAATCCTTAAGATTTTAGAAGTCATCATTTTATCTATTCTGCAATGTTTGGCAAGATCTTGCTGAGAAACGATGTTCTTTTGTGTTCCAATGTATTGAAGCGCTGCCAACAACATAAATTGAGCATGCGTAATTCCAATTTTATCCAAACCATTTTTTAATTTTCGTTGCCACGACATACTTACTTGCCACATTAAAAAACCAGCATTTTCTTCCGGATCTGCAAAAGGGTGTTTATTTACTAATGTTTTGGTTTCGGTTACTTTTTTTGCCATTGCATTTCAATTAAGTTGCAAGTATAATCAAATAACCATTCTATTGGTAGCAATAGGAAAAACAAACTATGTAATATTAATTACAATTTTGTTCTTGACTCATTTTGTTCCTTTTACCCAGCGTGGCAATCCATTTAAATCAGCATGCTGTTTTACAATAGAATAGCCATCTTCAATGAGCAATTCTGCCACCTCGTCTACAAGGGCTGTATTGCATTCCATCAATACCATTCCACCCTCATTTAGTAATTTTTTGCCCCATTTGCTGATAGATTTATAAAAAATAAGGGCATCATCATCTGGAACAAACAGTGCCAAACCAGGCTCAAAATCTGTTACATTTTTAGCAAGTGCAGCCTTTTCTTTTAATGTAATGTATGGTGGATTGGTTATCAGGAAATCGAGGTGTTCAAATGCCTCCAAAGGTTCTTTTAAGGCATCGGCTTCATAAAATGTTACAGCCAATGAAAGTGCCTCCGCATTATTTTTAGCTGTGGTTAATGCAGCTGAAGAAATGTCGCAGGCAAGCACTTCCGCTTCAGTTATATAATGTTTCAAAGCCAGGGCAATACAACCAGAACCTGTACACACATCTAATATTTTAGGATTCGGAATTTTATTGTTTTCTAAGAGGCAATTTACAAGTTCTTCTGTTTCAGGTCTCGGAATTAAAACAGATTCATTTACCATGATTTTTAAATCGGTAAACCAAGTATAACCTGTTATGTACTGATAAGGCTCATGATTCTTCAGTCTTTTTACGAAAAAGGAATATTTCAACAACTCACTTTCCAGCACGCGTTTATCAGGAAAAAGATGCAATTGATTCATCGAAAATCCATTTATATGTTCAGCAGCAATTCTAAACAATACCAGAATTTCGCTTTTGGAGTAAATAGCACTCAACTCATTTTCGAAATATGTTTTAATATCAGAAACCTGATTCCCTTTAATTTTCATGCGGCGAAATTAATGTATTTACAGGCTTTATAATTTACATTTGCCAAATGCAACAATACATGCAAAAAGCTTTAGAATTGGCCGCTTTCGGAATTGGAAATGTAGCACCAAATCCTTTGGTTGGTTGTGTAATTGTGCATGATAATAAGATTATTGGCGAAGGCTGGCATCAAAAATTCGGAGGGCCACATGCAGAAGTTAACGCCATTAATACTGTAAAAGACAAACAGTTGCTAGCCGAATCTACACTTTATGTTACCCTTGAACCCTGCAACCACCATGGCAAAACGCCTCCTTGCGTTGATTTAATTGCAAAGTATAAAATTCCAAAAGTTGTTATAGCTACTTTAGATGTAAATCCTATTGTTTCTGGTAAAGGTGTTGCAAGATTAAAAGAAAATGGAGTTGAAGTGACTTTCGGTATATTAGAGCAAGAAGCCCGTTTTCAAAATAGAAGATTTATCACTTTTTATGAAAAAAAACGTCCTTACATCATTTTAAAATGGGCACAAAGTGCAGATGGATTCATTGATAAAAAAAGAGAAATAGGGGAGAGTGGTTCTTTTCAAATTTCAGGTAAAGCGGCACAAATCGCTTTACACCAATGGAGAAGTGAAGAAGCAGGAATTCTAGTTGGGAAAAATACAGCACTCATAGATAACCCAAAATTAAACACCCGGCTTTGGGCAGGAAATAATCCAGTAAGAATTATCATCGACACGAATCTGGAAGTTCCCAGAACACATCATATTTACGATAATTCTGTAAGAACATTCATCTTTAACCGCCTAGAAACACGTGCAATTTTCAGTACACAACTCATACAACTCGATTTTACAAAACCTATAATTCCTAAAATATTTGAATATGCTGCCTATGAAAATATTCAGAGCATTTTGGTCGAAGGCGGCGCTTACACCATTCAACAGTTTATTCAAGCCAACCTTTGGGACGAAGCGCGTGTTATTACATCTCAAAATTATCTAGGAGAAGGATTATTAGCCCCCAAGTTAGATTTAAAATCTAATGAAAATTCAATAATGGGGAATGATAAATTGGAAGTTTTTTATAACTTTTAACATTAATCAATATTTTTTTCCACCACTCATTCCCCCAAATCAGCCAGCACTTCAATCTCGTCTTTTCCCAATTTTACAATATCTCCAACCCTAATTTTATTCCTGCGGCGGTGTTCTACTTTATTGTTGACCATTACTTTCCCTTGATCAATTAAAGTATTGGCATGTCCACCAGTCTCGGCCAGGTTCATGCGTTTTAAAAGTCCGTTTAACTCAATATACTCGGTAGAAAGGAAAAATGTTTGTTTCATGGTTATGTATTGAATGGGAAACAAAAAAAGGAACACGAGTATTTCATGTTCCTTTTTAATTAATATTGATTTTTACTTTAGAATTGCTCTAATTTCGAGAAGAAGAAGTTCCCTTCAATTTCGGCGTTTTCATCGCTATCAGAACCATGCATTGCATTGGCATCAATAGATTTGGCAAACATCGCACGAATAGTTCCTGGTGCTGCTTTAGCTGGGTCAGTTGCTCCAATTAATTCTCTGAAATCTGCAACTGCATTTTCTTTCTCTAAAATTGCAGCCACAATTGGTCCTGAAGACATAAAAGTAACTAAGTCGTTAAAGAAACCTCTTTCGCTGTGTATTGCATAAAATTGTCCTGCAGTTTCTTTAGAGAGCTTTGTATATTTCATCGCTTTGATGCGAAATCCTGCTTCGTTAATTTTTTGTAAAATTGCTCCGATGTGGTTGTTTTCAACTGCATCAGGTTTTATCATTGTAAATGTTAATTTACCAGCCATTGTATATTTTTTTTTTAATTCGGGCGCAAAAGTAGTATTAAATCATTAAATAAAAACAGACACTTCTATTTTCCTCTTCCCTGAATTACGATTAGAAAAGTATAAATCAGAATTTTAAAATCGAGCGCTAAGGTCATATTCTCAATGTAAAGAATATCATATTTAAGCCTGTCTACCATTTCATCTACATTCTCAGCATAACCAAATTTCACTTGTCCCCAACCAGTTATTCCTGGCCTAACTTTATGCAATATTCTATAATGTGGTGCTTTTTGAACTATCTGGTCTATATAATATTGCCTTTCTGGTCTTGGCCCAACTATAGACATTTGCCCTATCAATACATTAAAAAACTGAGGAATTTCGTCTAACCTAGTTTTACGCATAAACCTTCCAAATGGAGTAATTCGCGGGTCATGCTTGCTCGAAAGCTGCGGACCACGGTGCTCTGCATCAGAAAACATAGACCTAAATTTATAAATCTTAAACGACTTGCCGTTTAATCCTAATCTTTGATGGCTATAAAAAGTTGGTCCCGGTGAAGTTGCTTTTACAATTATTGCGGTTATGATGTAAACAGGGCTGCAAAAAACAAGGACAAACAATGAAACAAAAATATCATACAAACGCTTAAATGATTTTTGCCATTGAGGCATTAAGCTTCTGTTAATCTCAATAACTGGCGCTCCAAAAATGGCAGACATTTTAACAGAACCAAGCATAATATCAGTAATGTCAGGTATAACCTTTATAATTGCGTTTGTAATTTCAAGCTCAGTTAATATTTTACCAAGATAAGAATGCTCGCTATTTTCAGGAGCTACTATTACTTCTTCAATGTCATTCTGGTTAATTATTTGCACTAAATCTTTAAAGTGCCCTAATTTTTTTAAATGCAAATCTAACTTTGGTTCAACAGTGCCATTAACAGCAACATAGCCATAAAATTTGTTTCCACTTTTTACAGATTGAGATTCTATTATCTGAAAAATTTCGAAGGCTTTTGGCCCGGAACCAACCAAAACTGTGGAGAATGAAATTTTACCATTTTGAACATTTCTGGCGTTTATCGTAGCCACAATCATTCTCTGTATGCTGGTAATAATGAAATTTAGGAAAAATAACGCTAAAAAAGATGTATAATAAAATCTATAGGAGGCAATAACGTCATCTAACGAAACTGCAAAAAACAATAAAATACTTCCGGTTAGAATATTAAAAGTTGTATTACCTAAAATTCCTAACCTCGATTTTCTATAAACATCATAATATGTTCCGCTAATTTGATAGATGATTAACCAGAAAATTGGTACAATCAATAATCCTAAATAAAAAGTATTATTATATTCAAGATTTATACTATGCCCGAATCTAACTGGCTCCAAATAAACTTTTCGAAAAGTAAAATATAAAGTCCAAGCCGCTGCTGCAGAAATAAAATCCAGCAAAGCCTGCAAATAAGCCTGTTTTCTGTCTCGTTTTATTGAACTCATTGCTGTTGGGCCACTATTTTCAAATTATCCATTAGCAAAACCAAAGGCCCTTTCTTATCAGTCTTAGAAGCGGTAAAATACAACCTGTAGTTACTGGCATTGACTTCAGTGCTTACATATTTTGTGAGGTCAATGTATATTTTGTTCCATTTCCCATCGGTAGGGGCTAGGCTAATTACATTATCGATTTTTGGTGCTGATGAAATATAATTAGAATATAAAACAACCGTAATTACCCTGTTACAATTAAAATTCAATTCTGCAAAAACCAGCTTTCCTTGTTTTGGCAATTGCACGGCATCAACCTGCCTAAACTCCAAATAGCCTGTGTCTTGCGCTAAAACAGCTTTAAGCGAACCATTTCCTTCAAAAACTTCAGTTGGGTTGCTTGTAATAAAGACACTTGTATCGCTTCTATCGGTCGCTTCTAATGATATTCCGGCAGCATCATCAAAATTAGTTTTAAATGGAAAACTGATACTATCGAAATAACTAGTTACAGGTGAAATTTTGGTTTCCATTTCAGGAATCAAATCTACCTGAACATCGTAAAACTTATAAAATGGATAAACAGTGCGTGTAGCTGCTATTCCATTTGTTTTAATTCCCGGTCCTATTGATATTTTACAGCTTCCTTCATTTATTGCAGGTACTTTGCATGGTAATTCGAAAACTCCAATTGGATTGTCGTTTACATAAATCCAAGCATCAGTAATTTTTGCAGCATTGCTCCCTTGTAATCCAGCATCAGTATTCAAAAGAAATGTGTCAATCGAAATGTAAGCAGGGATTTTTTCTGTTGGATTGATAATGTTGCAAGAACTGAAAACACTAATCAAAAAGAGAAAAGATAGGTAATAGTGCTTCATTCTTTAAACTAACAAATGCGAGGTAAGC
>Ga0247834_1006047_pt1 | contig 13865 bp, 13 predicted proteins | sample LaCruzMarch2015__8_FD_187118 | JGI IMG/M metagenome (GOLD analysis project Ga0247834, IMG submission 187118) | Freshwater microbial communities from meromictic Lake La Cruz, Castile-La Mancha, Spain - LaCruzMarch2015_12m | ecosystem: Environmental > Aquatic > Freshwater > Lake | place: Spain... | reverse complement strand
CGCCATCACCCATGCCAGCTGTCATATATTGCGGCCCCATTATGCGCATGGTCGAATTTGACAGTGCCTCTGTGACTACATCTACATTAATATTGCCTTGTTTCATAGCCACATCTTGTATCATGTTCACTAGTCCAATCTTTGTACTGATGAAAGTATTGTAGAACACTTTGATGCACTCACATTCGTCCCAGGTTCCTATCACGTATCGTGGATTGTTTTCCATTATAGAATTGTAGAATGCAACCAGTTGTTTTGCATCACCTGTTTCGGTGCCGTCTTCGGTGCCTATCATAATCATTTCGGGATTGACCATGTCCCATGCAACACTGCCCATTGCTATGAGATATGGATTATAGACAAATCTAGTATTTGGAATTAGTTGGATAAATTCTCGACGAGTGGTGCCGGGAAGCACAGTACTAATTAAAACAAGAAGTTGATTCTTATTCATATATCTATTTGCTTCTTCTAAGCATTCTTTAACGATGTCGTAATTAAAATCTTTAGGTTCCAAATGAGCTGTAGGAGCTCGTCCATCATATGCAGGATCATGCGGTGTAGGAACCGCGATAAACACGATATCCCTATCATGCACAGCGGCTTTGATAGAAGATTTAATGCTGATCAACATTGTAGGTGATACAAGTCGTACATCGTACCCACTGACATCGTGCCCTTTAGTTGCGATTGCTTCGGCGCAGGGCATTCCTAATTTTCCTAATCCAATAAATCCAATCTTCATTCTAATTCCTTTACAATTAACGATTTTCCAAAATTTCTTTTTCTACCAAAATAGATATTTTCTAAGAATCGATCTAAACTTATGTCTTTGCTTTCATGAAATTCAAACTTGTACGTCACTGCAATTTCTAACGTAGTATCATCTAACAAATAACCTAAAAAATCATAATCGAAAGTTTTGGTGTAAGGAAATGTTGATATACTATCATAATTTATAACATAATTTTTTTGAAAGTCCAATAGCTGAGTTAACAACCTACGATCTAAATCAAAATTGGTGCTGACAAAATTCTCCAAAAGTTTAAAAACATAGTCGTATTTACGATCTAGGTGCATGTGGAGAGTTGAGCGATGTATGATATTCCATCCATGTATTTCAATGTTCGAAATATTGGGATGATTGATTTCTCCATCAGTCATCCAATTTCTGTAATAACGCCTCACACTGTCACGTTCTTCTATAAACCACGGGTCATTAATTAAGTAGTTCCATAACTTGTCATAAAACTCTGCGTAGTCAATACCATATTTGGCAAGGAATCTGCTGGTGTATGTGGTTAGTCCATTGATGTGAAATGTCTGCATAAACCAACTGAATATCTGGCTGTCTAACATTTCTTCCATTGTCATGTCTTTGGTACTGGTAACTACATTCACACATTCTTTCAATTCATTGTAATTATAACTACCGCTCATATAATCATACACAGGCACACTTGTAATTTTGAACAGTTTTTCTTGTAACAGATTCATCTCAGCATTTTCTAACATCTGCGCTTGAAGAACGTTTATACCTGTGTGATTGCCAGCTCGATAAATTTTATAGAACCCTTCCTTCCAAGATGATACGGTTTCACCGGGAAGTCCTAGAATAATTTCTGTGTACACAGGCACGTTATTTTTGTCACAGATTGCAAATATATTTTCAATTTTATGTTGAGATAGATTTTTACGTTTGATATTTTCAAGCACGTCGAGATCCATGCTTTGAACACTGACAGTTAGTCCTTGATTGAACTTGGGATTTTTAATCAGCTTAAACACAATGTCAAACACTTCTGGTTTTTGATCCTTGGCCCAACTCATACTAAAACTATTAGGGCATCCATACTTTGCTTGGACTTCAATTAACTTGTCAGCAATGGCATTGTCACGCTCTACAAACATGCCAAAGTTAGCATCAGTGATAGTAACAAATCCACAGCCCTTTTGTCCGATCCACTCTAGTTCTTCAAACACCTTTTCGAGATTAAACTTTTTAACTTTGTTGTAGGTTAAGCTGCCCCAGTCACAAAATGTACAGGCATAAGGACATCCTCTATTGGTTTCTACAGTCGCATTCCATTCTACATCAGTGACTTCCGACATTATTTTATCAAACACCCCTGTTAGGTATGGACTAGGTAAATCTTCTAGATTCCCAATACGGTCGCCATTACCAGTATCTACTGCTACACCTTCTCTGTTGATAAGCAAACCTTTTATATTATCCCACGGCGAGTCTGTTGCTATTGCATCAAGTAATTGCTTTAATATTATTTCACCTTCTGATTTAATAACTACATCAATAAATGACAACTTTTGAAATATATCATTTTTAGTAATCGGCATCTCTGGACCGCCAAAAAATATCAAACAATCAGAGTTTAGTTCTTTTACTCTACGTGCCAATGCATAATTATAATTTTTGTTCCAAACATAGGTGCTGAATCCAACAATACGACATTTTGCTAACTTATTTGCTGTAGCTTCAATACTGTCTCTACGCCATATCAAATCTTCCAGCTGGTAGTTAGTTTTAATCGAATCAAACTGATTAACGTATGCCCAAAGAACTCCTACGCTATAGGGGAGATAGTGTGCATTGAATTCTTTTGGCCCTTGTTGAAAATTAGGCTGCACTAGACTTATAAGTTTACGAGACATAATATAATAATTTCTTTAAGTCGCTGTTAAAGTAACAGTGCTCAGTGGTATAGTTTACTAATCTGTTATAATTATGTGCCAGCACCGGAGCCATTTCGTCTAACATTAGATCCCATTCTTCAAAAGATAAATTGCATAATCTTTCTACTTCGTCAACAATTTTTTTAAGTCTTCGATCATCATTATTTTCGAGATCGTAACTTTCATCAACCCATCGTTCAAACGTCAAAAATCCCATATTCTGTAGGTGTTTTAAAACACCGGGTCTATTAAAAATAATAAACGGATGCCTGGCTAAAATTGGTTTAATTTCTTTTTCTGTGAACCCCACTGATATTTCGTCATCTTGAAATGCAAAAGTGCTAGATACCAAACTAAAATAACTCTGCTGATAGAATACAATAGGCAGTGAATTAGTCTGAAATTGATTGATTGATAAATCTACGTTATCTACCTGCAGAGGTAGATTATTTTTAATTTTTTTAAAACCTTCTCGTTGAGCGGGATCTTTTATAGCTCGATATGCTTTATCGATTTCGTGAGGCATTAATCCAAGACTTACAAAACCGCTATCTATCAAATTCTTTTCAGCTAAAAGACAAACCAACGCAACACGATGATCCCTAGCTATTCTATTGAGAGAAAGATACTTTTTGATTTTCCGAGTTCGAGGATAATCAAAAAATGAAAGATTTATTGTACTAAAACGTTTATATACATGATGTACATATAATACAGTGATTTTTTTATCTGATGATATTTTATTTTTATACACAAAATTATTGTGTATGTCTTGAATATCTGCGGCCGCCGCCATGTAGATTATTTTATGCAATGGTATGTCTTTTATTCTTTTATATATTATTTCGAGGAAAGAATTGGTCGATGACTCACATTGATGGTTTAACATAAGGTGAGCATGGCCAATTTTTAATTCTTGTTGTATAAGTGCATCAAATTTTTCAATTACACTGCCCTTGTGATCATACCAGTTCCAAGCATTGATGTCTACATTTATAATCCATTTTTTTGTCAAATCAATCTCATGCAATGGTAAAATTTTAATTTCAACCCCTGCTTCTTTAGCATGTTGTTCAATAAATTCTACCCAGTAAGGATCTCTTCTAGAATTTACAGCCGTGATATTATAAAGATCAGTGTCAACTGTGCTGGTTGTAATATCTAGAATCTGCAAAGATTTATTCATTTTTTAATTTTTATTTTAGTAGTGTTTGGATTCCATTTGAAATTTGGATCTGTGAAGTGCTGTCCTAGTCTCGGTGTAAGGTCCGTGATATATGTGTCTTGTGTATATTGATTAGACAGAACAAGTCTGGTACTATCTTCAACATAGTCAAGACTTTCTTGAGAAAAGACTGTACCTGGAAATATATTTTCTAAATAGAGTAAATGCTCTTTAGGTGTAGGATGATTATCTACGAAGTTCTCTTTCTGCCAGTGCACCTTATATGATGGTCTAGGCTTGCGCTTATTCCAATCTCCGTCAAATATTGTTTCTAAAACACTGGGATGCACAATATCGATTGTCTCCTTGTAGAAATCTAGCAAATAATCTACATCAGTCATGTTTTGATCATCGCTTTTTTTGCTGTGAAACGGAACCATACTCATGAACTCGTAATCGCAATTTATGCTGTCTAAGGCTAATTTGCATCCATGAACTAAATTTAAGTCACGCATCAAATAGCCGTGATCGCACAAATAGTTTTTTAAGAATTTTTCATCGTATTCTTCCTGAGAATACAAGTTACCCGGAGTAATCCAACCTCTTTTTTTCGTGAATCGATCTTCTCTAGTGACATTAGAGAACATTATCATAACTAGATCGTTTTTGTTAATTTTGTGTTTTACGATTGCTTCCATCAGTGCTTGAAATATGAAGAAATTTCCTGCAGCACAGCGACCATAATTATATGATTCGTTGATTTCTTTTGAAATTATATCGGCCCAGGTAGGCCAAGAGTATTGAGTAAAGCTGCATCCGAATGCAAAAAAACGAGAATACTTTTTGAAATCAATATTTTTCATAGATAAATAATAGTAGTACATTATTTATACAGTAAAAAATGCTTGAAAAAAACTTCCAAATTACACCCAATGAATTTTATACCACAAACACTCAATCTACATTAAAAGATGTGTTAGAAAAAAACAATGTTGACGATGTAGAATATGGATATATCTTTATAGGATATCCTAACTGGAACCAAGCTGATGTCGACTTACTTAAATATCTAGACACAAAATTTTTAGATAAGTTAAGACACACAGACACCTTGTTGATAGTGGATTACACCTATGAAGGTTTTAGTCCTGTAGAATGTCCCATCGTTTATATTTTGGAAAACAATTGCAAGAAATATGAGATAGACCCTAAAAAAATATTTTACTTCAGTGGAAATCTAAAAACAAATTCAGATCTTATTAATGTCGTACCCGTATACCTATTAGACTACTGCGGAAACTTCAAGACAGTAAACCACAATTTGTTAGAGATAAAAAATAAATGCCTTGCAACACTCCAAGATAAAATTGTTCTAAGTCTCTCAAGAAGAAATAGACATCATAGAGTGCTGGCACATGCCATGCTATTTGCCAGCACTTTAAGAGAACATGCTATTATCAGTCAAGATAAATTAACAAATTTTCACATAGATGATTTTTCATTAGAAAAGATAGGATACACTAGGAAACAGTGGCGCCGGTTCTCAAAAACTTTACCATTAATCGCTGATACAAATCAATTCCACATTAATGATCCGTTCAATACCTTAGAGGATCTGCACTGTAAGACTGTGTTTAGTATTGTAAATGAAACACTGGTGCATGATTACAATAATACCAGTCTATTTTATTCAGAAAAAATTCTTAAGCCAATTGTAAACTTCCAGCCAATGATTATATTTGGACAACCTGGCATAAATCATGCACTGAAAGATTTAGGATTTAAATTATACGATGAGTATTTTGACCTCTCATTCGACTTTGAACCAGATCATATAATTAGATATAAAAAATTATTACAGAGTATAGAATCGCTAGTCAGGGATCTATCAACTTTTTCTATAAAAGATAAAGTAGAATGGCGATTTAGGCATCACCATATTCTCAATCACAACTTTAATAATTTAAAACTGCAGACTCATTCCAGCAATGCAGCAAAAAAATTTGCCGCAAAGGTATCAGAGCTGAGAACTACTAACAAAGAAACTTTTTAGTTCTGGAAAAGTTTTTACAAAGTCAGTGCCTCTTCTACGGTCATGTTCTGTAAACCAATTAAAGAAGTCTCTACGACCTTCTTTTAGTCGTTCTGGGGTATAGATAGCTGATTCCATGTATTTCACAACTCTTTCAAATTTAGCATACTCTAAGTCGTTGAATTTACTGCGATTTTTATCGTCTAGATTGGCTAGAATGAAGTCTAGGTGACTTTGCATGTAAGGCATAAATTCTAGCTTAGGCAAAATATTCATATCATACTGCAACGGCTCTTTCAAATAGGGAGTATCAAATCGAATACGTTGCCATTTGTTCTGAGCAGCCCCATTGTATTTGATGCGCCATTCTAGAATTTTTTCTAGTAGGCTTTGGAAGTTAGTCACTGTGAGTATATTAAAAGTTATCATGAATGTGATAGGCAACTGTGTTTTTGTTAGATAGGTATCTAAATTACGCTCCCACACTGTTAGATCCAATCCTGTACGAATGTATTCTGCAGGAGCTCCCCAAGTATCCATACTTGTAAAAATTTTAAAATCTTTGATACAACCATTGGCAATTAAGTTATTGATTTTTTCTACCAATCTATCGATCAATATCGGTTTAACACCAAAATTTGTATTGATGTTTAATTCAAGTTCGGGTAAAGGATTGATTAGCAGATCGTCTAGTAACTTCCATGTGCTGGATTGTAACAATGGTTCACCGCCGGTAATTCTAAGTATCGTCAGCGTTTTTCTAACTTCTGGCCACCACCGCCACCATGCAGCTACATAGGGATTAGATTCTTCTTCATAGATTTTAAACCAATCGATATCATTGCGATGATTCTTGACCATAATGTACGGTCCATGGTCTTTGATTTCTTTATGATAACTGCTGCTGTGTTTTGGATGGCAATATCCGCATTTGAAATTACATTCGTTACCAAATGAAATTTCTATGTACTGTGGATTTACCGGAGCTAACGGATTAGCTTTTATAGCTCCTAGTCTTTGTTCGGTAAAGATACTGGCATTGCGTTCGTGTCTGTCAGATATGTATTCTTCGCCTAAAGATTCAATATTCCAACAATATTGACAGCCCGCAGGCTTATCTCCCTGCATCATTTCCGCACGTTGAATGATTTTTTCTTTGGTATTGTGTAATGCACTAGGATCAACAGCAATTTCATTTAATGGAATTTTATGCGGGGCTGGATGATAACAACTATGTGTTTCACCTGTTTGCAGATAAATCGTGGTGTGATGCCATTTGGCCAGGCAAAATGTAGGAGAGATTTCATTCATTATAGGAATGAATTTTTGAATGCGTGTTTTATCTTGCATCAAACTGTTCCTTTAACCAATCGAAATCATTGATTTTTTTTAATTCTTCAAGATTGGTACGATTTTCTAATCCAAATCTGCGACCGGCTCGGGCGCCTTGCAGAGCATACTCGTCGGTGGATTTCTCGCACCAAGTATCTAATCTATGCTGTGTTTCGGTATCATCTTGTCTATCAATTACTCTGCTGGCCAATTTACAACATTCCCTGAATGCTGATTTCCATGTATTGAAAGGATCAGTGTTGAATCCGTTTATATTTGATACTGATGGAATAGATTTGAACCATTTACTGATACTAGTGGTCATGTCAGATTTAGACGTGTCTATATCTAAAGTTAATTGCCTTGGTAATAATTTCACACCACCATTTCCGTATTCTAAATCGTTAATCGGATTTCGGCTGTGCCATACATGCACTGTGGCCTTGGCGTTACTGTCATAATAAGGTATCTGATAATCAAAACTAAAATCTTCTACTATAATAGCATCAGCATCTACTACATAAAACATTTCACCGGATGATTTTTTAGCAGCTTCGATGTGTGCTTGATGTATACCTTTGATATCTTTGACCCAATAAATTAAATTACCTCGAAGTTTTGCGCATAGATCTACGAATCTTTCTGCAGCAAAGGGTTCATGATAAGATATAAACACAACTTCGTAGGGGATAGGATCGCTGGCCACAATGTCTATTTCTTTTTTATTTGTAAAAAATCTGTGGTCCCATTCTCTTTGTAAAATTTTAGCGGACTTAGAAAATATACACACGCCATCAAAATAATTTCCATTTTTAAATACATGGATGTATTTTTCATCCCATTCATTTATTCTATAATCGAACTTGAAATTTTCTTTGACAATGACATGATCCCAAATAACCCAAAAGAATTTAGTAAACGATTTAGATTGCACAGATTGAAAAGTATCTGCATATTCTATTTTTTGTGCTGTAGGTAGTTGTTGTTTAATTCTTTGCCAGATAGTATCATTGGCTGATCCTTTGCTTACATAAAATATGTCATACATTAGTAGTATCTCGATAATAGGTAAGTCCTAACATTATAGTTTCGTCGTACAGATCAAGAGTATATTTGCTCTGTACTGGGTCCAACCAAGGCCAATCTAGTCCAAGATCAAACTTTATCTTTTCACCCAAATTTTTAATTGCATCGTCAAGACCGGCTGCCCCGACTTCTTCGTAAGGTTTGCCATACTGATTCCATATTCCTTTTAGAATTTCAAAATCTCGAACCTCGATGTAATTCCACTCTGTGCAGTTTGCTAACCATGTACCTAGTCTAGCACCATATATAGAATAAATTCCATTTTCTTCATGTGTGCCGACCGTTGACCACATCCGTAGCCTATGTATGTTATGCCACCAAATGCGTTCTCCAATTTCTTGTGGGGGAACTTTTATGCCATCAAGCAAAGTCATTTTTACACCTTCACGAAATCCTGCCCGCCATGCTTGAAAAGGCGATCCCGTAATTATACTGTCGCTATATACTCGTGGAAAATTTCTATAGCCATCTTCCCAACAAAAATCTACCTGGCCGCGATCGCTGTCAGAGTTCTCGTGTGTTCGCATATTGAGAACAAATTTCTTGTTCCAAATTTTTAATCCACCATTGCCGTAGCGAAGTCCATTAATACTGTTTCGGCCGCACCATCCGTATACCTGTATCCTGGGGTCTGTCATGTCAAGATCATGCTCGAAAAATTTAGGATCAACTATATTGTCTGCATCTACAGTGATAAACCAATCTGTGTCGGACAATTCAGCCGCTGCTTTGTGTGCATGGTCGCTACCTTTCACACCGTGGACACGTTTGGCCCAAGGTACCTTGTTACACAAATCAGCGTAATGCAGATCTGCATTAGGTTCATCATAACTTAAAAAAACTATATCAAATTCAATTACTTTCATAGATATTCAATAACATAATTTTTAAACAATCTTCTTGTGTACACACTGAATTTAGGATAATTAAAATCTGTAATTAATTTGTAGTTTCCAATGAGATCATTTATTTTAACAGTAACAATTTCAAAAAGCAAGTTCGGATCGTTGTATTCGGTGACAAAAAAATGCATTTCGGTGTCACCATCCCACACGATATTACGCCTCTTTATTCCGGCCCTAGCTTTGCGTGTTCCTCCGAATTCTGTGGACATTTCGATTTTTAGAATAGCAAGTTTCGAATCATACCTGATATAGATATCTGGTTTTTTTATCTCAGAATCTTTCTTAGAAATCACTCTGTGTAAAACATCATCTATTTTATAGACACTTTTTATTTCTGCTACTTCTAAGGTATTGGAGTTCATGTCAACTACACAGTTGTCAATTTTAATTTCTGCGTTAATTATAGATTCTGCCAATTCTTTGTCTAAGGAAATTTTATGTTTTTGATCTTTAAAAGCATGACTAGGACCCACACTGATCACTGCACCGGTATCGGGATTAAACAATGCGACAAATTTTACAGGTGGCAACTTGTAATGCAAGAACCAGTTTTCAAAATCCTCTATTTTTTCCATGATATCTCCTCAAGGATATTGATCATTTCGTTGTTGATTTTATCTTTTTCAACATAATGGACAATGTCATGTTGTTGATAATTTCCTATTTTAAGTTCGCCTTTTCGATTCAAATAAAATCCCACATGATCACTCCAGCGGTCAGCAGGCCACGGCCAATTCTGTATCATAGGTTTCATATGCACTATTCGAGGAAATTCTAGAGGATACGCGATTTCATCAGATATATCTAATATTTTAGCCGCTAATGCAAACGCTTCGTCTGTGCCTAAAACTCGAGGTTTATGGTCTGTCAGAAAAACATTTGAAAATTCTATGGGATTTTTTATGATATTTCTTCCTAAATCAAAAAATTCTTTTGTGAAGTCACTGTCCTTCTTAAAAAAAGTATACAGACTATACAGATTTGGCAAATCGTTTTTTACAAAGGTCTTACGATGATATTGATCTACTACAGTTTCACCTCTATAGGTGTAACTTTTATTGGCCACATATAATTCACTGTGCTTAATAAAGTATTCGACCCAGTGGCTGTAATCACGCATAAACAGCATATCTGCATCTAGACATACAGTGTAATCAAATGGAGTGAGTTGGTCCATCCATGATCTACCATCCCAAAAAGTTTCCTGACTCCATTCTATCACGTGATCGAACACCCACGGCGAATTTAATTTGTCTAGTTTTTGTTTATTATCTATCACCAAAGCAATTTGATCAAACCCGGGCCGTTGCGTGTTTTTTATGCTCAATGCTAATGCATAGGCCAACTGTAGGTAATCTACAGTTTCGTGTTCTGCTACCACTAACAGGTAACCAAACTTCATATCAACTCCAACAATCGATCACTGTGCCTTACTATACTCTGCTTGTTCATTACGTGAATATCTATGTTATGTATCGATGCTGCGCAATATTTCTCATCTAATTTTGGCGATACCAGCACAGTCAATCTATCAGCATCCACCGAGTGTAATATATCCCTGTCTAGTAATGTTAAGACTGGAGGTAGGCATCCCATTGAGGTCTGTTCAAATCCTGCTAATACGTGCCTAACCACACTAAACGCAATATCGTTTCTATATTGTTTTGAATCAAATCTATATGTATCGGCATAATATTGATAATTGTCTTTGACGTAGCGCAACAGATCGAAAAACATTTTTGAATATGCGTTTTTTGTAAACATCACCGTAGTAGCCCAATACAATTTGATGCCTACATCAGAAACATATCGATCATGGTACCCCATCCGTTGGTTATCGTAGATATCGTTGATCGATTCTCCAATCATAACATCACTGTCTATATCCCAATATTCTGCTAATCTATCGGAAAAAATAAGAAAATCTGCATCAATTAAAAGTGTTCGTTGATATGGAGTGATGTCGTAGGCTGAATTTCTATTACCGTTGATAAATTGCACCACACTGCGCTCTGTGCCGTCGTGTAAACCCCTAGAATTGTTTGTCTCAGGTCTAGCGACTACAAAAATATGTTCAAAAATAGTTTGAGCTCGATCGTAAATTTTAGATTCTATCATCCAATCCATAGTGGCTTGATCGGTGACCAACGACGCAGGTTGCCCGAGATATTTTTTAGCTAACCCCCCAGAGATGATCGCCATCAATGCGTAATCGACGGTCCGATTATTATGAGCGTAGATCAATATGCCTTTGGTCATTGTTCTAATAACTTTTCTACTGATCTACTTTTTTTAAGATTTTGATCTTGTTCAAAATATTCATTAGTGGTTTCAAAATATCTATCAAAGCACTGATCTCGAAATGCTTCTAGATCATCGATTAGTATTGGATTTCCATTTGTATCTAGCAGCACTACTCCATTTATTCTTCCTTTGACCAACAGCATTTCTACAAAAGTTAAAAGTGTTTGATCAATATGAAATAACCCACCATTGTAACCCAGTGTTAGTTTGGCTGAGATTTTTTCTTTTAGAATCTTACGTTGGATCGAAAAAGTCTGCCTATAATTAGCAAACTCTAGTGCTTGTTTAATGTGATCCTGCATGCATTCTCCTTGATTATCTGCGCACTTTATTTAGTGGCTGATGAAATCACAGGAAAAATTATGGTGCGATAGCTGAGATTGTGACTAAAGGAAGTGTGACTGAAAAATTTCCTAGAGTTAATGGTACCAGTATACCTGTGGCATACAGCAAACTTACTGCTATTGAGAATGTGCCGTCTACTGAGTCGATGTAATCTGGCAAAGGATTTGAAGGATGTTGTCCAGGATCAACATAGTTATCGACAAATTCTATATGCCATTCTCCTTGACGAGCTGTGCCTGTGGAATTATTGCCTGATGCAGCGTCTAGAGTTCTAGCATAAATCTTATAGGTATTAGATCCATACGGACTGGATCCGCTTAAACTGTACCATAACTGACGGCTATTGGTGCATCTGTACCAGTTTTGACCGTCATTGGGGCTTACTCCTGTGCCGGGATTATTACCACCATACGATCGTGTACCAGCAGAACTAAGTATGCCTGTCCATGCATTATTTTGATTGTTGTTTGTTCCGCCCGTGCGACTTGCTGTGAATCTAATCTGACCACCCGAATTCCAAAAGTGCCTGGCCTGCGTGGCATCGGGCCAAGTGGCGGTAACAGTACACTGTATAAGGCTGGTCCACGATGTGCCATATATTCCTGGCCATGTGGTACTAGACGGTGCTGTAGGAACGTTGACTGCAGATTGGCTGCCTGCCACTGTGAATCGATTTGAGTTGATGGTGTTAGCAATTGCTTGATATGAATTTATAGGAGCGGTAGATGAGTTAAATATCACCTTCGCATTCTCTACAACTGTCACCGGGGTAGGTGCTGTGCCAAAAATATGAGTCCATGCATTTATGATATCATTGCGCAACTGGTCTATGTGCGTGACCGTGAGTTTGGTACCTTCTGCGACTGCAGAACTGTTCAATACCTGTCCGTAGCCAAATGGTCCGACACCTGTGCCTAAATTATTTACCACAGTGCTTCTAATTGCGTTGTAGTCTGCTACACGGATTTTGTCATTTACGGCCATAAGGATCTTTTATATCAAGTATGCTATTTACAGCATCAACTGCCCGTGATGGCTGAAAGTGAATATGAGGGACTGGTAATAACAAATGACCCTGATGGTTGCAGGCTGCCTGCGGCTTTTAATTCACTAACTGCAATGGTTAATGTACCATTCACTGAATCCCCGGGCGGTTCTACGTTACCGGTTGCAACATCTGGATCTACATATGTATCTGCTAGTGTTACACGTAAAAACAATTGGGTGGCTGTGCCGGTGCTGTTGTTGGCCACATCGGTTCTAGCTTCTAATGTATATGAATTATTGGAATAGGGGCTGCTGGCGAAACTGGTGTAATAGGTTTGAAACGTATTTGTTAAATTATAATATGAAACAAAGGGATCAGTGTCGGCACCAAACGATCTTGTTCCAATAGAATTTAGAATGTTCACCCAGGCGGTATATTGAGGAGTTACTGTGCCTCCAGTTAACGAAGGAGTAAATCTAATCTTGCCTCCGCTGTTGAAAAAATATCTTGCGTCGTTGCTGTTGCTGAATGTCACTGTCAGTGTGGCTGTGAGACTGTTCGACCAAGCAGTGGTATAGGTGCCTGATGCTTTTGCAGTGACCACTGATTGGCTGGAATCTATTCTAAATCTGTTGGCGATGGCTGTTTCTAGCAGTGTGTCGTAATTAGTGTTTGGAGCAGCAGCTCCAAATCCTACAGGATCACCCACAGCAATAGTGACGATATTAGGCAGCACACCGTCTTGATGCACTCTGATATTAACAATGTCATATCTCAACAGATCCCACTGAGCTTTTGTTATAGCGTTACCTGTGAATACATCTGCACTCTGCACAGTCTGTCCATATCCTCTGGTCGCTGCACCAGTGCCCATCAAAGACTGTGCTTTGTCCTGTATGGTCACATACTGTGCAGCTAAAATCTGTGTACCGGATGTCATGTTACAGCACCACTGCTTCTATCAATTTCACATCTTCTGTGTCACTGGATTCTATGGCTATGGCAAATACGTCTAGC
>Ga0247834_1006045_pt1 | contig 13867 bp, 7 predicted proteins | sample LaCruzMarch2015__8_FD_187118 | JGI IMG/M metagenome (GOLD analysis project Ga0247834, IMG submission 187118) | Freshwater microbial communities from meromictic Lake La Cruz, Castile-La Mancha, Spain - LaCruzMarch2015_12m | ecosystem: Environmental > Aquatic > Freshwater > Lake | place: Spain... | reverse complement strand
GACGAGCAAGCGGTCCACGAGTTCATGCTGGCCGATCAGCACCCGCGCGATTTCGGTGCGCAGCGGTTGCACCCAGGCGGCGGCTTTGGCGATGGCATCAGTGTCAGGAAGTGAAGGCGGAACGGCAGACGTGTCAGACATGAGGCATGAATTCTAGCGGGGTCGGCGGGGCATGGCAAATGCGGAGCGCTCTTTCTCATCTGTGGTCTTCTTGGCGTCCCTCCCTCACGCATTCTACAGCGCACTTCCGGAAACTTCGTCTCGCCGACGATCAAGCTTCGCCCCTCACGGGTAGGGCGGGCTGTCCCCAGCCCGCCGCTGCCGAAGCATTGGACGTGGCATGACGGCACTCTGACGAGTGAGCCCATCGTGTATCCGGCGCGTTGGGACAACGCGCCCTACCTGTCATGGGCATGGCTCGCGGCGCGGGGCGGGCCCTCCGTCTCCCTTCTGTTCCGATCGTTTGATTCGCTCCGCTCACCCCTTCGGGGCAGCCTCCGGCAGTCAGCCTTCCGTCTCCGGCTCGTCCCTCGCCTGCGACTTCTGGCTGCCAGCCTCCGCTGCGCTCCGCGCCTGTCACCTGGATGGAACTAGGGCGGGGCGGAAGCCCAGGTAGTTGCTGCGGTTGCCAGGCTCAACGTAGCCCCGGAAGGCCGCGCGGCAGTAGGCGGCGCCGCCGACCCACGAGCCGCCGCGAAACACGCGGTTGGAGCCTTCATAAGCGTCCTCGCACCACTCCCAGACATTGCCGTGCATGTCGTAGAGCCCCCAGGCGTTTTCGGCTCGGCTGCCGACGGGCCAAGTGGTATCGCCGCTGTTGCTATTGTAGCGCGCCAGTTCATCGACCGTGCCCTGCTTGCCATTCTTGAGCAGGCCAAAGTCCCCCGGCGAACCTGCGCGGCAGGCATGTTCCCACTGTGCCTCGCTAGGCAGGCAGAAGCGCTGGCCCTGGTTCACGCCCTGCCGGGTGCAGAGTTCATTGAGCCGCTGACAAAAGGCCTGAGCATCGTGCCACGACACCTGCTCGACTGGGCGCTTGTCATTGCCTTGGAAGTGGCTCGGATTACTACCTATAACGGCTTCATACCATGCCTGCGTCACCGGGTATTTGCAGATGGCGAAGGCCTTGTCGTTGCGCAACTCGCCGCCCTGGGCGCGCTGCACCTTGCCAGGGTCGATGCGGACCATCGCAGCCAGGATTTCCTTCAACACGGGCATGGGCGGTGGAGTTACCACGACGGCAGTCTGCCGCACTCGGGCAGCATCGGGATTTGCTGTTTTTCCTAGCAACTCTTTCACCTTAGCTGCCAGAGCGATTGCGCTCTCGGGGCGGTGGGCTGGCTTGGTGGCAATGCAATCCTCCAGCAGCTCGATCAAAGGCTCTGGGTGGCCTTCCCGCAGCAAACGGCGCCGGGTGGGGCCATCGAGCTGGTCCTCGCTCAAGTCGCTAACGATGAGTTGCAGCCAAATGATGCCGAGGGCGTGAATGTCATCGCGCGGATGCTGCTGGCCGCCCAGCAGTTGCTCCGGGGGCGCATACCTGGCTGAGCCGGAGCCGAGGCTCTGGGTGAAGCCCTGGAAGGCCGCCCCGGTGCTCTGGTCCAGCGCGGCACCAATACCGAAGTCGGTGATGCGCAGGCGCGGCTCGGCAGGGTCATCGAGATCGAGAAGGATATTCGCGGGCTTCAAGTCGCGATGAATGATGGACTCGCGATGGCAGACAGCCATGGTCTCGGCCAGCTCCAGGATCATACCTGCGGCCTCGCCCCAGGCGAAGGGTTTGTCCTCTCGAATGCGGGCCTTCAGGTGCGTTTCCAGCGTGCAGCCTTGGACAAATTCATAGACCAGTGACGGTGGTTGCTGGTCGAGGAAGTCATCTTCAATCTGCACCAAGCCAGGCGTGCGACGAGCCAGCTTGGTCACGCGCTCAACGAGATCGCGCTCGATGCGCAGATTCGCGGCAGAGGCACCGCCTTTGCAGAACTTCACGGCGCAGAGCATCTCACGCTTTCTTGCGCGCCAGACCTCGCCAAAGCCACCGCCACCGAGCTGGGCCTCCAGCACCCAGCCGGGCATGTGCGGCACGGCATCGCCCGCTTTGTAAATGGAGGGAATCGCAGCAAAGGCAGCGCCGAACTCCTGCGCGTTCTTCGGAATGCTCTGCGCGGTGGCAGTCCGCCCTGCGGGATCGCCCTGACTGGCCAGCGTGCGCCGCACATGATCGGGCAAGGCACGGACATAACTCTCCGCCACCTTGCGCACTTGCGAATTCGGCAACTTCGCTAGCTCCGCCTGCACGAAGGGCGCGTTCACGAGGTCCTGCGGATCATCCACCTGGGCGAGCCCTTCCATGATGCCTATCTGATCCTTCACCGGCAGAGCTTGATACACAGGGAAAGCCTTGGCCGCTCCCGCTCCAACCGCCTCGGCAATGGCGATGGCCTTATCCTGCTGGGCTTCTTTCCCGTCTTTCAACAATGCCGCGCTGCCTTCTCCCAGTGCCATAGACATGACTGGGTCCAGTCCACAAACCGTGGCCACCCCCGTGATGGCATACTTGATCACAACGCCAAACGCTTCAGAGGTGAGTAGGCTGGGGAGTTTCATGGCTTAGGCAGCTCGCATTAGAGCACGCCAGCCACCGCCCGCAAGCCACCGAGCCCTGCAATGTCGGGTGAATTTTGGAAGCGCCCATCCCGAGCAGCGACGGTTTGCAACCACCTTCAACAACCCACCAAGCTCACCGCCCGCCGAACAGCCACAGCGCCAGCAGCAGCGTCCACACGATGTTGAAGGCCTGACCGGCGAGAAAGGCCAGGGCGGGCTTGCCGCCGCCGAGCTTCAAGAGGTCGCCGAACTTGGTCTCCAGGCCGATGCTGACGAAGGCGGCGGCGAACCACACATTGCGCAGGCCTTCCAGGATCTTCTTCAAGTCCTTGGCCGCATCCGCTCCGATGGCTTCGGGGTTGAACCAGAGCGAGAAGATGACGGACGCGGCGATGAAGCCGAGCACGAACTTGGGGAAGCGCTCCCAGATCACCGCTGCGGAGGGCCGCTCGCCCTTGCCCGTGCCGTCCTTGCCACCGCGCATGGACCACCAGACGGAGAGCAGGAAGGCGACAACGCCAATGAGCACGTTCTGCGAGAGCTTCACGATCACACCCACATCCGTGGCGGTCTTGCCTATCATCTCGGTCGCCGCCGCGACGGAGCCACTGGTGTCCAGCGTGCCGCCGAGCCAGGCACCGCCCACGGCATCGGACAAGCCCATGGCCTTGATCGCCCAGGGCATCAGGATCATCATTGGCACCGCACACAGCAGCACCACCGAGGTCACATAAGACAGCTTTTTGCGGTCGCCTTGAATCGCGCCACAGGCCGCGATCGCCGCCGACACGCCGCAGATGGACACAGCCGTGGACAGCATGACGCCGAACTCATCATCCACCTTCAGCCACTTGGCGATGCGGTAGCAGACGTGCCAGACGACGGGAATGACCAGCGCGGCCTGGATCAGGCCAGGCAGCCCCGCCTTCATCATCTCTTGCAGCAGGATGGTCGCGCCCAGGATGACGATGCCCACCTTGATAAAAAACTCCGTCCGCACCGCCTCGCGCAGCCACTCCGGCACCGGCAGCGTGTGGCTCCACAGCAGGCCCAGGCCCAGGGCGAAGACCACATACTCCAGCCCCCAGGCCTTGATGCCCGTGTGCGCGGCTAGCAACTGCGCTACCCAAGCCAGCGCGTAGATCAGCGCTGCACCGGCCGCGAAGGCCCACACTTTTCGCCCCAAGGAGGCCGACAAGGCCAGGACCGAGATGAGCAGGAAGCCCAGCGCCAGCTTGCCAGTAAGCAGAAGGTTCGCCGCAGAGAAGACCTTGCCCAAGTCAGCCGAGGCGGTCCAGGTAAGCGACGGCACCTTCGGCACCCAGCCCAGCCCGACGGCGATCAGGATCGGGGCCGCAGCCAGCACAGCTAGCCAATCTTCATTCTGCCACCAGCGCGGTGGGGCGGGCGTTGAGGGGGAGGAAGTGTCGCTCATGGTCGGGAAGATGAAAACGCGGCCTGGACGCGAAACAATCGGGAACCTGCGGAATGGCCAATTGCTTCGATCAGCAGGATTAACCACGGAATACACAAAACACACGGAATTGATCTGAGGCCGTTTCTCTTCCGTGTCGTCTGTGTGTTCCGTGGTTATGTCCTTTCCTGTGCCCGCCACCTTTCACCCGTAGTTGCGCATTTTTCCTGCTGCGCTACGTCTTCCCCCCCCCATGCTCGTCCTTCGCAAACTCACCAAGTCCTTCAACAACCGCATCCTCTTCCAGGACGCGGACATGACGATCAACTACGCGGAACGCGTGGCCCTCGTCGGGCCCAATGGCGCAGGCAAGTCCACCCTCTTCTCCCTCATTCTGAAGACCGACGAGCCCGATGCGGGCACGGTGCAGCGCGATGAATACACGACGCTGGGCTACCTGCCGCAGGAGAGCGAGCCCATCGGCGACGAAACCTCGCTGGAGATCGCCACGGGCCGCGCCGGGGATTTGACCGCGCTGGAGGCCACGCTGCGCAAGCATGAGCAGGCGGGCACCACGGATGACCCAGAGTATTTCGAGGCGCAGACCAAGTTCGACGTGCTGCACAACCCGCAGACCGAGGCCAAGGCGAAGAAGATGCTGCGCGGCCTGGGTTTCACGGAATTGGAATGGAACCGACCCGCACGCGAACTGAGCGGAGGCTGGATCATGCGCGGCCACTTGGCGCGTCTGTTGGTGCTGGAGCCGGACTTGCTGCTGCTGGATGAACCGACCAACCACCTGGACCTGCTCTCGCTCATGTGGTTCCGCCAGTATCTGAAGAACTACTCGGGCGCGGTGCTGATGATCTCCCATGACCGCGACTTCATGGATGTGCTGATCGAGACCGTTTATGAGATCGACCAGAGCAAGCTGAACTGCTACCAAGGCAACTACAGTGACTACCTGAAGCAGCGCGAGGACAACTACGAGCGTGCCCTGGCCGCTTACAAGAATCAGCAGAAGGAGATCGAAGCGACTGAGGAGTTCATCGATCGGTTCCGCAATGTGGCCAGCAAGGCTGCCTCCACACAGAGCCGTCAGAAGCAGCTCGACAAGCTGGAGCGCCTGCCCAAGCCAGTGCCACCGCGCAAATACTTCCGATTTAACTTCCCGCAGCCCCCGCGCAGCGGCCAGCGCCTGATCCAGTTGCTGGACATCCATCAGGCCTACGGCACCAAGCGAGTCTATGAGGGGCTCGATATGGAAGTCGAACGTGGCGAGCGCACCGTACTCGTCGGCCCGAACGGCGCTGGCAAATCCACGCTACTGAAGATCCTGGCCGCCGAGGTTCCCTTCCAGAAGGGCGAGCGCAAGCTGGGCACCAATGTGAAGCTCGGCTACTACAGCCAGCACCGCAGCTCCACGCTGGAAAGCACCGCCACCGTCGTGGAGGAAGTCATGCGCGTCTGCCCCACCCTGCGCGAGGACGACGCCCGGGCCATCCTCGGCACCTTCCTCTTCCGCAAGGAAGAGGTGTATAAGAAGTGCGAGGTCCTCAGCGGTGGTGAGAAGAGCCGGTTGAACCTTGTTAAGTTCCTCGTCGATCCGCCGAACATCCTGCTCATGGACGAGCCCACGACGCATCTAGACATCCAGAGCATTGAAGGCCTCACGCAAGCCCTGAAGACCTATGAAGGCACGCTGGTCTTCATCAGCCATGACGTGCACTTCATCCGCTCTCTGGCGACCAAGGTCCTGCATATCAACCACGGCAAGGTCACCCCGTATGTGGGCGACTACGACTACTACCTCCAAAAGAGCGGTATCGAGAACGAGCGCGCGGCGTTGATTGCGGATTAACGGGAGTCGTCGGGAGGTCGTAGCTTGTGCCTTTCCCGCATCGAGGTAGGGCGGTCTGTCCTCAGAGCGCCGCCGCCGAAGCGCTGGGCGTGGCGACACTGATCGCTATCAAGATTGCCTATCGTTGTATCCGGTGCGTTGAGGACAAGGCGCCCTACCTATTTGGCGACCCGCGAAGACGCTCACGAGATGAGACTTAGGATGTGCTTTTCATTCCCTTCCATGTTTTAACCATGCCAAGGGAGACCCCAAAGCGCTGCACGATCTCATCACGGGTGCCTTCACCTTTGTCATACGCGCTGACGATGCGTTTGCGCCAATCAAGAGAGAATGTTGCCATGCTTCTGCATCACATGCTTTCCTTCTGATGGCTATATGATTGTTTAATATGCGCTAGCGTGTAAGCGCTGGCCTCGTCACTCGCTTCCAGAAGAAGTCCAGTTCACGGGCTAGCACGCTCATGACTTGGGCAGGCGTAGCACTCAGGGCACCCGTGCCAGCTTCGGTGATCATGCGCTGCACCGCGTAGAGACTGGCGATGCTACGAGTGTCCAAGTGCATGGCCTCGACGCAGGGCCGCAAGCTCTCAGGGAACAAGGCGCTGCCCATCAGTGCCGTCCAAGATAGAGTCTCGCGATCTGATTTCAGAGCCACAAGCTTCAGCATCGGGGGACGCGTTGAATCGACCAGACGGTCCTCAGCCACCAACACAATAGCACGCCAAGCCGAACGATCAGAAAACTCTGGCAGGCCAAAAAGAATCTCCATATCTTGAAGCGTCCAGCGTGGCACTGTTTGACCGGGGAACCCAGGCAGTTCCAATTCATCAAACTTCACCAGAGGGAAGCGCTTGCCCGCGAGACGAATGACCTCGCTAAGCCGAGCCATGTCTAGCGGACGCTGCTCTGCCTCCGGGGCCAGTTGCACCTTCAGGTTTTCATAGTGCTGAAACAGCGAGGTCTGACCCAACTCTGCTGTCTCAGGGCGGCTCTCGTTGGCTTGGGCGCTCTTGGCGGCAGCTAGCGAAGGCTGACTGCGCAGGCGATCCATCATCTCGCGCAAGCGCTCGAGCGCCCCAGGCCCACTGGGCTGCGCAGCCGGGGCAGGCAGAGTGGTCATCGGGTCCCAGTTGGTGGGTGCCGAATCATCCATCATCAGAAAAGGCGATGCCTCTTCGACCCTGTTACTCTCGGGCGCAGGAGGGATCGCCGAGGTCACGAACGGGGAATCCACCAGAGCGTGCGTTGGCTCAGTCAGCGAACCGGCCGCCGATTGCATGAAGGACGCATCGTCGCTGCCGAAGACAGAGATCTCAGGCATCGGCGCATCATCCTCGATCAAGAATGGCGGCGCGTCCTCAGCCGAACGATCTTGGCTCGGTGCCCAAGGGTCCTCACCACGAGCACGCAAATTCTCAAATGTGTCCCACTGCGTGGCGGCATGGCGCAAGAAGGCACGAGCCGAGACAGAGCCCAATGGCCGCCCCTGGAAGTAGCGCGGAATGTTGAGGAACTTCTCAAACTGCGAGGCCTCATCCACCGGCAGATCAACCCCGCCGAGACGCAATCGAACCAAATCCAGGGCATCGCCAGCTGACAAGCCCTGCAGTAGGAACTGCGCTGAGGTTAGCCGGTCCTCGACTGCACTCGGCAAATGGTGCGCGAAGGTCGCCTGCCACACGTCCTGATTCAGACTCAGAACCACGTGAACACCATCAATCTCGATGAGGTGGAGCAGCATGGTAGCGATCTTCAAACCCGCCTGCTCCTGGCGATAAAAGCCATCCAAATGATCCACGAAAAGCACCGCAGGCCGCCACAGCGCCACCAGTCGTAACCAGAGGAAGAAGGACTCGCGAGAGCCTGCCGCCATCTGCAACACCGAGTCGACACTGGCCTGCGTGCCATGATGAGCGCAGGCGAACAAAGCGTCCACCCAGGTGTCGGCATTGCTCACTCCTGGCACGAGCCGGACGAGTTCAGCCATCGGTTTGCGTAGCTGCCCGTAGTGCTTGCGCAGCCAATCTCCAATCAATCGAGCCTGCGACCCTTCGCGGAACAGATCGACGGGTGAGCCTGACAGCACACGAATGGCCTGCTCTTGATTGGCGCAGGGCAGCTTGCCACTGCGGATCAAGCGAACCACCAAGCTGGAAAAAATGCCCGTGCAGATTTCTTGCAGGCGTGACCAACCCGCAATCTGGGCAGGCTGACGACGCAGAATGTCCAGTGCCTCCAGACTGATCGCAGGCCAGCCCAATTCCATGTCAGAACGGAACGCCAGTGGCATGGCCACGCCTTGATCACTGGCAGCGGCTGCGACCCGGCCTAGCAAATGGGTCTTGCCATAGCCAGCACGGGGCGCGGTCAGCAGCAACAAGGGCTTGCCAACGGAGCTGCCAAGCTCCTGCACTGCCCCAGCGACGCGTTCGACGACGTCTCGATTGAGCGCCCCGATGGAACGGCGTTCGTCGACTTCAAAGGGCGTCATGCAAACGTCTTCGGCAAACGGATTGGATACCGGTTGACGGCGAGACATTGAATTGGCGGAATTGTAGTAGGGCTGGAAAGTGTCCACGGCAGCGAGATATTGACAGATAGCAGGGTTTGCTGTGAATTCTAGGCGCTTTATGGCCAGTGAAAAGATTTTCTTTGCGAAGATTGCGGATTTTCGCAAATTCGAGATAACCGCACTCAAAGAGAAAGGGCAAGCTGGTTGCCCAGCTTGCCCTCGAAAATTCAGAGACAGCTCAGGTCATTCCGCACCCGTGGATGGCTTGGCTCCTTGCTTGAAGGCGTAGAGGTGGGTGTGGCTGGCCACATACAAGACCTCGTTGGCAGCAGAGACGCCGCCCAGAAGAGGAGCTGGAAACTCGACCGTGGCCAGTTCCTTCATCTCCTTGCCCTCGGCCAAGATGAAAAGTTCGCCTTCTTCGTTGCCAACATAAACCTTGCCGTCTGCCACCAGCGGGCTGGACCAAATGTGGCCCTTGGTATCAAATTTCCAGTATTCCTTGCCGGTCTTGGCATCCAGGCAGAACACGCGGCCCGTGTAGTCAGGAATGTAGATTAGGCCGTCTTTGATGGCTGGGGTGCTGATGGAGCGCTCGATGCCCTTGAAGGTCCACACCGCCTTGCCGCTGATGTCACCTTCCATCTTGGGGTCGATGCAGCTGAACATGCCCACGCCTTCGCCGTGCTCGGGGTCCTGACCAATCGGCACATACACGAGACCTTCATAGACCACGGGGGTGGAGATGATTTCGCTGGGGCCGTCGTATTCGGCATACTTGCGCGCCTCACCCTTTTCGTCCTTGCGGTATTCGGGTGGGTTGGCGTCGTAGCGCCAGTATTCCTTCAGAATGTCGAGGTCTTCGTCATTCTTCTTGGTCTCAGGGGCCATGCTGTAAACCCAGCCATCGCCCGCGGCGAAGACGATCTGAGGCTTGCCATTGACCTCAGCGAAAGTCGGCGAGGACCAGGAGCAATGCAGCACGCGCTCGCTGGCCACGTGGTCCATTTCACCCAGCAGTTCGCCGGTCTCATAATTCAACATGATGAAGCTCGGTGACTGTGGAGCGGGAATGTTGGTGTGCGTCCAGTCCACGCCATTGCAGGTCGGAACGAAGACCTTGTCACCCACGACCAGCGGGTAGCCGGAGGTCGCGTTATGCTGGAACACGCCGAGTTCCTTATACATGTCGTAAACCCAGATGATATCCGCATCGGTCGGACCAGGCTCAACGGGAACAGGCTTGCCATCGGGGCCGGGGGCAGCCATGAAGTTGGCCTCGTCAGTGAATCCCTGATTACCATTGGCCATGCCTTCCACGTCCAGGCAGACGATCTGGCAGCGATTGGTCGGCACGTAGGCGCGGTTTCCGACGATCGTCGGACTGGCGCAGATGCCGAGGTATTCCCAGTCATTCACCTTGCCCGTGCCCATCTTGGGAGATGCGAGCTGCCACAGGAACTTGCCGGTCATCTCTTCGAAAACCATCATGATGCCACGGTCACCCACGTGCTTGTCGTTGCGCGGGCTCTCGTTGTTGGTGCCAATGTAAACCCGACCATCGGCAATGATCGGGGCGCCATAGGTCTGTGAGCCGAGCTTCGCTACCCAGAGGCAGTTCTTGGTGGTGCTCATGTCCACGTCCTCAGCCGTGGTGCCAGCGTTGGCTTCCTCAGCATTCGGACGCAAACGACCCGCGATCTTCGGTGCCGCCTTGGGCCCTAGCTTCTTGCCGGGATCAATCTCGACCGGCATGTTCTTCTCGGTCGAGACCATGTTACGATTGTTGCTGCCGCCCCACTGGGGGTAATCGGCAGCAGTGGCCGCCAGAGTCATGGCAGCGAGGGCAAGGAGCGATGTGGGCGTTCGTTTCATAAGCAGTGGAGATGGAGCAAGAGGATAAACGGAGTCGTGCGGAGGATGTTGAATTACTTGTTGGGAACAACGCTCAGGTTGTCCAGATAGACGCGCTTCTGATTCAGCGGGGTGAATCCAAAGATGCCCGGCGAGCCATTCTTGTGGGCCATCGGCACCTTGACTTCGATCGTCCAGGCTTCCGGCTCTGGCGTGGTTTTGTCCCACACCTTGCCCTGCACCAAGCCGCTACCGTCGGCGTTTACCGTCACGTTGGTCTTCAGCACATACCACTGGTTGGCTTTCACTTTGAAAGGGGTCGTGACCTTGAGGCGCTCGAGATTCGAGCTGACTTCCAGTTGGCTGGCGTTGGAACGAAGCACGATCAGGTAGCGCTGGTGGAGGAAGCCGATGTCGCTCTTCACGCGAGCGCTGCCGTCGGTCAACACGTCGGCCTGCATCGTGTAGTTCGACAGGTTCGATGGCGCGAGGAAGGTCGTGCCGCGCTGGAATAAGATGCGATCAAAGGTCTTGGCGAACACCTTCTCGCCATTCAACTCGCGCACGTCGAACTTGAAGCGCGCGCCGATCCACGGCAGCGGCGGGTAGGCAAACTTGATGTGTTCGTTCGGCTGATCTTCGTTCAGCACCACGCTGTTGAAGTCGTCGTGAATGGGCAGATTCTGCAAGATACGGCCACGGATGGTGCCGAAGATACCGCCTTCGGCGGTAGCCTTGAAGGCACCTGCGGAAAGCTTGGCATCAGAAGCAGCCACCAGTTCGCCAGCGTCGTTGAACTTCGCGTCCAGCGTGCTCTTCACCTTGGCCGTTGGAGGGATGAAGGATTCCCACTTGGCCTGCTTCACCTCGCCGGTCACAAAGCCATTGGCATCGATACTGCGAATGCGGAAGGACTTGCTCGTGCCGGGCGTCAGCACCACTTCGGCAGGGATGATTTGCAGCGCGGCTGGCTTGCCCGCAGTAGGAATGACAGCCGCAGGCACCTTGTCGTTCTTGACTCCACTGTTTTTGATCTCGAAGGCGTAGAACTTCTCCGTGGTGTGGATGTAAAGCACGCCATTGGCCACGGCAGGCGCACCCAGGCACTGGCCGCTGAGCTTGATGTCCTTCACGATCTCACCCGCTTTTTCGCCAGGCTTCACGACCGCCAAACGGCCATCCAGCTGCGGCACGTAGAGCAGGCCATCGACATAGACAGGGGACGCATGAACGTTGGCCGTGGCCATCTTCAGGGTCCAAATGATCTCGCCCGAATCTGCATTCACCGCGTTCAGCACGCCGGTATCGTCCACCTGATACACCACTCCGTTGACCAGCACGGGCGAACCATTGCTGCTGCCAATCGGATTGCGCCACACCTCGGTCTCGCGCGGGTGCACATTATTCTCGGCCCCAGGAGCGGGCGGCGACATCTTCTCAGGCAGGGTGAAGGAAGCCATGCGTCCCTTGTCCGAGGTGTCCACATTCTCATCGCCATGCACGACGATGATCTTGTCCTTGTTCAGGAGCACCGAGGCATTCACGCCGTTCTTGCCGGCCTGCCAGCGCCACAGCGCCTTGCCATTCATCGCGTTCACACACACCACATTGCCGCAGCCCGTGCCGGAGTAGAACACACGCTTGCCATCGCGCGTCTCGAAGACGGGCATGGAGAACGAGCTATCCACCGGCGGCGACACGCCTGGCATGCTCCACCAGACCAGCTCGCCCGTCAGCTTGTCGAACGCATAGAAGCGGTCGGCAGCCGGACCATCCGCGCCCCAGTTGGAGCTGATGCAATGCAGGATCACCAGGTCGCCCTCGATCACCGCCGTGCCCACGCGGGAGTTCGGGAAGCTCATGCGCCCAAAATCTTCCATCATGCTGATCTCCCACAGCTTCTTGCCGTCGAAATCGAAGCACATGAACAAGCCGTAGTGCGTGCCCAGGTAGACTCGCTTCGTCGCTGGATCGACCGTCGGCGCGCCGATGGTGTAGCGGTCATAAACCGTGTCGCTCAGGAAATCGAGGAACTCGTGCTCCCACAGCTTCTTGCCCGTCTTGGCATCCAAGCAGGTCAGCAATTCAACGAGTTTATCCTTCTCGCCGCGATAGCCCCAGGAGAAGACCTTGCCATCGCACACCATCGGCGTGCCACGACCATTCGAGTCATACGTCCAAGCCGGAGCATCCGCGATCTGGCCACCACCATTGTAGTGTTCGGCACTGACACCATTCTGAAAAGGGCCTCGCCAGGAGGTCCAATCAGCAGCCACAGCAGGCAGGGCAAAGACAAAAGCGAGCAACGAGGTAAGTTTCATGAGCAGGGGTAGAAAACGAGCCCTGACCGTCGCGACAGCAGCGCCTGAATCAACCCGTTTGTCGATACCAAGCGCCCCTGTGATCTGGCCAGAGGCACGTAGGGCCATGTGTAACGACAACGCCTCCCGGCTTCTTTCCCCCACTCCTCTGATACCCATCGCGTGGTTTCCCTGATGAGCGGGGATGGCCGATTCGACCATCCGTCATTGGAAATTCACCTCCATCAATGCCCTCCATGCACCATGATCCAGCCGACCAATGCCAAGATCGGCACCAGGATGGGCAAGGAATAGCGCACGATGTAGCCGATGAATCCGGGCGTGTGCACCTTGGATTTCTCGGCGATGGCCTTGACCATGAAGTTCGGCCCGTTGCCAATGTAGCTGCCGGCACCGAAGAACACCGCGCCCAGCGACACCGCGCCCAGGAAGTGCGGATGCTCGATCACGAACTTCATCACGTCCGCCGGATTGCCCACGTCCAGATGGTAGCTGCCCATCTCCGCCGCCAGGAAGGCGAGGTAGGTCGGCGCATTGTCCAGGAAGGCGGAAAGCGCCCCCGTGGCGAAGTAGTATTGCAACGGGCTGTTGAGCGAAATGACCGTGCCACTTTGCAGAATGGCCAGCGCGGGGAGCATGGTCAGGAAGATGCCGATGAACAGGTAGCCCACCTCCTGCACGGGGTGGAAATTGAAGTCGTTCGCCTCGTGCACATCCTTCTTCGTGGTGAAGTAGGAGACCGCTGCCGCCGCGATCATGAGCATGGCCGACACGGTCACCACACCGACCTTGTGCTTGGGATCAATGAACACCGCGCCTAGGACGACGGCGAGGAAGACCAGGTTCGGCAACCCACGGAACATCCACGTCTCATGCGCGGTCTCCTTGTCACGCACCGGTTTCGGCGCACGCATGAAGTTACGCCAATCCAGCACGAGGAACACCGCCAGCAGCAGCGACACGGTCAGCAGCCACGCGGGCCAGCAATGCTCCAGCACCCACCAGAAGGGCACGCCGCGCAGGAAACCAATGAACAGCGGCGGGTCGCCAATCGGTGTCAGGCAGCCTCCGCAATTGCTGACGATGAAGATGAAGAACACGATGTGCAAACCCGTGATGCGATACTTGTTCATCCGAATCCACGGACGAATCAGGAGCATGGACGCCCCCGTGGTGCCGATGATATTCGCCAGCACCGCCCCCGTCGCGAGGAAGGCCACGTTGACCCAAGGCGTGGCCTCGCCTTTGACTCGGATCTTGATGCCGCCGCTGATCACATAGAGCGAGCCGACCAGCGCC
>Ga0247834_1006039_pt1 | contig 13882 bp, 10 predicted proteins | sample LaCruzMarch2015__8_FD_187118 | JGI IMG/M metagenome (GOLD analysis project Ga0247834, IMG submission 187118) | Freshwater microbial communities from meromictic Lake La Cruz, Castile-La Mancha, Spain - LaCruzMarch2015_12m | ecosystem: Environmental > Aquatic > Freshwater > Lake | place: Spain... | reverse complement strand
CCCTTTATTCTGATTATATATGAACCTTTTTCTAAGTTATTTAAGTCTATTTCTTTTCGTTCAGTGGTATCATCAGCAATGTACTTTAATACCAGTTTTCCTATTAGATTATAAATTCTTATATCTAAGTTTTTGATGTCCTCCTTGGTTTCGATGTACAAAAGGTTGGCTGTGGGATTGGGATATAACGTAACTATGTCACTTGATGCTTTGAAAACAATGATGTTTGAATTTGCTGATGAACAGCTAATGCCTTGATTGTTAGGAGTTTGATAGGTTCTAAGCGTTGCTATTTGATAGTTGCCATCTTGGGTAGTTTTTAGGTTTTTGATGTTTGACTTCAAAAAAATTACGTTATCTTTTTTCCACGCGTATTGGTCATTTGAAACTAAATCTGGACTTGAAACATTTAGGGTAAATAAACCGATTTGTGATAATGTTGGCTGTTTAGGAATTGGATGAATACTTAGCCTCTCAACGGTCGAAACAAGAGATTCACACCCAAAATCACTAATACTTCTTACCGAAAAATTATAATTACCAACTGTGTCGAGTGTAATGGTCTTTGCGTTTGTAGCATTACTCCACAAAACCTTATCCTCAGTATTAACTGTAAGAGTAATTTTGTCATTAAAGCAAATGTTGTTTTCAGGCGAAACCAAAATTTTAGGTTGAGAAGGAATTGGATTTGCTTTTGTGGTCAGTTTCGCCGAAACGTCCGAAAAACAACCAAAGTTATTTTGTGCCTTCACCGTAAAATCTCCTGATTTATCAACCGATATTTTTTGTGTGGTTTCCCCCGAACTCCAAATATATGATTTTGCCCCTGCATTATTGGCGGTAAGTTCAATTTTTTCAGTACCGTCAGTGCAAAATTCTAAACTTTTATCAGCCGTAATATTTGGTTTTGTAGAAGGATAAATAAGGTTTGTGTTAATACTCGGCACGAGTAAAGTATTGCCTTTTTGGTCTTTAACAGCTACCGTAATAGTTTCTTTATTGACTGTAATTTGATTATTTTTAGCATTATTCGACCATTCATAGCTTTTTAGTCCTTCGGGGAGTTTGATACTTACTTGATTGTCTGAATCGCACTCGATTTCGGGTTCGATGATGGATTTTGCCAAAATTGGTTTTGAATTTTTGAAGAAATTATCATCCAGCGATTTGTCCCAGTTTTCGGCCAAAAGTGAAATGCCCATATTGCCAGGGACATTCTTAAAATGTACATCATCAAGTCTTGGAATTTGCAGACTATCGGTTAAAGGCCCGGCAAAAACATTATTGCCTGCTTTATTGATTATTTGATTTTGTCCTCCTATGATTTCGAGGTTCGAAGGGGCTTGATATGTAACTGAAGTTCGTGCCACCATCCAAGTAAGTTTTTCGTCAAAATCGTTTCTCGAAATATCAATTAGTCGCTGAAGGTTCATAGAATAAACATCAGCCGAAAGCCTATTTGGCGAATTATCAGTTTCGCCTTGAATCCAAAGCAGCGACCGAACGCCCAATAAAGCACCGTAATATTGTAAAGTATTTTTTAGGTTGATATAGGGCAAGCCATTCAGTAACTGAAAACGTCCGCCAACATCCAACACGAAGTTAAATGTTGGTTTTCCTTCAGCACTTTCTCGCCAATTAATGACCGAAACAAGCGAAAGACCTTCATTAAAAAACACAACAGGTACATTCAACCTTTTCACGAGCCTATCGCCTAATTCGCCCCAGCACCACGGGCCATCACCCTGCGGAGCTATGTTTACTTTTTCGCTTAATTGTACGAAATTAAGATTTTCGGGTAGCTTATCAATGATGTTGCTATTATTAAAATTTATAGCATTCACTCTATCATCGGTTGCTCCTTTTGCTCCGTAATTGGGTATTCCTTGAGCGTTCGACTGCCCCAAAACGATAAAAACCTCACCAATTCCTATTTTTTCAATGGTTATTGTTTTTAATGTTGAGTTGTTTTTTATTGCTCTGATTTCAAGTTTATACCAGCCACCTTGTCCTTGTATTTTTCCTGCGAAATACCCGGCCTTTGGTTTATCTTGCACAACAGTCCAATCGGTTTCGATGCCTTGACCTGCTGCAATTGGTGTAAGTTTCGCTTCCACTTTATCAATCTCTTCCGAATAATTACCGATAATATTTACAAAGCCTTTGTTGTCATTGTTTCTCTGGAAAACAATTCTGTTGGATGGAAAGCTAATAGTTATTTGAGCCAAAGCTTTATGGCCTAGCATAATAAAGCACAAAAAGAAGGAAACACTTTTTTTAAGTTTAAGTAAAAGATTGTGAAACATTTTTAAATTTATTTCGGGATGTTGGATAGGTTAATCTAAAGCAAAAATAAACTTTTTTCTAGATAAATAAGTAACAGCGTATTAATTTTAGTAAATGAAAAGATAGCAACCCGCCTTTAAAAATTGTACTTTTGCAAAATAAACCCTAAAATTCGCAAAGAAAATTGGAAACATCTTTCGCTGTTATTTTTGATATGGACGGTGTCATCTGCGACACAAACCCTTATCACTCACTCGCTTGGAAAGCCTATCTTGATAAACACGGAATCGCATCAAGTGATGAAGAATTTATTGCTCATATGTACGGTAAAAGCAATAGCTATATTCTGAAACATTTTTTCAAAAGGGAAATCGTTGGCGAGGAGTTCGACCGCATGGAGTTTGAAAAAGAAGCACTTTTTCGTGGAATTTACGAAGAGCACGTAAAGCCAATTTTGGGTTTAGTCGAATTTATTGATGACCTAAAAGCTTATGGTGTTCGAACAGGTATCGCAACTTCGGCACCATATCTAAATATGGAAATGATTCTAGGTAAACTGCCTTTACGTAATAAAATGCAATCTTTACTTGCCAGTGAAGACGTAAGCAAACACAAACCCAATCCCGAAGTTTACCTAAAATCTGCTTTGAACTTGGATATTTCGCCTGAAAGATGTGTTGTTTTTGAAGATTCGTTCTCTGGCGTTACCGCAGGAAAAGCCGCAGGTGCAAAGGTTGTTGGAGTACTTTCGACTTACAAAAAAGAAGAATTACCTATTTGTGATAATTACATAGTTGATTATCAAGGACTTACATATCAGAAAATAAAAGAACTTTTTAACTGATGAATATCGATCATATTGCTCTTTGGACCAAAGACCTTGAAAAAAGAGGATTTTCTACGAAAAATATCTTGGGGGAAAATCAAATGAGAAATATCGAAACGATAAAAAGGGGTTTGTATATTATTAAATTTCTTTCGATTTAGGAGCAAGGCTCGAAATTATGTAAATTATTGCGATTATTAATTCAAGCAATGCTGTTTATGAGCATTTTATTGATATTACGCATTTTGCCGTTTCGGTTTTAAAGTAAGAAAAAGTTGATGCTTTAACAAAAATATTAGAAAATGATGGCTTTGAAATAGCAGGCCAAGCAAGATGGACAGGCGATGGCTACTACGAAAGCGTAGTGCTTGACCCCGAACAAAATCGCATAGAAATAACCATATAATGCTGACACACTTACGTACTTTTTTTACCCATCGACAGAGCTTGGCCATTGGTCTGGTCTTTATTTCGGTTGGTTTTTTATTTGGAAACTGGGCAACTTTAATTCCCTACATCAAACAAAAATTTGACCTAGACGATGCTCAACTTGGACTACTTTTGCTGAGTATGCCCATCGGTGCAACTGTCATGAATCCGTTTTCGACTTATTTCATCAATCGTTTCGGTATGCTTAATACTACTATTTTTGGGCTGATTCTGCTAGTAGTTACCTATATTTTACCCGTAAGTTTTTATTATCTACCATTGGTTTCAGCAGGCTTGGTTTTGGTCGGAATTAGCCTTTCTGTCACAAACGTAGCCATGAATACTTGTGTGACAAGCCTAGAGCATCAATATGGTATCAATATTATGTCAACATGCCACGGAATGTTTAGTGCGGGACTCATGTTTGGCTCTATAACTGCAAGTATTCTGCGTGGAATGAAAATCGAGCCAGTTTTTCAAATGACGTTCATTGCAGTTGTAATTACAGCCTTGGTTATTCTACTTAGACCAACAATTTTAGGTATCCACGAAGAAAAAATTATTGATGAAGGTGGCGACGGAGAGACGTCTCTAGGAGAGACGCCTCCCGGAGCAAAATTTATTCTTCCGAAAGGTGCATTATTATTAATGATTCTTATAAGTCTCTGTACCAACGTTACTGAAGGCACAATGGCCGATTGGACGGCCGTTTATATGCGAGAGATTGTACATACCGATGATTATTTCATTGGCTGGGGTTTAGCTGGCTACTCAATGTTTATGTCCTTGGGACGTTTCCTTGGTGATGCCCTTATTCCTCGTTTTGGGGGTAATGCCGTACTTTGTGTAGGAGGAATCATTGCCGCATTGGGCATTGTATTGGCTATTATTTTCCCATATACATTTACCTCTATTTTGGGTTTTACGCTCGTAGGGGCGGGTGTATCTTGCGGAGCTCCTATATTATATGGTAGTGCGGCTCGTGTGCCGGGTATGGCCAAAGGTGCAGGCTTGGCTACCTTGAATACTTTCAGTATGGGAGGTTTTTTGGCCGGGCCAGTGCTCATCGGATTTATTTCCAAAAGTGTCAATCTACCTTTTGCATTTTCGATGGTAGCAGTTTTGGCAATTGTTTGGGTATTTTTGGTGAATAGAGTAAAACTTTATTGAGAAAATAAATCCTGGAATAGCTTTTTTTGATCCTTTCAATCAACATGCCAATTTTTCATTAAATATTAAATTTAAAAATATTTTTTAAAAAAGCTACAAATAATCAAATTTATTGCAAAATAATTGTGTTTGGAATGATTATTGTTTTATTTTATACTAATAATCTTTGGATTAGCTATAAAAAATATCCGACAACCACTCATTAACAAGTTCTTTACCATTAAATAAAATTCAATAAGAAAGTTTTTTCTTATTGAAACAACTATTTACCTTTATATCAGAAAAAAATTATAAACTTATTATATGAAAAAAATCGTCTACTCTCTTGGCGTATGCTTATTGGCTGGCCATGTCAATGCACAGTTTGTCAATAGCACAAACTTCCACATAAGCGAGGGTGCTATCGTGAGTTTCAATACCGATGTAGTAAACGAAGGTAAAATTACTAACAATGGTAAAGTTTACTTTCAAAAGAACCTAGAAAACCTAAACTCTGTTCAATCAACAGGTATAGCGATTTTTGATGGTAACGGAACACAACTTATCAAAAGCAATAACGAGCTAACATTCAGCCAATTAACCTTGGATAATGATGTAAAACTCGAAACACCAGTTCGTGTAAACGAATCAGTAGCGTTCCGACGTGGCGTAATTGAATCCTCATCAATAAACCCACTAATATTTTCAGCAGATTCAAAGCATAACGGTGCTTCAGATTTCTCACACGTCAGAGGTGTAGTGAAAAAAGAAGGTAGCGAAGCTTTTGAATTCCCTTTGGGTGATGGTACAAACTTTCGTTCTTTCAAGGTTGCTCGTGCTAATAATAGTCAAATTCTTTCTGCTTCTTATCTTTATAAAAGTCCTCTGAACATTTCTGGTCAAGTTTCTGAAAACGTTGAGAGAATCAACGAAAATGAATACTGGTTTTTGAAATCAGAATCAGTAAAAGGTTCAGCTCAAGTTGAAGTAAATGGTCAAGCTGGTTTAGAAGAAGTAGCTTATTTGAAAAAAGGTACTTGGGATGTTTTGGAAGATTCAAAACTTTCTGCTTCAACTGATTTATCAAACGGAACTTTGTTTACGCTCGCAAAAAGCCGCAACGTAAAAGCCGAGATTGGTGTTTATCCTAACCCAACAGAAGGCGAATACTTTTTGAAATTGAGCGGAATGAACGAAAACGAGCAAATCACGGTAGATGTAACAAACCAAAATGGCTCAACAATCATGCATAAAGAAGGTATGGTGAAAGACTTACGCAAGGCATATCAATTACCAGAAAACCTTCCAGCTACTGAATTAGCAGTGCGTGTACAAAGAGTTGGCAACAAGCCTTTGACTCAAAAAATGATTTTGAAGAAATAATATTCGCACCGAATATCGTTTCATGAAATATTTGAAGGTTGCTTACGGTTTTTGTAAGCAACCTTTGTTTTTTTTATAGCATATTTGATAAATATGCACAATTTGGTTAAAAATATAATAAACTTTTATGTCATTATCAAAAGGAAAGATAATAATAGCAGAACCGTTTTTGGGTGATAAAAACTTCGAGCGAAGTGTAGTGTTGCTCTGCGAATATAATGAAAAAGGAGCAATTGGTTTGGTTCTAAACCAATTGACAAATTTGAAATTAGATGATGTAATTGAAAATGTTTATAGCGAACTACCGCTTTATTTGGGCGGGCCAGTTGAGAGGAATACTTTGCATTTTATTCACCGTTTGGGTAATGAAATTGAAGGTGCAGTTGATATTGGAAATGGTATATTTTGGTCTGGAGATTTTAAGCAAGTAAAAACACTGATGAATATTGGGAAAATATCAGAAGATGATATTAGACTTTTTATAGGCTATTCGGGCTGGTCAGGTGGGCAATTAGAAGGAGAGCTAAAGCAAAATTCTTGGATTATTTCTGATATAGATGCCAGTTTGATTTTTGAAACACCAAGTAAAAACTTTTGGCGTGAAGTATTGAAACGAATGGGTGGACAATACAAAGTTTTATCAAATTATCCAACGGACCCACGGCTAAATTAGTCAGAGCGTGTAATTGATATAAAACTACACGCTCTGACTTATAAATTTAATTTACTTTCCCTTTTCCATAAATAATTTCGCCTGATTTCTGGCCAGTATGTTTGCCATTTTCAAGCACTGCTACACCATTTACCAGTACGGCATCAATACCTTCTGAATAAGCGTGGGGCTTTTCAAATGTAGCTTTATCCGTAATCTTATTTTCATCAAAAATCACAAGGTCGGCAGCATAACCCGCACGAATCAAGCCACGATTATCAATTCTAAATCGTTGGGCTGGGAGAGATGTCATTCGACGAATGGCGTCTTCAAGGCGGAGTACCTTTTTTTCTCGCACGTAAACACCTAATACACGAGCATTTGAGCCATATCCACGCGGGTGTGGCACATTTCGGTTAAACTGGATTACGCCCGCATCAGAAGCAATCATCGTGAAAGGATACTGTAAAATTCGAGCCACATCATCTTCACTCATTTTATGAAAAATCATTTGAGCTCCACCTTTATCAACCATATCCATGATGAGTTCAGCTTCGGTTTCCATATTTGATTTCCTGCCTAAAAGCTTGTTTATTTCGGTGATATTTTTTCCATTAAGGGTAGAATCAGCTTTATAACGAGCTATAAAAGCATAATCGAAGTTTTTGCGATTATCGGTTTTAAGACCTTTGAGCATTTCGTGTCGAATCTTTTTGCGAGTTTCAGGATCAGTCAATCTAATATGTACCAACGAATCGCCGTCAGCCAATGCCCAAGATGGAAGCATGGTTCCCATATTCGTACTGCTTGCAGTGTATGGATATTGATCAATATTTACGTCAATACCTTCTAAACGAGCTTTTTCTACTAAATCAAGTGTTACGTTGCTTTGTCCCCAAAGAGGTTTGCTCGATATCTTAAAGTGTGAAATCTCGACAGGAATATGTGCCTCTCGCCCGATATTGATGGCTTCGTTTATTGCTTCTTTCACTTTTGATGCTTCATCTCTAATGTGCGAGGCGTAGATTCCACCATAAGAAGAAACAACTTTGGCCAGTCCAACAACTTCGGTAGTTTTAGAATAGGTACCCGGAATATAAATTAAGCCAGTTGCCAAACCAACTGCTCCATCTTTCATGGCTTGCTCCACGAGAGTTTCCATTTGAGTTTGTTCTTTAGCGGTTGGGTCACGAAATACATTTTTCATTACATATCTTCGCACCGTATTATGGCCAATCAATGATCCAAGATTTACGCTTAATTTGATTTGTTTGAGTTCTTCAAAAAACTTAGCAAGGTTAACCTCTGAACCACCACAGTTGCCTGTAATTATGCTTGTCACACCATCATATATAAAATTATCAGCAGTTGGGAGTTTCTGAATAGCATCTTCGACGTGAGTATGAACATCAATAAAACCAGGGCAAACAATTTGGTTTTTTGCGTTAATGACCTTGGTGGCATCGCTTGCCTGTATGAAGCCAATATGGGTAATTTGACTATTTTTGATGCCGATATCGGCTGAAAACCATGGATTGCCCGACCCATCAATGATACGCCCGTTTTTGATAACAGTATCGTATTTTTGGGCAAATAAGGTATAGGATATCGAGAAATAAAATAATTGTAAAATAAAGTATTTTTTACTGAATAATTTGTTAAAGTTTTTCATATTTTTATGTTATTTTTGAATGATACTAAAATACGAATTTTTTATTTCTAATGAAATAGTTTTCGTCAAATCAAGCTTTTATTTGCTTTTTAAGCTATTTTTGAGTAAAATTTTGTATAAAAAAATTTAAAAAATTAATGCTAACAGTACCGACAGGCTTCTTTAATCGGCAGACTATATTTCTTGTTTTTTTTGGATTAATCTATTTTTCGTTATCGCTACCAGCGGGCTATTCGGGCATCGATATTGATGCTTCGTGGCATGAGTCGCTCGTGATGGCAATTGATAAAGGTTTTGTTTTTGGGCGTGATTTTATATTCAATTATGGCCCGTTGGGTTATATCAATACTGGGCTTATACCCAAAAGTGTTTCGATTTGGGTGCTGGTTGCTACAGAGTTTTTTACGCTATTTAATTATCTCATTATCATCCAATTTAGCTTTCAGAAAGCTGGTAAAAACTGGAGTATAGTGGCGGTTTCGTCGTTGTTGATTCTAATGCCGTGGGGCTTTATTTCAGATGCTTCTTTTACATTTTTTTATTTTTTCATATTTTGGCTGCTTTATGCACTTCACACACGTAATTCGGTAGCTTTGTTGCTAGCAGTTTTAATTTCGGTGCTAATATTTTACATAAAAATAAATTTAAGTATTTTCGTTTATAGCCTTTTTGCAGCCTCTTTAGTCTATTTTTGGTTAATTAAAGCCTTTACTCTCCGTACACTAATTGTTTGTTGGCTTGCTCAAATTTTATTGACTTATGCACTTTCATTAATCTTGCATGTAGATATTCCAGCGTATCTCGAAGCCAGCCTAAAAATCATTGATGCTTATCAGGATGCAATGTCCGTTATGCTTTTAAGTACAAAAGAATTATTTTCATTACTATTCTTTGAAATATTGATTATATTAGTGGTTTTAGCTTTTGTTTTCAAGACTTTTCGCTCAATTTTTCAGAAAAACTTTGTGGGTGTTTATTTGTATTTGCTCATTGCATTTGCTTGGTTTTTGGGCTTCAAACAAGCCCATACGGCATTTGGTGCGTACAATATTTTTGGTTTTTTCTTATTTATGCCTCCTTTAGCAGCTTTGATTTACCTATTCACGGAAAATTCTCACAAAGTTTGGGCAGGGCGAATGTTTATTGCTATTTTGTTCCTACAATTATTAGCTACACAATTAATTCGTTTTTATATTGGAGAAAAGACAATCAAAGGGTATTTATTGACTTTTCCACCGACCAGCATTTCGCAAAAAATTTCGGAAAGTTCGTTTTCTATCATGCACGTTTTAGAGATATTAGAACAAAAAAATCCTATAAATTACTTAAAAAGGCTCATCAGTTATGATTTTGAGGACAACTTCAAAAATTCACCAGTTCCGTTGACAAACGACCTAAGGGTTAAAGTCGGAAATGCCAGTATTGACATCGTTCCGCATCAGGTTTCACATGTTTATTTCAATCGTCTGAATTATAATCCTCGGCCAATCATACAATCTTATCAAGCTAATAGCGATTGGTTGATGAAAAAAAATGGCGAGAAATATCTATCAAAAACCGGCCCTGATTTTGTACTTTTTCGCATCGAAGCTTTTCGTGAACAAAATCCATTTTGGGTAGAAACCGATTTGAGTGAAGCCCTTTTGAGAAATTACGCACTGACCGATACGACTGTAATTCTGCAAGACACTTTTTATCTTTTTCACAGAAATAAAGTACTTAAGAGCTTGACATACAGTGATTTATCAAGCATTAATTTTAAACTAAACGAAGATATTCAGATTCCTAAATCAGTGAATCCGATTCGTTTTTCAGCAAAAGTAAATTATAGTATAAAAGGAAAATTGGCAAGACTGATTTTTCAACCTCCTTATCTATATTGTTTGGTAACTTATGAAAATGGCCTCCAAGAAAACTTTCGCGTGATCGATAAAATCTTGCGTGGTGGAGTCTTCATTAATCAAAAAGTAACCACACAAGCCGATGCCTGTAACTTTTTCTTAAATAAAGGTGTTGATAATCAGAGAGTTACCAAAATTCGTTTTTTTACAAAATACACTTCGGGCTTTGAAGAAAGTTTTGAGGCAACATTTAAAGAATTAAAAATTACCAATTAAGAAATAGTCATTGTCATCGTGGAGGAAGGTAGGCTGTTGCCATTGGATTGAGATTATGGAAGAAATAGAAAATACATTTGAGCAATTTGAACTTAATCGTCAGTTATTAAATGCCATCGCTGATGCTGGTTATACGATACCTACACCAATTCAACAAAAAACAATTCCGTTGACGCTACAAGGACATGATGTTTTGGGTATAGCTCAAACGGGCACAGGCAAAACGGCGGCATATCTTTTGCCAATTTTGATGAAAGTAAAGTACGCACAAGGCAAATTGCCTCGATGTTTGATTTTTGCACCCACTCGTGAGTTGGTAATTCAGATTGATAAGGCGGTGGGTGAACTGGCAAAATATACTGATATTCGTCACGTCGCACTTTATGGCGGACTTGGACCAAAAACTCAAATTGAGGCTATTCAGGCAGGTGTTGACATCATTGTTGCGACTCCTGGCCGATTCATGGATTTGTATTTGCGTGGCGATATTGGTGTAAAAGATATTAAAATCATGATTTTGGATGAAGCCGACAAAATGATGGATATGGGCTTTATGCCACAAATTCGCAGTATTTTGGAGGTTATTCCCACAAAACGTCAAAACTTGCTGTTTTCCGCCACTTTTCCCGAAAAAGTAGAAAGATTTTCATTCGAATTCTTAGAGTTTCCGACTAGAGTAGAGGTTTCACCACAAGCAACTACTGCCGAAACTATCAAACAACGAATGTTCACCGTGCCAAATATGCAAACCAAAATCAATATTTTGGAGTATTTTTTCAAGACTGGTGAAATACAAAAAACGATTATTTTTACTCGTTCAAAAGATATTGCCGATAAAGTTTTTGAAGCCCTAAAAGGATCGGTCGTTCCAAAAGGAGAGATTCGGGTTATCCATGCTAATAAAGGGCAAAATACTCGTATTAACTCAATGGATGCATTTAGAGAAGATGCCGTAAAAGTTTTGGTAGCTACAGATGTAGCAGCTAGAGGTATTGATATTGAGCATGTTACACACGTAATTAATTTTGACGTTCCATTAATCTACGAAGATTATGTGCACCGCATTGGCCGTACTGGTAGAGCAAATAATGTGGGCGAAGCCATTACATTTCTGACTCCACCTGAAGAATATCACATAAAGAAAATTGAGAAAATCATTCGAATGGAAATTCTTCGAGAGTTGATTCCGCTTGATGTAAAAATCGCCACAACGCCATTTGATGAAAATCAAGCGATGTTGCTCGAAATAGATAATCAACGTAAAAAAGAAAATCCTAATTTTAAAGGAGCGTTCCACGAAAAGAAAAATCCAAGAGCAGCAGCGGCTAAGAAAAAAGCTTTGACTTCGGGCAAAAGTGGGGGAGGGTCTTCTACAAAAAGTTCGTCTTCGAGTGGTAAAAAGTATGGTTTTTCAAAATCAAACAAAGGATTCAAAAGATAGAATATTTAGCCTATTAAAGAAAATTTATTAGACATAGTTTTTGTAAACTAAATATAAATAATACTTTTAAAACGATTTTTTGAAAGAATCTATCATTTTGGCAATCATTTAAATCTTTTTAAATACTCTTGAATTTTTCAAAAAAATCTAATAAATTTACAACATACGTCGTTATTTGTCTGATGTATCTGTCAAAAATTGCAAATGAGATTTTTATTATTATCAAGTTTATGTGTCTTAATTTCTGCTAATATGATAGCTCAACAAGCTGTTTTTCGTACGCGGAATACCAATGTTAATAGCTATTCTACACCAACCAAAATCTTATCAAATACTTCAAATACGAAGTCATTTGTGCCAGTTCAGGATACTCAAACACAAGTAGTTAATAAGAAATATGCTCCAAAAGGAGCAAATATTTATCTTTTTCCACTTTTCGGAGAATTTGAGAAAACCGATGCCCAAAAAGCATTTGATACAGAATTTCTAAAAGCTTGTGATTTAAACTTCAAAAACGACACGAAGCAAGCGAGTTTTTTTCGGCACGTGCATGGGAGTATTTGGGTGAGGGAGAAAGAGATACCGCAATGTATCGTTTTAATTTGGCGTATTTGCTTGATGACAAAAACTCCGATGCATATTGGGGTTTGGGTGTGATTGCTTACCAAAATGAAAAGTATACACAAGCCATTGAATTGATGAATCATGGACTTGAAATTGAAGATAATTTAACACTAATCGTTGACTTATCTACGGTTTACATCAAATGTTTCACAGTTGATGCCGAAAAAGAAGATTTAATAAAAGCCCACGAGTTACTTACAAAAGCACTTACAAAACAACCAGATTCGGCCAATGCACTCATGCAGCTATCTTTAGCAAAGCTGCTCAATGAAGAAATCGACGAAGCATGGGAGCGTTTCCATCAAGGCTTCGAACTCGACCCCGATAATGCAAGCATTGAGATTCTCGAAGGACTTTTAGCCAAAAAAGATGATCCAAGAGGTGTTTTTAAGAAGAAAAATTAAGTGATTTTTTAGCAATTAATTTTTCACTCGCTTCAACCAAACGAATCCTACTGCGGAAACAACTCCAAACGAACCCAAAATATACCAAAGAGTATCAAAACCAAAATGTGCGATTGTCTGAGTACCAATTAAAGGTGCAGAAATTTGTGCTATCGACCATGTCATAGAGTGTAGTGCTGAATATTGCCCACGATTATGAGGTTTTGAACGTCCTATACTAAATGCATTCATAAATGGCATTGCGAAGATTTCGGAGAAAGTAGCAAACAAAATTCCAATAATCAGCCAAACATAACTATGCGAAAACAGGAAGATTATATAATTGACTACCACTAAACTGACACCAAAACTAATCAGGTAAAGCTTCTCGAATTTTCCTTCAATTTTATAAACTAAGATCATTTCGACCATAGCAACAATCAGCCCATTTAAGCCCAAAATATATCCGATTTGTATTTCAGATAATGCACATACTTGCTTATAGAAAACTGGCCCAATCGTAAAAAGTTGAAAAAATGCAATCGCGTACATTGTCGTAAATACCAAAAAAATCCAATTTTTACGGTCACGATAGGCTGAATTCATTGAGTCTATTTCCACTTTATTTGCCTTTATATCGGCTCTTTTCTGTCGAGAAGTTCTTAAAAACACAAATACTAAAACTGCTGCACCGATATTTGTTAGTCCATCGGCCCAAAACAGGAGAGTATAATCTCGTGAAGCCAGAAAACCTCCGATAGCAGGTCCAATCGACCAACCAATGTTTATCGCCAAACGTATCAAAGAAACCGAGCGAGTGAAAGTTTCGGGAGTGCTAAAATCTGCAATTGATGCCGTATTAGCGGGGCGGTAGGCTTCGCCGAAAGCACTCAAAAAGAAAACCAATGTGCAGAAAACAT
>Ga0247834_1006034_pt1 | contig 13898 bp, 11 predicted proteins | sample LaCruzMarch2015__8_FD_187118 | JGI IMG/M metagenome (GOLD analysis project Ga0247834, IMG submission 187118) | Freshwater microbial communities from meromictic Lake La Cruz, Castile-La Mancha, Spain - LaCruzMarch2015_12m | ecosystem: Environmental > Aquatic > Freshwater > Lake | place: Spain... | reverse complement strand
GGATTCTGACTTTCGAATTCCGCAATCCGAATTTCGAAATTCTCAAGTTTCGTTGACCGAAAACAGAGAACCGTCAGTCATCCGATTGGCTTTAGGGCCACGGCAGCTTTTATTCTCTTAGAAAACGATTCCCCCTGAGGAGCTTCTGTTTGGGTGGGGGCGGACGTCGATTTGGACTGAATCGCCAAGACAGCGGCAGGAGGGGCGAGTCGGTTGAAGAGGGCGTTGACGGAAAGAACAAAAAGACCATTGGAAAGCCCAAAGAACATGCTCAGCGCGATCCCAAGAACAAACCAAAACCGGTATGGCTTCAGGTAGGGAATCCCAAACGCCCAAATTTTTTTCAGTTCCTGCACTCCCTGAAGCTAGCGGGTAATCCGTCCCTCTGCGATTCAAGATTCAGCCTCAGTTGAGGTCGAGCACTGGATTTCTAGTTTGGAAGCGGCCGCCGAATCTTAAATCTAAGATCGGGGCTTCAAAATCAGGATGCGATCAAAGCTACCAGGATCAAGGGGCTAAGCCCGTATTTATAACGATCCTTTCGAGCGAATTCCAAGCGAGTAAGTAGGATTTCCAGGGGGGGGGCGTGGGTCTCTTTGGATAAGGCTTTCTTCCGTTAACCGATCGAACTACCGTTGGAAATGATCGTTAAATGTTCATTTTTAGGTTCAAAAAGCGAAACCCTTTTTCTTCAGGCCTGCTGATCAAAATCAAAACGCGTCTATCAACCGATTGGCTTCGGCCCGTGGATGCGGGCGCGACCGGCCAAGGGCGGCAGCATAATATAAGCGGAATATAAAACTCCGGTTCAAAAATTCTTTTGTGAAATAGGGAAAAGCTGTCTTTTGAGAAAAGTCTTACAATTACAGGCAGTTTTTTTAGTAGTGGCTTGCGCTTTGGGGGTTGTGGCCAGCCGGCGGCTGGAGTTTTTCCCAATAGCACTCCTTCTTTTGGTTCTGCTGATTTGGATTCTAGCCCGGGAAACCAAGAAACTTTCCAAATTAGTTGTGGCCTCACCGTCGCCTCAGCCGGCAGAGGGGCCATCGCCCGGCTCGGCCGGCCGCCTAGTGGGCGATGTCCATTCGTTTCTTGAGGATATCAAGGCCCGAGGTTTTGTTCCCCGTGGAATTCTGGATGTTGGTGCCAACCGGGGGGATTGGACCAAGATGGCCCTAGAGGTTTTTCCTGAGGCTCGGTCTGTGTTGGTGGAGCCACAAGATGAGATGGAGTCCTGCCTTCGCTCCCTGTGTGCTACCGACCCGCGGTGCCAGTTTTTTAAGTGCGGCGCCGGCAAGGCGGAAGGAGAGTTGGTTCTGACCCTCTGGCAAGACACCTACGGCTCGTCGTACACCGTGCCCAAGGACGAAAAGCTTATAAAGGCAGGCAAACAACGGATTACCCCAATTCGGACGGTGGACGGAATTCTTCGCGAATTGGGGCCATCATTTTTTCCAGACTTGGTGAAGGTGGATGTGCAGGGTTTTGAGCTGGAGGTTCTGTCCGGCGGGGAATGTCTCTTTGGATTAACCGAGGTGTTTATTCTTGAGACTACACTTTTGGTGGTGAAGGATGACCCTGTTTGGCCCCCCACCCGTAGAGTCATTGAATACATGGGCAAAAAAGGATATGAAATATACGACCTAACTTCTTTTTTGCGGAAACCTAGCGACGGAGCACTTGGCCAGTTGGACTTCGCCTTTGTCAAGGCCGAAGGCAAGTTTCGGCAGAATTTCACTTGGTGAAGCACATTCGGCTTGCAATCAGTTGCCTCCATGAAGTTGAGTTATTAGAGAAATTTATGAGTTCTATATGGGATATAGTAAGAAATAAAGTTTCCGGCATAAAAGGAGATGTGAAAGCAAAATCTGGCAATTTTAATTTGAAAAAATGAAATCATTTATCCAAGAGTATGAAAAAACAATAGGCAAAGCGGTCGGAGCTGATTTTGAAAACAACTGGGATGTCGACAGATTTGGCCTCGAAGAGAAAAAGCATGGCAAACAGTTACAGTCATCTAAATCATGGATTAGACGCCTTTGTTTTTTTACCGGAAGAGATTTGGGGAAAGTCACTAAAACAGGCTTTGAATTCGTTAAACCGTACCTAAACGATTTGGATTGGCTCTACGGAAAATTGGCGGACGATCAGTCACGTCAGCTTCTGGTCCAGCTGACAGCCTATCGCGCCTTGGGACATCGCAAAATAAAGCTGCAGACCAACACACCAGAGTTTTGGAAAGCTAAAGAGCTCGCTCTGAAAATATCCCCCGGCGACGAGGAGATAGATCCTCAGTTCCTCGATTGGAAGCTCCACGAGAGAAGCCTCGAGTCGTTCGGCTATCCGATCCGGATGTTCACCGGTGCGGGTGCTTGCTATACGACTTTTGTCCACGAGCAGTATCGGTGCGTGACTTCAGATGGAGTCATCGAGTGCGTGGAGGGCGATATGGCGATTGATGCCGGCGGTTGTTACGGTGACACCGCACTATACCTCGCCCACAAAACTGGCCGAAAAGGCCATGTCGCTTCGTTTGAGTTTTTGCCAATCAACGTTTCCATTTTCCGAAGAAACATGGCGTTGAATCCGGAGTTGGCCAAAAGAATCCGTCTCTATGAAAGCCCTGTCTACTCAGACAGCGGAAGGAGATTGTTCTTTATTGGCAACGGTCCCGGCACGCGGGTTGTGGCCGATGAATCCGATTCGAAAGAAAATGCGGTTCAAACGCTGGCAATTGACGATTTGGTGAACCGGGGGGATTTTCCCCGCATTGATTTCGTTAAGATGGATATTGAAGGGGCAGAGCTTCAGGCTCTGAAAGGCTGTGCAAACTCAATTCGCCGATTTAAACCTAAGCTAGCAATAACTGTTTATCACGACTTTAAGGATTTTTGGGAAATTCCCCAATACTTGGATTCCCTTGGACTTGGCTACCAGTTTTATCTTCGGCACTTTACGATCCACTCGGAAGAGACGGTTCTTTTCGCCCATTCAAGAACATAAATGCCTCCTAATTGGCTAAGGTTATTCCTGGCGCGGAATTCTGGTTGGAAGACAAAAACTTCGAAGCTGGAAGAAACTTATGCGTCTGGCATCTGGCACCGTAAAAAACCCAAGATTATTGTGGAGTTGACTCACACTCGGGAAGGCTCTCGTTATTACCCCGAGGCCAACTCATTCATTCCTTAGCTAATTTCATTGCAAAGCGCTTAAAAAGTGAGCTTATTAAGCCAATTATTTACTAAGCTTCGTGGGTTCCAAGAAAAAAAAGGCCTGTCAAATCTGGCCATCGTAACGGCTGTTGAGCTGAATGATCAACATGGCACGGGTATCTTCGTCCGGAATTTACTGGACGATCCAACTGAGGTGAACGTTTTCTGTTCCAAGCTGATTTATGGGGGGGCTGACAGACATTTTAAGATTCCTGAGGATGCCTCGTTAGATTCTGCTGCGCGGCGACTTATACGGAATCAACCTGTCGATAAAATTCTTTGCGTTCCATATTTCCCAAGCGAGTTTCGCTTTGCCGTAAAACTTAAAGAGAAAACCGAAGCTCCTTTGTGCACTTTTCTCATGGATGACCAAAATATTTTTACTCAAGAAATTCATGATCGTGATGTTCAAGCACTTCTCAACCAATCCGACTTAATATTGGCCATCTCCCCGGAGATGGCAGAGGTTTACTCCCGTAAGTATAATCGAGAGGTTCTTTTTTTCCCGCCTTTCGTTACACCCCGCTCGCCTTTCGTAAAAAGCCGTTGGAATTTTTCGAAATCTGAGGAGATAGGTCGTGGTGCTATGATCGGTAACATCTGGTCCCAGAAGCGCTTTGCCCAGATTCTGGATCTTTTAGACGAAACTGGAATTTCCATTGACTGGTATGGGCATGGCGGGAAAGCGCCCTGGTTGGAGGGCACGCCAGAGGAGTGGGTCAAAAAAGGTCTTTGCTACCATGGATGGTTGGAGAAAGAGAAACTAATCCAAAAGTTGGCTGAATACCCTTTTGTTCTTATGCCTTCAGGAGAAATGGATGCATCGGATGACAAACTTTCTTTTTCAAAGCTCAGTCTTCCTTCCCGTTTGGTATTCCTGAATGCCCGAGTGGGAGTTCCCGTGCTGGTGCTGGGCCACCCCGAAACAGCCGCGGCTCGCTTTGTGCGCCGCTTCGGAACAGGGGTCAGCGCGTCGGGCCAGCCCGTAGCCTTCCGGCAGACAATCGAAAAGCTTTTGCAGCCTGAATTCAGGTCTCCCCTTCTCGCCAACCTGGCAAGGCATGCGGATCTTTGGAGCCATGACAACCCCGGCGAGATGATTTGGGAGGCGTTGGCGGGAAATCGCCAAAAAATCCTACAGGCCGAGCACCAAAAATTCTTTAAAAAAGACCGCTCCTTTCGCTCAGAAATTTGTGTATCTGCCGAAATTGCGCCATGAAAGTCCTTCTTGTTGACACTAACCGTGCGGCGGTGCCGATCTATCAGGCTTTGCTGCGACACCGCCATCAGGTCTGGGTTGTGGGAAGAAATCCCTCGGAGCCTTTGGCCAAGATCTGTCCGCGTTTTGTTCAGATGGATTATGCGGACACCAAACGGCTAGCAAGTCTTGTAAAGAAACATAAGTTCAGCGCTTTGATTCCAGGGTGCACCGATGTTTCATATCGGGCCTGTGCCGAGGTGAGCCGTGGCCGCTTCAAGGGGGTCGACCTTCCGGAGGTGGTGGATCTGTTCCAGCGCAAAGACCTTTTTCGGGAACTGGCCTCATCATTGGGGCTTCCCATCCCTCGATCGTGGAGTCTAGGTGACCTTGTTCCGGCGACGGGGGTCATCATCAAGCCAGTTGATTCATTTAGCGGGCGAGGAATTTCGATCTTGTCCAAGCCCACGAAAAAATTGCTCCGCAAGGCGATTGGACAGGCCAAAAAAAAATCCCCCCGGGGCGCCTGGTTAGCTGAGGAATTCGTCCCCGGGCAACTTTTCAGCTACTCAGCGTTTCTGCGGAAAACCCAGGTGTCCGCGGATTTTGTGGTGCAGGAAAATTGCGTGGCAGATCCCTTCGCGGTCGATTTAAGCCGGGTTTCGCATGACTTTCCTGCCTTCATGCGTCGGCTTTTCAAAAAAGACATTGAGAAAATTGCTGCTCACCTGTCCCTTGGTGATGGCTTGATTCATGCCCAGTTGATTGTTCGTGGGCATCGATATTGGTTTATCGAGATCACACGCCGCTGCCCCGGTGACCTTTACTCCTTGTTGATTGAATATTCTACAGGATATCCGTATGCTAAAAAATATGTCTTACCTTTTATCCAAAATCGAAGTCCCAAGGATGACGAACGGCAGTTCTGTCCATGGATTATTCGTCACACAGCCTCCTTTGGGCAGAAAAGTTTTTACTTGGGCTTTTCATTCCCAGCCCCCACTACCATTAAACTTTTGACCCCTTTGGCCGTGATGGGTGACTCGCTTCAGCCCGGCGTGAACGGGAGGGTGGCGATCGCCTTCTTTTCCTCCCATAACCGACAAGAGCACGACCGCCTTTACGGGCGATTGGCTAAAAAACGCATGCGATACCTAGCTCCGCTCCAGGCGTCAAACTTCAAAAAAGCGGAACTAGGCCTTTTCAAAAAAGGCCCCCTGTAAATCCATGATCCAAGAACGGAATGTTACCAATGTCATATCTGTAAAGCCCAAAGCTGTCTTTTTGGCTGCAGAGCAAGCTTTTCCAAGGGAAAATATTGAGGTGACTTCCACGCTTCCCCCTTCGGGGATAGGCAGTTTGCTTGCTCTTGAAAACGCGGTTATTGTTGCTGTTATGAAATTAGTTAGCCCCAAGGCTATTTTCGAATTCGGGACCTTTAACGGAAGCAGCGCAGTTCTTTTCGCAAGAAACACTCCTAGGGAAACTATGGTTACCACTTTAGATTTACCTGAAGAAGAAATAAGCACACTGGATAAGTCTGGGTTGGACATCAAAGACGGAAGGGATAACGACGAATTTCTTCGCAGGGAATTTCTTAACAGGGGGGCTTTTTATATCAAGCGCTCGGATTGTTCGATCAGGGAAAAAATAATTCAGATCCGAGAAAATAGCCTAAAGTTCGAGCCTGCTTCTTATAAGTTATGCTCAACCCAAGACCTTATATTTATTGATGGAGGCCATGATTATCTGACGGTAGAAAATGACACCGACAAGGCTAAGATCCTCGGTAAACGCGACCGAGTGATGATTTGGCACGACTATGGCTCAGAAACGCATCCGGATGTCTCCCTGTATCTGCGACGTTGCACTTTGGAAGGGATTACCATCCATATTTTACATACTATGCTAGCTATGAATTTTGGAGGCGCCCACGAACAAATTGGACAAAAGATATTGAATTCCCTTGGCTGAAAAATCTGATGCAAAAAAGCAATTACCGCGCCATACTTAGCAGGGACCAACTCCGGGTCCTTCACGAACGGAATGACTTCCAGGGTTGGGGGCGATGCCTAGGCCACGTAGGCTTACTTTTTGTTTTAGGGATTGGCTTTTTATTTCTTTGCAAAAACGGGCACTGGGCTCTTGCTGTGGCCGCCCTTGCCTTTTACGGGGTAGTTTTTTCTTTCTTAGGCTGGGCTGGGGCGAGTCACGAGTTACAGCATAATACAGTGTTTAAAAGCAAGAAGGTTAACCAAGCTTGGCTCGGGTTATTCTCTTTCTTTTCGTGGGCCAACCCTGTGTATTTCACAAACGTACATGCAACCCATCATTCCCATACGTTAGACTCCCATCTCGACGAGGAAGTCAAAACCAACATCTGCCTGCGGTTGTGGGGCATCCTTTGTTCTTGTGCGTTGGATCTGCCGCGCTTTTTTCGAACAATCAAAAACCACTGGTATAATTCGCAATCTGTCATTCCGGGAAGAAAGGAGCATCCTATATTTGGCCCTAACAACCCCTATTTGTGCAGGACGCTGGCTTTCCGGGCGAGAGTCCTTTTGATAGGCCAAGGAGCCTTATTGATCGTCTTTCTTGTGAGCGGCTTCTGGCAGGGGGTTTTCCTGTTCACGTTAGCCCCCTTCATTGCCACGGGCTTTGCCAACCTGCTGGCGACGGCCCAGCACTGCGGAATGGATCACGACAGCAAGGACTATCGAAAAAGCACAAGAACGATCATACTTAATCCTTTTTTGGCCTTTTTATACTGGAACATGAATTATCATGTCGAACACCACATGTATCCTGGGATACCTTGTTATAATCTCCCTAAGCTCAACAAAATAATTCAGCACGATTTGGGGGCACCCACCTTTGGGCTGGCTGGGGTTTGGCGGGTCTTGCGTGAGAACAACACACGAAAAACCGGTTTGGGAGAGTGCTCCATCCAAGCCCTTTAGGTTCAAATTTTTTTGAATCAAAATATTAAAAAGTTGGCTGTAGTTGGTGGCGCCAACAACTCTGCCGTGGGATACGCCCATTTTGTCGCGGCGCGGATGGATCGATGCTGGGAGCTCGTCGCTGGAGTTTTCAGTACCCACGAGGATGTCAACCGCCACACCGGTCGTCTCTTCGGGGTGGAGGACGCCCGGGTTTACCGGAATCTAGAGGAATTGCTGGGCGAGGAGGCCCACAACCTAGACGCGATCACCATCCTGACGCCTACCCCCCAGCATGCCCGGATGGCCATCCGCTGCTTGGAGGCCGGGTTGCCGGTAATCTGTGAAAAGTCCCTCGGCATGACCAGCCAGGAAGCCCGCGAGGTCGAAGCGGTGCGGACAGCGAAAAAAGGCTTCCTTGCTGTCATCTATAATTACTCAGGCTACCCGATGGTTCGAGAACTCCGGCGGATGATCCGGGCGGGGGACCTGGGTAACCTTTTGCACTTTCAGGTGGAAATGCCCCAGGAAGGATATTTGCGTACGGATGCCTCCGGGCAAAAACCCGTGGTCCAAGGCTGGCGATTGACGGATGGGCCGGTCCCCGTGATTCATCTAGATCTCGGCGTTCATCTGCATGAGCTTCTGGACTACCTTACTGGGCTTGACCCTACGGAGGTCGTGGCCGAGCAGTCCAGCCGAGGCTGGTTTGGGGTGGTGGATCAGGTGACCTGCCTTTGCCGTTATGCTGGGAATCTCACCGGCCAAGTCTGGTTCAGTAAGACCGCTTTGGGGCACCGGAATGGGCTGCGATTGCGGCTCTACGGTTCGAAGGGATCGGCGGAATGGTTCCAAAACTCTCCGGAGGAGTTGATCTTTTGCCTAGCCGACGGACGCCGGCAAGTGCTGGACCGTGGCATGGGGCTGCCGACGAGCTCCGCTCCCCGTTATACAAGGTTCAAGGCAGGCCATCCGGCTGGCTTCATCGAGGCCTTGGGCAATCTTTATTCCGACATCCACCAGTCTCTTTTGAAATTTCAAAACTCGGGAACCCAGGAGTCGGATGAAGCTTTTGGCGCACCTCTTGCGATTCGCGGGTTGGAATGGCTAGAGGCCATTGCTCGATCGGCGGCCACACGTACATGGGAGAAAGTCGCTCGAGTCTGATTTTCAGGCCAGCAGCTCGCTTCCGACCTTTTGCGCCATGAGAATAGCACGGAAGGAGGGCATTCCTGTTTTTGCTATCGGGAAAAATGACGAGGCGGCCCTAGTAGCAAGGCGTTTTCAAATCGAAGCCATTCTGGACGATTCTGCCAAAGCGGGTGAGACTTGGCGTGGTATTCGAGTACTCAGGCCCGACGAGATGCCAAGCGAATCGTGGGTGGTGAACTGTTCCTCATCTGTGGCGCCTAGATCTGCCGCGAGAAGAATCACCATTTTGCGGCCGAGGGCCACCATTGATTCCTATTTTGACCTCTGTGCTGCCGACCCGGAAAGCTTTCCCGCCCCACACTTTGTAAAGGAAATGAAGGAGGACCTTAAAAAAAATCCTTCCAAATGGGCTTGGTTGAGGAGTCTCCTTCAGGAAGATAAATCCCAAAAGGTTCTGGCGGATCTCATTACCTTCCGCTCCACAGGCGATCCCGCAGCACTTTCCAGTTACAACGTTCGTTTGGAGCAACAGTACTTTGAGCCTTTCGTCGACTTTGGCCCAGGCGAGGTCTACGTGGATTGTGGTGGCTTCGATGGTGATACGGCGGAAGGCTTCATTCGTCGAGCCTCTGGGTATCGTAAGATTTGGTTTTTTGAGCCGTCTCCCTCCAATATGAAAAAAGCCAGACAGCGACTGGAAAAATTTCCAAAAATTTTCTTTGTTCAAGAGGCACTTTCTGATCAGCCCGGATTCCTCAAGTTTAACCCCGACATGGGTTCGGCCAGCACGGTGCAATGTAGCGGGGATTTTGAGGTGGCGGTTTGTACCTTGGACGAACGGGTGACGGACCGCGTTTCCTTTATTAAGATGGACCTTGAAGGATGGGAACTGCTCGCGCTGAAAGGGGCTGCCAGGCGTATCACTGCGGATCACCCAAAACTCGCCATCGCAGTTTACCATAGAGCGTGGGACTTCTGGAAAGTCCCAAAACTTATTCTAGGGTTGAATCCGGATTATGACGTCTATTTGCGGCACTACACAGAAGGTTGGAGTGAAAGCGTGATGTATTTCATTCCGCGCAAGTAAATGAATTTTGGATCCGAAAAAGCTTTGCATGTGGGTCGCCCGAATGTGGGCAACCGGGAAGCCTTTCTCCAACGGGTCGGGAAAATCCTAGACCGGCGTTGGTTTTCAAATTATGGCCCTATGGTCCAGGAGTTTGAAAAGCGGATAGCAGAAATTCTAGGTGTTCGTCATGCCGTGGCAATGTGCAACGCCACCGCGGCCATTGAAATTGCCTGCCACGCCCTTGGTCTTAAAGGCGAAGTGATACTGCCCAGTTACACTTTCATAGCCACCGCCCACGCCCTACAGTGGCAGGGGATCACGCCGATCTTCGCCGACATGGACCCGGTCACGCACAACATCGACCCCGAGAGGATCGAAGCCCTCATCACGCCGCGCACAACTGGAATCGTCGGTGTCCACGTATGGGGACGTGCATGTGACACGGATGCTATCGAAAAGATTGCTGGAAAGCATAAATTGAAGGTCATGTACGACGCCTCTCACGCATTCGGCTGCTCGCATCGGGGCCGCAAGATAGGCTCATTCGGAGAGTGTGAGGTGTTTAGTTTCCACGCCACAAAGTTTATCAACAGCCTAGAAGGTGGGGTGGTGGCCACAAATAATGAAAAGCTAGCCTATCAAATGCGCATGATGACCAACTTTGGTTTTACTGGCTACGACCAAGTTGAGTATTTAGGAATCAACGGAAAGATGAACGAGATTTCTGCCGCGATGGGGCTGACCAACTTGGAGGCGATGGACGAGATACTGGAGGTGAACCGCAGGAACTATCACGCTTATAAGGAAAACCTCACAGGAATCCTTGGCATCTGCCTTCTAGAATATAATCCAGCGGAGAGGAATAATTTCCAGTATGTAGTTCTTGAGATCAATCCGGCCAGCTGCCCCAAAAGCCGGGATAAAATCGTTGAAATACTTCATCTAAACAATGTCATTGCTCGAAAGTATTTTTGGCCAGGATGCCATCGGATGCAGCCATACCGAACTCTTTATCCTGCAGCATCAGAAAATCTGCCGATAACGGAAAAAGTTTCTGGTAATATTATTGTCCTGCCGACAGGTCAGCAACTAGACAAACAAAACGTCGAACAAATATGTAAAATTATAAGGAACGCTTGCTGTGCATAAAGATCAGAGAGCTTGGCAAAAAACAGGAACTCCCGTGCAGCTTGCGAGTTCTAAAGCAACAGTTTTCTGTTTAGTATATAATCACAAAAAATATATTCATCAAGCGTGCGAGAGCTTTCTAGACCAAAAAACTGACAGGCCAATCAAGGTTTATCTTCATGACGATGCCTCGACGGATGGATCGCAGAGTATATTAAAGAAATACAAAGAGAAGTATCCAGATATTTTCAAAATAAAACTAAGAAACAAAAATGTTTTTAAATCAAAAAACAATGGAATTTATTTGCGAGAAGCACTTTCTATTTCAACTCCTTATATAGCCTTATGCGAGGGTGATGATTTCTTTACTGACGAAAGGAAATTGCAGATTCAAACTAGATTTTTAGATGAAAAAAAAGAGGTTATGGGCTGTTTTCACAACTCTATTCGAGTTGACGCAAATAGTATGGTTATTGATAAAAACTATATTCAGCCAGAGAGTAATTGCTTCCATCAAAGGGATGTTTTAACAGCGCTTTATAGTGCAGAAGCAACAAGCTCATGTTTTTTCAGGAAAGAGGCTATCAATAGCATCCCCGCATGGTATTGCGAAAGACCAAGTGATTTCTTTCTCGATCTTTTAATTACAGAAAAGGGACCGCTCGTTTATCTTGACTTTAACCTCAGCGCCTACAGAACTCACAAAGATGGTATTTGGGGTTACAAAGGCCAGGAGGATGCCAAAAAAGAATTTGCTCAGCGTTTTCAAGTCCTCCGAAAATATGAATACTGGTGCTCAAAATTCGGGCGAGAAATAGATGAACAAATTATAAAATGGTCCAAGTAAAAAAATCTCTTAAGTCACCTGTTTTGCTTATCTGCTATAAAAGACATAGGCATTTGAAAGGAATCCTAAATGAAATTATAAAGCACGGACCGCCTGCACTTTTTATAGCCTGTGATGGACCCAAAACAGATGCCGAAGCTGAGTCAGTGGCTTTAACTCGGGATACGATAAAAAAGTATGACGTAAAAATCCCGCTCTATTATCTATATCACCCCAAGAATCTTGGATGTGGAGTAGCAGTGAAATATGCAATAGATTGGTTCTTTACACACAATGACGAAGGAATAATTCTTGAAGATGACACTTTGCCAAACGAAAAGTTTTTTACATTCTTAGATAGAAATTTAAAGTTGTATAGAAATGATAGTGAAATAGCTTCAATCAATGGGTTTTGCCCTTGGCCTGACTTTATGGCGCCAAAGATCCCAGCCTTACGATCAGATTATTTTTCTATGTGGGGGTGGGGAACTTGGGCTAGAGTATGGAATAACTTTACGATCGAGATAACGGAAAAAATCTTCGACCAATACTGGGCTGCGATTCAGAACAAATGCATGTCAGGTAATGAACAAAAATACTGGCGTAGTATTCTCCTAAAATTATACCGCAAGGAAATCGACACCTGGGACTACCATTTTATGTTTTTTTGCTGGGCTAATGGCCAATCTCACATCCGGCCAAGCACGAATTATATTGAAAATCTGGGCTTTGGCCCAGATGCTACCCATACAGGAGATAAGCCTTGGTTTGTCGAAGCACAGAAAACTCCTTTAAGGAGTAATGCCCCCCATTGGTTTTTAGAGGCAACATACTTTTACTTTCGCCATTTAACTTTTCTGGATTCCTTTAGTTCTGATCTTGTTAGTCAAGAGATTGAGGCTTTAAAAGCTGAATCTTTTATCCTGAAAGAAAAAATAAACAAATACGAAAGAAGACCTTTTAATAAACTTTTGCGCTCCCTAAGTGAAAAACTTCAGAAAAAAGCAGGTTCCCAAGTGCTTAACTAATTCAAGGGTAATTCAGTTAAGGCCTGTTTTATCTTAATCAAAGCGATTTTAAATGATAGATTTAAAGTTCAAAAAATATTTTTGGAATTTATTTGGTTTCCGATTCTGGCCTTGTTTTTTGCTTGGCGGTATTATTTGGTTGGCAAACTTTATCCATGCTGGGTCTTTCGGAATTTATGAGGACGACTACATCTTGGTGCTGCCGACCATCGGACGTAGCTTTTCTGAGCTGCTTTCCGTTAATTGGGGGTATCTTTTTAGCTGGCCCCAAGGGCGCCCGATTTTTTGGATTCTGGCGGACACATGGATCTGGCTGGGTTACAAACTGGGCGGAATAAGCGGTCTCTATTTGGGGGCTTTTCTTTTGCAGTGGATTTGCTCTTTTTTCGTCTTAAAACTCCTCTTGCGGTTGTTACCTTTTGTGCCGGCTTTTCTCGGAGCCGTATTTTTTGTCCTCTTTCCGCCGGACGCTGGAAAGCAAATCATCATGCATCAAGCTGTTTTTCCGTTTACGACCCTTTGTATAATCGGTTTCTTTTCATTATTCCAAAAAAGGAAATATTTTTTGGCCTCATTGACCCTACTCGCTATCGGGTTGAACTACGAGCCCTACCTTCTGGTTTCCCTAGGCTGCGGATTCCTTCTGCTGGCCCATACGCCCAGCAAAAGCATTTGTAAGACTCTGCTAGCACCCTTCCTGATGACTGTCGGAGTTCTGATGACTGTTTTGGCTCTGCGGCAGGGAATTGGCGAATCCCGGGCTGTCGAGGTTCTGAGCGAGCCCATGGGCCCAATTTTGCGTGGACTCTCTGCTCTCGTCATTGGACCTTTCTACCTTGTGGTCATTACGCTGGGGAGATCCACTCAGGCGCTGCTTTATGCAAGCTGGGAGGAGAGGATGGCATGGGCTGTTACCGCGGGCTTGGTGATCTTTTTGTTCCGTTCTCTCGTGCTAGGTGACAAAGAAAAGTCCCCAAATACGGAAAATACCAACCGTCGATGGTTGCTAGCGGCGGGTGTGGTCATGATGGTGGCCCCGTACTTTTACCGCTTTCACGCGGACTACTATCCCCCCACCCTCAATATCGGCAGGCTCTCTTCCCTTCACCAAGTGAGCGCCCTCGGTGCCAGCCTGCTTCTGGCGTTACTGATCGATTTCAGCCTGAAGTTGGCCCAGTGGAACCGGACATGGATTCTGGCTGGATGGGCGATTTGGATTACCACCTTTGTCCCGCTGGGGCTGCGGATCCAAACTTCCCAGTATGTGAAAAGTGCCACCCTGCAAAAGCAGTTCTGGCTGGATCTGGTGTCCCAGATCGGTGATTGGGGGCCGGGCGATCCCATCATGG
>Ga0247834_1006031_pt1 | contig 13902 bp, 17 predicted proteins | sample LaCruzMarch2015__8_FD_187118 | JGI IMG/M metagenome (GOLD analysis project Ga0247834, IMG submission 187118) | Freshwater microbial communities from meromictic Lake La Cruz, Castile-La Mancha, Spain - LaCruzMarch2015_12m | ecosystem: Environmental > Aquatic > Freshwater > Lake | place: Spain... | reverse complement strand
GAACAAATATTGGAGGAACTCAAATGAAATTACAAATAACGAATAAAAATGAAGCTTTAATACCTATACCATTATATTTTTTATTATGTGAAAATATTAATTCAGAAGAAGACTGTCAAAACTATTCTAAGTTAAAGGATAAAATTAATGTAGATAATATTGATGATTTTTATTATTATGAATATAGAAATAATGATGGATATGGTTCTGATATAGGTTATACTAATAAAAATTTACAAAATACATGGAACATAATTGAAAATACTATATCATCAGACAACAAACTAAATAATACTGAAAAATATGAATTAAAAGGTATTATACAAGAAATAAGAAGTATTCCACTTATAAAAATTCCAAATAAAAATATTATAAAACAAACAGATGTTATGACTAGTTATTATGAAAAATATAATGAATTAAGCAAAAAGATAATAGGAAATTTTTCTTATAAAATAAATAATATTATTTCTTCTCTTAATAATATACCAGTTTCTGTTTTTATAGATAATTATTATAAAAATGTTATGGAAAAACAAAAGGAAAAACAAAAAAACCCTGATAGAATAGATATTAAAAAACCTAATATAATAACTGATAAAATTATAAATAAATTAAAAAGTAGAAGTGGAAGTGAATTTACTGATGATATTATGAAAATAATAAATGAATATAATGATGCATCAGAATCAGATAAAATGAATTTTAATTTTAAAGAAGCTTATAATTTCATGAAAAATAATACTAATATGTTTGATACTTCTAAAAGTAAAACTAAAAAATAATTCAATAATTTAAATTTTTATTTATAATGAAAAAATTATTTTTATAATATATTATTTTATTATAATATATTATGTCTGAAAAGATGAACAAATTATTTTATGTGGCTTTATTATCTCTTCCTATTCTTGTAGCTTTCATTTTAACTGTTATTAATTATACTGAAAGTCAAAAATTAGATTCTGATTGTGATCCTTCTAATGTTGAAACTGTAAAAAATACTAGTTTAGGAATGTTAGTTGTTATTTTATTAATATTTATAGTTGCTGGAGCTTCTCTTTTTATGTATTGGAGAACTTAAATACAATTTTTTATAATTTATTAAATTATAAAAAAAATAAAAATTATTATTTAGAATACAATGTAAGAACCAGTAGAAGTGGTAAATTTAATGTTAAGACAATCACAAGCACCAGTACCATTACCAGCAGTGAAAGTTTTACTAAGTTGACCGATAGCAGAACCAGCACCAGTACTTCCTGCAATAGTAAGAGCACCAGAACCATAGTTAACTACTTCAAGACGTACAATAGCACCAGCGCCTACATATCTATCCATGCCATTACCGAAACATTTCATCATTTCAGTTCCAGAAGGAAGAGTCCAGGTAGAAACACCAGTAGTGTTAAAATAAAGAGAACCGGCCAAAAGATCACCAGGACTCAAAGAACCATTACCAGGACCGAGATCAACCAAATTAGGGAATTGGACTAAGTGACTAATAGGGACAGGGGTAACCAAGGGATCAGGAATGATAGAAAAGTTAATAGGATTATTTTCAATACCGTAGAAAGACATTTTGGACTATTTATATAATAATAAGAAAATAAAAATAAAAAAAAAAAGTTAATTAAAATATTTATTTTCTTAATATTATTTAAATATATAATAAATGTCTTGTGGTAGTACATCTGGCGGTTTTGCAGAAGAAATTGATATAGAAGGTATGGGAGGAGCTGGTTTGAAATCTTGGTTTAAAAGAACATTTAGAAAAAGAAAATCTAAATCTAAAAAATCTAAAAAATCTAAATCTAAAAAATCTAAATTGAATATTATGCAATTAAGAATTACATCCAGAAAATCTAAATCTTATAGATCTAAATCTAAAAAATCTAAAAAATCTAAAAAAAGATCTAGAAAATCTAAAAGAAGTTATAGAAAATAAATAAACGATTTTTCCCCTTTAAATAATACTATTAATAAAAATTAATTTATTTTAATAGTATTCCCTTTTGTTACATAAAAATCAAATAAAAGTTAAAATGGATGATATTAGTCTATCTATATATGTTATTGATTTTGTTGATAAATTTATATATCTAGATTCAAATAAACAATACAATTTTATTTTTCTCTTAAAAAGAGAATATGACGCTTTTGATGATGAATATTTAATTATATTTGATAAACTAATTAAATATTTAGAAAATAGTCTTACTTTAAATTTATCATTAAATAAAAAAAAAGAATATTTAGAATATAAATTATATAAATTAATTGATAATATTAACATTGATAATTATAAAATTGAATTACTTATTAAATCTTCTATTGATTATTATTCTTTTATTTATACTAATACAACAAACTAATTTTTATAACAAAAAAATAAAAATATATAATTTGATTACCCGTTTGGGACTTTCGCTGATATTCCTCTTATTTTTATATCTACATAATAATATGTAGATATATTTTTTTATAAATTGATTTTTATTAATATTAAGAGTCCTAGTTATCTTCAAAATCATATATAATTTCTAATTTTTTATCAAATATTTTTCTAATTGTATTTATATTATAATATATATTATTTTTTGTTATAAATTGTTCTATGTCATTTATATCTGGTTTTATCCATCTAATTATATTTTTTTCTTCATCAGTTAATTTATAATGAAATAATTCTCTACATTTAATATAATCTATTGAATCTATATCTATATTTAATTTTGTTTTTATTGTTTCTAAATTTTTATATTCTTTTATTAACTGATGAGCTTTTACAGGACCTATATTCTTTATTTTTTTTGATTTATTATAATCACAACCTACTAATATTCCAAAATCTGTTAATTGTTCATCTTGATCAAATTCAAATGACTCTAATAAATCTTTTTTTGTTGTATATTTTATTATTCCTGTCTGTATATCTAATTGGAATATAAATATAGATACTCTATGTGCTATACAATCTGTATCTGATGATAATACTATATCACATAATCCTTCATTTACTAAACTACAACATGTTTGTTCAGCTTCACTATTAGATTGTATATAAGATAAATTAAATAAAGAGAATAATTCTTTTAAAATATTAATATCATTAATAGTAATATTAAATAAATATGATTTTTGTTTTTCAATATAATTATAAATTAATTTTATATCTTCGTTAGTTAATGAATTTTTTTCATCAATTTTTTTTTCATTATCTACTATTGTATTCTCTTTTTTTTCATCGTCTAATTTTAAAAAATTTCTTAAAAATTTATTTTTAATTTCTGTTTTATTAGTATTTTTAATCTGTTTTAATACTTTTATTAGATTATCTATATTTACATTTGATTTATCTTCTTCTTTATTATATTCAATTAATTCATTTTCTAATGTATTAATTTTATCTTTAATACTATTTTTAGTTTCTTTACGATTATTTAATTCATTTTTTTTCTCATCAGGGGGTTTGCCATCAAATACTGGTATAAAATTAATATAATTTTTTTTCATTAATAAAATTAAATTAATAAAACATTGTAGCCATCTATAATTCTCTTTACCATATATACTCATAAATCTATATATAAATCCACTTACATCTACACATATTTTTTTAAATGCAAATACTGATATATGATCTTCTTTTATACAATCTGGATATTTTCTTCTTATAAATTCTGATACTCCTTCTAATCCCATTTTATCTTTTTTATTAAATTAATGAATTATTTTTTTCTGTAGTAAAAACTATTTTATAGATGAAGGAAATTAACTTATAATTTATATATAATTTAAATTTAAATTATATATATTTCATTTATTTAATTATTTTTTATTTATATAAATAAACATTTTTATTTATTATTCTTAATATAAATCACTTTCATAACCTCCTTCGTAATTGGATGGTCTCATCATATTTGAACTTGAAGTTCCTCTAACTGTATTAGCTGGTATACTTTTAGCATTAATAACAATATTTTTACTTGTTGATGATAAAGAAGAAGTAGAAGAGAGAGATAAATTAGATTTATCTTTAGTAGAATCTTCATTTTCTAGATTATCTTTATTTTCAGAGTCATCAACAGTATCTTCAGATCTATTAGAAGTTTTAGTTAATTCTTCAATTTTTTCTTTATGAACAGCTCTTATTTTAAACATTTTTATTATATGAATTATTTTATTATATGAATTATATCTTTAAGTAATTTTTCATTTGTAAAAATCGATTTTTTTAAAAACTACTCCCTTTTGATCTAAACAAAAATTAATTTATTCTTTATGTTCTTTTACTTTTAGAAAAGGTATTATTTCTTCTTTACCTTTTATTGTTTCTATAAATTCTTTATAAAAATTTTCTGCATCTCTTATTCCATTATTTTCTAATAGACGGATTGCTTCCTCTTTTTTCTCTGTCTGTGATTTTCTTTCTCTTTGTTTTTTATCTTTTTTTACAGCTATTAAGTCTTCATATTTAACACCAGGTTTTTCATTATTTTCTAAATAATTTAAAATATTATTTTCAATTTTTTTCTTTCTTTCTCTTAATTGTTTTAATATTACATTACATCTTTTTATTTCATTATTTATAATTTTTAGTTCTTTCATATCACTAACTATTTTTACTGTTGACATTTTTTACTTATCTTTATTATAATATATAATAAAGATAATTTTTTTAAGCTTTATTGTTCTTTTTATTTTATTTTTTATTCTGATTCAGATTCTTCTTCTAGATTATAATTTATAATCGGTTTTATTTCTTCTTTCCATTTTGTTGTCATTAATGGTATTTTAGATGTATATTTAATTGTATTTACTATTACATTTCTTTTAAATTCTATTTTTTCATATCTTAATTTATATTTTTTACATAATTCTATATCTTTATGATTTAATTCTATCCATTCGCCATTTAAACCTTCTTTTGCTACAACTCTATTTCTTATTTTACCATTTATATCTTCAATTGCTTTTAATATTAATCCTGTATTTCCATACACTAAATTACCATAATTATTTTTTCTTATTATTATTTTATTTTCATTTTTTCTTACAAGGGACTCTGATCCTCGTGTTTTTTCTATCTTATTTTCCAATTCTAATGAACACTCGTTTGATAAAATAACTTGTTCAGATTTAGAACATAATATTATTTCTTCTTTATTTTCTTTTTTATCAACAGAATCTATCTTATTATTATTTTCAGATTTTTCTTCTTTATTTAAATGTTTTTTACAATAATTAGAATATTCTAATTTATTAAATGAACAATTTTTACCTTTATTTTTACCTGTTAATAAAATAAAATTACATTTATCTTTATTTTTTAAAGAATTAGTGGAAGTAGACATTATATCTGAATTATTTTTATGTCTGAATTTATTATTTATATGTTTAAATTGTTGTTTTAAATTTCTTTCAATTGATTTTTTAATACTTATTTTATCTAATTTTTGATTTAAATTAGATATAAAATAATCATTCATATTTATTATAAATTCATCTATTATATCAAAAAATAATTTTTCCTTAGGAAAAATAGATTTTCCAGTTGGTAAAATTAAATTATCATTCATTTTTATAATTTAATTAACTACTAATTAATTATATTTATCTCTGAAATTATAATTTATTTACAAATCATTTAATTATTTTTTCCCTTAGGGGTAAATATAACAGATTTTTCTGTTATATTTTTATAAGGTTATATCCTTTTTATTTAATTAAGTTAAGTAAATTTATGTTGAGAACATCTTAAGCCTAAATCATCTGTAGTTTTTTTACCACAAATTTCTCCTTTATTTTTACCTTTTAAAAATATAAAACTACAACTAGTATGTTCTAAAGAGTTATAATATTTAGAATAATCTTTATCAGAAGATAAACTATTTCTATGATCTTCATCTATACATGGAACATGTTTATATAAATTGTTATATGAATCATCATTAATAGTTCTTCTAATTGAAGGTAATCTTAAAGACATTTTTAGAAAAAATTGATTTATACTTAATTATGTTTGTTTACAACAAAAATTTAATTATAAAATAGATAATAAACTAATTAAAAAAATCAATTAATTTTTTAACTATTTTTTAAATATATAATAAAATATATTTATATCTAAAAATCAGTTAATTTCCCGCTTACAAAATAATTAATTCATTTATATATATATTTTTAATAATAATATAAAAATACACATTTTCTCTCTATTCTTTACAATAATTTTGAATAATAATTTAAATATATAAAATATTTAAATTAAAGATGTTTTCTCTTAGAAATAGAATTAAAATTTCGTATATTGATAGAAATTGTTTCTTTCTTATAAAATATAATATCTTTTCAAAAAATCTTGCAGTAGGCAATTGGTATTTTGAACAAAGTAAAAATCATTTTTTTGGTGTTAATAACGATTATGAAAATTTTTCTAAAAAAGATTTTGTTTTAAAATTTGATAATAATGACTTAATTGTGAATGTTAATAATAAGAAATATTATTTTGAAGGTAAAGATGAAGAATATTTTGGAAAAATTACTTATGCTATTGAAAAAGATGGTTTGTCATATATTCGTTTAGATAAAAGTTTTCAACAAGTCTATATAATCCAAGATAATATTATTTAATAAACTAAATAGATTTTAAAAACTTTCAGTATATCTTAATAACTAAAATTAAATTTTACTCTCATAATAATTAATTGATTTTTTTATACATTTTTAATAATAATATAAAATACATATTTTTTGTAATTATAAATCTAACTCAAATATAACTAAAAATGGAGAATACTTTTCAAGATACTATTGAAGAATTAGATAACATTAAAATTGAAGTAAATAATGATTTATGTAAAGATATGATACAATTAATTTATAAAAAAGGAATTCAATTTTGTAAAGATATTTCTACTGAATTTGATATTGAAGAAAAACAAATATTAAAAGGTTGGAAAAAATTTATTGATATTAATAAAAATTCTTTATTTCAAGATAAATTTAAATGTGTTCATATTCTTACTTCTGGTATTAATACTGGTAAGAAATGCGATAAAAGAACTAATGAAGAAAATGGTCTCTGTAATAAACATAAACCTAAAGATAAAAACAATTCATCTGATAAAGATGATAAACTTAAATGTAAATTTGTTTTTATTCAAGGAAAAAATAAAGGAGACAATTGTTCTAAAACGCAATCAAAAGATAGTAGTAAAGGATATTGTACTATACATTATAAAAAATATGAATTAGATGACAAGTCTTCTATAAATAAAGAAGAAAAATCAGAAAATTCTAATAAAAAAGAAAAAGATTCTAATGAAGAAGAAAATTCTAATGAAGAAGAAAATTCTGACGAAGAAGAAAATTCTAATGAAGAAGAAAATTCTAATGAAGAAGAAAATTCTGATGAAGAAGAAAATTCTGATGAAGAAAAAGAGGAGGAAATAAAATCCAAAGATAAAAAAATTGTTAAAGATGAAATCAGAGATGTTAAAAAGAAAACATCAACTAAAAAAAAGATTGTGAAAAAAAAATCTGAAGAAGTTGATGAAGATAAAATCAAAGATATTAAAGAGAAGACAACAACTAAAAAAAAGATTGTGAAAAAAAAATCTGAAGTTGAAGAGGAAGAACATAAATTTAATAAACTTAAAAAGGAAGTAATCAAAGAGACAAAAAAAGATGAAGATGAAAAGAAAAAAACTAAAAATAAAAAATAATAATTTAATTATATTTTGATTTTTTCTTAAGGAAAATTAATCTTTTAGAAAGGTTTAAATCCTCTAATAATTATATCTATTTATAAATAGATATAATTAAATGACTTTTTATATATATAAAAAGGATATTATAAATTAAGTATTAAAGGAAGTTTTTTATTTTACTTTTATAAAAATGAATAAAATAATTTTTCCTTCAGAAAAATCGATTTTACCAACGGGGAAATTACCAGATATTTTATATGAAGATGTTACTAAATTAACCATTATTAAAATGAAAGAATTTTTAAAATCAGTTTATTCAACTAATTGTTTCAATGAGAAAAATAAGTATATAGAAAAAATAAAATCATATAAAAAAGTAGTAGAATTTACATGGAGAGAAGATCAAAAAAAAGTTATTGATGAATTTATTCAATTTAATAAAAAATATTATGTTATTCATGCTGTATTTGGTTCTGGTAAAACTACATTATTATTAGGTATGTTAATATATGGTTTATTATATAAATTATATAAACCATCTGAAATAATGTTTATATCATTTAATATATCAATAAAAAATGAAATTAAAAGAAGATTACAAGAATATGGGATAAGTTCAAAAGTAAAAGTTAGAACATTTGATTCAATTATATATGAAATATCAAAAGCTACTAATTATCCATATATTAATTTACCTAATTTTGAAGGTAAAAGAAAACATGTATATAAATTAGTATTTGATAAAACAGAACATAAGATGATATATCAACCGAAAATTATATATATAGATGAATGTCAAGATTTAGAGAGACAAACATTAGATATATTAAAATATTTTTATCCAAATAGTAAATTTATATTTGCTGGTGATATTTTTCAATCTATTCAAAAGGAACCTAGAGAAAGTATTTTATGGTATTTTATGAAAGAAAGAGATAATGATATAGATACCTATAAAATATATATGAATGAAACTCCTAGAGTTCCTAAAAATATATTAAAAAGTTTACAAAACGCATTAACTATTTATTATCCTGAATTTAAAGAACAAATTGAAGGATGGAAAAGTTCAAATAATTATTCAAATGCAGATATAGAATGGAGACAATTAGATTCATATAAAAATATATTTAATGAAATAGAAAGTTTTTGTAAAGATCATAAAGCTGAAGAAACTATGATATTAACATTTAGTAGTGCTATAACTGTAAAAGGTAATATGGGCGATGTAGCTAGATTAAGAAGATTTTTATCATCTAATGATTATAATATAAATATGAATCATAAGAGAATGGAACCAGAAAATTATTTTTTATCAACAGCAAATAGTTCAAAAGGTTTAGAAAGAGATTATGTAATATGTTTTTTAACATTTCCATTAGAAAAAGCATTTATAAATTTAAGTGATGATGTAGTAGTAAATTTAATAACAGTAGCTTTAACAAGAGCAAAAAAGAAAGTTATAATGTATGTACCTGTATTTCAAGATAAATTTAGTAGAGTTTTATATTTATTTCAAAATTGTCCTGAACCAGATAAAGAAAAAAAAGTAAGAAATGATAAAACATTAATTGATATGAAATATCAAGATTATTTAGATATGGAACATACAACAACAGAAGTAATAAGACAATCAATATTAAAATATGATACAAGAATATTATTAAAAGAACAAACAAAGATATTCTTAATAGAAAAAATTTTTCCTAAAGATGAAGATTATGTAAAACAAATACCAAAATTAATTACTGAAGAAGAAAAATCTTTTGTTGGAGTATTTATTGAAAATTTAATTACTTCTTCATGGGTTAATTATTTTCCTTATATTAGTGATTATCGTAAAATTGAAAATAATCCTATGTATTCTCATTGTATTAAAAGAATCACTAAATTAGTTGATAAATACAATCAATTTAAATTAAAAGGTAATATTAATGATTTTAACTCTCAATTTGAAGGTATTTATTTATTTGCACAAATACAAATTGCTATATCTGATAAAATTATTATGGATATATCTCCTAATACTAAAATTGGTCTAAATAAATTTTGGTCTTATCTTAAACCAAAAATACATTTATTAAAACCACAAGAAGGAGATATAAAAGTACAAGTAAATTCAAGAATGCCATGGTTAACTGGTGTAGCAGATGGAATAATATATAAAAAAGTAGAATATACAAAAGAAGAAAAAAATATTGAAAGTGATGAAATTACTATTATTGAAATTAAAGCTTCCCAATCATTAGATTGGAAAGATGATGCTTTAACACAAGCTATAATGTATTCATTAATGACCGGTAAAACATGGTCAAGAATAATATTAATTAATCCATTTATGAATGAAAGAGTATGTTATTATTTTAAATCAAATAATATATTAACCTTAAGAAGATATTTAATACAAGATTTAGTAATATTTAATACCAACTGTATGTTATCTAAATTATATAATCAAAACACTGGTGTTTATACACATAATGGTAAACTGGAAATCCTTTGTAATGAAAAAAATCAAATAAATAATCAAATAGATAATCAAATAGATAATCAAATAGATAAAAAATTAACTTTAAAAATAACAGATGATTTATTATTATATTGTACTAAAAATTCAGATAATGATATTATTCAGATTAATATACTAGAAATGAAATCTCCAATCAAATGTGAATATTTATATAATTCATTTGTAAAACCAGAAAAAGATTATGAATATATAGAAGATTATAATGAAATAAGTAAAATATATAGACTAAGAAATGAAAGTTCAAAACAAATAAAAGATATAGAAAAAGAAGTTAATGAACTATTAAATAATAATTTATATAAAGACAGAAAAATATGGATGGAAAAGAAATATGATTTTTTAAAAATAAAAAATGAGAATATAAGATTATATTCAGATTTTATTATATTTAATAATTGTAAAGAATTATTTGAATATATTGGTTATAAAAAAAATCCTGAATTAATTTATTCTTTAGATTTAAATGATGCATTATATTGTTCTATATTTTATTTATATGTATTATCTATAAACCAAAAATTAATTTAAATAATATATGTTTGATTATTTAAAAATATATCTTAATTATAAGATATATTTATTATATTACAATATCTTTTAAATTTATTCAAATACATCTTTTATTAGTTTATTAAGAATATATCTTTCAGCATAAGGTAAAATAACTTTATTATTATTATCTGTAGAATTTAAATCTTCTAATTTAATTTTAGGTATAGAAGGATCATATAATTCATTTATTCTAAAATAATTTTTATTTATCCAAAATTCACTTATATGAATTTTTTTATTAAATTCAAAACCTTTTTCTTTTAATATATTTTTACATAATTCATCTTTTTCTTTATTATTTTCATCCAATTCTATTATTATTACATATACTGGTATTGACCAATCCATTGTTTCTAAAATAGCATGTTCTGCTCCTTCTACATCAATTGATAATATATCAATATATTTAATATTATCAGAATATAAAATTTCTTTAAAAGGAACAGCATCAATTAAATTATTAGTAGAATAGTTTTTAATATGTTCAATATGTTTAGGATCCATATTTTCAATAATACCAGACATAGCATTATCACCTAGGAAATTAACTTTTTGATGATTATAATAAACAGCTTTATTATGACATTTACAATTAGGTCTTCTTAATGTCATAACATTAAAATGAGTTGTAGGTTCAATTAGAGTACCTTTAAAAGATAATTGATCTTCAAAGAATTTAGTATTAGAATAAGTGATACCATCATAACCACCTAATTCAACGAAATAACCAGTATTATTTTTTCTATTTATAAAGTTATTATATACATAAAGATCTTCAAGCAATTGAGAATAAAATACTTTCATTTTAAAATATATAATTTAAAAATTATATATTTAAATTAATTTGTATTACTAAACTAATTTATTTAATTCTTTTATTATAGTTGAACCTTTTGTTTCAAATAAATTTGGAAAAATAGAATGTATTAATAAATAGGAACTTCCTAAAAACATATTATAAGATAAATATAAAGCATGTTTCATGTGATTAAAATAAGTAGTATTTTTATTTTTAATATGTTTAAAGAGAACAAGTCCTCTAATATTATTTAATAAATCAATTGATTTATTATACAAATACATTTAAATAATATATAATATAAAAAAATGATTTTTTAATACTATTTTAATAATATTTAAAAGATATTTTTTCTTAGAAAAATTAACATAAAATGATGTGGTATGATAATAATGATATATTTGATAATGAAATGATGACTGATATATCTAGATATAATTATATTTTTAATGATAAAGATAATAAATATCTTATATTAAAACATAAAAATAGTAAATTAAATTATTTTATAATTATAGATTCTATTAATGATAAACATATATGTTTTGATTTTGTATCTACAACATATACAACAAATAGATTTAAATTAGGTTATTGTAAAACAATAAATTCTACTGACTATATTTATCATACAGATAATCTTGAAAATATAATGAACAAATTTATGAATGAATATAAAATTGATAATATAATTATCTCTAAGATTTTTAAAAATGAATTAAATTTATTTTAATAAGTATATCTTAAAGTAAATTTATAACTATATAATTATTATATAGTTATAAAAGGATTAAGTTCCTATAAAATCATAAGTAATTTACAAAGAATAATAATATTTATTATATTTATTAGATGCGATAGTAGATTTTATAGATAGATTTTGATCTTGTATTTTATTGTTATCATAAAGAATATATAAAGGAGAAAATAAATAAGTAAAACCAATTATATGAAAAACATTTATATTTGATTTATTTTTATTATAAAAAGTATATCCGTCTTTAAATAATTTAAAATTTTTAATCATTCTATACTTTAATTTTATATTTAGATTTTTATTTATAAAATATTTATTTTATTCTTTTAATTTAATTATTTTAATATTATAGTTTAAACATTTAATAAAATTTTTAAAATAGGTTTAAAGATAACAAAACTATAATATGCATATATGGCCGAGTGGTTAAGGCGATGGTCTTAAGATCCATTGGATGATAATCCGCGCAGGTTCGATCCCTGCTGTATGCATTAATATATTACACTAATTAGTGTAATATATAATATTTTTAAATAAATTTACTCATTCAAAAATAATTCAAAATATTATTAGATAAATAAGATATATTTTTATAACTATTATTATTATTTAAATTATTTAAAATAATAGTTTTATTTATACTTAGTATATCATTTTTATATTTAATAAAATTTTTAAGAAATATATTTTTAAATTCTTCTTCATATTTATCATAATAAATATTATGAAAATATTCAACTATATCATGATGTATATCTAAACCACATAATAATTCTGACATAAAAATATCTTCATAAAAATCATATAGATTATTTGTATCTTTATAAGAATAATTTATAGTTTCTATAATCATATTATCTATATTAATACTGATAATATTTTTTTTAATCCTATACTTATTTATATTATCAAAATCACAATCTTTAATTGTAAAATTTTTATAGTCTTCAAATAAATCATTATATTTATTTATTATTTTTTTATATATATTTTTTTTTAATCTCTTATCATTCTTTAATATAGGAACTACACAATACGTTTCGCATATCTTATTTATCATATCAACTATATCTTTTTTTAATCTCTTATCATTCTTTAATATAGGAACTACACAATACATTTCACACATGTTATTTATCATATCAATTATATCTTTTTTATATTGTTATTTATATTATGAATATTCATCTAATAAAATAAGCAAAATTATTTTATTTAATTATAATAATAAATAAAAATTTTCAGTTATTTAAAAAGGACTTGTCCTCTTATATCATATAATAATATATTCATCTTTATAAAGATGAATATATATGAATTTAAATCAACTCATATTTTTTAAAAATAAATTAATATTTTTCTAAAAATAAATCAATACTAATATTAAGTTCTTCATCTATAATATCCCAATTATTTTTTATTTTAAAAATTAAATCTTTACTTGCATATATAAGTTTTTTATTACCTTTTAAAAGAAGTTTATTTCCTAATTCAGTTAAATATAACTTAAAAAGTAATTTAAAAATTTCAACTTGAAAATTTCTAT
>Ga0247834_1006020_pt1 | contig 13921 bp, 13 predicted proteins | sample LaCruzMarch2015__8_FD_187118 | JGI IMG/M metagenome (GOLD analysis project Ga0247834, IMG submission 187118) | Freshwater microbial communities from meromictic Lake La Cruz, Castile-La Mancha, Spain - LaCruzMarch2015_12m | ecosystem: Environmental > Aquatic > Freshwater > Lake | place: Spain... | reverse complement strand
GAGAGATTCCGCAAATCGGAGGTGTCAAGTTTTACAAGGGTCTGTTCTCAGATACGATTCCAACATACCTCAGCGAAGCAGGACACAATGAGCCACTAGGTCTTTTGCACATCGATTGTGATCTTTATTCATCCACGGTGGATGTTCTCCACAGTTTGAATCACCTCATAGTCAAGAACACCGTGATTGTATTCGATGAGTGGATCTACAACTTCGACCCCAAATACAACGACCACGAACAGAAAGCGTTCTATGAATGGGTCGAATCGAAGGGTCGAAAGTTTGAGTTTCTTGAAGCCTGTAACACCCTAGAAATAGAGCAAAGGACACTACGGATACTGTCATGACAAATACAATGTCCCCAAAGTTATTCATCGGAACCATGAGCAAAACCGTGGTCGATGCTTGCATTGAATACGCAAACGAAAATGCCGCCCCACTAGGAATCATCCCCTCGCGCCGACAGGTAGATATGTTTGCGGGATATGTGAATGGGTGGAGGACAAACACACTCGCTTCGTATGTACAAAAGCAAAGTAATTTGATTGTCCTACAGCGTGACCATGGTGGGCCTCTACAGGGAGACATAGAAGATGATGGTGTAAAGTCTCTTGAATGTGACGCAACGCACTTTCAGTTACTCCACATTGACCCATTCAAAAAGCATAAGACTATTGATGCTGCCGCCGCCTATACTACGAATGCAATCAACAGCATCTCAAAGTTTTCTGAATGTGAATATGAAATTGGCACAGAGGAAGCGATCTTTCCGATGACCCCAAGCGATGCAGAAGCGTTTTTTGCTGCCGTCAAAAGAGGAACCGCTGATAATTTCAACAGGGTCAAGTATCTTGTTGTACAGTTCGGGACAAAGATCATTGGCACACACAATACAGGACAATTCGACCGAGACCGAGCCAATAAAATGATTCAAGTCTGTCGTTCGTTTGACAAGTTGTCGAAGGAACATAACGGCGACTACCTCACAGCCGAAGGTGTCAAGACACGCAGGGCATTGGGATTAGATGCACTAAACATCGCTCCAGAAATGGGTGGTATTGAAACAGAGTGCATAATTGATGAGATGCAGGGTAATCAAGAACTAATCAATACATTTTTTGATTGCTGTATTGCTACAATCGATGGCAGAAGTGGTTTCCCATCAACTTTAATCCCAACGAAAACAAATTGGATGTCCTACGCGCATGTGGACACTACTGCTTCTCTACCTCACAGTTTAAAGATATGACAAAACATTTGAATTATGATCGAGTCACTGAGGCAGCAAAGAACAAGATCAAAGAAAGGATTACTGAACTCTTATGAAGACCATCTTCATCGATATTGATGGAACTCTGCTCACACATAACGGAGATTTATCTTGTCAAATTCTTTCGGATTGCTCTGTTCTTCCTGGTGCTGTTGAAAAAATCAATGATTGGAATCGCAAAGGATATCACATCATCATGACAACAGGAAGAAAAGAATGTATGCGCCAACTTACCAAGGATCAACTTTTTAAATCGGGACTATTTTATGACCAATTAATTATGGGTCTTCCAAGAGGAAAAAGAATTCTGATAAATGATAGCAAGCCTGATATGACTGATACTGCTGAAGCAATTGTTGTAGTACGAAATAAAGGAATTAAAAACATTGAACTCTGAAAACAATACAAACTGCTCCCTCTTTGTCGTATTTCATTCTCGCCTACACGAAGAGCAATATTTAGGGAACGAGGTAGCATATACCTTTGTCAAAGTTGGCGATATGCCCACACAAACAACATCACCAAAGATTCGTGAAGGAGTTATTGAGTGTTGTAATATGTCTGGGTTTGTGAATAAGGGGAAGCATTGGGCAGAGTCTGAATTTCTGATCTCTCTATACCATACCCTTAAGAAAAATCCAAACTATCTAAACGGCAGTCGTTGGCTTGGATTCTTGCAGTATGATCACACCTGTACTTCTAGAAAGGGAGAGGATCTTCTCGCACATCTACAAGAAAATCTAGAACAAATAGGAGACGAAAAGGTTGTATGTTTTGCCCCAATTGATTTGGCTACTGAAATTAATTCAAATCACATTGCAATGGATTTTTCAAATCCACAAAAACTTCGAGGAGATCCCCTCTGTTATTTCCCAATGATTGCAGACTATAATAAGTTCTATGGAACAAACCATAAATACATAGACTTCACTAGGAACAAATCCATTGCACTATGTTCGGCTTTTGTTATCAGTACGGTAAATTTCATGAAGATGATGGAATTTGTAATATGGGCTGCTGACAAAAACAACCTAGATCAATTTGATCCTGAACGAAAGCATCGTCTTGCAGGAGGTCTCATGGAACGATACTACGGCACATGGATTGCATTGTCAGGTATTGAACTTGTTGACTTTCCTTTAGGGGAATTGACACATCTATGATATCATATCACAAACTTAACCCCATAAAGATTTAATCTCAGCCCGACATCATAGAACCCAAAACCATGACAAATTCTACCTTTAAAACTTCCTATATCACAAACTTAACCCCATAAAGATTTAATCTCAGCCCGACATCATAGAACCCAAAACCATGACAAATTCTACCTTTAAAACTTCCTATATCACCCCGCATTCAATACAGTCAATTGTTTTTCAGAACTCTCCAATTGGCTTTGGATCTACATTAATCCACCTTATTGGATTGGTAGAGTATTGTGTCCGACATGAAATTGATTTTCAATTTGATCGGCGTGGAATATTGTCATTGTATCTCGATGGATCTGAAGATCCATGGCACAGAGTTTTTGGTGATGATTCCTTCAAGGATGTTAAATTTAATCATTCTCGCAAGCACTCAGTTTTTGTTAGTTTGCCCAATTCTTTTCCTTTTTTTACATATATGCAAATATGTGATGACAAGACTCTCTTCATTTCAGACAAATGGGCAAGAAAATTTAATCCAATTATCAAAGACTTTTTGCCTTTGTCTGTTGAAATGAAAGAGCAAATACAAAAGGATAAAGAATATGTTATGGTTGGAAATGTTCTTGGCGTGCATCTGAGAGGAACAGATTCAACGAATCATGGAAAAGCAGTATCACTGGAAGATCGTATAGAACAAATCAAAACCTATATGATTGATAAAAATTATGACCGAATTTTTCTAATGACTGATGAATCGAGTTACTTAACCAAAGCAATGCAAGTTTTTGGAGATAAATTGGTTTTCCTTCGGGATGTTAAGAGAAGTGAAAGCAATTTGTCTTTACATCATCATAGAAATCTTCCAATTGGATTAAAACTTCTATATGATATTGTTAGGGAAATGAATATCCTTTCAATGTGCAATGGTCAAGTGCTTGGAAGGAGTGGAGTTTCTGCGGTCATTCGATGCATGAATCCCGATGTTCCATATAAAGTATTTGATGATCCACATCTACCCAAACACGATCTTGCTGCTTGGAAAAATAAATTGTCTGAAGAACAGAATGTTGCATATACAACTTTGGAGTATCAATAATGCTTAAACTACCTACCGTAACCGCTGTCTGCTTTGATGGAACTCTTGAGGGTAATCGCAGAGATAACCATATTAAAATTTTCGAAACCTTCAAAGATAAAATTGAATTTGGTGGAGGGATTAAGTATTTTTCTCATATAGATCCTAAATGTGAAGGGTTTGCCGATTACATCCATACAGATCCAATTCTCAATTTGGCAGAATATAGTGGAGTTGTAATTGATATTATGCCAAATCATGTGACTACAGATTTTGCAATGATTATTCATGACGATGGATTTCCTATCAACTTGCATCTTTGGAAACCAGAATTTCTAAATTTTGATTATATTGGTGCACCATGGGGTACAGAAACAAACACATATCCACACCAATACTACAACAATCAAATAGAGGGGGGGAATGGTGGGTTCTGTATCAGATCTGCAAAACTGATGAAATTGGCACAATTTATCATGGACAAAATTGAACATCCTGCTAAAATTCGTGATAGAATTTCAAAAAATGCCTCATTTCATGAAGATGGGTATATTTGTCATGAGATTCGCCACTTTTTAAAGCAACATGGATGTACCTTTGCGCCATATAATCTCGCAAAACAATTTTCACTCGAAACTTTCCTTGAAGACGGGCCGAACGACTTAACAAAAGTATTTGGCTTTCATGGCAAGCGACACATCAAGTTTGATCAGGCTATTGAAATTCTCAGTCAAACAAAAATTTGAACACCCTGCTAAGGCATAAACAATGACCATTCCATCATACAGTATCGCAATTCAGACTTATCAGTATCGTTTTGATTCTTATTTCAAGGTTCTTCTTGCAAATGTTCATCGCCAAAGACCAAATGCTGAGAAGGTTATCTTCGTCAATGGGCAGCACAATCAGCCATTTGATGAAAATTATCGAAAGGGAATGATACAGTATGTCTCAAACTTCCCCAACACTTTCTTGGTGATGTCCCCTTTCATGCGTGGGTGTTCGTTCATGTGGAACACATCAATCAACTACACAAGTAATGACTATACCTTGGTATTGAGTGATGATATATTGTTTACGGATGGGTTCTTTGATGACTTTGAAAAGATATTAGAACACAATCATAATTTGGGAGATGAATCATTCCGAATCAATACGCATTGGGGTCACTTCTGTATCTATCGCAAGGATGTAACAGACAAGAATCGTGTTGGATATTTTGACGAGAGACTTATTGGATTTGGGGAAGAGGATGGGGATTGGATGTGGAGATTTCAGAGAAAATTCAATCGCCATATGAGAAACTTTGGTACTCCAAAGTTGTTGAGCAACACCGACAACGATTGCCAACCTGGAAAAAATACAAGAACTCATAGTGGAACCAAATATAGTGCATACAATAAAGAGTTTCAATTTGGTCAAAAGATGGATATTGATCCTAATGGAACCAATAATGCATGCGGAGTATATGGAAATTCTCCTCAAAAAATGAGAGAAGGAATGGATACTCCCGACATGTATCCAGGCGAAACTTGGTTCAGAAACAACATCGATAAGTTATAAGAGGAAAGGCAATCATGTTTTCAGTATATGGATCATCGGGGTTTATCGGAAGTAGATTTGTGGATATGTATCCAACAGAATCAATTGCAATTGATCGGGAACAGAACAATCCCATGAGTGCTGATGTTTTGTACTTCATCAGCACCGCACACAACTACTATATTTTTGAAAAGCCACATCTAGACATCGACACAAACCTCAACAAATTGATCGATGTATTGGAAGCATTTCGATTAAACAATCCCAATGGAGTTTTCAACTTTATCAGTTCTTGGTTTGTGTATGGTATGAACTCCACAATGGACACCAAGGAATCTGATTATCCTGATCCAAGAGGATTCTATTCAATCACCAAACGAGCAGCAGAACAAATGCTCATGTGTTACTGTGATACACATAACCTCAAATATAGAATCCTTCGAATGACAAACATCATTGGAGAAGGCGATAAGGGCGTATCTACAAAGAAAAACGCACTCCAACACATGATGGGATTACTCAAGAAGAATGAGCCTGTTAAGTTATATGATGAAGGATCAAACATCAGAGACTATATGTATGTGGATGATGCCTGTAGGGCTATTCACTTATGCATCAACAACTCACCAACAAATACAATAGTGAATATCAGCAACAGACAACCTGTAACTATAGGGGAACTTGTCAGATACAGTAAAGAAAAGATGGGATCTACTTCTGAAATTTTGTCGGTTGAAACCCCTGCTTCCCACAAGGTAGTGCAGTATGTTGCTGTGTGTTTGAATAATGACAAATTGCTTTCATATGGATATACTCCATCCATAAATACGCTGCAAGCAGTTGATCGTATTTTGAATTCCCTTTGAAAGGTATATTATGAAACTTATTGTGACAGGTGGAAGAGGATTTATTGGTAGTCATTTCGTTGAATTGGCACTTGAGAATGGCGACTCTGTTATTGATTATGACTGTATGACATATTGTGCAAATGAAGTTTTGCCATTTGATGACAATCCAAACTACAAGCATGTATCGGAAAACATCTGCGATATCACACATCTCCCATCCTGTGATGTATTGATCAATTTTGCTGCTGAGACTCATGTAGACAACTCTATCAATGACACAACACCATTCCTGAAAAGTAATGTCATTGGTGTCCACAACCTACTTGAAATTCTTCGTGGCAAACCAAGCCATGAGAGACCGCTGTTTGTTCAGATTAGTACGGATGAGGTTTACGGAGACCGACCTGAAGGTGCATTCAAAGAGTCTGATAAACTGACTCCGAGCAATCCCTACTCTGCATCAAAGGCTGCTGCTGAGATGTTTGTCTTAGGATATCATCGAACATATAGTATGGATTATTTAATCACTCGTAGTTCAAATAACTATGGAGAGAGACAGTATTCCGAAAAACTAATACCCAAGAGTCTTGAATGTATTCATACGAATAAAAAGATTCCGCTTCATGGAGATGGCTCTTATGTACGAGATTGGATCTATGTAAAGGACAATGTCTCTGCCATTTACACACTCATTCAGGGTGGGGTAAAGAACGATGTCTTCAACATTGGCGCAAACAACCAGATGACCAATTTAGAAGTTGCCCTTGACCTGCTAGAATCTTTCGGAAAGGGGAAAGAAGGAATACAGTTCGTTGACAACAGATGGGGACAAGATCTTAGATATTCTCTCAGCACAGACAAGATTAATAAGTTTGGGTGGACTGCAAAGCAAACAAAAGGACTATTCAAGTGGTGGAATTAATATAATGCAAGTACAAAAATTGACAATTCCAGATGTGATTTGCTTCACGCCCAAGGTCTTCGAAGATTCTCGGGGATTCTTCTACGAAAGTTTCAATGAGCGGGTATTCGAGCAAGCACTTGGTCAACCAGCACCTGACTTTGTGCAAGACAATCACTCACGCTCTACTAAGGGTGTGTTGCGCGGTCTGCACTACCAAACTGAGCAACAACCACAAGGAAAGTTAGTGCGTGTGTCGCAAGGAGAGGTGTTTGATGTTGCGGTGGATATCCGCAAGTCATCTCCCACTTTTGGCAAGTGGGTTGGTGAAATACTTTCCGCACAGAATAAAAAGCAACTGTGGATTCCACCAGGATTTGCACATGGATTTTTAGTTCTTAGTGAAACCGCAGAATTCCTATACAAGACCACAAATTTCTTTGCACCACAATTTGAGCGTTGTATTGCATGGGACGATCCAACTATTGGTATTGATTGGAAACTTCAAAACATTCATCCTTTGCTGTCTGTCAAAGACATGCAAGGCAAATCGTTAACAGACGCAGACTATTAACAAAAATTACAGAAAGACCATAACAAATGAATGACACTACACCTATTAATCAAGGAACAAAAATGCAAAGCACACTCGATCAAATCTATAGAACTCTTTATTATCAAAGTATTTGCCATCCAAACCATCACGACCTTCAAAACTCGGACAAGGGAACTCTTCACTCGTACATAGACTACTACGAGTCCCTGTTTTCTTCATTGAGAGATAAACCTATTCGTTTATTGGAAATTGGGGTGCAGGGTGGTATCTCCCTTCTTATGTGGCGAGAGTATTTTCCAAATGCGGAGATTATGGGCATCGACATCGACCTGAGCACCTTGCATGTGAAAGTTAAACAGGCTGCTTCGACTGACAGCCAAATTCGAATACTACAATCAGATGCTACCTTGCCAAAGGTGACTGATCATCTGTCGGGAAAGTACGATATCATTATTGATGATGGATCTCATCACTTTGCACATCAGATATCAAGTTTCTTGATTTTCAAAGACTTTCTGAACACAGATGGTTTGTATGTCATTGAAGATGTTCAAACAGAATTGGAAGCACAATATCTGAATAAGTTGATTCCCTCGTCAGAGATAGTTGATCTTCGCAAGATCAAGAATCGATACGATGATCTATTGGTTGTCTACAAAAACAGCAAATAATTCTTTTATTGTGCCCGTACATGAGATCTTGCAAAACCTCGGCATTTGTGCTATACTATGAGAACCTATGACAGATAAAATCGAACTCATTATCCTGCGAAGCCTGTTGCACCGTACAGATTTTACCCGCAGAGTGCAACCCTTCCTGCGAGAAGAGTACTTTCATGACACCTGTGAAAAGAGATTGTTCAAGACAGTCTCTGAGTTTATTGGCAAGTACAATATTGCCCCTACCCGAGAAGCACTGAACATCATCCTGAATCAACAGGATGGGCTATCACAAGGAGAATTTGACGAGTGTGTTAAACTCGTAGACTCTCTCGAAAAGACTATCGATGAACCTGACGAAGCATGGCTCATCGATCAGACGGAGAAGTTCTGTAAGGACAAGGCAGTCTACAATGCACTCATGGAGTCTATTGAACTTCTTGATGAGAAGAAAGCCAATGGAAGATCAAAGAATGCCATCCCCGAAATCCTAACATCGGCACTGAGCGTTTCGTTTGATGAACATATCGGACACGATTTCATCGATGATGCCGAACAGCGTTATGAGTTCTATCATCGAGTGGAACAGAAGACTCCTTTCGATCTTGACTTCTTTAATCGAATCACCGCAGGAGGTGTTCCCGACAAGACTCTCAATGTGATCCTCGCGGGCACAGGAGTCGGCAAGAGCCTGTTCATGTGTCATCATGCTGCCAACTGCCTAACACAGAGCAAGAATGTCCTATACATCACCTGCGAGATGGCAGAGGAAAGAATCGCAGAGCGAATCGATGCCAATCTTATGGATATTTCAATGGACGAACTTAAGAAGTTGCCCATCGATATCTATGCCAAGCGTCTTTCGAAGGTGACCATGGGGATTACAGGGAAACTTCTAATCAAGGAATATCCAACTGCGGCAGCAAATGCTAACCATTTTCGGCATCTGCTTGATGAACTGCGCCTGAAGAAGAACTTCAAGCCCGACATCATCTTCATTGACTATCTCAATATCTGTGCTTCGACTCGATTTAAGCCAGGAGCAAATGTCAATTCATATACCTATATCAAGGCAATTGCAGAGGAACTTCGCGGTCTTGCGGTTGAGATGAAGGTACCAATCTTTACTGCCACACAGACGAATCGCTCAGGCTTTGGTAATACGGATGTCGAATTGACCGATACCTCAGAATCGTTCGGACTACCTGCCACTGCGGACTTTATGTTTGCCCTGATTGCAACCGAGCAATTGGATGCAGTCGGTCAGGTCATGGTCAAGCAATTGAAGAACCGTTACAATGATGTTGCTGCCAATCGTAAATTTGTGATTGGTATAGATCGTTCGAAGATGAAGTTGTTTGATGTTGATGAATCACAGCAACAGTTGATTCAGGGAAATCACTCTGCTGATGCAGAGGATGAGAACACAGACAATGGCTTTGACTCCCCAAACAAGGGTGGCGGGGGGTATGGATATAAGAAGGGAAAGAAGCCCTCTATGGACGATTGGTCTTAATTCACGGGCGGGTGCCTGATAGTGGTAAAAGGTCGCACCTTATAAGTGCGCTCATGTGGGTTCGACTCCCATCCCGCCCATTACAAATATGCCTAAATAACTTCGCACGGAGCAAATATGCTGTCATTCAAACAAGCAAACAAAGTTCTTTCCGAAGAAGTAGTTCGAAATAAGCACCTAGATCATATAGAAGATCTGATGCTTCTTGAGGGCGAAAAGGGCTTAAAGTTGGCTATTGCATTCCTCAAAGATATCACAGAAAGCCTTAAAACAGGCTCAAGTTCTTTAGGACTCTCCACGAAATGGGACGGAAAACCTGCCATTGTCTGTGGGATTAATCCCGAAAACAATAAGTTTTTTGTTGCTACCAAGGGAGCATTTAGCAAAACTGTCTCTGCATATCACACCGAAGCAGAAATACGGAAAGGTGTGTCGATTTCCGATCTTGCCGCAAAATTGATCGAATGCTTAAAGTATCTGCCAGGACTTGGCATCAAGGGAGTATTGCAGGGCGACTTGATGTTTACGGCAGATTCCAAAAAATCACAGACGATTGATGGAAAAGAATACATTACCTTTGCTCCCAATACAATCATGTATGCGATTGAAAAGGACAGTGCTATTGGGAAATCGGTTGCCTCAGCAAAACTTGGAATTGCTTTTCATACCGTCTATAGTGGAAAAACAATGCAGGAATTGTCTGCTGTCTCCTTCAACTTTGATGCAAGTACCCTGAAAAAGAGTGCAAATGTGTGGTTCACTGACCCCAACATATATGACATCACGGCTGCACTTCTCAAACCTGATGAATATGGCAAACTCATGACCATGATCAAAGAGTGTGAAGCAAAATCGAAAACTGTATCGCCATTCCTGAAGGTTCTTCTTTCCAATGCACAGTTGACTGAATACATCCTTCCATATGTAAATGCCACTATTAATGGTGGTCTTTCACAATTTTCTGCCCGTGGTCTTAAGTTAAATTTGGAAACCAAGTTGAACAAGGACATCGAGAAACTGAAAACGGAAAAGGGCAAACAAGGCAAAAGAGACATACTGAACAAGTTGCTTGCCTTTGTTGATGCATACGAATCACAGTTCAATTCTATGTTTGAACTACATAATCTTATCGCCAAAGCAAAAGAAATTTTGCTCGGTAAGTTCTATATGCTGTCTAGTTTTGGACATTTCTTCGTGGATGACAACGGGATTTCTCCAACCGATCCTGAAGGCATTGTGGTTTCTCGTTCGGGAAGAGTCACTAAGTTGGTAAATCGACTACGATTTAGTAGACAAAACAGGAAGGTAAACTCGTGATAGAGCGTTTCTCACATCGAATTGACGAAGCAAAAAAAGACACAGCAGTTATTGCTTTTGGTAGGATGAATCCCCCAACCATCGGTCATGGTGTCTTGGTGGACAAGATCATTTCCGAGGCACAAAAGCACAATGCAGATCATTTCATATTTGCATCCGAAACACAAGACTCAAAGAAGAACCCGCTATCACATAAGCAAAAGGTTGCATACCTCAAGAAGTTTTTTCCCAAGGGCAACTTTCCTGTAGGAATGGCAAAGGATCCATATACTGCCGTTCTACATGTGTGCTCATTGGGATATAAGAATATCATCATGGTTGCGGGAAGTGACCAAGTTGAAAACTTTAAAAACATTGCCAAGTATAAGGGCAAGGTTGCAGATCGCGATCCAAAGAAGCGTGTATATTCATTTGAAAAATTTGAAGTAGTTCAGGCAGGTGAGGCAAGAGATGATGATTCTCAGGGTGTTGAGGGAATGTCTGCTTCCAAGATGAGATCTGCTGCTTTCGATGGAGACTTTAAAAAGTTTGCCACGGGCGTTCCAGGTAGTGACAATGCCATCAAGAAGAAGATGTACAGCGATGTTCGTAAGGGATTGAGTCTTGGGGAGTCATATATTTCAGAGGCTGTAGACCCAAATGACAAGGTAACAATTCTTGCACTAACATCTTCGGAAAAAGATCTATCCGATACAATCGAAAAGATGCAGGAAATCTGCAAGAAGCGCAAGATTGAATTCTATGCGGTGAAGACTTCTAAAGCACAAGTAGAAATTTCAAATGTTGTTTCGAAGAAAATCACCATCAAGAACTATGATGGTGAAGGTAAAGATATCACTGTTATCCCAAGCGACACAGTAGCAGTTGTTCGTGGTGGTGTGATGAATAGTGATATCGGTGTTGCTATCATGACCATCTTGCAGAACAATGGGGTGTTCATGATCAATGAGCGTGGAGGAATGGAACTCTGTGCAAACAAACTAGAAACTGCCATTGCTCTGAAGAAGCACAATCTCCCACACCCACGCACAACATTTGTTGCAGACGAAAGCAATATCGAAACCGCCGTTAAAGAAATTGGTGGCAAGTTCCCCGTCATCGTAAAGACTCTTACAGGGGCTGAAGGCATTGGCGTGTCCAAGATTGAAAGCATGGAAAGCCTGAAGTCTGTTCTACAGACTCTATGGAAATACAATGCCGAAATCATTATGCAGGAATTCCTGCCTGATTTCAAGAACGATGTTCGCAGCATCTGCCTGAATGGTAAGATTTTTGCCTGTGCAAAGCGAGATAAGGCTCCTAAAGATTTCCGTACAAACATTGCCCGAGGTTCAAAGGGTGGTGCATTCCAACTTTCTGATGAAGAAATCAAGTTGGTGGAGGAAGCCGCTCGTGTTAGTAAGTGCTACTATGTCGGGGTTGATCATGTAATCAATGATGGCAAGCCATACATCATTGAAATGAATGCAAGCCCAGGCAGTGGTAATATCTACTACCGATACTACGAAGACGGCAAGGGCAAGAACAATGTCGAGGGCAAAGAGTTGGTCGAAGATTTTGTTGAATATATTCTCAACAAATCCAATTGGAAACTGTTCTCCAACCTCACTGTTCGCGAAACAGTTAAGATTGATGGAGTTGAATATGAAGCCAAGATCGATACGGGCAACAGTGGCTACAACATGATACATGGCGAAGACATCAAAGACAATGAAAATCATACAGTCACATTCAAACTGTCGAATGGTAAAACGGTTACCAAGAAAATCGTCAGTCGAATTATTGTCAAGAGTGGCATTGGGGAGAAGAAGCGACTTGTTATCTTCATGGACATTGAATTTCATGGAAAGAAATATCCAAACATCAAATTCTCCATTGGTGATCGCAATCACATGTCCACCAAAGTTCTCCTTGGTCTGCAATTCCTGAGCAAGACAGGAATGCTAGTTGATCCTGCGGAGGCAATATACCCACAGAATCAAACGAAAAAAGAAGAATGTGCTAATCTTGGTGATAATACACTTTACGAGAAACTCACAAAAAACGGACAGTTAAAAGAGTTACATAATCGATACGAACAGGATGATGCATTTGAACGCCTTACGAAGATCGATCAGAGCGATACAACAAACAACAATAAGATTCGTCTTTCCATTGCATATGAAGAACGCTGCCTGACCCGCAATATGCAGGAGGGGGCATATCTAGCACGAACCTATATTGAATTCCTCAAAGAGATTCGTAATTCCGAGTTAGGTTCAAATCAGCCAAAGACTGATATCAACGAAGACTTCGAATTCTTTTTACTTGAAGTTAGTCCGCCCAAGGGTGCTGCACGAAGTTTTTCAAAGGATGAAAAAACCAAGGCATCATTCCGAAAACAATATGGTAAGCGGTGGAAGGAAGTGTTCTATGCGACTGCATGGAAGATGCATGGAGAAGATGTAGAACCATCTGAGACATGGCTTGATGAGGCTAAGAAAATCAACACTGTGTTGAAATGGACTTCTATGAGTAAGAGAGATCCGTTGCTCATCGGCACCGATAAGATTGTAAAGACCTACAAGCATGACACCCCTGGCGAGCGAAAAGAAATCGAAGAAGATAAGCCTTGTTGGGCAGGACATCAGCAATTGGGAATGAAGATAAAGAATGGCAAAAAGGTTCCCAATTGTGTTCCAATGAAGGAAGATACTTCCGAAAAGGAGATGTCTGATCTCTATAAAGAATGGCAAAAACTTGTAAATATGTCGGGCAAGGAGATTGAGACATTCCTTGATTCTGATGATGGAGCCGAGGCAGGACTGTCCCGCAAGGAGGCAGGTAAGGCAGGTGCAGATGGTGACAGAATCAGTACAGGTCGAGATTCTGCCCGTGCAATCATTCGAATGCTAGATACCCCCATGGAAAAATGGTCTGATAATGATTGGAAATGGGCAGGGAAGCAAGTCAATTTCATCAATCGAATGAAAGGTGCAAAAGGGCCTTTGAGAGATGAAGACAAAAAGCCTACTCGTAAATTACTAGCACTTAAGGTATGGGGACACAACCCCGAAAAGGGATCATAAGGCAACATATCAAAGAAA
>Ga0247834_1006016_pt1 | contig 13924 bp, 10 predicted proteins | sample LaCruzMarch2015__8_FD_187118 | JGI IMG/M metagenome (GOLD analysis project Ga0247834, IMG submission 187118) | Freshwater microbial communities from meromictic Lake La Cruz, Castile-La Mancha, Spain - LaCruzMarch2015_12m | ecosystem: Environmental > Aquatic > Freshwater > Lake | place: Spain... | reverse complement strand
CCCCCGCTCCTGGACAAATTTCACTCCCGCCAACACATCTTGGCTCTCATAAAATCCGATGCTCGTCATGCTCGGCTCGCTCCCCCCGTGCCCCCGAAAATCGATCGCTAAAACGGGATACCCCTCTCTCTGCGCAAACAGAATATAGTCCATCATGTGCGCCTTGCTCGCTCCTAACCCGTGCAGAATCAACAGTGGCGGCCTACCCTTCCGCCCATTGGGCAACCACCAAGCGGAGATTTTTTTTCCATCCTCCGAAGTCAATTCCACATTCTGACACACTAAGCCCAAACGGGTCGGATGCATCGCAGGTCGTGCCGATGGCGGAATCATGGTGGCTAAAGTTGCGAGGAAGCCTGCCGCCAACCAAAGCATTCCACCGACAAGGAGCGACAACCCACCTACTGCCCCCACAAGCCACTTCCACTGCTTACGCAAAAAATTCATCCGCCTATACTACTCATGGAGTGACCTACAAATGCACCCCTCATTTGCTTTCACTTTTTCGAGGATTACCTTCTTCTTATGAATGAGATCATCATGGGACTAGGATCGGTTCCTTGGTTTGTCCCTCGTGGAGTGGATCTAGTAAACAACCTACCGGGAGTGATTCTCACTCTCTGGATTGGGTTGGTCTTCGCCACGATGGTCTACTTTCACGGCAACGTGAAAGACTTGGAACCCAAACCCGGTTCGGTTACACCGATTCAGAAAACAGCTGCTGGGGCGATGTTTCTGGTCGATGCGATCATGCTGGGACTCGCTCTTTATCTGATCCTTCGCTAACGCGAACGGATGGATAAGGATTCAGTCGCCCTACCCCTGCATCGATTCGGGATTTTTTGATCCGCTTAGTCTTAATTTAAGAAATTTTGGAGGCGAGGGTCGGAATCGAACCGACGAATACAGCTTAGAATGGCTTTTTTTGACCTTAACCCCAATTTTACACCCCTAAAAACCCCCTTCTGCCCCAGTTCTGGCGTTGTTTTGCCAATTGTGGCGCTGACCTTGGATGACTGTGGTGGCTTGTGGCGTTGACCATGTTGTTTACAGCTTTTGCCAACACATCCCCCTGCTCCGCTGACTTTGTGTACCACTCGCAGGCCTTCTTTTCATCTTTTGCCACATCTTTTCAGTTCTTGTAGAGTTATATAAATATGAGATATGCAAGAGGTTCAGACTTTATTGCTCAAGCTTTCGAACGGCTTGACTGGCCTTAGTCCATGATGGATTCGCTTGAATTGCTTTTTTAAGTTGTGTTAACGCTAGATCTCTATCTCCAGCGCGTTCAATCCCTTTGCAAGCAGTCAAAATTACTTCTTCATCATTCTTCCCCAGGAGTATTGTTTTCTTAAAATCATCAATGGCTTTTTCTTTGTTATTTTCTTTAAGCTCAACCAACCCCATGCCTACCCATGCTCGTGGGTTCTCTGGCTCATAATGGGTCGCTCGAACAAACGATTTTCGGGCCATCACGGTCTCTCCCGCTTTGTAAGCCGCTGCTCCGAGATCAACATAGATCATGGCCAAGGGGCCGTGAACATTGAATAGCGCCGCCGCCGCATTTACTTTTTCCTGCCAACTTGTGTGAGAAGCCATTGATTTACGCCATTCTTTCCATTCACTTGATTCCCAGATCTCTTTTCTAGTGAGTTCAATATTTTGACCCTTTTTTAGAAGCTCTAAAAGATACTGTGTCGGAATTGCAAAGTTGAGATTTTGACCTTCCTCCCATTGCCCAGTAATAACCCCCAGGACATTGCCTTCAGCATCAAACATGGGACCACCACTGGATCCATGGGAAATGGCCGCATTGAGCTGTATTAAGGTACACTTAGGGGCATCTTGGATTTCAGGAGGTAGGGTTCGCCTTGAGTTGGCAACCGTACCGCTTGACCATGAAAAAGCTAGCGCCTCTGGATGTCCACATACATAGACCGTCTCAAGTTCCTGAGCCGGGGTAGTTCTGATTTTTACAATCTTACCTTTTCCGAAAGATTCTTTGAGTTTGATAATTGCCAGATCATGCTGAGGGGATGCCACCCATATTTTTCCAGCACATTTTTGTCCAGCAGCGGTTTGAACCTCTATTTCGTTAGCGTTGTCGGCCACATGCCAGTTGGTTGCAATCATATCATCAGCTACAAAGAAACCTGATCCGAACCCCGTTATCTCATCAGTAACTGTCTTGATGCAGACCACGGATGGCTGATTGTTTTTCGCAATATTAGTTTGAGCATAGCCATGCAAAACTGGCCAAATAGACAACGCGCAGAAATAAAAGATGATCCTGCTCACTGTACACCAGGTCGTGCACCGCCTTCAGTAACTAGGACTAGGGGCTCCCCCTCATTTTCATAGGTTGCGCCGTATTCAATATTGCGCTGCAGAGCGATATCGCGAATTAACATGTACCTAGCAAAAGAGTCAGGATACACGATGAAAACAGGAAACATCTCAGACGCATTGATCTTACCAAGCCAATCGGTAAATTCCTGCCCGCTTTTTAGACCATGACCTCGGATGGCTTTAATCACTGTTTTCCCAGGTGCCTCACTGACTTCTACCAGGTCTTTACGCCAGATGTCGTATCCTCCTAAATCTTGCGCGGGGTAGAAAGAGTCATAGTGGACAATTATCCATATGGGTTTCTTGGCGCTTGGTCTTTCCCTTGGAAAACGGAAGTTTTGTATTCTCTGACCGGCAATTTTCTTTCCGCGCTCTTCAAGATCAGCAAGCCTTTTTACCAATCGCTCCTTTTCCTCCTTGAGACTTTTGGACTTGTTTTCCAATGAAACAGATTCGTTCTCGAGTCCGACCTTACGTTCCTTGATCTTTTTTAGGAATTCGCCAAGGTCTTGTCCTTCGGGTGTATTCTCAATTGTCATTTTCAAAGCTTCCTTTAAGGCTTTTAATTCGTTTTTAAGATCTAAGATTGCCTGCTGATCGGCTAACGCTCCCGAGTCTTTGGATGATTCGATTTTTTTTCGTTCGCTTTCAATGCTTTTACTTAGGACTTCCCGATCAGCCTGTAGATTTGCTATTTCACGACGCAATAAGTCCTCGGTGGGATGAAGGGTTTCATTGACTTTTTTGCTGGCGCCATCACCTGCCAGCAAAGCAACTAATAATGCCACAAATACAATACCACCAAACAAGTTGCACATAGTGTCGAGTAGAAGGTCAAGACTATCCCCTCCCCCATCCCAGTTCCATCGGCGCGACCTCATGATTGAGAAGGTGGCAAGCTTGGGAGGGGTTCGGGTTCGTCCAATTGAAACACCGGAGGGGGGCCAGTCTGAAGCACTTTCCCAGGCTCCAACGTGTCCCACCCAACATCAAAACCGAGTTTGTCTTTTGCAATGGACTTAATCTCATTTGCCTCAGAAACGCCCTCAGGATGCATAAAGATAACGAGGTAATGAGTACGCGGAGAATACTGCTTAAGTTTACCTGTAACCCCTGCAACAGTCTCTTTGCTACCCAAAGGCCATGTTTGGGAACGTTCAGGTTTGTCGAATTCATATAGTTGAGCTTTTTCAGATCCTAAACTTAAAATCAGAGGGGCTTTAGTAGTATCCTGAGCACGTGGCTGTAACCACACCTTGCCCTTTTCTGCCTCGAATTTCGCTAGTTTTACTTCGTTTTTTTCGACTGCTTTTTGAAGCTGCTCATGCTCTGCATCGAGCTTAGCCACCGCTTTTTTGGCCGTTTCATTGCTATTCGCCAGAGCCTCGACCTCGCTGACAAGGGGTGTGAGGCCCGAAGACTCTATGGCTCCGCTCAGTTCCTCGGTTTTATTTTGATTAGACACCTTCTTCCCACGAACTTCGGCCTCCAGTTTTGTTTTCTCAGACTCAAGTCGCTCTCGTGTTTGATGGATACGATCGGAGTTAATGGGCAAGTTTGTTGTCCGATCAATTAAGCTTCCCTGGATTTCCCGAAGTTTAGCGACTTCTGCAATGAGATTCTTTTTTTCTTCAAGCAACTTTGGCTCAAGCATTCGATTTAAAACAGGACTTTCTGGAGCGACAGAGCCTAGAAATGTTCCTAGTAGCAGAATTACAATGATCAGGATTCCCGATGTTGAAGTGATGATATCCTGAAAAGCAAAGAAACTGATTTTCGGAACCATCGAGGACCGAAGACGACTGCTCACTGGTTGCAGAACCTAGAAGGCCGTTTATGATTACCGCTGAGGATCATCCATGAGTTTGGATATTACATTACCCTGGCAATACTCACTACATTCATCCAAAAGACCAAGTTCTTGTCTTTGCCGCAAGGTAATACAAAGCTGAACGATCAATGATGCGACCAATGCCACGAGGGTTGTTTCAAAGGCAGTGGCTAAGCCAGAGCTTACATTTGTCAAAGCTCCCTTAATGGAGGTTAAGTCACCTGCTGTCTGAAGAACTTTACCAAAACCGCCGACCGCTGAACTCAACCCTTGCACAGTGCCGATAAAACCTAAGACTGGCATGGCCCAAACCAATCCTTGAAGCAACGTAAAGCTAGAAGCTACGGCGTTTTCGTCATCTTCAGCCTGCCCGCGCAATACCGATGAAACTTCACTAACTCGCTTCAGGCGTCGAAGGTTCGAAAGGGCGCGCTCGATCCTATTGAGAAGAATAAATTGCTTGGGTTGATCTATGATGGCATGAATTCGATCCAAGACAGCTTGTGCACTTGTTTCTACTAGAACAAACTCAGGTTGCGCAGGGACTACCGCCCATTCAAATGCCTTTTCCTGCAAAGCTACTTTTCGCCCTTTAATAAATAGGATTTCCAATGACATAAAGAAAATAAACACCACTGGAACGACTGTAGGGAGGTTTCCAGCCCGCAAAAAAGGCATGGTCAATGTTTCAACCAAGTCTCCCTTGAACTGCGCTCTCAACATGAGCAATAAACCGTAAAAAGCTCCAGCTAAGAAGGTTGCAAAAAGAATTGAGAGGAATGGGTTAACAGCCGTAAATCGTCCTGCGCGGAATCCTAACATTTTTTCTAAGTCCATTTTAGACCACAAGTTTGCTTGATTCATAGTGTTACCTTATTAGCTTTCATATTTAGTGTCAAAGGGCAGATAGCGTCTAGTTGTTTAGTTTCGAATAACTCTAGTCATGGCCATAAGATCGTGCACACATCTTCGGTCTCCTCTGAAAATAAAAAGAAGATCAATGAACCAATAAATCCAACCAATCCAAGGTATCATAGTCAGAAGAGTATTGGCGCAGTACCGCAGCAAAAAGACCCTACCGAAACCCGGGTTGCCTAAATCATCCGAATTAACAATACGAATACCCATCATCTTTTTCCCAAGTGTCTGCCCCTTACTGCATAGAAAAACACCCTGAATTAGGATCAGAACTAGCCAAAGAAGCACTCCTCCGACTACAAGGCTGGCATAAAGCTCCTTACTTTTATCGTCTTTTTCTTTTTCCAAAAGACACGCTACACCGATAAATGCTGGTAGCAATACGATCACATAAAGGAGTCCATCAAGTATCTGAGCGGCAAGACGACTCCCAGGGGAGGCAAGTTCCGCCTCGACAAAGTCTCTTGCCGTTTGATGTGTGTTTGCAGATGCTAAAGGTAGTGGCTTAGTTTGCGGAGCCACTGATGGAGCAACAGGCTCGATGCGGGGGACCTCTTTGACCTGAGCTTCACGTGTAGGAAAAGTTGCTGGCACTGGATGGTTAATTGTGGAGGACTGGAGTAGTTGCTTGACCAGAATATTATTCCCTGCCTCTACAACGGTGTCATAAAGACCGATTTCACCACGTTTTAGTTTTTCCTGAATTTCCTGATGACTATAGGGCCCCTCTTTTTTACCCCGAATATATAAAAAGGTTTTGGCACTCATGGCTTTACTCCCTCTAAAACGCCGGGCACATATTGCTGAAGAATCGACTCTGCCAACGAAAAGTCGATTCCAGCACGGGCGGCCGCTTTTTGCACTGCTATTATCGGCTCAGTTTCAAGTTTGTAAATCGGGCAGAATGGGATCAGTCCATGTCTCTCTTTTTGAAAAACTTTTACACCCTTTTCCTCCGGAACCAAAAAGTAACCGTCCCCAAGATCAGGGAACAAACCCTCTTCATCTACACATCCAACAAACTTGACACCGTACTGCTTAGATAAAGAGGCTAAGAATATTGCTTCCTTCGCAAAACCAGGGTGTTTTGGGGTAGATTCAAAGAATGTTTTGTAAGTCGCCACCTTAGCTGTATCTTTTCCCTTTGAGGCTAAAAGCCATTCACCTTCCTCGACGGCCGGTAGCTTCCCCAACTCGACAAACTTACTTTGCAGAGTGGGTGAAAAAGACATTCCAAACTGTTCAGGTCTTAAGCCGCCTTCGCACATTTCCTTCAAGCAACATGCGACATAACCACGCCCCAACGAGTCTACATTATCTGAACTAAAAAGCTGGTCTATAAAGACCTGCAGAACGGGATCTGAGGCTCTAGGATAGTCTTCATTCTCTGCGATTTTATTTATTAAATCGGAAATCTTCGACTTTACTAGAAACTCACCCAACGGCTCAGGAACGGGAAGAGGCGCATCCAGGCGTAAGCCAATTTTTATCTTAGGCGTTTTCACGAAACGAGGTATTCCTTCGGAGTTGTCCGGATCGTAAAGAAATATATTAAACGCATACAAGAACCCCTGCTCCTCACGTTTATAATTCTGGATTTTACCTCGGACATAAATCTTTCGGTTAGGATCAGGTATTTGATACATATAGATTTCATCCAATAGCTCCCCTTGCATTTTCTCGGCAGCTTCTTTTTCTCTTGGCAGCGCAAGCCCAGAAGGTAGATAACTTACATTATTTCGACTTTGTTTTGATTGTTTTTCAGCCACAGCGTAAGGCATCCAAAGTCTTGACGAAAGAATCTCTGGATCCATCTCTAGTTGTGCTGCGTTTCGCGCCTTCTCTGCGATTTCATTTGGAATTTCAGCAGATTCAGAAACCTCGTTTAAGACTTTCTGAAAAACCTCAACATCCCCTTTTCGGGACGAATCATTTAGTTTCGACCGGTAGTCCTCGACTTTCTTAATAAGGCCTACTTTTACTTCGAGTCTTTTTTGTATTCTTTTTATGTAGGTGGCTGCTTCTTCCCCAGAACGAATAGGATTAATGAACTCTTCACGCTGATTTACTAACTGAGCAAGTTTTCTTTGTAGAATATCAACGCTGGATCTCGCTGAAACCTGGATCTCTCCAACCTTTTCTAACTGGCTTTCAATTTCTTCAAGAATGCGCTTCTCTTCATCAGATTGCCTTCTCTTTTCCTCTGCAGCCATTTTCTGCCATTCATTTTCAAGATGATCTAATTCGTTTTGCAGTTCAATCTGAAAGTCACGAGGAAGAGCCGAAACATCCTTGTGGAGCTGTTGCACCATGGAAAATTCGTCTACCCATAAACGCCTGGGTTCTTTTAGAATTTGGCCAAACTTCTGTAGCCCCTCTTGAACTCGGTTGCGTAAAGTTTTTTCACGCTCAATGAATGACGTCAACCGCTCTTTTTCTGCTAAAAGAGTGTCTTTAGATTCCCCCTGCATCTGCTGAAGAAAACCCTCGGCTGCTTTGACTTCCCGCTCCCGCATAAGTGTGCCAATAGTAACCTTAAGACCTTCCTCTGATTTTTTCTTAAATACTAGCCATCCCGTAACGATCAGAATACCCGCAATCATGATTGTGAAAGTCCCGATGGCTAACTTTGTTTTGCGCGCCAAGTTGCCTTCATCCTCCCGAAGCATAGAGCTTTCACGTGAAAGACGTTGCTCCAATCCAGATTCCCATCGATGGGATAACTCCACAGCCATTCGCTGCCAACGGTCTAAATCAGCCAAACTCTCAATTAGTTCGGCACGCTTTTTTTTCTGCTGCCTACCTCGTTCTTCTTCAAGCCTCGCAAGACCATTTCGAACTTGCCCTTCCAGTTCAGTAATTTGGCCTTTCTTTATTTCTTCTTTGCGGCGTGCATCTGCCCAGCGGGTTGCCTCGTAAAGATCGCCACTTGAGGGGAACTTTACATTATACTCACGAGCTCTCTGCCTAAGATTATCAAGGTATTCAACTGCTTCCAGCCAATGATCATCGCTTTTCCATTTCAGCACATTTGACAAACAGAATTGTATTTCGTTTTCGACTTCTCTTTTGCGAAAGCTTGCCCGAATCATATTTCCACGTTGGTATAATTCCTGATCAGCATTTCCTAGTCCGTTACGATCTAGTACATCCATTTGCTCTACCACGGCAGCTTCATCCATGACCGAGATATATTTTTGAAGCTTTTGATTTTGGGCACGCGACTCTGCCTCAAGTACGTTGATTTGCTCCTTTTGCGCCCATTCATCATTTGAGTTGCGGCGTAGGTGTGCCTTTAGAAGTGATAAAGCTGAAAGTCTGTCACCTTTGAGCATTTTGCCTCGATAGGCATCTAACAAGTTTTGATTGCCTGGCTTACTTTTAGCGGCCTTGAGATAAGCTTCGTTAAGCTGTAGAACCGCATGTTCGTCCGGATCCTCTAAGACAGGCCATTTTTTTTGTAGGCAAAGCTTTTTCCACTCACCTGAATTACCAAATCCTAGCAGCCTTAATATGTCTTGAATGGCAGGAGAATCTTCTGCTAGTTGCAATGCCTGAACAATATCGTTTTTTGATATTAGGAAAGTAACCTGTTCTAGCCGTTGATTGCAGTTCTTCGATACTGCAGCGATTTCTCTAGCAACATCAACAGCTCCCTCATGATCACCCTCAAGAATTCTTTGAGCTTCTTGGATTAGTCTTTCAAGCTTTAAAAGACTCATATTCTATTCACCTTTTACGTTAAATTGAAGGATGTGAGCACCAGAAGATCGGCTCGACCATATTCTAATTTCATATTCTTTCCTTTGCTCGTCTTGCTTAAGCTGCGTCTCATTATCATCTATTTTTCTTTTGTACTCTTTTATTGCTTCGGCGTTTTTAAGATCTTCTTTACTAATTTCGTATTTTTGAGAAAAGTCCTTACTTGAGATCTGGTCAAGGTCTTCGTTGATTGGAAGAAGGAAGTATTCTGCCCTTTCCTGGTTTATTAGCTCTTGGGCACTTGCTCGATAAACAGGAAAAGAGGATTTGTTTGTGCCATTAAACCGATCTGGGAATGCCATTTTAAGGCGCTCAGCAGTGCCAATGTCTTTGAGGCTGCCTATTTCGAAAACGTTCGTTACCGTTCTCCATTTAAGATTATTTCTCGGTATTAGATCAGCCCCATCTTTTAACCAACCCTTAGCAAAGCTATTTATGTCACTAAAGTTAGTGGCCTTGCTGTGTGCGCTTCGTTTAAATACTTCGGTCTGATTAATCCGATTTGAACTTTTTTTACAAATGCTTAAGATACTATTAGATTCATCGTTTTGTTTTTCAATATTCTTAGAACGAACTTTATCCTTATATTTCTTTAGTATTGCTTCAGAGTTTTCTTGCCTTAATTCAGCTAAGTCGAATGCCGTCCCGTTGATTTGGATATTTGTAGAATCACCAACTATTACACAGGCCTGCTCAATTATTTGACCAAGCTTTTTCTTGTTTTCATTATTAATATCAATACCAACAGTTTGCGGAATAACAAGAATAAGACTATTTGTTTTGTCGTCTGTGCTTAGACCGAACCATGCTTCGTTTTCTAGCGGGAAATTAATAAATTCTTGTCGATTAGCTTTTTCTTTAAAATTATAGCCTTTACCTTTTTGATCTGTTTTATTTCTCTTTTGCGAACCAGAGTTATGAAGCATTTCGATCTTGTTGAAGTTTGCTGAAGAATCCCACTGCTGTATTATTGTATCAACAGGAATATCATCTGGAATTAAAGGCACATTCGTGTTTCCAGAAATTTCTTTGATAATTTCACTTAGCAGACATTGGCGCGGTGAGGGCTGTGCAGGACTTAGGTCTTTTAGAACTTTTGTTTCGTTTTGCTCGCCAGCGGAAGCGATTTGCTGGGGTTGAGCTATTTTTTCTTTTTCACGTACATCATCAGGTTTGCAAGGTTCTACGCTTTTTTGTGGTTCCAACTTCTTTTTTTCATCGGCAACTTTATCCATCTCTGCTCGTACTAACACTTCATATGCAGCGACAACGTTATTTACCTCAACATCAAGATACGGTTTTTGTTTGTATATCTGATCGGTTACCCCTTTTAGCTTTTGACTATTTTGCGTCGTATGCTTCTCGTCTTTTAGTATCTCGATTACTTTTTTTTGCTCATCTGCATAGGAAATTGGGAAAATTTTTGTTTTTATGCCACCCCCAACATCACTCCAGAATCTTCTTTCTTGGATTTTTTTATTATTCTCCTCGGCTTGCCTTTTATTGTTTTCTTCGGATTGCCTATTGTATAGGTAGCCCCCCCCCGCGCTTAGGGCAAAGATCATCACGACAGCTATTATTCCTAAATGTATCCAATTCTTCTTCTCTGATTTGTAGCTGACTGGCAATATTTCGCGAGAAACAGCCCCGCCTTGCCCTTGAATTGAAGGTATTGAACTATTTTTAAACTCTTCCTGCGTCGGGGTTCTTGAGAGTTCTTTTAGGCCAATTTTTTTGTATGTATTGGTCTTAGCACTTGATTCTTCTCCCTTGGCAATCGTAGGTAAACCATTTTTAGCTTTATCTTTTTCATTTGTAGGACCTTCTGGAAGACTCTGGGGATTATCCAGATATAATTCGGCTTTTTGACTCATGGCCGGAGCGATCCGGGGATCCTGACCATTCCATCCTTTCCAGCTGTACTGCTGAGGATCCAAGATCTGCCCTAGATATGTTGTAAAACTACGTGACCAAAGCTCATCAATTGTTGTACTTAATCGTAGGCTTTCGCCCATAAGAATTAATATTTTGGTCTCTTCTAAACGACCACTGATCCACCAACACCCCGCAGAAAAAGCATAGGGACTGGCCGCTAGGGCAGCATCCCCCATAAGAGACTCCCAGTTCTTGCTGGGTGGCTCCAAGGTCTGGACTAAGGGCACTGAAATTGGAGGTAAACTTTCCGGCTCTCCCTCCCAAGAGCTTTTCCAGCCATCCCAAAAAAGCAAAATCTCCGCAGGGGAATTTATGCCTAGCAGTTCTCCTGGCTCGAAAACGAGGTGGTGGGCAAGGAAATTGGTTCGCCCCGTAAAGTCCAACCCCGCCTCCCGAATCACACTCAAGATTCTATAGTTGGTTCCGGTAAGGACCACTGTTCGATAGCTATAGATTTCAGGGTGCGGAGCCGAAGTTCGGTGGGCATATACGCTGGATTGTTCAAGGAGTTGAATAAGGCCCGGACGCATATTTTCGGATCGCGCCACGGTGCAGTAGCCTGATGCCCCTGGATGGTACCCCCGAGGAGCGCTGCTGAAGATTAGCTGTTGCGGCACTTTTTTATAAGATTGGCACCAAATCCGGCCGGATCTGATGCAGGATCCAAAGAATGGGGGCTTCGACCAATCGGGGCTTAATCCGTTGTGGATCCGGTGCAAAGCCCTTGGCGGTGGGTAAGGGTGTGTGACCAAAGGCACTGATTGGAAAATATTTGATATTTGGCGCAAGGGCTTCTGCGTTTTGCACAACAGATGGGCAGAAATGGTTTAGAAAAGTGCGCGCCTGCCAGGAGTTTTCTTCAATGGCTTCAAGATCGAACTTACCGTCGCTAACCACAGGCCGAGGTTGAGCCTTCGGATCATCAAATATGTCCCCCCAAGCATCGTGTTTTCCAACTAGAAAAGCCAATGGCACATCAAGCTGTGCATCCGGACCAAGGTTTCTAATTCGAGCAATCCGGGTTTTCATTTCTGCCAAAATCACCGATTGATAGTCGGAAAAGTCGGAATGAATCTGGGGATCCTCAACTCCAAGCCCCCGAAGGCGCTGTTTGATCATGGAGTTCCCAAGTGGGTCATAAAGAAACATAATAGCAGAGGCCTTGCTGACATGAAGTGCGCCCGGGTTCTGATCTGCAGCCACTTGGGGCGTGAAATGTTCTCCAGCATTATCGTAGAAAATACCCACCAAACTGTCGCTCGAGTTTCGGCTGATTTGGTAGCTAAAGGGCCTAGGCATGGAAACGGATCGCCCGCCTCGCTGGACGTTCATGTAAGTAACACCCCCCACAGCCGTTTTTGCGATAGCTGCTAATTCAGGGTCACTGGCCGCAAGTAAGCGGTTCTTCAGATCGTTCAAGAGGATGTTGCCCTCAGGATCATGGTCTTCCCAACGGATGTTTAGTTTTCCCGCTAAGAAATCAGGTAGAAAAAGTGCCAATACAGCTAAAAGATAAGACTTTCCTGAACGTGCACTTCCGACCAAGGAAATGATTTTGGATGGAATTTCCAAGAAGTTTGGAAGAAGCCTTTGATGGCAGTGGGGACAAGCGCGATCGGGACAAGGTTCGCCTGAAGCGTCTTCAGGTTGTCCTGCAGGACCGAAGCGGGTGGGAGAAAATCGCATCATGGCATCAGGACCAAGCAAACGGTCACCCCGCAAATCCTCATGCACGGCAATGGCCTTGACTTGTGGGGCGTCAAAACTTTCCCAGCAAAAAGGGCACGTATATTCCCCTGCGGCCGAGGAATCACTACCCTGAGCAGACCGCGTTGGATGAACCTGAAATAGCTCTGCACCCATTTTCCAAGTTTCAAGAGGAACCGCAATCTGTGTCCCTTCAAGATGAATCATTGAATTCACCCACTCATGCCCAAGTGCCTCAAGTTGAGTATTCATCTCTTGGGTATTACATGGGCCGATTTGCGCTCCACCCGGCGATCGTAGAATTAATCGAGGCTGTGCATTTTGATGCATCCACGTCTCTACATCTTTGACGTGAATTAAAAGAATCGGGTTGCACCCTAATTGCAGTAGGTTTTCCGTGCCAGGGGTCAGGATTGCGCCTGGGACCATAGCTTGGCCGTTCAGCAGACAATTGGTTGAGGATCCGTGGCCGGCATGAAAATCAAACTGAATTCCTTTGCCCTTGGGTTGAATCCAAATGGCTTGCTCTGGAACCCCTTCACCAAGGCATTGGAAATCAACATCAGGACTACTACCCAGAACAAATGGGAATCTCTCGAGGGGTTGCATTTTCCCATTAATTATGTGAACTGCGATCCAAGGCACCATCATACCTTAGCCTTTTGATGGACACATAACAGCTTTTTTTCCAAAGAATAGGTTTAGACCGTGAGTATCGGCTGCACATCCATTCTCAAAAGAGGTGAAAGGAAGGTTTTGTAGGCAGAATTCCAAGCATTTCGTAACCCAAGAGCGGATTCCTGCCGAAGTTGGCTCGCAACTTTACCGTACCACCGCCCAGTCGTTTGCCGAGAACCTGACCGAGAAAGCTTAATAAATGCGCTTAAAATAGAGCTAAATTCACCCGATAATATTTTTCAAAAAGGGGCTTTGCGAAAAAGCAATTCAGCCCAACAGTTTGAAGTTTTTTTAGAAAAGCGGTGCCCGCTTTGTTCCATACAGCGAACCCAAAAGGAACCGGAAAGGCGAAAAGTCTCGTCGAATCAAAAGTGCATCAATTGGCCAAAACCCATCGCTAAGCTTTTCGCGCAAACAGCGGGTTTGATTCTCTCACTCGTAGAATTCAAGAAAAGCCTTCTAGGTAGCACTAACAATTGCTTTTATGCAAGCCGTTGCCTAACAAAATTAGGCTGGAGGGAATAGAACCGCTAGTTCGATAATTTTTGGACGAATCTGTTGTAAAAAAGTGTTGTAACTGAGGTCAATTCCCGACCCCCCTTAAGCCACATCTCCTTGCCAGGGAGAGTTTAAGAAATTTTGGAGGCGAGGGTCGGAATCGAACCCTCGTCCCGACGGTATCGCCTGCCCGCTCTAGCTGCACCAGTTGTTGCCTGATATTTTATTTTGTAGAATTCAGTAGAA
>Ga0247834_1006011_pt1 | contig 13928 bp, 16 predicted proteins | sample LaCruzMarch2015__8_FD_187118 | JGI IMG/M metagenome (GOLD analysis project Ga0247834, IMG submission 187118) | Freshwater microbial communities from meromictic Lake La Cruz, Castile-La Mancha, Spain - LaCruzMarch2015_12m | ecosystem: Environmental > Aquatic > Freshwater > Lake | place: Spain... | reverse complement strand
ATGCGGATAGGCTTCGCCAGAAGCAGCCCGCGATTCAAATGCAGCCAGCACACCACGCCTTTTTCAATCAAACGTGCTGCACTTCCGACCTGCTCGCGCAAATCGGGCCGCAGCCATAAAGTCTCGCAAGAAAGAACCCTTCGCGTTTAGATTCCACTATGAAACTTCCAATCACAATCTTGTCTCTCTTAGCGCTTCCCGCCGTTGCTCAGCACTCCGCCGATCTTCACCCACGGTTGCAGTCGCTGAAGACTAACTATGATTCAGCCATAGCCCGTGCGACTGCACCTTTGACTGAGACCTATCTGAAAGAACTCGACAGACTAAAAATCGAATTTACAAAATCAGGCGACCTAAAGGCAGCGCTTGAGGTGGATACCATCCTCAAATCGATCCGCTCACCCCGTGAACCGAGCAATGCGGATTTCCACGGGCTTGTCCTTTCAAAGATGTCCCTGAACCAGTTTAAGGCCTGGATTAGCACAGTCACCATCACCGAGGTCGAGTCCCCCTACAACAACCATTACGAGTTCATTCGTGAGCGGATGATCTCCACCCGGGGGGACACGACCGAGAAACGAGTGCATGAGAACGCCACAGTTGCTGTCGGAAAGCTGTTTGTCCCGTTCACTAGCACCAACGCCACCATTACTATTGACGAGTCCCTTACGAAGGCGGAAATCTCATACAGCACGGGCGGTCGCTACGAGGGACGAATTACCAAAAGGTGACTGTGGTGAACAATGGCGCTGCTGGACAACGGGAGGGGTGCTTGTTGTCGTATCAGAGCCCATCGTAATTTGAATATCACCCACTTCATTCATGCTCTGCCCCGCCCCTCACGTGCCAGAGCTTAATCGTGCCGCCACCTTTTCTGCCGAGGGCGATGAGATGTAGCCATCCGCCCAGCCCTGGAAGTCCGCCAGCGGCACGATGGATGAAGGCGTGCGCCAGAGCACATCCGTCGATGGCTGTAGTCCCGACTCGATGGCGGCCTTATCGACGAAAGGCCTGGCCGCGCCGCAGCAGCTGACTGGCGCTGATGCGGTGTCCTGTGGTGAAGGCGCACCGGATGTGGTGGGTACAGACTCTGCCGCGCTCAGAGCCAAAAGGCACCAGGAGTGATCAAGGCAGCAAAGGCGAGGGTGATGTGGGGCTTTTTCATGAGCTGCGGCAGCGGGGTGTGCTCTGATTCCCAAAGCTTTTTCACACACTGCGTCGCCGCGTTATAGGACTTGCGTCGGCTACCCACAGCCCATGCACCTCCGACCAAAGTCGGAGGTGACTGGCCCGTCAAAAAAGCCGCTGGGGGCTGATAACGTGGGCTGCTATCTGTGGTTCACCTGAAGCCCAATGCTGGGAAACGGAGTCAGTGTGCGACAATTGACAAATGTAGATGGCGGAAAAAAGCCAAGCAAGAATGGTAATTTATTAATGCCATCTGTCGTCCTTCTTGCTCAAGAAGCAGAATGCGAAAAAAACCTCTTATTCAAGTGCCATTCGCCATTCGTGTCTGTCCCCGCTAAGTCTGGGCCATGTCAGATGATCCCCGCCGCATTCTCATCACTGGAGCCAATGGCACGCTCGGCCACGCCACGGCGCTTTACTTTCTGGAGCGTGATCCGGCCTGCTTGGTCTTCTTGGGCGTGCGCGAACGTCGGGACCGGGCGCAGGTGCTCGTGACTGAGTTTCCTGGACGCGCGTTTCTTTGCCCACTGGAAACCATGTCCGCTGAGTCCTGGGCGGCAGCCATGAACCAGATCGGGCCGCTTTCCGTGCTCATCAACAACGCAGGCTGCCACGATGACGCCCTGCTGGCTAATATGACGCAAGCACAGTGGTCCGGGGTGCTGGATGTGAATCTTAACGCGGTCTTTCTCGGATGCCAGGCGGCGCTACAGCCGATGATGCGCCTGCGCGGCGGACGCATCGTGAACATCGCCTCCCTCAGCGCACTGCATCCGCCTGCTGGGCAGACGAATTACGCGGCTGCGAAAGCGGGTGTTCTGGCCCTGACACAAAGCCTAGCTAAGGAGACCGCGCGGATGGGCATCACCGTCAATGCCGTCTGTCCCGGCCACATTGAGGGTGCTCTGCCCACTGACTGGAGCGAGGAACAGATCAAGGCGGTGCGGCGCGCGACGCCGATGCGGCGCTTCGCCCGGCCCGATGAGATCGCAGCGGTGGTTTTCTTTCTTGCCAGCGCAGAGGCGAGCTATATGACTGGTACCTCCTTGAAGCTCGACGGCGGCCTTGTCTGACCCAGCTTCGTATTCAATTTCTAATGAACCTCCGCCAACGTATCAAAGAAGTCATGGCCAGCGAACTCATGCTGGAAATTGATGCCGGTGAGATAGCCGATGACAAGCCCCTCTTTGGTCCCGAAGGCATCGGCCTAGATAGTGTGGACGCACTCCAGCTCGTGGTGGCGATCGAGAAGCACTTCAAGCTCAAGATCGGCGACCAGACACAGGCGCGCGAGATACTGCACAGCGTGGACAGCATTGCGAAGGCCATTGAGGAAGCGGGTCTCGCCTAGCCAGGACCGCGCTGCATGAAAAAGGCGCTGCTCATCCTGCTGAAGGCCGCGATCACCACGGCGCTGCTTTGGATGATTTTCCGGGAGCACCAGTTCACCGCCGCCATCCTGCCGCATCTGCGCGCCATGCTGACGAACTGGGGGTGGACGCTGGCGGGCCTAGGCTGCGTGGGCCTTTCTACCTGGCTGAGTGCGCTCCGCTGGCAGGTGCTGCTGCGCGGCCAGGACCATACCGTGCCTGGCGCGGTAGTGTTGCGTGTCACAGTGGTCAGCGGCTTCTTCAATATCACCTCCCTCGGTGCTGTGGGTGGGGACGCTTACCGTGTGCTAGCCCTCATGCGGCGGCCCGCTGCACGGCGGCTGCCCATCGTGGCCTCCATTATGCTCGATCACATGCTCGGCCTGGTGGGACTGGCGGTTTTGTTCCTGGCATGTGGCTTTGTTTTTGACGGGCGGATGCACAGCCTGGGGCCGGAGGTGCGCGCCATCGTTGGCAGCTTCCGCGTCTTCATGGCTGGTTCACTCGTGGTCATGCTGCTGTCCGCCATTTCCTTCACGCCGCGGCTTTATAGCTGGGGAGAGCGGAAGTGGCCTTGGCTACTGGGCTGGCCACCGCTAAAAAACTTTGCCCATGCCTGTGATGCCCTGCGCCGTGCCTGGGGCTGCTCCCTCATCGCTGCCCTGCTCTCCGTGCTGGTGTTTGCGTTTCACTTCCTGTCTTTTTACTGTGGCATCTTTGCCGTCGGCGGCAGCGCGCCACTCATGGAGGTGATGGCCGCCATGCCTATGGTTGACGCTGCTGCTGGCCTGCCCATCTCAGTCTCCGGCCTCGGTGTGCGGGAAAAGACCTTTGAAACCCTCATCCACGCGCTGACCGGCCTGCCGGAGGCACTCGCCGTTTCTGCCTCCCTGGCTGGTTGGCTCATGAGTGTGGTCTGGGGTGCCTTGGGCGGTCTGCTTTTTATCTGCGGTAAGAGCGCAACGACATCCCCTTCCCTCTCCTCCGATGCCCCCTTGCCCTGACTCCATCTGCAAGATCAATTTGCGGACACCAAGAAAAGCCTGTCAAATACGTATTCTGCACGACCCCACACGCACGTGATTACTCATGGCTAAACGCCGACATAGCGCCAGAGACGAAATCCTTCTGGTTCCATTCCTGGACATTCTGTGCTCGCTGATCGGCGTGCTGATCCTCATCATCGTCGTGCTGTGCGTCTCGCAGTCCCAGCAGACGAACGGACGCACGCCAGAGGAAATCCAAATGGCGCAGGAGCACAAGCAGATCACCAAGGAGATCGCCGAGCGCAAGAAGCAGGACGCCACACTCAAGGAGAAGCTCCTCGCCCTAGAGGAGTTGCAAAAGGAGATCGAGGACAAGGAGCAGCGTTATCTGAAGTTCCGTAAGCTGCTGAGCACCTCCAAGGAACTGCAAGACCAAAACAAGCAGCTCACCTTAAAGCTCCAGAAAGAACTCGATGACCTACTCACCGAAATTGACGGCCTGAAAAAACAGCAGGACGAGAGCAAAAAGGTCGTCACTAACCTGATGGCAGACATCAAGAAGCGCCAGATGCCAGCAGACAAAAAAGTGCCGCCGGTCGTCGTGCAACCGTCCGGGTCCGGTATGCCAGAGACCACGAAGGTGTACTTTGTGGAATGCGCCACGGGTGCGCTGAAAATCCTGGGCGCGTGGGGAGAGGACTACCGGCTCAGCGCCACGGCAGAGGTCGTGGTGGCTGACGCGGCCTACAACCACTTCCTGACCGAGGTGGCGAAGGATAAGAACGCGCTCATCCTTTATCTCATCCGCGATGACGGACAGGCAGCCTTTAACAACGGCGCGGGCCGCGCGGAGAGCGACTACAAGGTGCGCATCGGCAAGCTGCCCATCCCAGGGCGCGGCCAGCTCGACTTGGCCCTGTTTGAAAAATTTCGCGGCAAGATCACCCCGCCCCCTGCCCTGACTCCCCCGCCCGCCCCGGCCAAGCCTGCTCCGCCGGGCCCCGGCAAGGCCAAGGCATGACCTGCACCCACCAGCACCATGTCCTCCAAGCGCAAACGTGAAGATCAGGAGCTGCCGTTCGTGGCACTGATGGACACCATGACCAACGTGGTGGGCGTGCTCATCATCGTGCTGGTCATGGTCGGCCTCAGCATCGCCAGCGCAGTGAGAAAAGTGCTTTCCGACCTCCCACCCGTCACCAAGGAGCAGCACCAGCAGATCGTCGAGGCATTGAAGGAACTGCCGCCGCCGCCCGCTGATCCTCTGGAGCTGGAGGAGCAGAAGAAACTCGCGGAGATGAAGCTCAAGAAAGCCATCGAAGATATCAAGACAGTGGACACCAGCGAGGTCGAGACGCAGATGAAGTTCATGGACATCGAGAGCTTCCGCAAAAAGCTGGAGGAAGCCAAGAAGCAGCGCGAGGCGCAAAAGGCCGAGGTGGACAAGCTGCTCGCCGAGGTGGAGCGACTGAAGGTACTGTTAGACCAGACACCCGTCTATAAACCCGACCCACCGACCTATGTGCGCCTGCCGAACCCGCGCACTTACCCGAAAAAGCCCAACGAGACACGCATCCTGGTGGCGCGGCAGGGCGTGCTGTACCTCAATGAGAAGACCTTTGTGCAGCCCATCCTCGACGGACTCGACAAGGTCAGGAGCCAGCTCGAATACAAGGAGGTGAAGATCGAACCCTTCATGGAACTGCTGACAAAGGTTCTCGGCAGCGCCCCTGCCGCGCAGCAGGCCTGGCCGGAGCTAGCGCCGCTGGTGAACACCTTCCAGATGGACCAGGCCGCTGCCGCCTACAAGACGCTGGCGGACGCAAAGCTACAGCCGACGAAGCAGATGATCTCCGCGCTGGGGGACATCTCCATCGTCACGCGCGCCACCTTGCCCGTCGTCGCCGAGGCGGTCGTCGCCGCCTGCCAGGGGAACCTTTCCAAATGGACCGCCCTGGACCCCTCGCGCGATCCTCTGAAGCCGGTCATCAAGGCCACCTCCACAGGCGGCAAGATCACCTTCTCCTGGGGCGCGAAGTTCGTGGAGGTGAAGACTGGCGCGCGCGATGTGCTGAGCTACTTCATCAAGGATCTAGCCGACATGGACAGCATCAAGGACAAAAGCCGCGACCGGGTCATTTACGATGCCTACAAGCTGCAATCCGTGCTGGAGCGCGCGGCGGCTAACCCCAGCTTCACCGGCTCCTACGTCATGACGCCAACCATCCGCCCGAGCGCCACGCTACTGCAACTGGCCCTAACCCCGAAGGCGGGCGGCGGCGAGACACTGGAGCAGATGCGTGGCGAGGGATCGAACTACCAGCGCCTGCTGCGCCAGATCAAAGGCGACCCGGACGGCGTGGCGATCTTTCAGGTAATGGCGGACGCCTTCGACACCTACCTGGAGGCGCGCAAGATCGCCGACGACATCGGCGTGGCCGCCACCTGGGAATTCCTGGCGCGCCTGGACCTAACCATCAACGTAACCGGCTACGAGGTGCAAAGATTCACTCCCGTCGTCGCAGCAGGGACAATCCCCGTCCCCGGCACCCCACCCGCCGTGCGCATCACCGCCCCAAAGCGGACGCTGGACTGAGTGTGAACGCCACCCTCTACGAGGAGCTTTGGGGCTTGACGCTTCGGGATCGCTTGGCACCGAGACAACAGATATGAAGATCATCCGCCATACCGACACCGATTGGTCAGAGACTGCCGCCGCGCTGAACCGGCGCGCGGAAGCGAGCGATGCGGTGCGCGAGGTTGTGGCGGGCGTCATCAAGGCGGTGCGGGAACGCGGTGACGCGGCGCTGCTGGAACTGACGGCGCGCTTTGACGGGGCCAGTCTCACCACAGAAAGCCTGGCCGTCCCGCAAGCGGAGCTGGAGGCCGCGTGGGACTCCGCCGCTCCGGCCCTACAGTCAGCGCTGGCGGCGTCTCACCGCAATGTCCTCGCCTTTGCCCGGAAAAGCCTGCGGCAGGACTGGTCGGGCACCAATGAGCAGGGTGCGGAGGTGGGGGAGGTCTATCACCCCTTTGAGCGGGTGGGCTGCTATGTCCCCGGCGGTTCGGCACCGTTGGTCTCGACGGCTCTCATGACCGTGACATTGGCGGCGGCGGCAGGCGTGCCAGAGATCGTGGTCTGCACGCCGTGCGGGCGCGATGGCACGGTGAATCCCGGCTTGCTTGCGGCTTTGAAGCTGGCAGGCGCGACGGAGGTTTACCGCATCGGCGGCGCGCAGGCCGTCGCCGCGCTGGCCTATGGCACGGAGACGATCCGCCCGGTGGCAAAGATTTGCGGCCCTGGCAACAGCTACGTCGTCGAGGCGAAGCGCCAGGCCTTCGGCGTCGTCTCCATTGACCTCCTGCCCGGCCCCAGCGAAGTGCTGATCCTCGCGGACAGGTCGGGAAGCCCGGCCTTCATCGCCGCAGACATCCTGGCGCAGGCGGAGCATGGGAAGGACAGCCAGGCGGGCTTCATCACCGATGACGCGGCGCTGCTGGAGGCGGTGGCAGCGGAGGTGGGGCGTCAATCACAGACGCTCAGCCGTCAGGCCCAGCTCGGCCCGGTGCTGGAAAAAGGTGTCTTCCTCATGCTCGCGCCATCCTTGGAAGAAGGGGCGCGTTTGGTGAATGCCTATGCGCCGGAGCATCTGGCGCTCATCACGGAGCGCGAGGCGGACATCCTGCCGCTGATCCGCACGGCTGGGGCGATCTTCCTGGGCAACTACTCCCCCGTCGCAGTCGGCGATTTCCTCGCCGGGCCGAGCCACACGTTGCCGACAGGCGGCGCGGGCAAGTCCTTCCCCGGCCTGACCGTGGACATGTTCCAGCGCCGGACCAGCATCATCCGCCTGGACAAGGCGGCCTGCGCAAAGTCCGAGGCCATCGTGCGCGCCTTTGCCACAGTGGAGGGGCTGGACGCGCACGGGGAGTCCGTCGCCGTGCGCAGCAAAACAATACTTTAGCTCCTCGTCCTCCTACGGGGTTGCTTGCTGTAAATGCCTTGTTCACCCACTTGCCGCAGCCGCCAGCGAAGCAGCGCTTCCACCTCCGTTTCATCCTTGTCGGGGAATTGGGCCCGGTTCCCGTCGCGCATCATCCCCAGCGCCCCCTCAAACAGCTCGATAGCCGTGTCAATGCGCTCGCCCAACGACAGACGACGCGCCCGCCGCACCTTGTCGGCATAGATCGCATCGGCCAGCGCTTTGATGTTCTCCTCCATGCCGTCACGGGTATCCCCATTCGGCGGCCCTTCGAGTTCTTTTCTCCGTCGCTTCGGGCGGCTCAAAGCGGCGGGATGGCTGCCAGCGCGGCACGCAGGCGCTCGCTCGTGCCGTGTTGGGCGCACCAGAGCTCGATGTAGGGCATGTCGAGCGTCTCCGGCCCTTGCACCGCCAGCACGTCGCGGGCGTCATCCAGGTCTTTGTTGCGCCCCCAGCGGAGCTTTTGCACCACCACGTCTTCCGCCGTGGGCAGCCGGTCTGGCACTTCAGCATCGGCACATACACCTGCCTTCGGCGGCTGAACTCCGCCTGCACAAAGGGATCATCGAACACCTCAAACAGCTCCACCTTGTATGGCGGCGCACTGCGGCTGCGGCCCACCTGCCGCCGCCCCCAGGTCAGCGTGTCGAAGACGACTTGCGCATCGAACTCAACCCAGGGCTCCAGTTCCTTTACCACCGCATCCAGACCACCACCGACATTGACGGCCACGAGCAAGTCCACATCCCGTGTGGAGCGCGGCACACCGTAGGCACCCGCAGCCAGGGCACCCACCACCATGAACGGCACCCCGGAGGCATCCGCCGCCTGCACCACCTTGGTTGCCAGTTGCTCCAGCGTCATAAGGCCGCAGGTCGTGTGGTGGTGTAGCGCCCGTGGTCATGAACGCTGTCCAGCCGGGTCATCCAGCGGCGCACCTCTTGCCAGCCCAGCGCCTCGTCCTGTGATCCCAGCCGGTCCAGCGCCCCGGCCAGCATCATGCCAAACTGGGTGTTGGATTGCGTGAACACCTCCTCCAGGCGCTCCGCCACCGTCATCCCCCGTGCCCGCAGCACCTTGTCGCGGTAGATCGCGTCCTGCAGTGCCTTCAGGGCGGCGGGGTCGTCGTGGAGTTTCGGCATGGGTCCAGAGTAACCACCTTGCCCTGGATCGCAACGTCCATCCTTTCTCACCCACTGCACCCCTGAAACCGTCCAACCCCAGCAGCCACCACCCTCCGTCATTCGTCATTCCTCATTCCCTCCCTGCCAAAAGAAATTCAGCCCGCGTATAACGTCGTTTCCAGAACCGGGGGAGAAGGCGCGAACCCACCCTTTTTCCGCCGCATGAAACCGCTCTCTCACCCTCGCGCCTCGTTCTGGTCCTCGGTTGCCGCTCCCATCTGCGTCCGGCCCCCAGACCCTTCGCTTTCCCTAACCAAAAAAATGGCCTGGGGGCACACCTGCTACTAAAAAACATTTGCCAACTCCATAAACCGTCCCTCTGTCCCGGCGATTTTATTCGTCTAACCGGGAGACCGGGGCGGCGGATGCCTGTTTCGGGAACAACGCAAGGATCTCCCGCTTTGCCTACAACCTTCCATCTCAAGCAAGGCTTTGCTGTGCGCTCGCAGCGGGGAGGGGCTGTCGCCAACGCCTGCCCGCGCGTCCCCGTGGGCCGCCTTTCGGAAAATGCCGAATGCCACCCCGTCGCCATTTTGGGCCATTCGGAAAATGTCGAAGGCCGCCCCGTCATTACTTTCTGCCATTCGGCAAATGCCGAAGGCCGCCCCGTTGTCACTTTCTACCATTCGGCAAATACCGAACGCCACTTCTCCACCATTTTCCGCCACTGAGCTAATTCCGAGACCTTGCCCCCCCTCCACCTTCCATCCTCCCTCTTCCACCCCTCCCCACCTAACCCAAGGAGCTGTCACCGTAAGGAAAAAAAGCGTCACATGGCTTTTTCCACTTCCAAAGTTTCTCAGAAGGTGCCATAATGCCCGGCCTTTTAAGTTTAATCTGTCTCCGGGTGCTTCTCCAGCGTGGCTTCCCTTGGCGACCAAATGCCAGCAGACTCCATGATCGACTCCCCAGCCTCCGTTGGCTTTGGCAGCAGACCTTCTCTCTCCCGAGTCACCAGCCCCAGCGGCAGCACCCTGACCAGCAAGCCCCTCACGGGCGCTGCCCGCGACGTGACGGTGAACCTTACCAGCGCCACCGGCGAGTTCCGCCTCCGCGTGCTCGACTGATCTTTTTTAAACCAGCCATGAACGCGCACTCTGCAGAAACGCCATGACTTTCACCACCCTCCTCTCCACCGATATCGCACTGCCCGAAGAAACCTGGTTTCCCGCGCAAGTGCGGAGGCACGGGCGTGCCTTGGAGATCACGGCGGACGACAGTGTTGGATCAGCGGCCGAAGCTGTCCCCATGCCGCCAGCCAGCAGCTTTGATGCTTGGCTCGCCAAAGCCGCTGGCTCGGCCAGGTCGGGACTCACCACCAACGACATCATGGCGATGACACGCGGCGAGGACGAATAGCATGGTGATCGTTGATACCAATGTTCTGCTCGATGTGGCCACGCGCGATCCGTTGTGGTTTGCTTGGTCATCCGCGCAGTTGGCACTTGTCATCAACGCCGGACACGCCGCCATCAACCCTGTCATTTACAGTGAACTCGCCCCCGGCTATGCCAGCGAGCAAGAACTGGACAGCGTGCTCGTCCCCGCAGCGCACTTCACCAAACTGGCACTTCCCTATGCCGCAGCCTTCCCAGCTGCACGCGCCTTTACTGCGTATCGGAAAGCCGGAGGCGTCAAGACCGCACCACTGCCCGACTTCTTCATCGGTGCCCATGCCGAAGTCGAAGGCCACACGCTCCTCACCCGCGACCCCGCACGCTATCGCCAGCATTTCCCCAGTGTGAAGCTTATCAGCCCACCCTGACACCCACGGATACACCGCATGAAAACCATCCACACCTGCGACCTCGCCAACCTCTCGGTCACGCTCACGCTGCTCGTCCTGCCGTTGAAGGCCCTGCCCACCGCTTGCTTTCAGGACGCGCCGGTCAATGGCGGCAACATCGCCGGCACCGGTGACAAACGCGATGTGACCGTGAACCTCACCAGCGGCACCGGGGAGTTCAGACTCCGCGTGCTCGACTGATCCTTTCTTCAAACCTGACTTCCTCTTCTCATTTCACCTTTCAACGACTCCACTCTTATGAAGAACTCGCTTCTCTCACGCCTCTTCGCGTCACTCCATCGGTTTGCCCGCAGTGCCAAGCCAGTGCTTGCCTGCTTCGTTTGGTTCATGGGCATCTTCCTCAGCGCGCCGCACCTGGCCCAGGCCGCGCCGGCGACCGGCACCACCAGCTTCGTTGATTTTCCATCCTTTCCCATCGTTGGAGCTTCGCCTTCGCCGCAAACCACCTCCGCCGTTGCTGGGTACAAATTTACCAGTGTTTCCACGAACCGGGTTGCGATCAATGTCGGAACCCAAGGGGTGAATATAACCGCCCAAGCCCCCTCCCCTGTATTTGCCGTTTATAAGGGGTTTTCCTCGGATGATGGCAGCAACTTCAAGCTCAATAGCTTTGTGTTTTCTGCCGGGACGATTGTTTATCAGAGTCCGGCCACGCTGACCATGACCGCCTATTCGGGTGGCGTTGCTGTCCCTGGTTCCGCCACCACATTGACCGGCCCGGGGACCCTCAACGTCCCTACGACCTTGGACGTATCCGCCAATACGGCCTATCAAAACATTGATGAAGTCCGCATCACCTCCACCGGGAACACCAATCAGGGAGGGACCCTTAGAATAGGTAGTATCACCGTTCAAGCCGCCGTCACATCCACCCCCGCCAGCGTCACTGTCCCAGGTGGCACCACGACGCTGACGGCGACGACTTCCGGCACGGCGGGCGGCTCCGTGAGCTTCAACATCACCGGGGCGAACCTGACCGGTGCCCCTGGCAACCTGACGGTCACGGCCCCGACCAATGTGCAGGTCTCCGCCAACAACTCCACCTGGGGCGGCACGGCCAGCATCCCCTACAGCACGGCCACGCTGGCCTCCACCCCGGTGTATGTGCGCCTCGCGGGCTCGGGCTCGGTGGGCACCATCGCTGGGAATGTCTCCATCACGGGCGGTGGCTTGGCCTCCGCCGTGACGCAGGCGGTTTCCGGCACGCTGAATCCCGCCCCTGTCGCCATCACCTCGCTCAGCCGGGTCGATGCCACGCCGAGTCGGGCGGCGACGGTGAACTGGACGCTCACCTTTGCCAGTGCCGTGACCGGCCTCTCGGCGAGCAATTTCACCCTCGCCACCCCGACTCCCACCGGCGCGGCTGTGGGCCCGCCGACCATCGCCAGTGGCGGCGGACTGACCTGGACCATCCCCGTCTCCACCGGCAGCACCGATGGCACGCTGACGCTGAACTTGGCGAATGCCACCGGCCTTTCCTCCCCCATCAGCACCGCGCTGCCCTTCGCGGGCGACAGCTACGCGATGGATAAAACCCCGCCGACCGTCCTCTCCGTCACGCGCCTGAGCCCCGGCACTCAGACCACGAATCTGACCACCGTGACCTTCCGCGTCACCTACTCGGAGCCAGTGGCGCTCAATGCCCCCGCCGCCAGCCGCTTCCAAGTCGTTCCTGTCAACGGCAGCAACATCGTCGGCACCGTGACCGGCGTGACCGGCGTGACCGGCAGCGGTGACATCCGCGACGTGACCGTGAACCGCACCAGCGGCTCGGGCGAGTTCAAACTGCGCGTTCTCGACTGATCAAAGTTCCTTCATCTTCGCCCCATCCCACATCTTCCCGGTTCCATCCCTCTCCCGACTTATGAAAAAACTGCTTCAAATCATCACCTTGGTTTTTGCCATGGCCACTGGAGTCCAGGCACAGACAACTCTCACCGTCGGAGACCTTGCCTTCACCGGCTACAACTCCGAGGGCACTGTGGACAGCTTTTCCTTCATGCTGCTCAAGGACATCGGGACAGGAACGGAGATACGCTTCACGGACAGGGGCTTTGACGACACGACGGGCTTCCGCGTCAGTCAAGAATCCGAACTGACCTGGACGAGCGGTGCGGCGATGACCACGGGACAGCAGGTGGTGCTGACGCGCGGTGCCAGCGCCTGGTCGGCAAGCACGGGCACCGTGGCCCTGACCAGCGGGGCTATTCTCGATATGACCTCCTCTGGCGATCAGATATTTGCCTTTCAGGGGACTTCGTCTGCGGCTTTTCCCACCATCATCTCTGGCCTTCACATGGAGTTATTGCCCGGTCCCACCCCGGCTCCCACCACAGCTGCAGATTGGGATGGAGCTGGTTCGGCGGGCGCCTCCACTTCCCGCAGCGCGCTGCCCAATTCCCTGGGCGCAGATGGGGTGAATGCCCTGGCAGCTTTGCTGGGTGGCACCGAGTTCGATAACGCCATCTACAACGGCACGGTGACCGGCACCGCCTCTGCCCTGCGTGCCGCGATCAATAACCGCGCCAACTGGTTGTTCGACGACGTCACCCCTTACCCCTTGCCGCCGCCCTTGGCTGCGGGTGACACCACGCCCCCCACTTTCGATGTCGCTCCAGCAGCGGCCAGCATCACCACCTCTGGCTTCGACCTTTCCGGCAGCATTGATGAAGCCGGGACGATCTTCTACGTCGTGGTCGCCGATGCCGCCACCGCCCCGACCTCCGCCCAGGTGGTGGCCGGGCAGAACGGCTCCGGCGCAGCCGCCCTGGCGAGCGGCAGTCAGGCTGTCGCCTCCACGCCTTTCAGTCATACCTTCACCGTCAGCAGTCTGAGCGCAGGCACCGCCTACGATGTGTATGTGGTGGCCCGCGATGATGAAAGCACGCCAAACCTCCAGACCAGCCCAGTGAAGGTGGACGTGAGCACGACGGCACCTGCCCCCGTGCAGGTCTCCGGCCGCTGCATCACCGGCACCATTGACCTCGCCAATGCAGGGACGATTGACGGCAAGGTGTTTTACTCCGGCACCGGCACCGTGCTGGGCACCCCCGGGGTCAGTGTGAACATTTCCTGGAGCAGCTCTTTCAACCGCTGGTTCCTGGATTTCGACGGCCAGCCCTACTTTGAGAACTCCACCAACAGCACGCTGCCGCCCTCGACGGCATCCAGCGCCTGGCCTGCCACGGTGGACAACACCACCTGCACCACAGGCCCCGCCTTGGTCATCAATGGCAGTGGCACAAGTAGTGCCGTCACCGCGCCTGAAATCGCAGTGACGGAAGAGCCTCTTGCAAAACCCTGAATTCATCCAGATTTGCGATGGATGGTTGACATGAGAAAAGCAGCCTCATGCGCTAAGTTGAAGTGCGACCGACAACTCAACGATGAAACTGCTTTCTCACCTTTAC
>Ga0247834_1006007_pt1 | contig 13932 bp, 13 predicted proteins | sample LaCruzMarch2015__8_FD_187118 | JGI IMG/M metagenome (GOLD analysis project Ga0247834, IMG submission 187118) | Freshwater microbial communities from meromictic Lake La Cruz, Castile-La Mancha, Spain - LaCruzMarch2015_12m | ecosystem: Environmental > Aquatic > Freshwater > Lake | place: Spain... | reverse complement strand
ATAGCCCCCCGAGGCGCTCGCCCCCCAGAGCGCCATCGTGTCACAGACTCACGCTTCCGAATCCCGGCGTCGCTGATCGGTCACACGGGTAGCAAGGAGACAAAGGTCGGACTCCTGGCCGCTTCGCCTTTTTCCGAGGCCACGTTGCTTGAGAATCTGACAAACAAAAAGCTGGAAGAAGTGCTCGAGCGAGCGCGATTGCGTACCGTTGGCTCGAAGGGCGCGCGTATTGCCCGCCTGATCGACAGTTTCTTGAAATACGACCCGGCCAGTCCTGTAGCGGCCGAGTTCCCTGTGGACCCGACAGCGGCATTCCCAGAGCCGGTCAGTCAATAAGGCACCGTCTGACCAGACTTGGGCGCCCTAGCTCCAGATGCGAAAGAGCGCGTCAGGCAGCGGCGTCTCCAGCCGCAGCCGGCAGTGCATGGGCGCCTCCCCTTCATGAGAGAGATAGTCGACGGGCCCGACGTAGGTGAACGGATGGTGACGGTCATACCGGACGAAAGCGTGGATTCCACGTCCCTCCGCCTTGTGTCCGATCAAACGGCGACCTTTGAGGCCACCTGAAGTCATCTTGTCCTGGGAATTCCAAGCAAAGACGTCGATCGATTCGAAGTGATTGTCGTATCGATACTCGAGGCTCGGTTGATTGTCCTTCCGTAGAGTCACGATGATGACGGTCTGGGGCTTGCCGCCTACGATGAGATCCCGGTGCCCATTCTTCCAGGAGGCATCGTAGGTGCCGCCAAACGCAGCAATGATCGCATTGCGGTCGTAGGTGCCCCACAGCTCCAGGCCGAGCTCCTCGGCGACGACCTCGACGACCCGGGCCACGGGCTGCAAAGAACCGGTGGCCGGCATTGGCATCGGGGCGAAGGCGGGGTTCCAGCTCTCCAACTGCCAGTGCCCGTCTCGACGCCGAGGAACCTTCATGACGGCGAAGGACGTGTCCGCCGCGTCGGAGCCCACCAGGAGGTGGGGCTTGCCCTCGATGCCGTCCAGGCCGCGGCCCTTCACCCATTCGCACAGCACCAAATCGCCGTCGGCGATGGGCGTGTCGCCGCCGTTCATGGAATCGCCGTCGGCGCGGACCACGAAATGGCGGGCGGGGTCGAGGGCGACCGTGGTCTTGATGGTGATGCGCTCCATCTGGTCGCTTTGGGTGGTGCCGCCATCCATGGCGCCGCAGGCCACCCGTACGTCGGGGAAGAAGGGCATTTGTGGGAAGGCCAACAGCTTCGCCAGCGGGGCCACGTTCACCGCGGGTTCGGGGATACGGTCCAGGACCCAATCGTCGCCCTGACGACCGAGCTGGACCCGATGCCGCGTGCCCGGATGGCCGGCGTTGGGCCCGAACCAGCGGCGCATCAGGGTGGGCAGGACGTTGTCGCGGTGGCCGTCGTTGGCCCAGACGACGTCCACGGCGTTGCGTTTGAAGGCGAACAGATATCGCTCGCCGTCGATGGTGACCCACACTTCGCCTGCGGGGACGTCGGGGTGGTGCTCGCGGGAGAAGCGCACCACGGGGCGGTAGTTCGCGTGGGACACCGTCAGCACGACGGGGGCGAAGTCGGCGCTGGGGGCGGCTTTGCGGATGAGGCGGTCGCGGTGTTCGGCGAGGCGGAGGTCGACCATTTCGCTGACCATGGCGTCGAAGGCGACGCGGTCCTCGTTGTCGATGATGAAGGTGGGGCCGAAGCGGTCGTTGGTGAGGGAGAACCAGGGCTTGGTGGTGGATTCGCCCTTGGCCCAAATCTGCAGGGGCTCTTGGCGCCAGGCGCGGGTGAAGGCGGCGCCGAGGGTTTTTCGCTCGTCGCTCTGGCGGAGTTCGCGGGTCAAGAGCAGGTCGTGGCGGACGCTGTCGAAGGCGCGGCGGGCGTTTTCTTCGATGTCCATGCCGTCAGCGAAGCCGTCGGCCTCCAACAAGGCCCGCAGGGCGAGCATCTTGTAGGCGGTGTTCATCTTCGTGGTGAGGAGGTCTTGGAAGAAGGCCGTGTGCCGCTGCAACACCCGCTCCTCATCGACGCTGAGGTCGCCCTGGGCTTGCAGGTAGTGAAACCAGGTCACCTGATGCTTGCGGATGGGCGTGAGGTTGACGCTCTGCTGAAACAGCTCCGTCGCCGTCGGCCGCCGGCCATGGGCATTTCGGAAGGTCAGGTATTCGTGGAGCACCAGGTCGCTGGTGTTGGTGCGGACCATGGCCCGCAGCAGGTCGATGGCCTCGGTCTCAATGTCGATGCTGCAGCCCTCGGGGAGCTCGGCGCCGCCGGCGAGCTTCTCGATGGCGGCACCGACGGGCATCACCTGGCCGAGCATGCCCATCAGGGCCTGGGGCTTGGTCAAGAAGCTGCGGTGGTTGCCGATGAAATCGACGACGGTGAGGTGGCTCTTGGTCTCAGTCTTACGCAGGCCGCGACCAAGCTGCTGCAAAAAGATGGTGGCGGACTCCGTGGGCCGCAACATCAACACCACGTTGACGTCGGGGATGTCGACGCCCTCGTTAAAGATGTCCACCGCGCAGACAATCTCCACCTGCCCGTCGCGGAACTTCCGCAAGGTCTCCGCCCGTGGTGCTGACGACGGCTGGCTGTGGATGGCGGCCGCGGTCTTGCCTTGGCTGCGGAAGAACTCGGCCATGAAATCCGCGTGGGCGGTGCTCACACAAAAACACATGCAGCGACGGTCCTTGGCCGGCGCATGCTTTTCGTATTCCCGCAGGGCCTGCTGGGCCCGGTCCGTCGTCGCCACCGCCGCCGTCAACGCGGCCATCTCGAAGCGGCCCGAACGCCAGGGGATGGGCTCGAAATCGACGGAGTCCTTCACGCCGAAATAGTGAAATGGCACCAACAGCCGGCGGGTAATACCCGCCAGCAGGTCTTGCCGGTACACGAGGTTGTCGCCGCACAGCTCCATCAGGGGCCGGCCGTCCATGCGCTCTGGGGTCGCCGTCAGTCCGAGCATGAAGCGGGGCTGAAAATGGCCGAGGACCTTCAGGTAGGTCGACGCTGCCGCATGGTGAAATTCGTCGACGACGATGTAGTCGAAGTGGGTGGGCGAGAACTTCGACAAATGGGCAGCGCGGGCCAGGGTTTGCACCGAGGCAAACAGGATATCCGCGTCCCGCTCCCGGGTCGTGCCCATATAGGTGCCGACGATTTTGTCGGGGTGGACCCGCTGCCAGGCGGCCTTGGCCTGTTCAAGGATTTCGTCGCGGTGGGCAATAAACAGCACCCGCTCGCCGCCCATCTGCTTGAAATCAAACGCCGACAGCAGGGTTTTGCCGAGGCCCGTGGCCAGCACCACCAAGCCCCGGGTATGGCCGTTGCGCCGCGTCGCTGACAACGCCGCCAACGCTTCGAGCTGCACCCCGTGGGGGTCGGGCGGCAAGGCCCGCAGCTCCGTGCGCCGGGGCTCCACCGCTTTGGTGGGCCAGCGGGCCTCATAGGCGTCGATGACCTCGCGGGTGAGCCGCTTCGTCGACGGATCGGTCAGCAGGGCCTCGACCCTCGCTGCAACCGCCCGAAAGGTGTCGGGGTCGTCCGACGACACCAGCCGCAGATTCCACTCGACGCCTTGTCCGGGCCGGAGGTTTTCCCCCAGGGCGGGGCCGCTCAGATTGCTGCTGCCAATATAGGCGACGCCGCCGTCACCGCTGTCGTCGTGAAAGACGTAGGCCTTGGGATGAAATGGCCCACCGGTTTCTGTGTGAAAGAACCAGGCCTGCAATCCCTCGTGCTCGTCATCGAGCCGAACCAGCCAGCGCAGGGCATCGGCGCTGGTGCCCCCCTGATAGTCCCCCGCGAGAATGCGTACCCGCACCCCACGACGGAGGGCATCGACGAGGTCGTCCACCAGGGCCGCGATGCCACCCCGATGCACATAGGCGACGACGACGTCACAGCGCGACGCCGACAGCAGCGCCTGTTGCAGCACCCGCCCGAGGGGCTCCTCCTGCCCGGGCACAAAGGTCGGCAAACGCAGGGTCGTCGAGGACGACGACGACGACGACAGCACCTTCGGCGGGGCAGGGGCCAGGGAGGGCTTGGCCGCGTACTTCTGTTTGGCGGGGATGACGCCGCGGACGCCCCCCCGGGGATCGTCCATGTCGCCGACGGCGCGGGGGATGACGTGGATGTGGCAGTGCATGACGGTCTGGCCCGCAGCCTCGCCGGCGTTGAAGCCGACGTTGTAGCCGTCGGGGCGGTGGGTCCCGTCGAGGAGCTTTTTGATGTCGGCGACGGCGCGCCACAGCTCGGCCTGCTCCCAGGGCGTGGCGTCGAAATAGGTGGCCACATGCCGCCGCGGAATCACCAGGGTGTGGCCGGGGGCCACCGGAAACCGGTCCCGCACGGCGATGACGAGGTCCGACGACCACACGACGTCGGCGGCGTCCGCAGCGCAGAAGGGGCAGGCGATGGCGGTTGATGCGGCGTCGGTCACGGGGTCTCCCTCCCGGCCCGCACCATCGCCGGAAAGTCCGTCGGCGATCAACCAACCGTCCGATTCGAGGCAGTCCCCGCCGCAGAGGCGGGCCAGGGCCAGCGTTGCGGTCCTTCTGCCAGCCCCGTGTGCATGGACTCAACGTCGAAGGCGATGACTCCAGGAGCCAGGCTCACGGCGCTCGTGGGCCAGCGCGATGACGTGATAGCTGCTGTCTTTGATGACGGAGATCAAGCGGTAGGGCCAGCCAGCGAGCGGTGCCAGATGCACACCGAGGTGCCTGTGGTCGTCGAGCACTCGGTGCACGAGGCGTCTTGGCAATGCCCTCGCGGCGGCCTGGGCATCAGCAAGGAACTCGTCACCGAGACCATCTCGCTGGTCGTTGTACCAGTCGGCGGCGCCGAAGAACTTGTCGGCGGCCTCGAAGTCAATGCTGACGACGTTCATCGAGTCTTGAGTCGGCTTCGAACGTGGTCGAAGAACTCGTCGACAGGGACCAGCTTCGCCGTCCCGTCGTGGACCGCGAGCGCCCGCCGCTCGATTCGCGATGGATCGACGCCGAGATCGACGTCCACGTCGTCGAGTTCTGCACCGACAGAATAGAGCTCGCGCGCAACCCGTGCCCGCTCAGCCTTCGGCAGAGCCAGCGCATGCGCCTTGAGTTGCTCCAACAATTCTGTGGTGGTCATGTGCCCATGGTAGCAACCGCTTTCGTCATCGTCGACCGCGCACGCCGCCCCGACCCCGGCTACCGCTCGTCGAGCAGAGTGAAGATGCGCTCGACGAGCAGGTGCTCCACCGGGCCGGCCAGCACGCCCTCGGTGACGCCGCCATCAAGCTCGAAGCGGTGGCAGACGCCGTCGACGACGAAGAAGAAGCGGTCCCACGGGCTTTCCTCGATGCACCAGTCGACGTCGACACCGGCAAAGCGGGTGCCCGCCAGCTCCTGGTCCCCTTCGGGCGGACCGGCGTCGGGACCGAAATACAAGTGGTGCTGGTCGTCGTCGTCGTCGAGGTGCAGCCACAGGGTGGTCACGCCCGCGCCATCGAGGCCGATGACGATCGAGCCACCACCAGCCAGCCGCAGGGTCGCGTCGTCGTCGATGCCCACCACGCGCGCCACCAGCGCCTCGAAGCGCGGGGCGCCTGAAAGCGTCGACAACAGCAGCCGTGCCCCGTCGGGCGGCGCCGCACAGGCCCGGGCGGCCTCGATGCGGGCGCGGATGGCGGCCTGGCAGCGCTCGGCCTCGGCCCGGTCCCCACGACGGCGTTCTTCGGCGCCAGCCGAAGAAGCATCAGCACTTGTTCGGCGGACGAAGGCAGCCAGCCGTCGGCCTCGTGCTCGGCGACCAGCGCCGCGAAGGCCGCCGCCGCCGCCGGGGCGTCGAAGAAGCCACGGGTCGTTGGCAGGGCGTCCCCCGCGGCGATGAACACCTGTCGTCCATGGTGCTCGAGCTGGAGCGTCAGACCAGCACGCGTGAGTTCGCCCTTCTTCGGCGCCAGCCGAAGAAGCATCAGAACGTCATTGTTCGGCGCCCTCTGGCTTCTGGGGGAAGCGCCGCTGCTACCACCTCGATGCTGGGGCCACCAAAAGGGCTTTCGCCGTCACCGGAAGTTCCGGTTGAGCGGGAGTTGTCTCATGTGGGCGTGTTGCCTGAATTGGGCAACGGGTAGCTTGTGCGACGGCCGGGAGGGCTGGGCCGCCCTATGCGGCCAGCCCGGCGGCCGTGGGTCAAGGGTCCTCGCGCAGCGAGGTCCCCATGTTGGCTTTCACGGCCACGCTCGCACCCGCGATGGTTTTGGGATGCGCTCGTGGGCCTTGTTGCCGGATACACACCGGGTGTGTATCATCCGGAATGCCGTCGGTCTCGAGCAAGGATCTCATCCGGGAACTCCATGCCGATGGCTGGGAGAAGGTCGCGCAGCGCGGGAGCCACATCCAGTTCAGGCATCCCACAAAGCCAGGTCGGGTGACAGTCCCACATCCCAAGAAGGATCTGCCGCCGGGGACTGTGGCGAGCATTCGCAGGCAAGCAGGTCTTGGAGGTCGATGATGGACACGTACGTTGCGGTATTGCGAAAGACTCCGTCGTCGGATTTCGGTGTCGAGTTCCTCGACTTGCCGGGCTGCTTCTCCGCGGGATCAACGCTTGAAGAGGCAAAGTCGATGGCTGCAGAGGCACTGCGCCTTCATCTCGATGGCCTGCAAGAGGATGGTCTCGAGGTTCCTGAGGCGAGCGATCTGGATGCGATCGAGCGAAAGCTCCGAGGGAAGCGAGGGGAAGACTTCTATGCACTTGTCGAGGTGGAAGCGGAGCCTGAGGAGAGCAAGGTAGTCAGGGTCAACATCACGATTGAGGAGCGGCTGCTTCGCGAGATTGACACTGCGGCCTCGAAAGGTGGGATGAGCCGCTCTGGTTTCCTCGCGGATGCTGCTCGACGCTCGATCCGGCGCTCAGTTCGCCCGGCCGGTTCAAAGAGCCGAGCTCGTCGACCCTGAGGGCAATTCGACCACGAAGTGGTCGAATAGTCCTGATTATTCAAGTCTTTGGCGCAGCGCCAAAGACTTGAATTCATCGGTGCCAGCCGATGAACGTGTAGACAATTCAAATACTTGGCGCCTCGCCAAGTATTTGAATAGTCCTGATTATTCGGGCCCCGAAGGGCCCGAATTCACCGACACGCGCGAAGCGCGAGTCGGTGAATTCATCGGCGCCAGCCGATGAACGTGTAGACAATTCACCGACACGCGCGAAGCGCGAGTCGGTGAATTCCGGTTCCGGATTCTTCTGTCTTCAGAAACCCAACAAGGACATTTCAGGCAACTTGACAACGATGTTGCTTGAAAACAGGAGAGCCATACACCAAGACTCCCCGGGCCTGGGCCACGCCTTCAAGGGTCGAAAGATTGCCACGACACGCGAGGAAGACTTCCCGCGTCGTTGGGATGATGTCGGCAGGCACCTTGGCGCGCCGCCCCGCTGCCGAAGCCTTCACGACGTCCAGGGCCTCTTCGGGCGCGTCGTCCGGCAGAATGACGACGAGGTCGTAGTCGCTGGTGGGGCTGGCGCGGCCTTCGGCACGGCTCCCGAAAAGATAGATGGCCAGGGGATTGAAGGTCTGGACAACGTCGTCGAGCAGGCGAACCAGCCGCTCGTCGTCTCCAACCGCGAAAGCGGACCCGGAAGTGGTTGCGGTCATGGTCTGCCTCCTGTCACTGCAGATAGCAGTTTGGCACGGCGCCGTCCGTCCGGTGTTGGGCCGAAGCCGCAGTGATCGATCCAGGTGACGGATCAGGCGGCACGCCGCCCTGGAACTGGTACCCCTCCGCCTCGAACCAGCGGCAACGGGGGGGCACCATGGGCAGCAACAGGAACGACGACGACAGCGACGGTCCCACCGACATCCACCGCATCGACGTCGATGGCCCCGTCGCCATCATCGGCGATATCCATGGCCGGGCGGACCTGTTGGCGAAACTGTTGAAGAAACTCGGCAAGCATATGCCCGTGTTTTTCGTCGGCGACCTCATCGACCGCGGTCCCGATTCGTTTGACGTCGTCGAGCGCCTGATGGCCCGCGGGGCCCGCGGCATCCGCGGCAATCACGAAGAATGGATGCGGCGCTGGTGCGACGGACGGGGTTTTCACGACGACGTGCTGCAGCGGGCCTTTGGGGCCCTTTCGACCCTGGATTCCTATGGTCTGAAACCCGGCGAACCCTGGGCCCCCCGTTTTGTCGACGTGCCCCCCGCCCACCGTCGCTTTTTTCGCGAGCTGCCCCTCGTGCTCGATTTGCACGTCTCGGGCACGCCCTATTGGGTCATTCACGCCGGCGTCCACAAGCGCACCCCCGTCGAACCCGGCCTCGCCGTCGACGAAGTGGTCCCCTGGTTGGTGGAATACGAACCGTGGGATTTGCTGTGGAACGGCGGCCATATCGAAGACGCCCGCCGGCTGGACCGCTTGGTGGTCTTTGGCCACACGCCCCATATGAAGCCCGCCGCCACCCCCCGCGCCATCGCCGTGGATACCGGCTGCGGCCTGTGGGAGAGCGGCGCCCTCACCGCCGTCGTCCTCCCCGAGGGGCGCTTCGTGTCGGTGTCCTGATCGGGCGGGCACCGCTGCTTGACGGCGAGGGGCCGAGATCCCATGTCGGCGCCCATGATCACCATCGGCACCCGCCTCCCCGAAGCCTCCCTCTCTGAAACCACCGAATTCGGCGAGGCTTGTCCCCTCTCGCCCAAGCCCGTCTCCGTGACGGAGGCGACGAAGGGCAAGCGCATCGCCATCTTCGGCCTCCCCGGCGCCTACACGCCCACCTGCTCCGCCCAGCATGTCCCCGGCTACCTCAAGAACCTCGAGGCCCTGAAGGCCAAGGGCGTCGACGAGGTGTGGTGCATCGCGGTCAACGACGGCTTCGTGATGGCCGCCTGGGGCCGCGACGAAAAAGCCATCGGCAAAATCCGCTTCCTCGGCGACGGCAGCGCCGACTTCGCCAAGAAGCTCGGCCTCGAGCTCGACCTCACCGCCGCCGGCATGGGCATGCGCATGAAGCGCTTCTCGATGTTCGTCGACGACGGCGTCGTCAAGCAGCTCAACATCGAGGCCCCCTCGAAGTTCGAGGTCTCCAACGCCGAGACCATGCTCGGCCAGCTCTGAGCAGGCGCAGAGCCCGCCGTCATGGCGCCTGAAAGCCACGATGGCGGGCGAGGCGCACCTCGCGTCCGCGCGAGCCGCACCTCGCGTCCGCGAGCCTTGCGCCTTCTTTCCTGTTTTCCTAAAGTCTGGTCATGACCAGCAGCCAGACCATCCCCGAGGTCAAGCGCATCGGTGAAACAGGGCAAGTCTCGGTCGGCAAGTCGCTGGCCGGTAAGCTCGTGCGGGTGGAGCCATCGCCTGATGGCATCATGCTTCGCTTCGTCGTCGACGTACCGGAGAAGGACGCCTGGTGGCTGCAGGAGCCCTGGAAGAGCAAGCTGCAGGACGCCGTGTCCTGGGCTGCCAAGCACCCGGCCCAGGAGACCGATCTCGACGCTCTGCTGGCGCGCGCCAAGCCGCCCACCGAGCCCGGTCGCGCCAAGGCACCGCGCACGAAACAGACGAAGCGCGGGTCGGCCAATTCAAACGCTGGGCGCAGCGCCCAGCGTTTGAATAATCAGAACATTTCGACCGCGGAGCGGTCGAAGTAGCCCGCCATGGCGAAGCGTCAGCCCCTCCTCCTCGACCTGAACAATCCCCATTTTCAGGAACAGCTCTTCGCCCTCGATGTTGACGAGGTTGTCGACGTATTCAGTGCCTTCAAGAAGCTGACGAAGGTGGACTGGCCGACGCTCCACACCCACAAAGGGTTCCACTGGGAAGACGCAGGGCACCTGGTGGCGGCGCCAAACGGCTCCACCATCAAGAGCATTCGAATCACCCAAAAGGTTCGTGCCCTCGCGTACCGCGACGGCAATTTCATGCGTTTTCTTTCGCTGCACTTCGACCACGATGGCGCCTACCGGTAGCATCTGCTCGCTCTCGCCTGTGGTGTAGGGCGGGGGCTTGTCCCCCGCGTCGGACCTCCAGCATCTCTCGACGACGTCGCTGACCAACGCGATCGAGCCTCGAAGAGAAACCGGCTTTGGGGTTTGTCGCCGAGGCGAGTCTATTGAGGGGCGGGCGGGGAAACCTCCCCGCCATGGGTGAATCGGGTGGCCGGGGCGATTGATGGAACGGCCTGTGCGTGGTGGGGTGCGGCCATGGCTGACGTACTGGTCGTGTTGATCGTCTTCTCGGTGCCCCTGTCGGCCATCGCCGGCAACCTGTTCCTCAAATACAAGAAGCTGGAGCTCGAGAAGGGCGGTGGCCGCGTCGACGACGCCCGCCTGCTCAAGCTGGAGCGCGACAACGCCGAGCTGCGCGGCCGCGTCGAGACCTTGGAGACCATCGCCACCGGCATGTCGACGGGCCAAGACCCCCGGGTGGCGGGGCTCGATGCATCCCTCAAGCTGCGCGAACTGGAGCAGCAGCTGGCCCAGGCCCAGGAACCCGTTTCCGCGCGACGCTGAGGTCGACCCTCACCCCCGCCGGGCGCTGAGGGCAATGCGCTTGCGGGCCATATCCACCTCCACGACGCGGACGGAAATCCGATCGCCGGCTTTGACGACGTCGTGGGGGTTCTTGACGAATTGCTCGGCCAGCTGGCTGATATGCACCAGCCCATCCTGGTGGACGCCGATATCGACGAAGGCCCCAAAGGCCGTCACGTTGGTGACCACCCCCGACAGCGTCATGCCCACCACGAGGTCTTTCATCTCGCGCACGTCGTCGCGAAACGACGGCGGCTCGAACTGCTGGCGGGGATCCCGCCCGGGTTTTCCGAGCTCGGCGACGATGTCCCGCAGGGTGGGGTCGCCGACGTCGTCGCTGCGGTAACGGGCGATGTCGATGCGGGCCGCGAGGACTGGATTGCCCACCAGGTCGGCGACGGCGACGCCGAGGTCCTTGGCCATCTTGCCCACCAGGGCATAGCGCTCGGGGTGGACCCCCGAGGCGTCCAATGGATTGGCCAGTGATTGTGTCTCGCCTGACGTCGGCCGCAGCCGCAAAAAGCCCGCCGCCTGCTCGAAGGTCCGGTCTCCCAATCCCTTGACGGCCTTCACCGCCGCCCGGGTGGCAAAGACCCCGTGGCTCTCCCGATGCTGCACGATCTTCTTCGCCAGGGCCGGCCCAATCCCCGCCACCCGCGACAACAGGGGCGCGCTGGCGGTGTTGACGTCGACACCCACCTGGTTCACGCAGCGCTCCACCACGTGGTCCAGGGCCTTGTGCAACGACGGCTGGTCCACGTCGTGCTGGTATTGGCCGACGCCAATGGCCTGGGGATCCACCTTGACCAATTCTGCCAGGGGATCTTGCAAACGGCGCCCGATGGAAATCGCGCCGCGAATGGTCAAATCGATATCGGGGAATTCCTCGCGGGCAATATCGCTGGCGGAATAGACGCTGGCGCCAGACTCATTGACCGGCGTGACGATGACGTCCTTGAGCCCCGCGTCCTGCAACGTGCGCCGCACAAAGGCCTCGGTCTCCCGGCCGGCGGTGCCGTTGCCGACGCCAATGGCCATGGGCTGGTGCTTTTTCACCAAGGCCACCAGCAGCTCGCGGGCCTCCTGCTCACCCCGGGCCCCCTGGCTCAAATACAACGTCACCGTCGTCACGAAGCGGCCGGTGCCGTCGACGACGGCGCATTTGCAGCCCGTGCGCAGGCCGGGGTCGATGCCGATGACGGGCCGGGCCCCCAGGGGCGCCGCCAACAACAGGCCGGCGAGGTTCTCGGCGAAGACGTCGATGGCGTCGGTGTCGGCGCGGGCCTTCAGTTCCCCGCGCAGTTCGGTTTCGATGGAGGGAAACAGCAGGCGGGTATAGCCATCGTCAATCGCCAGCCCCAATTGCCGGGCATAGGGGGTCCCCCGCTGCAGGCCCAGGCGGGCCTCAATCTTTGGCAACAGCTGGCCGGCGTCGACGTCGAGGGACACCGACAGCTCCCCTTCAGCCTCGCCCCGCAGCACGGCCAAAACCCGGTGGGAGGGAATGCGCGACACCGGTTCGGCAAAGTCTTTGTAGGTGTCGAACTTCGAAGCCTTCGCGTCGCGCGAAGGCTTTGAAGCATCAGCACTGGTGGGCTCGGTGTTTTTGGGTTTCTTGGCCTTCGCCGCCACCACGCCATCCCGAACGGTGGTGTCCCGCACCAGGGCCCGCACATCGGCCCTCTCGGCCACCAATTCGGCGACGATATCGCGGGCGCCGGCGAGGGCGGCGTCGACGTCGGCCACGTCCTTGGCCGGGATGACAAAGGGCAGGGCGTCCCGTTCGGGGGCCCCGAATTTGGGTTGGCGCAGAATCAAATCCGCCAGCGGTTGCAGGCCCCGTTCGCGGGCCATGGAGGCCCGGGTGCGCCGTTTCTGTTTGAAGGGCAGATAGAGGTCTTCGAGGGCCCGCAGGGTCCAGGCCTGCTGGAATTGCAGCCGCAACGCCGGGGTGAGCTTGCCCTGTTCGTCGACGCTGGCGATGACGGCAGCCCGGCGTTTTTCGAGTTCGAGGTGGGCCTCGTGCCGGGTCTCAATGGCCCGAATCTGGACCTCGTCGAGGCTGCCCGTGAGCTCTTTGCGATAGCGGGCGATGAACGGCACCGTCGCCCCCTCGTCGAGGAGCTTCAGCACGGCAGCCACCGACCCCGGCGCCACCTTCTGCGTCGGCGCCGAAACGGCAGCGGCGATGGCGGCCAGCACCGACGGGGACACCGACGCAGAGACAGACGAAGTCGACGTGGTCATGGCCCCGTGTCGCGGACTGTGAAGGCCCTGTCGATCGGGCTCGATCGGGCTCGAATCCGGCTCCTTCCCCCAGCGGGGGAAGGCTGGGATGGGGGCTTGGGGGCGGGGGAAGGCTTGGGAGCGGGGGAAGGCTGGGATGGGGGCTTGGGGGCGGGGGAAGGCTGGGAAGGGTGCTTGGGAGCGGGCTTGGGAGCGGGGGAAGGCTGGGATGGGGGCTTGGGAGCGGGGGAAGGCTTTTCCGGAGCCGGAGCCGGATGGGGCCTTTCCGGAGCCGGCCCCCATCCCAGCCTTCCCCCGCTGGGGGAAGGAGCCGGAGGCCTCGAAGCCAGATCCAACTTCTTCGGCGCCAGCCGAAGAAGCATCAGAACTTCACCCTTCTTCACAGTGCCAGACACGTTCGCTTCACAGAGCGGTCCTACCAAGTGGAAGTCCGGCAGCGTCGCGGTGTTCGTCGACGACCGGCAGGAGGATCGCATGTTTGGTTTCGTCGTCGGTACCGTGTGCTTGGTTGGCCTCGTTCGCTTGCTGCGCGGTGGCCGTCGTTGCGGCCATGGCGGTCACCATGGCTTCCACCAGCGCTATGGCCATGGCTATGGGCACGGCTGCGGCGGTGGCGGCTGCGGCGGCCATCGCGGTGGGCGCTTTGACCCCCGGGATCGGTTCGATCGTTCCGAACGCGACGAAGCGGACGGCTTCGACGGCGACGACCGCGGCGAATCAGCCCCCGTGCTGCTGCGGGGCTTCTTCATCCGCCTGCAGACCACCCCCGGCCAGGAGCGCGTCATCGTCGACGCGCTCAAGGAGCTGAAGGGGGCGTTTGCCAAGGCCAGCGCGTCCCAGCGCAAGAGCGCCCGGGACCTCGCCGACGCCCTGCGCGGTGAGCAGCTGTCCACCGAGGCCATGGGCGGCGTCTTTGAGTCCCTCGACGAAGGCGTCGAGGCCATCCGCAGCGGCGCGTTTTCGTCCCTGAGCAAGATCCACGAGGTCCTGGAGCCCCGGCAGCGCGAGGCCTTCGCCGACCTGCTGGCCCGGGGCGGCGGCCTCGAAGACCTCGCCCGCTCGGTCTGAGGCCTCTGTCCCCCTCGCCTTGGTTGACCTCACCCCCGGCGCTTCGGTGTGCAACCGGACTCATGGGTCAGCCTTAGACCGGGCACATAGGTCAGCCTTCCTGC
>Ga0247834_1006006_pt1 | contig 13933 bp, 13 predicted proteins | sample LaCruzMarch2015__8_FD_187118 | JGI IMG/M metagenome (GOLD analysis project Ga0247834, IMG submission 187118) | Freshwater microbial communities from meromictic Lake La Cruz, Castile-La Mancha, Spain - LaCruzMarch2015_12m | ecosystem: Environmental > Aquatic > Freshwater > Lake | place: Spain... | reverse complement strand
ATCTTCCGCGAGGAAAGCCCCGACGGGGCCACCGGCTGGGATTTGCTCGATGACCATGTCCACCTCACGCTCTCCGGCCAGGCCCTCGCCGCCCGGGCCATGGTCGGCGCCATGGTCAACCTTTCCGGACCGCTCCAACTCGGCCCGGACGAACTCGCCCTCGTGCAGGAGGATGAAGCCTACGCGGAAACCCTCGGTACCAACCGCTACGACGACTACCGGGTCAACCACACCCTGCGCGTCCTCTTCGGCGTGCCGTTCATGAAAAAGACCAATGCGGGGGCCTTCGACGTCTTCAGCGGGCTGTGCCGCGAGGAGGAGGAAGGCATGAGTCCCGAGGTGCTGGCCGCGGCGCGCGAGTGGCAGACCTTCGGGCCGCACGCCGGCGGGCTCCGTCCGCTCACCGGCATGGTGGCCCGCGTCCTCCTGCGCGAGGGCAAGACGGAAGAGGCGCTCAAGTTCTACCTAATCGCGGCGCGCCAAGTCCCCGATTACACCTCGTGGTATCTCGAATACGTCTACTTCGCCCTGGCCTGCCGGCAGAAAATCGACGGCACGCTCGACCCCGGAGCATTGGCCGAGGCGGCCGAAGCGATCGCCCAAGGACAATTCCTCCTCACCCATGGGTATTCCGAGAGCGGGCTGACCGAGCGCTACCTCGGGCGCTTGCATCAGCTGCGGGGGGAATGGGCCGAGGCCATCCCCTACCTCCTCGCCGCGCGGGGCAAGATGCAGGCCGAAGACCTCGTCGCCACCGACCAGGCGCTGATTTTGTCCTACTTGCAAACCGGGCAGAAGCAGAAGGCCTTGGCCCTGGCCGACGACGGGATCAAGAACAGCGGCCAGTTCGCCGAGATCTACCGCCGCCTGCGGGCCGAGGCCGCGCGGTAGCCCGCCGGACTCGCCTTTCCCGTCCACGGGGACAAGCCCCGTGGCGCGGGGGCCGGTGCAGCACGATGATCGGGCGGCGCGGTGAACCCTTGAGGGAAGCGAGGAATGAGATTCCGGGCGGCGCGGTGGACCTTGTGTCCACCGACCGCAACAGGTGGCTCAGCGCGGCCGCACGTGCGCGAGCGGATAGAAGGAAAACGTCCCCGCGTAAACCCGCGAGTCGAAAAGCAGACACCCCGCCGCGCCATTGAGCGCCCCCCGCAGTGCGCCGGCGATCGCGTCCGGCGACTGCGCGGACGGCCCACGCACCGCCAGATGCACGTGATCCGGCATCACGGCGAGAGAATGCACCCCCGGCCGCGCCTCCCCCGGGCCGCCCGCCGCCGACAGCTCCGCGCTCCAAGACCGCACGGCCGCCGTCACCTTGGGCAGAAAATCCTCCCGCCCGATCCGCCAGCGTCCGCCGGTCACCGCGACGAGGTGCAGATTATACCAATAGCGGCCGTGCCCGCTGGCCAAGGGCTCGTCGAGATCCACGGCCCCATCCTCCCACGCCGCCTCCGCCAGCGAGTGGGCGTAGCGCGGATCGGCCAGATCCGCGCGATCCAATTGGGTGGCGATGTAGCGCAGCACGACCTCGAGGGTGTTTTCCCCGAGGGAACGCACCGCGACTTTGCGCTGCAGGCTGTGACGCCACCCGGCTCCGCGCAAGGCATGATCAAGGCGGCCCTTGGCGCGGGCTGCGACGAATTCCGGCGAGGCATTCCCCGGTGCTTCGAAGGTGAATTGGACCAGATCCGCTTGCCAGCGGTGGGCGAGGCGGCGCAGGCCGTCGGAGGCCCAGGCCGCGTCGAGGGTGGGGAGGAAGTCGTCGCTCGGCTCGGGTGGAAAGGGTTCGTCCTTCGGCCAGCCTGTCCAGGAATACGCGATGCGGTGGACGAGGTCCGTGCGTCTCGTGCGCATGGGCGGACCTTGGCCTCTCCCGTCCACGGGGACAAGCCCCGTGGCGCGGGGATGGTAGCGGGGTGAGGGGCAGACCAGCGACGAGCTCCGGGCGGCGCGGTGGACCGTGAAGGAAGAGAGGGATGAGACTTGAGTTTGAAACTTGAGTGAAATGCTGGGCGGCGCGGTGGACCTTGAGGGAGGAGAGGGGATGAGACTTGAGCCGTGTGGGCGGCGGGCTCTGCTCCGGGCGGCGCGGTGGACCTTGAGGGAGGAGAGGGGATTGGGACTTGGGCCGTCTGGGCGACGGGCTCTGCTCCGGGCGGCGCGGTGGACCTTGTGTCCACCGACCGCAACAGGTCTCCTCCAGGCGGCGCCCCGGACCTTTTGTCCGGCACCGCACCGGCCCGAGAACCCGCCCGGAAGAGGGGTCCCCCGGGCCCCGGCCGCGGGGTCGAAATTCTTGAAAAATTTTCGTTGACCTGCCGGCAAATCGGGCGTAAAGAATTTTCAATGACACAGTCTTTTTGAGGCTGCGGCCATTGCAAATCCCCCAACATCTTAATTCTCCCCCCATGAAAAAACTCCTCCTTGCGGCGGCTGTCGTCGCCGTGTGTTCTTCGTCCTCCCGCGCTGAGATCGGCGTTGTCGAGGCAACTGGCGCCTTCTCAATCAATGGCGGCGGCAACGTCTTTATTTCCGCTGTCGGTGGCGGGAGCAACCCGCGCTGGAGTGGCTATAATTTTGGCACCAACTTCAATGTAGCGAGTAATACATTGACGTTGCAAAATTTCTATTTTCAAAATTACGCCTACAACGGTGGTTCGACGCCGACAAATGGAGTCAGCAACAACAATTGGCTGGACGGCGGATCAACCGCCACGCTAACCATCCGACGTAATGGTAGCTCAATCTACAGTACTCCGCTCCGGCAATCGAGTGTAGCTGGTAATAACCGCACTTGGGATATCAGTGGATCCGGAGTCTCGATCAACATGATCGGTAGTATTACGAATACGGGCAGTTACACATTCGATTTCCTCGTGGATTGGACTTACAATCAATTTAATGATGGGAGCACTACTGTTGGTAACACAAGTACCGGTTCGGGTGGCGATGCTTCATTGACGGTGACTGCGGTGCCTGAACCTTCGACTTACGGTCTGCTCTTTTTGGCAGCTGCTGGACTCGGGGCGCAGGTGATTTACCGCCGTCGCCGCTCATCCAGTGCGGCAAACGGTTCATTGTCATAGTTGCGTTCTCTGGCTGCCTCTCCGAAGGCTCAATTCTCCTCTGGGTTCGACAGAAGTTCGACTGCCGACTTGTAGCCGCCCTCAGCCGACTGCTGCAGCCACTTTCGTCCAGCCTCACGTTTTTCTCCAAAGAGGCGACCGTAGAGGTACAGCGATGCCAAGCCAAATTGGAACTCTGCATCGCCAGCCTCCGCGCGTGGAAGCAGCAAGCTTTCGGCTTTAGCTTCATCTTTGGGCATCCCAAATTCTCCGCGTGTTAAGATACCCGCTAGAATCATCTCCGATTCTCGATGATTTTGGGCGGCTGCCTTCTCCAGCAAGCCGAGTCCTTGCGCTATCTCTTGCTGATTGACCGCCCTACGCAATAACGTTACCGACACGGAGTGCATCGCGTGTGGTTGCCCCTGCGTCGCGGCCTGTCGCGCCCACTTCAGAGCTTGCTCTGAGTCTTGGCTTGCTCCCTGTCCATTGGCATACATAGAGGCTAGTTCGTATTGTGCCTCCGGCAAACCCAACTCTGCGGCCCGTCGCATGTAATCAAAAGCCTCGGAGGGTGATCGCACCATTCCCCGCCCCGCGAGTGCCATCTTGGCCAGTTCGAAGAGCGCGTCCGGGCTGTCTTGGCTGGCGGCGTGTTCAAGCATTCCCCGTCCCAGTTCCATGCGAGCGGTATCGTCAGGCGTGTTCACGTAGATGATGCCAAGCCGCGCCTGAGCCCAAACTTGTCCGTCTGCCGCCGCCCGCAAAAATTCTTTCTCCTCCTCCGTGGCGAAAAAGTCCATCGCCTCCGGTTCCGGCCGCGACAAATCCACGGGTGCTTTTTCCGGGGCGAGGCGTTCACCGGAGAGGGTCACTCCCGCCGGTTTGGTCGAGAGGCCCGGATCGGTCTGGGCCGGGCTGGCCACCACGTAAGCCAGCAAGAGAACCGCCCCGTAAACCGCATTTCTTTTCATGATTCTACCAATTTACTCCCATCCCCGACCTCCCTCAAGCCTCGTGCCGCGCGGTGGCGGCGCGTTGGGAGCGAAAAGTTGAGCGAGATTCGGAGCGGCGCAGGGGACACGTCGGCACGCGAGAGTGAAAATCTTTTCTTGAGCAAACTGATCAACAATCCGGCTCGAACGGCCTCTTTTGGGCCTTGAAACGTTCGTGGGAAACCCGCTGCAAGCTGTCGGAATCGGCCCTCGCGCCGTGCCAGCCGCCCCGGGAACAAGCCATGAAGATGACCAGCTTTGTGACCTTTTCGTCACATGGGTTTTTACGCTTGTGCTGACCTTGGAATTAGTAAAATTTGATTTTGTTTTAAGCTGCTTAGATTACACCCGTTTCGAATTCCCATCCTCACACCACAGCCATGAAAAATAGATCCTTTAAAATTGCTCTTACCAGTTTCCTGTTCTGTTCAAGCGCTTTCAGCCAACTCCAACAGTATGACGGATTTGCCTACACCGTCGGCTCGACTCTTGCGGGAAATGGCACATGGACTAACCTCAACTCTGGGACCGCTCCAGTGATCGCCAGCGGCAACCTCACGGTTAGCGGGTTGCAGCCTCCTACGGGAGAGCGTGTTTCCTGGGTCTCTGGAAACATTCAAGAGGCGTGGGATCTGCTGGGCTCGACCAATTCTTCCGGCACTCTCTACTATAGTTTCGCATTCCAACTGACCTCAATTCCAACAACCGCCACTTACTCATTCGGCTTTACGGGGAGCAGCACGACATACGGTTCAACAGTTTGGCTGACTAACTCTGGCACATCTTTTAGTATTGGTGTCGCTGCTCGAAGCTCTGCCACCGCCCTCGTTTACGATACGGCGACCTTCACGACTAACGATTTAATCTTTCTGGTGGGATCCTACGAATTTGTCAGCGGTGCCACGAACAATGATATATCCCGCTTGTGGATTAACCCATCTTCAGCCGACTTTGGTGCCAACTCGGCGCCGCTGTCAACGTTGGTCATCACCAATGTGGCGGCGGGGACTGATCTGACTAACGGTATCAACGGTTTCCTTCTCCGCGGTGCGAATGGCTCCCCAGCCGGCACCATGGACGAGCTCCGCATCGGCACAGACTGGGCCTCTGTGACTCCCGTCCCCGAGCCTTCCACCTACGCCATGCTGGCCTTGGCTGGAGCGGGTTTCGCCGGCTACGTCATCCGCCGCCGTCGCCGCTAAGCACGCGCGCTCAGATCACTTCAGAAAACGCCCGCCTCGGCGGGCGTTTTGCTTTTCACAGAGTGCTTCGGGTTCCCATTCTGCTCCATTGCAAGGCGGCGCCGGTCGACCTGGCCTTTGCCGACCGCAAGAGGGCCCTGCCGTCCACTAGGACAAGCCGCGTGGCGCCAGAAAGTGAAAATCTCTTCTTGAGCCGCATCGATCAACAGTCCGACCCGAATGGCCCCTTTGTTGGGTTGAAAGGTTCGTGGTAAGCTTGCCGAACACGGTTCTCATCAGCCTTCGCGCGGGCCCAGCCACCCCGGGAATTAGCGTCTGAAGATGACCCGCTTTGTGACCTTCGCGTCACATAAGTTTTTGCTGGAGCGGAACGGTCACCCTAACCATGCTTTTGTTCAGTTTGGTCCTAACACCAAAAAGCAAATCCTTCATCCCGAAAACAACCGTGAAAAAATTCTTCACCATTCTTGCCGCGTTCGCGCTCACGACAATTGCTGCGCAAGCCCAGTCAATCATCGCAAACTGGACCTTTGAACCAGACCCCCTTCCCGTTAATATAACGAACTCTGCTGTCGGCCCATTTTCGCCTGCTCTTGGGGCCGGTAGCGTTACCGGTTTGCATGCCGTCACCAACACAGCGTGGTTTTCAACGGTGGGCAACGGTTCATCTGATTCTCTAGGCGGGAACAACTGGACGACGGGCGATTATTTCCAATTCCAATTCAGCACGTTGACCTTCAGTAATATTGGTATGACTTGGTCGCAGACCCGCGGCGCATCTGGACCAACCAATTTTTCTTTGAGTTACAGCACGGATGGCACTGCCTTTACCACTTTTACCAGTTACTCTGTCGCTCAAGTCACTTGGAACAGCAATTCCAACAACATTGCTTCGGTTTTCACGGCCGATTTGGCGGCAACTACGTTGCTTAACAACCAAGCAAACGTCTATTTCCGTCTGGTTTCCGAGCAGACCGCAGCAGGCGCTGGCACGGGCCGCATTGACGATGTCACCATCACCGGAGTCCCCGAGCCGTCCACCTACGCCATGCTGGCCTTGGCCGGAGCGGGCTTCGCCGGCTACGTCATCCGTCGCCGTCGCCGCTAAGCACGCGCTCACATCACTTCAGAAAACGCCCGCCTCGGCGGGCGTTTTGCTTTTCGCAGAGTTCTCCGGGTTCCTGCTCCGCCGCATGCTGCGCCCGCCCGGCAAGCTGACGCCGATTGAAAGCGGAGATATGGCGCGGACGCGGGTGGCCACGCGGCCAGGCGGATTCCATCCGAAGGAAGTTTGAAGAGAACTGTTTTCAGCTGAAAGCGGAGGCGAAGCCGCAAATAGCCACGGCGCTCGGCAGCGGGCGGGTAGACAGAGTTGACTAGTAGTTATACATGGTATAAGCGTAGACGATGGATTTCACCTGTGTGGGACCCGAGGCGTTCACCCGTGAATTGCTTCGCGTTGCCGATGAGGAAGTCCTGCGGGAGTTCCAACTGGCATTGGCCGTCCGCCCGGGGGCCGGGGATTTGATCCGCCACTCGGGAGGGCTGCGCAAAGCGAGAATGAAACTCTCGGGTCGCGGCAAAAGCAGCGGCGCCCGGGTGATCTACCTGTGGCTGCCGCGGGCGCGACGATTTATTTTCTTCATGCTCTACACGAAATCAACCAAAGCCAACATCGCGCCGGAGGACCTGGCGCGGTTGCGTGCCGCGGTGGAAACCATCAAGCAACAATACAACCGATGAAAAAGACCGAAATCGCATTCGACATCAATGAACTCGTGGGCCGCGTAGAGTGTTTTGCCGCGGGAAAGGAGCGGGCGCGGGTCCGCCGCGTGACCATTCCGCCGCCGGTCAAAGCGATTTCCGCACGTGTCATTCGCGAGACGCGCGCCAAGCTCGGCTGCACGCAGTCGGAGTTCGCCGCGCTGCTCAACGTGCCTAAAGTGACGGCCGTATCGTGGGAGAACGGCACCCGTAAGCCGAGCGGCGCCGCTTTGCGCCTCCTGGCCGTGGCGAGGAAAAATCCGGACGCGTTGCAAGCGGCCTAAGCCACTGGTGGACGAAGAGGGGCGGCTAGGGCGGAGACTTGAGTTTGCGTGTGAGTGGTTTCAGAGACGGAACTTTTTTAGCCACAGCCGGAGCGGAGCGGAGACGGCCCCTAGGCAAATGGGGGAAGATAAACGACGAGGATAATGCCCGGACGCGGGTGACCCCGCGACCGGGCAGTTTTGTCTCCGGAAACAATCCTCTTTCATCTTCTTCCATCGGTGGCCTGTCTTTTTGTCTGTGCCGGACAGCGGTCCCGTGGCGGATTTGTTTCGGCCCGGCTATGGGAGTTGTCCGATTTGGCGCGCTGAGAAGGAGACGGTGGGCACTTGATCGACGGCGAGCGATGCTTGCTCGAGGAGGTGGCGGTCTTTCGCTGACAATTCTGCGAGCGCCGGGTCGTCGAACCAAGTGAGGCTCTTGAGGCAGGCCGCGACGGGAAACTCTCCGCGGTAAACGGCGTTGGCGCCGGCCAGCAGATGAGCCAGATCGTTCCCGTGGCGCAGCAGGGCGGCTACGTCGAGGTAGTCTTTGAGTTCCACCCGGTTGACCAAGGCAGCCAACTTGCCGGCGCCCAGATCATCCAATGATGCCACGGGGCACTCTCCCAGGAAATCCGGTGGGTTCAGCACGCCGAGCGAGAGGCCGCCGAAAAAGGAGAGTTTCACGCCGCGGTGCAGGACGCTGAGGGTGTTGGCCTCGGCTTGGAGAATATCGCCGTCCAGCGCGTGCTCCTCGCGGAAGTCCAACGGCACGAGCGGTCTGGCGGAAAAGAAATCGAAGTCGACCGACGTGCGGTGTCCGAGCCGCAAGGCCAGAGCCGTGCCTCCATATAGCACCCAACCGGGAAAGCCAGCCTGCAACTTGTGCTCCCAGAGCGCGCGTTGGTCGGCGGGGAGGATGTCCAGATGCCAATTCAGCGGCGGGGCCATGGGGCGGGTTGCTCCGGCAGGGGTGGCACGGGAACGACCCCGGTCTTTTTGTGCCAGAACGACCAGGATTTTGGATCGAAGAGCCCGCGCGGGGGAGCCGAAAGAACTTTGGCGAAGATGTCTTTCCCATAGCGCCGCCGGGTTTCTTGGATGTCATCCCAAGTGCCCAGCACCATGGCTTGGGCGGCGATGCGTTCCGGCGGGAGTGCGGTGCGGTGCGTCCACCAGAAAAGGCGCTCCAGCGGGGCGATTTTCATTATGTTATTTTAGCGATTTTCCGCAGGGATCGGAAGGTTAAAGAGGGGGGGAACGGCTAAGGCGGAGACTTGAGTTTGAGTAGGAGTGGTTTCAGAGACGGAACTTTTTTAGCCACAGCCGGAGCGGAGCGGAGACGGCCCCTAGGCAAATGGGGGAAGATAAACGACGAGGATAATGCCCGGACGCGGGTGACCCCGCGACCGGGCAGTTTTGTCTCCGGAAACAATCCTCTTTCATCCGTGGCTGGATTGCCTTTGGAAAGGTTGATGCGGAGAGGAAGTCGTTCGTGGTCGGAAGCCGCAGGGGAAAGCGGCGAGGCCGCCGCCCAGGGCTGAAAACTGAACACTCCGCCGCCTGCTTCAGGCGGCCGGCGTGTCTTTGGGATTGGGGCCGTAGGGGTTGCTGCCGGGTTGGCTGTCGGTCACGAAAAAGACCAGCAGGACGATAAAGCCGATCAGCGGGACAAGACCGATAAACATCCACCAACCGCTGCGGCCGGTGTCGTGGAGGCGGCGCACCGCGAGGGCGAGGCCGGGGAGGAAGACGGCGAGGCTGTAAATCGTGCTGAGCAGTCCGAAGCCGTAAGGCCCGGGGTAGCCGAGGACGCTGTCGGCAACACTGACCAGGACGATAGCAATGGTATTGAAGAGGGCGAACATCCAGTAGGCTTGGCGCCGCGCGCGGCCGGTGAAGGTGACATAGTTTTTCCAAGCGTCGAGATACCAGTTCATAGGGGTTTGTTTTTTATGGGGGGGGTGGTTGAGAGAAGCCGACAGTTTTTGTTTAGGTCCTCGTAAGAGCGGCAGGAAGGAAAAACCGCAGGGGAGGCGGGAGAGGGCGGCATGCCAAGGTCACACCGCCGCCTGTTGCGGTCGGTGGACACAAGGTCCACCGCGCCGCTCAGAGGCGTGGTCTGTTGCGGTCGGTGGAGACAGGGTCCACTGGGCCCGCTCAGAGGCGTGGGCCGTTGAGGCGGGTGGAGACAAGGTCCACCGTGGCCGCTCAGAGGCGTGGGCTGTTGTGGTCGGTGGAGACAAGGTCCACTGGGCCGCTCAGAGGCATGGGCTGTTGCGGTCGGTGGACGCAAGGTCCACTGCGCCGCTCAGAGGCGTGGGCTGTTGCGGTCGGTGGAGACAAGGTCCACTGCGCCGCTCAGGGGCGTGGGCTGTTGTGGCGGGTGGAGACAAGGCCCACTGGGCCCGCTCAGAGGACCGGTCTTTTGTCGGTGGAGACAGAGTTCGCCGTGTTCAGTTTTGGCTAAAGCTTGTTTCGATTTGGGCGCGAAACGGCTGGCGACGCGACAGGACTGAAAACTGAAAACTGAACCACGGAAAACTCCGCCGCCCCTCACGCGGCCGGCGTGGCCTTGGCCGTAGCGGGTTCGTGCGCCAACTCCGCGAGGATCTTTTTAACCGCGGCGGCGGCGGTCACTCCGTGTTGTGCGCGGAGCATTTCCACTTTGCCGTGGTCGATGAATTGGTCGGGCCAGCCGATGCGGACGACGGGAGTGGTGATGCGGGCTTCGGCCAGGGCTTCGATCACGGCGGCGCCGTAGCCGTTGTGGAGGACGTGGTCTTCGAAGGTGCAGACCACTTCGGCGGCGCGGGCGAAAAATTCGAGGGTTTGCGTGTCGAGGGGTTTGATCCAGCGGGCATTGATCACCGCGGCATCGATGCCCTGCGCGGCGAGGAGGTCGGCCGTTTCCTCAGCCATGGGAACCATGTTGCCCAGGCCGAGGAGAAGGACGCGGCGGCCATGGCGGAGGACTTCGCTTTGTCCGATCTCGAGCAGCTGCGGATGCTCCTTGGGTTGCGCCCCGGTGCCCGCGCCGCGGGGGTAGCGGATGGCGATGGGACCGGCGTGGTAATGGGCCATGGTCCAGAGCATGTCGACGAATTCCTCTTCGTCCTTGGGCTGCATGAAGACGAAATTCGGGATGTGGCGGAGGTAGCCGATGTCGAAGAGTCCGTGGTGGGTGGGGCCGTCGTCGCCGCTCAGCCCGGCGCGGTCCATGCAGAGGGCAACGTTGAGATTCTGCAGGGCGATGTCATGGATAATCATGTCATAAGCCCGCTGCATGAACGTGCTGTAGATGGTCAGGAAGGGTTTGTAGCCCTGGGTGGCGAGGCCGCAGGCGAAGAGGGCGGCGTGCTCCTCGGCGATGCCGACATCGTGGTAGCGGTCGGGGTGGCGTTTTTCGAAAAGACCCAGTCCGGTGCCTCCGCCCATCGCGGCGGTGATGGCGACGATGCGGTTGTTGTGGTCGGCAAAGTCGGCCAGCTTGGTCCCGAGGAGCTGGGAGTAAGTGGGCCCGCTGGCCGGCTCGGTTTCCCCGGTCTCGGGTTGGAATTTGCCCAGGCCGTGGAATTTGTCCGGCTGCTCCATGGCCGGCGGGTAACCCTTGCCTTTGGTCGTGAGGATGTGGAGAAGGACGGGCTCGTTCTGGGTCTTGAGGAATTCGAAGGTGCGCTCGAGCAGGGCGGTGTCGTGTCCGTCGATCGGCCCGTAATAACGGAAGCCGAGGTCTTCGAAGATGACGCTGGGGAGGAGCATGTGCTTCATCCCGGTCTCGACCTTGTGGGCGAGGTCGAGGGCGACTTGGCCGCCGATGGCTTTGATGAACTTGGCGGCTTGCTCGTGGAGGTGGGCGTAGGCGGGCTGGGTGGTGATCTTGCTGAGGTAGCGGGCCACGGCGCCGACATTCTTCGCGATGGACCACTCGTTGTCGTTGAGCACGACGATGAAGCGTTTGGTCGTCTCGGCCACGTTGTTGAGCGCCTCGAAGCTGACCCCGCAGGTGAAAGCGGCGTCGCCGGCCACCACGACGACGTGTTCGCCGGACCCGCGGAGGTCGCGGGCCGCGGCCATGCCGAGGCCGGCGGAGAGGGCTGTTCCGGCATGGCCGGCGCCGTAGCAATCGTGCTCGCTTTCGGTGCGGAGGAGGAAGCCGTTTAGTCCGCCGGGTTGACGGATGGTGTCGAGGCGTTCGCGCCGCCCGGTGAGCATTTTGTGCACGTAGCCCTGGTGGCTGACGTCGAAGAGGAGTTTGTCCGCGGGCGAATCGAAGGCGCGGTGCAGGGCGACGGTCAGTTCGACCACACCGAGGTTGGGCCCGAGGTGTCCGCCGGTTTGGGCGACCGCGCGGATGAGTTCCTCGCGGATTTCCCGGGCGAGGCGCGGGAGGTCGGCTTCGGGGACGGCCCGGACATCGGCCGGGCCGTTGATCCCGGCGAGGAGGGGCTTTTCAGGTTTCTTCGCCGTCATCGAACTCCTCCAAAGTCACGGTGCCGTCCGCCTTTTGGGCAATGAGGCGCACCTTCTGTTCCGCCGCTTCCAACTTTTCCCCGCAGTAGCGGGCGAGGGCCACGCCTTCCTCGTAGCGGGCAAGCATTTCGTCGAGCGGAAGTTTGTCCTCCTCCAGTTTGGCCACGATGGCGTCGAGGCGTTGCATGGCGTCCTCGAAATTTTGCGGGGCTTCGTCTTTTTTGCGGGCGGCCATGATGGTTACTGGCGTTTACTCCAGCGATCCCGGTTGGAATAGAAGACGCATTCGTTGTCGATCGGCAGGGGAGTGAAGTATTTCAGGGGGAAGCGGGAAAGGTCGGCGCTGCGCATGATGAAGGTGGCCCATGACCCGTAATCGCCTCTGGCGATTTGCGAGATGAACGGGCGGTTGCCCGAGACCGGGGTGAGGTAGAGCCCGTTGACCGGCCCGCCCAGGTATTCGTAGTCGTGGATGGAGATGAATTGCTTGACCGTGGTGGGGAGAAGGAGAGAGCTGCGTCCGCCATACCAGGCGGTGGCCCAAGGCATGTCCGAGCAAAGCACTTCGTTGGGGTCCATCCAGTTGGCCACCGTATGGATGAAGGGGGCGACATAGGGCGGCCAAGCGGTGCGTCCGGGTGGCGCGGTGAGAATGTTGACCGCCATGGGCAGGGCTGAGACGACGAAAACGGCCGCGATAAAAGCGATCCGGGCCGGCGCGAAGCGCAGGTCCATGCGGTTCCAGAGCACGATGAGGAAGGCCATGCCGTAGGCGATGAAGAGGGGGATGAAGAGGACGTGGAGCTGGTTGTGGGAGACGGCACCACGCGGGCTGAAGGCGGCCATGCCGAAGGCGGCAAAGAGCCACATGAGGACGAGGGCCCAGCGGAAGAAGTTGGGCACGCGTTGCTTGAAGATGTGCAGGAGGGAAAGAAAGAAAGCGGCGGCGGCCACATTGTAGCCGATGTAAGAAAAGAGGTTTTGAAACTGGTCGAGCAGGCCGCCGCGCAACTTGGCACGCACGGTGCCGAAGGCGGTGAGATCAGGCTGCAGGTTGCTCATGAACGAGAACTCCGAGCTGCCCGCCCCGTCGAGGATGCTGAAGATGCCAAGCCCGAGCGGGTTTCCGCAGACCAGAAAGTTGCGCACCAGCCAGGGGGCCACCACGGCGGCGTAGATGAAGAAGACGAGCAGGCCGCTGATGGCGCGCGGACGGAACCAGGTGAAGACGAAGGCGAGGAAGCCGAGGAACATCCAAGAGGTCAGCGGCTGGGCGAGGGACATGAGGCCGAAGAGCAGGGCCGCCCCGGCAAGGGACAAAAGGGTGCGCCCGGTCAGTTTGTCTTCCCGCGCCATCATGGCGCAACGGGTCAACCACAGGGCCGCGCTGAAGAGGAAGAGCAGGAGCATTTGTGGCAGGCCGGAAATGGAAAACCGCCAGAGCAGGTCGGTGAGCAAAACGAGTCCGGTGGTCAACCAGGCGATGCGCGGGTCGAAGAGGCCCCGCACCAGAAAGAAAGTGATCAGGACCGAACCGAGAAAGAGCATGATGCCGGCCGCGGCAATCACGGTGTCGCCAAGGTAGACGACATCGGTCGGTTCCATCGGCCACCAGCGTTTGATCGGCCGGAGGAGGGCGGCGTTGAAAACGGGATTGAGGGGAAAATTGTAGATGTCCGGCTGGGGAGTCGGGGGGATTTGCTCGCGGTGGTTGAGGAATTGCCACAGAGCGAGCGGACGGGCGTAAAGGGTGGTGTAGCCCGAACCCGCGGCGATCTGCCGTCCGATCTGCGCCTGATCCATGGCGGTCTCGGAGTCCAAACCGCGGAAGATAAAAAAAAGATAAACTGCGGCGAGGGCCGCCACAGTGACGAAAAAAAGGAAACGCAGAACGAGCGGTTTCAGCCAGCCAACCTCGATCTGATAGACGAATTCCTGAACATTCGTGTCTTCTTGGTGGTTCATGTGTAGTGCGGGCGAGTCGGATCGGCTTCTTTTTTAACGGCGGGGGGGCGGGGCGTCGATGGTGAAGCGAGTGTTCAGCGCCAGCGGGGGCGGTCCGCATAAAAGATACTCTGGCCTTCGATCGGCAGATTGACCGCGGAGGGCAGCATCCAGCCGGTCAGGTCGTCATCATCGACTTCGCGCAGCACGAAGCGGGCCCACTCCTG
>Ga0247834_1006005_pt1 | contig 13934 bp, 14 predicted proteins | sample LaCruzMarch2015__8_FD_187118 | JGI IMG/M metagenome (GOLD analysis project Ga0247834, IMG submission 187118) | Freshwater microbial communities from meromictic Lake La Cruz, Castile-La Mancha, Spain - LaCruzMarch2015_12m | ecosystem: Environmental > Aquatic > Freshwater > Lake | place: Spain... | reverse complement strand
CACACGGGGCCATAGCTCAGCTGGTAGAGCACCTGCATGGCATGCAGGGGGTCAGCGGTTCGAATCCGCTTGGCTCCATCCCCACTCCCCAGGCCAGGCCTGGGTTTTTTAATGCCTAATTATCAATAATTTGAAAGTCAAAGACAGGTAAATCGAAAATGGGCGCGTTTTTGGGCGCGTTTATGACAAGGCCAATGAAGGTAGGCAAAGTTTTGGCGACAGCTACTAGACCAAAAAACGCTGAATGAAGAAAGGATCGATAAAATGTAAAAGACACCTGAACCCCTCAGATGTCGAAACTAGCCACCGAGGCCAATAAGTTGCCTCCTAGTTGTGTGGTACAGAGATCGCCGTTTATAGGCGATACCAAGGGGACAATTTAGAAAGCAATGTTAAATGAAATTGCATGGGTCCCAACAACAGAGGCAAGTCGACTTCTGGGACGTAGTGCGTCCTATTTAAAGCGCCAACGGGAAACTCATGGCGGATTTCTGGAAGCAGGGCGCCATTACGCAATGGCTCCATCCTCAAACGCAACAATTACCTGGAACGTTCCTCTCATTCGTAAGGATCTACACCGTAGAGCTCAATTAACTCAAATTCCAACGAATAATTTGGGTCCTCGATGCGATTAGCAGGCAAATCAATAACACAAGCATTACAGAGGCTTACAGCAACCACTCAGAGCCAAGTAGCGCTACATAAATCACTCCCCCCACCACAATTCAAGGGATCTAATTAATTGATAAGGGGCTTTGATCTGCTGAGAAGTTTTTCGAAACATGGCTATTCCTCTGTACTACATTACGGCAAGATAATTATTTTGATTTAACGTCATTTAACGTTTTTAGATAAAACTATGAATAAGGGTTTTTGTAGCTTTATGCAAGCGGGTTGGCAAAGCAAAGCTACCTTTGGAATTAAAAATGCACCTGATTTCAAAACTTGTGCTGGGGGAGCGGCGGCGGTTTAATGTTTAGAAGTCTCAATAGCTATCAACCCAAGCCAACAGCTAAAGCAGATGATTTTGATGCAAAGAAAGAACTAGAAGAATTGCGCCGCCATATGAATAGCCGAGTTAGTAATAGCTAATAAAAGCCCAACAACAACACTCTCTCTATGTTTTATTGGGCCCAATAAGCCCAGAGCAATTATCTATTGCAAGCGCCCGCTTGCTGAGCGCCATAGGTTGCTTGACTCATAGTAAAGTTTTCCCCAGAACTTGATGAGAGTTGCTTGATAAGACCATCACAGGAGAAGCCTGAAGATCTAAGGTATGACCTAGCAGATTTTGCGGCCTGTTTATCCCAATCAATATTTAAACTATTTACAGCCGATGTAGCATCATTTAAGCTATAGCCCTCACCATATTCTGAGGAAAGTTGCCTAATAAGTCCCTCCCTAGAGAAGCCTGAAGATCTGAGGTATGATCTAGCGGATCTAATTGCATTCGTCACAGATCCAGATAATTGCGAAGGGATAGTATTCTCTTGGCTGGGCGCAGCTCTTTCTAAGTTGGGAGCAAGTTTAATATTTGTTTTTTGTTGACTTTGCAATGTCAGAATATTATCTATATCTGACATATTTTTTTTATACTCTCTATCTCGAGCTTCTTGAGCTTTTTGTTCTGCAGCTTCTAGAGCATGTTCACGCATCATTCGCAACTTATCCTTCTCTTCAAGCTCCACAGTCTGCAGCCTTTGGATCTCTTGCATTTTATCATTTTCAGCGATAAAATATAAAAAAACTACCGATAAAAAAGTGACGGCAAAAGCAGAGACAAAGATAGTTCTTATGTTTTGCACTACAGTTTTTAATTTTATAAAATTAATTTACATGAATATGAATACAATGTCAAGTTGTCAAATATTTCCTTACCTTCAAGAATAAGGGTAAACTGTCATCAGTTGCCCAACTACCATGCTCACCACAGGCTGAGGTACAACTGAAACCTTCAGAACTGCTATAACCGCAGGCTGAGGTCTTCCAGGCCCAATGAAGCAGCACTTAAGGTCTCAGTGGTGGTGTCTCAAAACTCACAACCACATAGAATCTCCCAGGCTTACCAAACAGCGCTTAGGTGGGGAAGATGAGCTCATCCATAAGTAGGCGAGCTGGACTTCTATCTTTGCTTCTATAAAACCACAGAAGGTGCTAGACCAAAAGCCGCTATCCAAAAAAGCGCCGGGCCAAGGGCTGTCTTAACTTTATAGTATTTGGCATTACCATATGCGCTTTACTGTTGGCAAATGTGTCGACCAAGTTAGATCTTGGTCTCGATTCAGACATGAGGTCCCTGGGTGCCAAAAGACTGCTAATGACTATATCTGAAGACTGCATTATTAAACAAGAAAATAGTAAAATATTAAATCCAGATTTAAGTCCAACTCTTGCTGATATCGAGTCAGTAAGGGAGAAAATAGATGGATACAGAATAATAAATGATCTTCATTCATCAGACCTTGATCTGTATAGATCATGCTTTTCTGCCGCAGCAATACCTACAGCAGACAACAACAATGTAGTCCGTTTCCGAATTAGACGTAATGTGCAAATCAGTCAACTAATGAAGGTTTGTTCCATTCTAAAGGAGTCTATGTCTATCAATCAAGAGGCAGAATTCAAAAACTATGGATGCAATAATGGCTATTGGTGGATAATTGATAACTTCCCTAATCACCTCTATGAAAAGAGCCGCCGGACACACCTGATCGTTACCTACAGGTTTCCGCTTCTCAGTCGTTTTTTTGTTGCTATTGAAAGTGGTGATATCAGTGGCATCACTGGTATCAACCAGTGGTAGTAACGTTTTTGAATGATATGTATCATTTGGCTGCAGTGGTATCAATGGTATCAAATCACAGTCTTTGGACTTTTGATCAATAGAAGCGGGTGCAACTACAAAACCTTGGTATTAGTGGTTGATACCACTGATACAATTTACTGTTTCAAAGTGGTATCACTTAAATCATTGGCATGACTGCTTGATACCACTGATACCATTGATACATCTTTTTTTGTACCCATACGAGAAGGATTTCGATAAGAACTTTCAAGACCTGTTCGTATTGATTCGATCTTGCCTGATTCCACTAGACGATCTAAAGCACGTGCTACTTGCCTTGATTCTTTATTCTGTCCACGATTACTCCACACAATTTTAAGTTCTTCGCATACCTGCCGGCGGGTCATCCATTCACCCGCTACTACATCAAGCACCTGGTGCTGGAGGCCATTGAGCATTGATAGCTGCTTTTGTTCTTGCGCTTGTTCTTTATACGCATCCATAGAACCCAACGATCTAAAGCTGTTGCCATCGCGGGTGATTACTAAATCAAAGCCATCACCTGATCTGGCTTCTCTAAATAATTGGCGCTCAGGTATATTTTTATTTGGTTGGTTGTTTTCACCTAGCAAGTAATGCATTGTCAAAACGGTGTTGGCAGCGCCAGCAATAGCGTTATGGCCGCTAAGTGCTTCCACACCCACTAGATCGGCTGCTTTGTTGCAGTGGTGGATTAGCAGCAGCGTTCCACCGGCATCGATCACCGCTTGTTTTAGGTCATATAAAACAGCGCCTATTTCAGGATCATTTTCTCCTTTCTGCATGCTGCGACTGATAGATCGCAAGCTATCAATAATTACAAGCGCGCCTGGATTTGCTTTTATTGTTTCAAGCAACTTATCTAGATCGGTTTCGCTAATCCTGAAATTACGAGACCATATTAAATTTGGGTGATCCCATAATTCGAGTGCTTCCAGCATCGACGCGGTATCGCCATCGCTTTGATCATCTGTAATTAAAACGACTGGTGCTGCATTTGCTGGCGTAGGCAAACCAAATAATGCTTCTCCTTTAAGTACTGCTGCTGCCATCGCAACAGCTACACGTGTTTTGCCCACTTTTGGCCTGCCACCAAGGATCGTTAGATCATTTGCAGGTAACAATCCAGGCAATAACCAGTGGATTACAGGCTTTTTCATGGTGATACGATCGGTCGCTGTTAGTGCTTTGAATCCGCCATCACCTGTTTGCTGTTTGATTTCTAATATTTTTGAGGCAAGTTCAATGCGGTTAATATAAGACGCTAAACCTAAGTCTTTAACTACTTTAAGCAATCTAACTCTACGCCTAAAGCTGTTACGTTCTTTGATGGATTGAATATAAACGCAACGGTTGAAACACTCAATCGCTCGGGTATGGGATAAAAACTTTTGATTTTTTACTTTCTTTGCTTTTGCTTGCGCAGATGGTGAGAATCCTTTTGGCGAGACAGTCTCAGACCGTTTACGACTAAGTGGAAAACCCTGATCACCAGCAATTTTCCAGTAGCTAGCAGCGTTGCGGGTGGTGGTGGAATCCAACACCTGACGAGCAGCACCAAGGCCAGCATCAGCCCATAAGTGCTCTAACAGTTCTAGTGCAGCGCCATCAGGATCAGCATCCCCAGCTTCTGCAAAAGCAGCACTACATCCGCATAAGGCATTGCGTGATTCCTCGTAGGTGCCGGCACCAACAATGCGAGCTGGAATAAAAGCAGCGGCTTGCTTGATATCAACCTCAGCTCTTACTGCACAGAGTGCTTTAGGAGCGGCTTTAAGAGGTGCCTTGGGAAAGATTGGAGGCAATACCAATTCAATCTCTTCTGGGGCATAGCGACGCTCGCAGGCGTCAATTATTAGGCAACAGTCGGTTGATTCTCCCGTGGCCTTATCGAAATAAATTGAACCAGGCAGCCGCATCAATCGCGAGGGATTTTTATTTGCTTTATCTGCACCGCAATGAGAAATAAGTCTTGAAATCAGTGGTTCCCATTTATCTGGCGCCATCGGTTCATTAAGAATCCAGTAATGATGAATTGATTTCCCACCCGTAAAAACCGAAACACTTGGCTTTGGTAAACCTAATTCTTGCCAAGCATTAAGCTGCCATTCCAGTGGTTTATTATCCCATTCTACGAATAATGCAGGGCACGCGATGATATCTGCATCCTGTACACCCCCGCCCTTACCAGTTGCATAGTTTGCGTTTCCGGTAATAAGATAGATGTTGTATTTGTCATCAATTTGAAGATTTTCTAATCCATGAATTTCAAAAGCATGAGGAATTAATACTTTAGATAAACATCGAAACCATGTTTTGGATGGATCCTTCCCCAATAATTTGAGGAACCGGTTGGCCTCATCAAAATTAAAGCAAAGATTAGTAGCACTTTTGTTTGGCATTGGATTATATCTGTTGCCACATAGGATTCCGAAAAAAGTTTTACATACTTAAAGATTTTGGAATACTATTGTAGAGACAAAAAACTCATGTATTTGGGATTTCGCTACGCTGAAAACTTTTTACCGGTTGCAGGAATCCTCGTGGAGTATTCCTTTAAATACAGGATTAGCGTTGGTAAATGCGCCCGGATTATCCTTGCCTGGGCTCTTACAGGTCCAGGATCTCGGAAATCAATGATTGATTATCTTGAAAATTCAATTGAGTAACTTCAATGCTCCATATCTTCAGGTAAAATTTTTAACTATTTGCGCTCTAGAAAGCTTTTAAATGGCAAAATAATTACCTCGTGCCATATATACGTATAAATACTTATAGTATCCACTATTTATGGGCCAGAGCGTACTTCCGTCTTCGTGATCGTGAAACAGGCGCATGCGACCATCATTCACTATCACTTTGGTGACTGCTGGATGCAGCAAGTAAATTGAATGCACACTTCTTTGTGTTTAAGCGAACCTTAACCTTGAGAATAGAGCGTAAGTTAAAGTTGTAATGTTATAGAAAAGGTTGGTCGTGCGCTTTCAAGCTGAAGTTAAGATATTTACGTTAGCAATAATGCTGACATCATGTTCCCCCAGTGACATTTTCGTTCAAAATGATTATGGTGAATCAGTTTTAGTTAAAAGATCAGGCTTGCGAATAAAGAGCATAAATATTAATGAATTGGCTAAAGAAAGCGACGAAATACTCGCTTTAAAAACAAACGCATATGAATTTGGTCGCTCCGAATGTATCGGCACACCTTTTAATGTAACCTATTGTGATATACTTTGGAATAGTTCCAAGTTGGATCTAGAAAAGCTGAAAAAACGTTCTAGAGTTTTGAATAAATTAAAGGCTTACGGGAACAAGCTTATTTTTGAAATAGAGTATAGATCTCTTGTAGCTGATGTAAATGGTAATAAAGCTGCAAGTGACTGGACTACGATAAATTGCATTGCACGCAGTGCAGGTAAAGAAATAAATGATATGGTTTCATCCCTTAACATTTGGGTATTTCCAAGGGAAGATGGGACAATGGGCAGTAGAGTAGAAAGCAATATCTGCAAATCGCTATAACTTAATCTATTTTAGTTGCGGGTTCATTTAGTATGCGATCAACGTTTGCTAATGCAAAGCCCCTAAGTCGTCTTTTTGAAATAATTTCATAACTAAATGCTGAATCGGAACCATTCGAAGAATCTCTGGCTCGGCGCGCAGAAATAACCTCCCAGCCTTCGGCTCCAAGTTTCTCCATAAACACACCAAAATTCACGTCCGGGGGCGAATCAATTCTGTAGCTATATTTGGGACTCGATATAAGAGATTTAATTTCATTAGTAAGTCCACTTACCGAAACTAGCTGGTATATAGAAATAATTGAAAATAGACCAATCTCTATAAAAATAGCAACTGGTAATATTCTTTTTAAAAATCTTTGACTTATTTCAGGCAAGATAACATTTTTGTCTTCGGTAATATCAGGAATAGAAGCAAAAGGAACTTTGCTTGAATTGCTAGGAATATTAGAGGAATATTTTGCCCCAGCACTAGTTGTAAAGTTTATCGGGCTGGATTGCTTAATCGAACTGAATAATGTGCTTTTTATATTCATCTGCCCGTCAGTAACAGCGGCAACTTCATTTCCCTCAAAATCATAGAGTCTATATATACCCTTATTGTACTTAGAATTCTGAATAGATACGAAGGATAGTTGCTCCTTGTTTATCCTTCCAAGTCTCGAAGCGGCATCTACAGCTTTCTTGAATAGCTCTTCTTCTGTCATAGCTCATAAAAAGTTTTATATGTTTAATATACTCGTTTAAATAGAAAAATTCAATCTAATCGATGCTGCTAACGAGATCAGTCTTGGAATTTTTATAAAAAGCTCAAACCCATAGATATTGGCGGGTGTATTAGGGCTTGATTCTCTCGATCTTCTGCATGGTCAGGCATAGATAAAGAAGCAGATTTGAATCGGATTGTAAAATAGCCTAGGAAAGAGTGTTAACCTTGTTAAGAATAGTTTATTTCCCAACCAACGAGCCTAGAAGCCATCCTACAACCAAAGGGAGCCCCAAAAGCACGAAAAGGTTTTCTTGGTAGAGTCCCTTTTGAGGATAGATGCAATGACGAGGTAGTCTTAACTGATTGCCAGAGGGATCAGCAACTAATAGTGATGCCGCAATAGTTGAAATGGTGCCGCCTAACAAGAAGAACCATGCCCATTCTAAACTCACTCCAGATAATGCAGCATCTGCTAGACCACGAAATGGATTTCCACTTAGTGAAGAATCAAGGTTGCTTTGTATAGCAGATTTAATTTGATAGAATGCAGAAATAGTTGTGAATTGTACGACCATGCCGGCACAACTTAGATAACGAGCTGAGATGATCTTCTTATTCAATAACAAGAAGGTTACCATTACTGTACAGACGAGAACAAAGATTCCATCACCTCTTCCATTGTGCAGATATGTAATACTACCAAGCAAGGGAACCTTTAAGGCAGGTAAAAATAGCGCGAAGGCTGTAATCCCAGCGCCTAAAAGCATTAGGCTTATTTTCTGGTTGTTGGGCAATAATTGAGCAAGATTGATGTACTCTGAGTTGTTGATATTTTTGGTATTACCAGAGACTGATTGTAAAGGCTCTCGGCTGGAAGCCATTTCTCCCGTGACTCGTTGCACTGCAACCCGTTGCTGTTTATTTGGAGACAAAGGTTCGAGACTCTGATGGGCTTTTAGAAACTCATCAACTGTCTTCAATGGATAATCATATTCCACAATAACATATTTAATTTCAAGGAACTTTATATCCAGGCGATTCTTCAGAATACTGTCGACCGTTCTTATATATGCAGAGTTACATATGCCTACAAAAAATACTGATTGCTTTTCTGAGAGTTCGACCTTGATAGGTACTACTAGATTCTCTATACACCAGTTTGTGGAGAAATGATCACGTAAAAGCTTCTGCTGAGCGACCTTATCGACTGCGTTTAAACTAATATCAATAATAACTGGTTGAACCTCGGGCTGATTACCATCTGCATAACGCTGCTGCTCATTAATCTGTTCATCTATTTCCACGAGAGACAACCTGGAAATTAGGTCGCCGCCACTCGATATGAGTATGATACTGTCATTGCTAATAGTTGACAATTTGCGGGAGACAATATGAGTTATTATCTTTCGACTTCTCTTCTCATATAATGTTATTGCAAAATTTAGTCTCAATTTATCTAGGGGAGTTTTCGCGGACGTCATGTGAGCATCTAATCCCGCTGACTACTGTATTTGTCTGCATATTATTGCACCTCATTATGAGTTCTACCACTACTGACCAAGAATAGTACATCTTGACTCCACGGGATCCAACCGGAAGGGACTTTCGACCCTTCGAATATTTCACGAGCTTGCTTAAAATATTTGACACCCTCAGGGTGAACTAGAAATATAATGTGATTTTTAGATTTATTGAGTGTTCTGGACATATTATTGAGGTCATCTGATGATATTGAGGAATTTTGAATAGGTTCAACCTTGATTTGTCCATCGATATCTGTTCGATTTGTTGTCTTCCACTGTAAAGTGGAATTATCGTTTATCACTTTAACTCCATCTGATCGCATCCAGATGTAGATTGGCACTGTCGATACATTCCTTGTCAACGGAAGTTTTAATCTTACAGTTTTGGGTTGATTAACCACTTTTTGAGCTTGGTCTTTAATAATATTTTGAGGCCCCAAAGAGAGCGCTAGCGCAATAGAAGAAAACATGACAATAGCAAATGCATTCATAAAGATATCAACAAGGCTGTCAACTGAAAGCAGTGGCGCTACATGTGCAGTTTTTCTGTATTTCATTTTAACCATTCAATATTATGATCATGAGGCAACGGCTCGTACCCTATCTTTACAAAGCTCCATTGCTTAAGTTCGTCCAAAAGTTTATCTAAATTCTTAAAGCATGAAGGTTCAATTAATGCATAAGCGTAATCAAATGTACCGATCCCTGTAGGTGATTGCTCAAATACTGAGGAGTCTTGGATGGTATGTTTAGCAACTAAACGCTTAGAGTTTCCATCGTATTGGTTTACATTGTCATTAGCGCAATGTAGCAGGGTAGCATTTGAGGCTTGGCTATCATTTTCGCTCCTGGTAATCAGGAAATCAGGCTTTATTTGTTTTTTATTATGCTCAATTGCTTTTTGTGTTATGTTTGAGTAACCAGTAGACAGGGCAAGTATGCACAACATTAGAAGTTGAATAACAAATAATATGCTTATGATGTCAAGAAAGCTTGTTAGATCTACTCGATTTGAAGGTACTAATTTTTTACTGGAACGTGCCATCGGGGCTTATCCTCACAAAGAGCCTATCGTTAATATGGGAGTTAATTGACTGCGCAAGGCTAAACTCTGATCTCTCGGCAAGAGAAATGATTAAGGTAACAACTAGAGCAGCAACTATTCCTAAAGTAGTAGTGTCGAATGCGGTTGCAAGCCCCCCCATCACACCTTGAAGGCTTTGTTTAATTAAATCGATATTTCCAGCATTTTCAATCAGCCCAGAGAATCCAGAGACGGAGCCTGAAATGCCAGTAACTGTCCCAAGGAAGCCGATCATTGGCAGCGCCCATATGAGAATTTTTGGAATATAATACGATTGACTAATCTCGTCATCAGTTAGAGATGAATCTTCATCGTGTACTTCTTTTGCAATAGATCTAGAGCCAGTGTCCCGTAAAGTTTCAAGAATTCTTAGTTGACGATTGGCCAAGAGATCATTGCGAGCCTTAAGAACTGTTAACGTTTCATTTAGAGATTCCCCCTTAATATTGAATTCTCCTTTCTTGAAAAGCCAGTTTCTGGATGCACTTATCAATTCTTTCCTAATCTTTCGTCGTCTGAATACTGAATAGCTTAAAAGTGTTAACGCAATGGAGAGCATTACTGGCTGGAATGGCCCTCTTTCTACAAGGAACTCTGAAATAGGGTTTCGATTAATGAAGGATGTTGCTGAGGCCGCCGCGACAATAGAGCTAGACAAGAATGCTCCAGATAGAATATGTACGAAAGGTCGATTCGATATCCACCTTCGCATGGGTAGGCTATCTAGGTATTCCTGAGTCATCATGCGAAAGGGTCGATAATTCTAGATTAGCCTTTACATATCCAAAATACAGCATTTTGGTTCAAATAGTATGAATTTTTGAATCCTTTCTCCAATTGCCGGCAGACCGTGTTTCCAGGATTACCGATCCAGATCAAACTTGCTTAGTTACTATAAGCTGTGAAGATATATCCAAACTCAGTTTTGGCTAACTTCCCTGCAATAGTTCCACCATAAGTTAAATAATTAATGTAGGAGGTGGTCAATGTATCTCCATAGGAATAGTTAGCCACTCTTTTTTTTGCTACAATTCGAGACTTCATGAAAACGAACGGAATTAAGTTTGGTTATTCAACAGACTTCATAGAACTTGATTAAGTGGATAGCCTGTACATACAAGTACCAGCGGTATCAATAAGGCTTGTTGACAAAATCATTAAGGCTGAGTAGTTTGTTTGAGCTAAGGATGCTAAGAAATTATGCCCTTGATAAATTGCCTTGACTGCGGCACGGAACATTCAGATGCTGCACTTAGTTGTCCGCAATGCGGACGCCCAAATAAAAATCTCTTCAGGGGTTCAAGAAGGTTTCCAAGGACTAAGTTACAATATGGAATCGACCTAGCGATAGGATTTATTTTATCAGTTATTGGATTAATATTTTTAAGCAGTATAGGAGAAATTCTATCATTGCCATTTATATTCACTTTTCGGATTACATTCTTGATAGCAGCGAGTGTGTTTACTGTTGACCTGATACGGTTTAAACCAGGCCAAGATACTGACAAAAACGAATCAGCCAGCAAGTTAATTTACTTTACCCTTGGTCCTTATATTCGATTCTTTTCTATGACAAAGAAATCATGGCAACCATGGATTTTTTTCACTACAGCATTGCTGATTGTGGGGATTCCAGTTTCGCTGCTTGTCCTTGAAAGATTTGAGTCACAAGCATTTCTAAAGAACTCTGACTCCGTAGTTGCTGAAGTTTCAGATCTAGCTTCAGACCTTAAAGACTGTCAAACTCTTGAAAAATGCCCGGAAAAATATTTTAAGTTTGCCAAAGTAATTAAGTCTTACTCAATTCCGCAAATATCAGAAGGATTTGTGATGATTGTATCCAAGGACAGTGGAATATACAAGACAATAAGAACTCCAGGTTTCCCTAGATCTTTCTCAAGGCGACCCGCCCTCAACAATCAGGATGGGGTGAAAGAGCAGATTCCAATTGATAACTTTGAACCCCTATTTAATCGTGATTTTACCCAAGTGGTTGGGACCTTTAGGCCCGACAGCAGAAGCAGGGTTGAAATAGCAGGTGTTGAAAACTATAGGAGCAATACATCGCGTGTATTCAGATCACTACATCGAATTGATATTAATGGACATCCGCTAGTTATTTACATTGCTTCCGATCAGGGCTTCCTCTTCAACCCTCGAGAACAACATCTGATTGATAATCAGATTAACCGCTAAATACCTGGTCGATGTTAAAAACAACAATTCTTGAAGCCCCTAAAATATCGACTTAGATCGCTAGCATTTATTAGCACCCAACTAAATTAGAATTTTTTATTTAGAATTTCATTTTATTGGCTACTCAATGATGTCCTTAGACATCAGAAGTTTGCTATTACTGTTATTTTTTTGTCGGTTTACATTAAATTAATTACACTCATTAATGGATCACCAATCTGCTCCAATAAATCTATACAAGCCCCCGCTTATGATGGTTTAGCAATAGGTTTGTTATCTCCATCCATACATAGCCGTGGCAAGGTTAATCAAATGAGTCTGTACAATACGGCAGCAACAAGCGCCTTTTTTAATAATAACAATTTAATTTGAAAATCATTGCCAACTCGGCCGAATGGGAGTTTATTTAGCTGAGCACTTAATTTATTCAAATTGCATTCCTTGCCACTTTGCAAGAGCATCATCAAGGCCCTGTTCGTCAATCCATCGGCCGTAATATTTCATATGGGTACGTGGATCGTGCCCCATTAAGGCGGCTGCATCTCGAACGTGCATTGGAACTGAGCCAGTTTTATGAGCTCGCCATGCGTAGCCATGCCTGAGAGAGTAGGGAGTGAGGCAATTAATTCCTTGGAGCTGCTGCCAGTAGGGGTCCCTATCCAGCAGTTGCCGGAACGAATCGCCAACGCACTTCAAACCCTGATCGGTAATGACTTCGCCTCTTTTATTTACGCATTTGTGAATCTGGGTTTGAATTGATTCTGGCAACTTCAATTCTCCGCTGGAGAAGAGATGCAATATCTTGCCCCCTTCGCCGAATCGTCCCTCGATATCGAGCGCTCTTGTAGTGCGGGGGGGCTTAGAAATTCGTTTTGTTTGAGGGTTCCGCTTTACTCCTGAACCGACAAATAGCTTCCCCTCACGAACTTGAAGCACCGCAAGCTCTGCTGGCCTCAAACCAAACAATCCGACAAGCGCTACAGCAAGCCGTAATTTATACAAGCCACGAGCCTGGAGGTCATCAAGCAGCCCTGAGAGTTGGTCAGGCTTAATGGGAATTGTGTCTTCAGAGTTTGCAACGTCCCTATTGCCGATAAGTCGATTTCGCTCTTCGCCTTTAATAGGGAGCCAACACGCACTAGCACCGTGCTTCTGGACGGCAAACAGGAGAAAAGCTGCTACATCTCCAAGGCCTCTTTTCCTCCCCTCGCCACCTAAAGGCGTTTCACCGAAGTGCTGCTTCGCGTAAGCCCTCATCAAGCTCGCCCCATCCCTCGGCTGAGGCTTGGTCTTCAGGGTTGCTAGAGCCTTGTTGACCCGAGTGGCCGTGTCCATCTTGGTATTCCCACGGTTATCCGCCCGTGATTCCAAAAACGACCGCGCCACACCTTCCCATTCGACATATGGAATTCCTGTCGATAAAGCTGTCTTCTTCTCAGGAGTCATGGCCTCGGAAAAGCACCGGGTGTGGGCTTCCCTCAGGCCGACCTGATGCTCATTCATCGTCAGCAGAAGCTTTGCCACGGCACCACTGATTGCCTGTGCGTTGCTTGGAGCGAATTCAAAAGGGATCACGACCCACTGGCCGGGATCATTTCCACCACCCCTGACGCCGAATTGAGTGGCCGAATTTTTACCCCGCAGACGCAACCCTCTGCCGTACTGAAGCTTCAACTGTCTGCGGAGGAGTTGGTCCCAGGTAATAGTTCTCGTTTTCATAGGGTGGCCTTGGGCGCGTTTTTGGGCGCATTCTGACGGCAGCATGCACTAACAGGCTATGTCAGGCCAAACATGAATCGCTAAGATTACTTGGTATCACTGAATTCAATGGGAGTGCAACCAGCTAGCAGCAAGCATTAGCACCTGCATGGCATGCAGGGGGTCAGCGGTTCGAATCCGCTTGGCTCCATTTTTAAAAATCCAGGTCTGGTTTTTAATGCCTCACTCACTGCAATGGCTGGAGTATTTGTTACGGTTAGTGTTTAAAACATGATTCAATGAAAATCAAAAAATTAAGTATTATTGCATTAGCTATAAGTTTTGTATTATTAATTTCTTGCAACGGTTTATCCCCTGT
>Ga0247834_1006003_pt1 | contig 13935 bp, 16 predicted proteins | sample LaCruzMarch2015__8_FD_187118 | JGI IMG/M metagenome (GOLD analysis project Ga0247834, IMG submission 187118) | Freshwater microbial communities from meromictic Lake La Cruz, Castile-La Mancha, Spain - LaCruzMarch2015_12m | ecosystem: Environmental > Aquatic > Freshwater > Lake | place: Spain... | reverse complement strand
TGATTTAAGCCGCCGTCAGACCTCCGCGCTGCTCCCACCGCGTTTTTCGCGACGTCAGCGCGAAAAAATCCACGGCGTCAGCCGAATCGGGCGAAACCGAATTTTTGTTTTTGCGCCAGCATCTTCCCATTGTCCCTGATCCGCCTCAGTTCCGTTTTCCCCTGCGGCAGGAACCCATAGAGTTCCAATGCCATCTCCTGCCATCCGACGTTTGAGACACTTGTGTTCCTGATATCAGACGAGAGTAAAACCTCTCCCAAGAGTTGCTGAATCTGGGGCCAGCCCCAGGGATTCTGCATGACGATGTCCGGACCAATCCCTCCGGTGGTCCATTCGATTTCTCGCCATGTGTCTTGTGGCATGTCATGGCTCAAGGCCGGCCAGCAGTGAGGCAACGGAAAGAACCAGTTGAAATCTGGTTCGGCCTGGGCGAGAATACGTGTGTCGAGAACGTTGACTCGCGTTGGTCAATTTTCCGCTGCCCGGTGGGGTTTCCCCGCTGGGCAGTTTTTTTATGTGGAGCCGTTCACCTCCCTTCCGAAGAAAGTCTTCATGGGTTGAATGTCATTCTGCGGCGGTCGAAAATCAAGGGGGTGCCTTTTGGCGGACAACGGGCGGACAGTTTGAGACCGATTCCAGGTTGTGCGATATAGTGCGAAAGAGAATCGCACTATTTTCAAAAAATCCGTTAGATCCTGTGTTTAAGCCACTCCGCAAGCATTTGAGAGTGGTGGCTGGGGAGGGAATCGAACCCCCGACACGAGGATTTTCAGTCCTGCTGTTTTACGATAGTAATTGACTTCGGCGTATAATTGGCGTATAAGTTATGCCATCATGAAATCCAAGATTAAAGATTTGCCATCCGGGGTTGGTGTCGGCAGGGCGGTCAGCGGGCATGGGAAAGAATATTGGCGGGTTAGATTGGGGAAGCGGTTCACAGGCGGTGCCGTTATCCTTAAAGACTTTTCCAAATTGGAGGAAGCCAGAAAATGGATTTTGGGCGACGCGCAGAAAGAAAAGGCGAATCCCGGCGCAATGGTGGACCTCAAAGAAAAGGCTGGCATGTTGGCCTTCGAGCTTTCCGCAGCGCAACTCCATGAGTCGGCTGGTGCCATGAAGGAATTGAAAAAGGCCGGAATGACGCTTGCCGAGGCGATCAAATTTGCCATTCGTCATGCTAAACCGCCGGCAGGCGTTCTCTCTGTGTCTCAGTCCATTGAGGCGGCGCTTGCGGAGAAGCGCAAGAGCAAGCGCCCCACTTACCTCGCTGACTTGGGGAAACGCTGGCGGCGGTTTGACCGATGGCTTCCCGCCGACAGACGGAAAGCCATAAACGGCATCACGAAACTCGATGTCCGGAAATTCCTCAATGAATGCAAGCTGAAGCCAGTTGGGGAGCGGAACATGCTCCGCAATCTCTCCGTTTTGTTTTCCTGGGCCGTAAACCAGCAACACATGTCTGAAAACCCTTGCCTCGGCATCACAGTCGAGGAATCCACCACGAAAAAAGGAGCTGTGAGGATTCTCTTGATTGAGGAAGCCCGCAAGTTGCTGCACCTCGTGGCTGGCGGATTCAAAGTCGAGGCTGGCGAGCGGGAGAAGGATTTCTGGAGGGAAAAATATGGCGCTGTGTCTCTCACCGTTTCGCCGATGGACATGGTTCCGATGATTGCTGTTGGTTGTTTCGGAGGAGTGCGTCCCGAGGAATCCGCCCGCATGACATGGGAAATGATCGACTTCAAACGCAAGCATATCGATCTTCCTGCGGAAATCACGAAGGACGGAGATCGTCGCATTGTCGATATGTCGGAAAACTTGATCGAGTGGCTGCTTGCCTGCCGCAAGGAATCCGGCAGCCTGCTCCCGGTCAATTTCCGTCGAAAACGCTGGGCTCTCAGTCGGGCAATGAACTGGGAGGCATGGCCCGACGACATTCTGCGCCATTCTTACGGCTCCTATCACCTTGCGATGCACCGCAACGCCGCCCTGACCGCTGAACAGATGGGCCACAAAAACGCCCGGATGCTGTATGCCCACTACCGGGAGGTCGTGAAGGACGACGACGACATTATCTCGTATTGGAATCTGTTGCCATCGAGCATCGGCGAGATTGTCAAATTCGCGGCATGAGGCACAATCTTCCTGTCTTCGTGCGACCGCCTTATCTGTGAAAAAGAAATCGATCTCCAAAACCAAGCCGCTCCCGGACTACGATGGAATTCTATCTGGTGTGGTCGAGTTGCTCGATGCCGCACGCCGGACCTCGGCACGGGCCGTCAACTCGATCATGACGGCGACTTATTGGGAAGTTGGCAGGCGGATTGTGGAGTTGGAACAAGGAGGCGAGAAGCGGGCCGAGTATGGTGAAGAATTGCTGACACGACTCGCGAAGGATCTCACATCGCGCTTCGGGCGAGGGTTTTCCCGCCAGAATCTTCAGAGGTTTCGGAAATTTTATCTTTCGCAGCCGACCGGCAAGATTTGCCCGACACTGTCGGGCAAATTGCCAGACGAAAAACGAGCGACAGTGTCGCTCGAATTACCCGGCGGCGAAACTTTCAAGAAGCCCACTGGAAAATCGTCTCCCATGGCCCTCGCTGATCTCGCCCGCGCATTCCCATTGCCTTGGTCTCACTACGTCGAGTTGATCGGCCATTCCCGCTCGCCTGAGGCATTTTCCTTTTATCAAGCGGAAGCCTTGCGCGGAGGGTGGTCTGTCCGGCAGCTCCGCCGCCAAATGGACAGTCAGTTTTACGAGCGCACGGCTCTCTCGAAAAACAAAACGAAATTGCTTCGAGATGGAGTCGCATCTCGCCTTGGGGAGGCACTCACCGCTGACGAGGAAATCAAGGACCCACTGGTGCTCGAATTCCTTGACTTGAAGGATGAGTATTCTGAATCCGATCTGGAAAATGCGCTGGTGCATCATCTCGAACATTTTCTGCTCGAACTTGGTAACGACTTTGCATTCGTCGCTAGGCAGCGCCGCCTCAGAATCGATGATGAATGGTATCGAGTGGATCTGCTTTTCTTCCATCGGCGGCTGCGCTGCCTGGTCGTGATCGATCTGAAACTCGGCCGGTTCACCCATGCGGATGCAGGGCAGATGCACCTCTACCTGAACTATGCCCGCGAACAATGGGCGCACCCGGACGAAAACCCACCAGTTGGAATCATCCTTTGTTCTGGAAAAGGGGGTGCCCTCGTGCGCTACGCCACCGACAATCTGTCCAATAAAGTTCTGGTGCGGGAATACCTGACCGCTCTGCCCGATGAAAAGCGTCTCGCCGCCGAGATTGATGCCATTCGAGGAAAGCTGGAACAACGGCATTGAGGTCGCACGCTCCGCCCCAAACCGAAGACGAAGGCAACTCCCCATCCTTCCAACGAGTATCCTGCGGCCTCATAGCCGCACATTCTCCACTCACAAAATCGCAGTTGCGGCAACCGCAGTGCTGAGACGTTGATCCATGGGCTTCGTTTTCACTTCTGGAAAAAGGGGTGGCTGAAAAATCGCGGATTGTCACAGGCGATAATCCCGCGTATTGCGGATTCCCATGCGACACGGCGACCTGATGAAAGATCCCTTTTATGCCGGAATCCTCTTTGCCCTTGAGAGCAAGATTCACGAGGGTGACCGGTTGGCGGCATCGCGGGGGATCACACTGACCGATTCCAATATCCGATCCCTGCTGATCAAAACGATCCACGCAGCCGGAGGCAAACTGCCCCAGTCAGTCCCGGCGTCCGCCGGTGCCAAGGACCAATTCCTGGGAGAATTTCTCCATCAACTCATCGCAGCAAAGGACTCTGTCGTGGAAGGGCAGGAAATGCTGGACGGAACGCTTGAGGAAAGCCCCCTTCCTTCCGCCGACTGGATCAAGGCTCTTGAGGCCGCCAAGGAATCCTGCGCCATCCGCACCAGCGACGAGCCGGGCTCGCGCGGTTATCTGGATTTCCTGGCCGATTTCGTTTCACAGGCGGGCGGGAGGAAATGAGCGGATTCCCGACATTCCGCGATCTGGTGGAATCCAGCCGTCCTCCCGGTGCTCCCAAGAGCGAAACCAAAGTGATTTTCCAAATCGCTCTGCGGTTCCGGGATCAACTTGCCAGATGTGTTGAGAGCATCGACTCGGAGTTCATTTTTCTGGATTATCCGGATATCGATGAGCTGGCAATTGCCGTGACGGAGCTTGCAGAAGACCTCCACAGTGATGCCGGTCTCTGGCGCAGTCTGGAGGCATATCACCGGGAGTTTTTCGGTGTTTCCCTGCCCCTCTTCGAGAAACCCGGCGATCCCGCGCTGGCAACATTCGATGTCCGGCGGTTTCAGTTTCTCCTCTTCAGCACCTGGCGGCATTTTCAGCCGGATCAGATCGTTTCTCCGAAACACGACGGCTTCCGGACCCTCGCGGAATTGGCGAACAGGTATTTTACAAAAGCCTTTTCCACGCTCCCCCGCCGGTCCGCTGCAACGGCATTCCTTTCCGGCTCAAACCGACGGGGATGGGAGATCAAGCGCAAGCTCGTCTGGCTTGGCTCCCGCTCGTTTCTTTTTCGCTTTGCGTTCAAGGATTACATGCGACAGAACGCAACAGAAGCGGACCTCGACATCGCTGTCGCGGATGATTTTCTATGTCAGGAATGCACGGCGTGGTCGGGTTTGGGAGCCTTGGACATCCTGGCCGCCGCATTGGATTTGCCGGATGCTGATCGTGCCGTGCTTCGTGGATGGCATGAACGCCATGCGGCTTTCTACCGGATCGAATCGTGGCAACTCAAAGGCTCCCGGGTCGAAACCCTCGAGGTGATCAACCTTATCAACGACCAATCCTACCGCGTGCGGGTGGAGATCGAGCAGAGCGCCGGAGCAGTTTTTCAGACCGGCCAGTTGCTCTATGCCAGCCTGGTTCCTTGGCGCGGAGAATGGTATTGGTCAGGCGCTCAATACCCGTTGACTCTCTCCAAAAAAGATTTCGCTGACATGAAGCGGGATTTTTTTACAAAGAACTCCGCTGTCTCCTACCGTTATTGCCCTGACCGGGCGCAGCGGGTGCGCGACATTGCTGCGGAACATTTCGCCGACTTTGTGAAATTCTATAGTTCCGATCTGGCGGTCTTCCCGGACGGACTATCGGCGGCGGCTGCCGAACAAAAGCGACTGCGAATCTTCTCGGAGATGAAGGCCGGCAAAGATTTGGCGAAAATCCTCAGAAAATATGGCATGGAACGTCCGGCCCAATCCATGGGGCTACCGGAAGGGTTCATCGAAAGCGGCAGGGGAGTGGCCGTCTTTTATCACGAAGGGGAAGGAACGGAAATGATCGAGGGTTACGACACCCTTCTCCAGGCACTCGGAAATCGGAACGATCCATTAAGCGATAAAGAAAAGGAAATCCTGCAGGCATTCATCGAGGAGGATACAATCAGTCCCGCCTTCGTCCGCCGCGTGATCCGGGAAGCGGGAAGCGCTGGCATTGAACGTCTCTATTTTCTTTCTGACAGCGGGGAGGACGTGGAATATTTGCTGCGCCGCTTCAAGGGCCTTTACTATCGCAAACGGTATCCCTGCATTTCCCTGCTCGATGAATAAACGCCCCAAACAAGAAGAGGAAAGGGAGGAACGCATCACGATGGAAATCATCGTGGACTGCTACAACGAAAGCGAGGCATGGACGGGGTGGTTCTGCTATCTGGAAAACACTCTGTCTTTTCCCTTCAAGGCTTCCTGCATCAAGTCCCGCAAGACGTCTCCACTGAAACCTGATGAACATGTGACCGTCGTGGGGATGCTCAACGACGATGAGGGGGCGGGACTTGGGGAAATGATGGTCGAGGTGGAGTGCGGGGACGACACTATGGGGATCCCGCTTGCTCAGATTAAGGGCATCAACGTGGATAGGAAAACCGCCGAAGCAATCGCCGACTGGCACTACTGGGTGGCGCAGGGACGACAATTCTGAAGTTATTCTTTTCCCAGAATCAGCTTGTCGCCGCCTCCCGTAGCATCTGCCGGTTTTCCGAAGGCATGGCGGGCGTCAAGCTGCTTCACTGCTTCCGCATAGTTGGAAAATTCTATTTCGCTGACGAAGCGCTGCGCGTAGTCCATTACCGAAATGAGAGCGTCCGTCCGCTGGTTATGCGTCAGCGCACGTAGGGCTTGGAGATACTCGGTTCGATAGACGTTTGGAATCATGATCCGTTCGTGTCCTGCCCGGTGCAGTTCGGCATTCATCATGATTCGGGCGATCCGGCCATTTCCATCGGCAAACGGATGCACCTCGGCGACGAGAAACATCGCATAGGTGGCCCGGGCCATCGGGTGCTGGATCGTGGGTAGCAGTTCAAAACCGCGTAGGAGCGTTCCCAAAACGAGATCCGGTTCCACAAAGCGCGATTCACCTGCACGATTGACCTGCGATTTGAATTGCCCCGGATTTTTGTCGGGCCGTCCCGCAAGGATCACCGAGTGCCGGTATCGGAGGAGTTCAACGAACTCTTTTGCGTTTCCTGCGGTGCGTCTCATTTCGCCGGGATCGGAAACAATTCGAAAAGTGCCAAGAACATCATGAGCATCCTCCGGGCGTTCCTGCGGAATGGCCCCCTCGTAAACAATGTCGTAGGCCTCCCCGACATCGAATTCCGTGCCCTCGATGAAATTCGAGAAGTAGCTCTCAAAGAATGGCAAATAGGCGTTCCCCGCTTTTGAGAATCGATTTGCGAATGGATGGGACGCCAGCGAGGCGCGCAAATCCTCAAAAAGTATCAACCGGTCAGGGTCGTATCCAATCCCCTTGGAACGCGACATGCCGAGATCCGATGACAGGGGCTCATCTTTGGTTCCCATCATCGCCCCGATGATTGCTGACAATTTTTGAGCTTCGTCCTCCATCCCGAGTTGCGGAGCGATTTCACAGGCCTGATCGCGTAATTTGTTAAGGACCGCCTCCCCGCTATTACGAAGCATTTTGTCGATGAATTCCTCAAGTTCCTGTCTGGTAAGAGTGCCCCGAATGCGACCGCGCTGGCGTGTGGAGCGCAAATTGTCCATCAATGCCCTCGTTTGCGAGGACATCCAAAGACCGGCCAAGAATGGCATGTCATATCCTTCAATGGGAGGATGTCCCCGCCTCGGACGGAAGGTGATTCCTGGAAGTTCCAAATCAGTGGATCGGCTGCCTGTGATGAGGAAAACGGACCCATCTGTGGCTGGTCTCTGCTCCAATGCCGTGCGATCTGAAATAAGAGCCTGAGGAAAGAGGGCTCCCGCAATTGCCCAACAATTGACCCGGACGATTTTCTCGGGCGAATCCTGCAAGTTTGTCGTATAGATTCGGGGAGCAATTTTCCGAAGTTTTCCGGCCCGGACGGCGCGATGAACCGCGACGCGGTTGTCATCCCTCGAAACGACGATCTCACCATGCTGGTCTGGTAACGAAATCCCTTTTAAGCGGCTTTGCACAACAAAAATGTAACGGAAGATAAAATAAAACGCCAGAAATGAAACGAATCATCATTTAAGGCAATCGTTCTATAAAATGCCAACCGGTCGATTTGGACAGAAACAAGATCGCGGTAACACCTCTCAGACAAGAGCTCCACTTTCCGCCTCTTTTCGCTCACTCGGCATCAACGGTGGCAGTTCCCCGCTGACCAATCGCGTATAAGCAGTCTCGACTGATTCCGTCGCAACGAGCAGATCGCGCCCCTCCCGGATGATGACCAGCCATCGGCCATTTGCGTGTCGGGTGGCCCAAAGCATTCGATCAACAAGTTTGGCAGATCCCAGGACCGCAATGATTTGTTTTTTTGTGAGCGCCAGCGGGCGCATACCATCAATGAAGACTCGCTGCGGGGAAAATGTCGATTTCATGGGGATATCAGAGCGAAATATTTGATCGGAATGAACAGCCTGGCCGGGATGGAACCGGCCAGGCTGCAGGAGGCATTCAGCCGAGTTTGATGCCGGTGTTGCGGATGAAGTTTTTCGCCTGGGTAACGATGACCTGATCCTGCTTTTCGGCGGTCATGTTCGGGCTGATGGTTGCCTTGATGCTCTTCACCAGGTCGGCCTGTTCCGGCTTTTCAAGCCAGGATTTGACCTTCGCGGTGTAGTTCTGTTTCTGCTCCTGATCCTGCATTTTGCGCAGGAGGAACTTCCGCTCCAATAGCTCGCGGGGGAGTTCCTTGACGTATTCGACCAGGCCGGGTTCTGCCTTCATGAAGGAGTCCAGTCGGGTGTTGACTTCGGGGTTGATTTTGAACTGTTGTGCCAGCTCTTCTTTCTTTTTTGGTGATGCGATTGCCATTTTGACATGTTTGGTTATGCCGGACGTTTCGACCTTGCGGCCCCGTAGCCCGGCGGTTGGACGGTTTCGGTTTTCGAAATTCAGGCTTTGGCGGCCCGGACTTGCGGGATGGTTTCCTCGTCTTCGTCGTCGAGGGCTCCGTTCTGCAATCCGCCGATCTGCTGGATGACGGATTTCAGGAACCGCTGGGCGATTTTCCGGGCGCTGAGGCGCTGGATCTCCGCATTCAGCATGGTTTGAACAAGCTGACTGGTGGGAACGCGGATTCCGGCTTTCTCGACGATTTCCGATGCCTCTGTGAATGTGGCAAAGGTGTCCTCATCGAGGGTGACTGTGACGTTGGCTGGTTTGGTGGTTTTCATAGAATGTTTTTGGTGAGAAATGCGAATTGCTTGCGGCGGAGTAGCGGGGCGGGGAAAAGCGATTCCCGCCTGCGCCGCTCCAGAGATTCGAGTTCGGCGACGAATTCGTCGTTGAGCTGCATCTGGGAGATGAGAAATGCCTGGCTCTCGTCGTTGTCCTCAGCGAAGAGGACAATCCCGCATGGATCTGAAATTCCCTCCCCCTCCGGGAGCGGCGGCTCTGAGGAGGAGAAGGCATCGTCGTTCGAGGGTTCGGCGGGACTCGGAGACGGCGACGGAGTGATCTGGTTTTTGAAGCGTTCGACCTCCTGCTGGAGGTTGGGGACTTTCGCGGCCTCCCGTTGCAAATCCTCGACGCGTTTCTTCATGGCGCGGTTTTGTTCGAGAAGTGCCTCGGCATACGCCTTCTGCTGGGCGCTACGCTGCTCCTCGTCCGCCACCTGGTAATAGCCCGGCGAGGGGTTGGACTTTGCCGCGGTCGGACCAAGCGGCAGCGTGTAGGGTTCCGATGGACGGTAATTCCAATCCGCTGACTGCTCCCGGCGATAGACCGTGTGCCGTTCGTGCATTTCATCCGGGAAATTCGGGTCGGTGTAGCGGCCTGCCGGATATGCTTTCACGGTTTCCGGGACTCGCACGCCCGGCATGTCGTTTCGGGAAATGCCAGCAACGGCGGGATTCGACTGAATTTTGACCGGCTTGCGGGTGGCGCACGCCGAGCACAGGCAGAGGGTGAGTATGGCGATCAGGTATTTCATGGGTTTGTTGGGTTTGAGGCTGAGAGTCCGGTTGTGGCTTTTTGCAGGTCCACGGTTTGGGTGACGTAGAGGTAAAAGAGCGTCCCGGCAGGAACCCGGACGTAGTAAGGATCCTTTTTCAGACTCTCCAAAAGACGCTGGGAATAAATCTGCCCGCCGGCTTGGATACCTGCGGAAATGGCGTCAGTGAATCCACCGTTCTGGATCTGGGTCGCTCCCCCGGTCAGAGGAGAAATCAGATTCGTCGTCTGCGGAAACGCCCCGGCCCCCGCCGAAATCATGGCGGCAAGAACCGCCTTCGCCTCGGCGAATTTATCGGAAGCGATCATATAACCGCGAAGACCGGCGGAACCATCGGTTTCGCTCCAGCCTCCCGGTTTCGCCGCATCGGGCGCGTAATCAAGGACCGTGCCGGAGAGCGGCAATTCCCGGCAATCCTGGAAAACGAGAACCCATTTCCTCTCGGAGCCAATCCGTTCGCGGGCGGCGGTCTTTTGGGCAATACCGTGAACTTCCGTTCCTGCTGGGATGATCAAGCGACCATCGTGCCAGACTTCCTCGGTGATGAGTCCGATGATTGGGGTTTCGATGTTGGTGGAATCCACGGTGTTGACCAGTTCGCATCGGAGAAGCCGCCCGAAGGGAAGATACGATTCACTGCGGGCCACCTCCCGCGTGGCAAAGATGGCCTGGGGAATTGGCGGCGGTGGCTTGGGTGTCGATGATGGCCGTGAGGCGGAACTGTCGGCCACCTTGGGAGCCGGGGCGGGTGGCCGCGCAGGGGGAGTGACCGGGATTTCTTCTGTGAAGGTGTATCCCTTCGCCGTGGTTGCTTGTGCGGGAACAGAAGGATTGATGGCCGCAGTCGAGCGGCGGCCTTTCCCGGAAAAGAGGAAGGCGAAGACCAAGGCTCCTGCCAGCAGGAACAGGATCAGCCGACCGGCGGGTTTTTGAAAAAGTTCAGTCCAGAGTTTGCGGATATTCATTTGAAGTCAGGGGTTTCGGCACGCACGACGAGCACGTTCCATTTGTTGTCGGGATCGAGATTGTTGCGTCCGCCCTGCCCGTTGCCGGTGATTGCGAAGAACGCCGGGGTGACGGACTTTGGCGGCATGACGCCGGACGCATCCGCGAGCGATTGCGTATAGATCCGGTCTTCCAAGCGGACGGCCAAATCCTGGGGCTTGTAGTAAATGGGCCTGTCGGATGTGTTCTCCAACTCCACCCGAAAAATCAGCGTGTCGTCCTGCTCAAATCGCCACACATCACGAATCCGCACCGTGAAACCCTCGTAGAAATTTGTAATGCCCGGTGCTGCATGAAGAACCCCGGCCAAGGCATCCGGACGATTTGCCGTGAAGAGCGGATACGCCTTGGCTTTGTCCATCAGGGAAAGCAGTCGCTCCGGCACAATGGCGACGCGACTACCGTCCTTTCCTCTCCGGTCATCCTGGTAGAACGTGACGTTGTAGAAAGGCTGTTCCGATGCCTTCAAATGAAGGACGTATGCCTTGCGGTTGAAAATCACCGTCAGATGATCCTCCGCGTCGGGTTTCAGCGCCCGGATGCTGAAATAGAAATTCCCCGGTGTGAACGAAATCAAAAATCCCGCGTTTTCCTGCTCCTGCGAAGCGACCGACTTCGCAAAGAGCCCGGAGATTTCTGACGGGAACATGACGGTGGTCGTCCCCGATTTGGACGCCACCGGAATGTCGTAGATGACAAATTCATCGAGCGGTTTTTGGGTGATCGGCCCGGCGTGTATGGTCGGCACTGAAAGCAGTGCCATTGCTGCAATGGTGGCTATGGGATGTTTCATGCGCCCAATTTGGCACAGAAAAACTCCGGGCCTGCTCCCGGTTGGGAGCAATAATATCTTGCCTTCAAAAAGCCCGAGTGATGTGGGCGAACGCAATTTCTCCATTGACGACTGGACGATCGCTTGTTATCTGTCCATTATGTCCACTGAGCTTTCAATTGACCCGAATTTCGACAAACAGGCTGTCTTTCAATTGCTGGCGAGATTCGATCTGTCCGCCGGGGACCTTGCGGACGTCTTTGCGTCGTACCTCACGATCCGTCCGGCCAAGGATGTCGATCTGGCATCCCTCCGTGGCGCATTGAAAAAACGAGGAACGGCCACTCAAATCGAGGTATTGAAAGCCGCTGGCCGACTACTGACCTCCGAAGAAATGGGAGAACGGCTCGGCCTGGCTTCCCGTCAGTCAATCCACAATCTCAAGCTCAAAGGAAAATTGCTCGCCATCTCCTTTGATAATCGCCGGGGAGACTACTTCCCGGAATTTCAACTGGATGGCGCGGGAGTGCGCGACTGGATTCCCGAAATCCTAAAGCGGATTCCCGACGGTTGGTCTGCCCTGGCGTTCCTCACCGCCCGCCGCAAGGAGCTTGGCGGAATCCCTTTTCTGATGCACGTCTTGCAAGTGCCCTCCAAAGCATCGGAAGTGATTGCCGCAGCGGAGGCTTATGCCAGTTGAAGATCCGGGGAGGCCGAACCTCCCGGGCCGTTTTGACAGTCGGAAGATCCGATGGGAGCAGACGGTTCCGATGGACTGGTGGCGCAATAATCACAAAGCGCTGCGCCTTCCGCAGGCGTTCACAAAAACGAGCGGGCGATTCAGCGGACCGGACCTGCCCTATGGCGTGCTGTATTTGGGAGCCAACCCGGTGGCCTGTTTTTGGGAAAGCGGCCTTGGCCGCGACCTGAACGCCCGAATGCCTGATGACATGGCCATCAGCGAGTCCGATCTGAAGTCCCGCTGGGAATACCGTTTGCGGATCAAGGCGAAAGGTCTGCGAATATTCAACGGGGCCGATGCGACAGCCAGGCGGTCAATCGGCGCGAAAACAGCAGCCTGCTTCTCGGCCGACCACGCGGTTTCCCGCCTGTGGGCGAATGCTCTGATGAACGCTGGAGCAGATGGCATTCTTTACGAATCCACCCGCCACAGTCCTGGACAGTGTCTTGCCCTGTTTCAAACAAAGGCCGCGTCAGCGTGCCTGTCGGCAGTCCAGAGGATTGGCTCCTCGTATGATAATTCCAACCTGCTGGCCGAGTTGTTTGCCGAGGGCGTCTCGATTATTGGCCCGTAGCTGACTCAAAGCGGCTGCTCGGTGTATTTGAAGTCCTGCACGACGAGCGGGAGACGCCCGTTGCCGAGGAGGTCGGGGTTGCGGATGAAGAGGAATTCTGTTTGGAATTTCACTGGCTCACGGAATTCGAGTTTGTTGACCGTGCCGGTGCGGACGAGGTTGCCTTCGGCTCGGACGCTCACCGCTTCGTAGGATTTGCCGCTCCCATCGCTGATCTTGCGGGTATCGAGGATGTCGATTTTCGTGACCTCGGCTTTCTGGTGGATCTGCTTTTCTTTGAATTCAGGATTTTGGGCCTTGTAGATTGCGGCGGCTTTTTTCCGGGCGGGATCTTCCAAATAGAGCCGTTTCATCAAGTCCGGGAGATCCGGGCCGATGGGATTGCGTTGCAGCAGGGCCAGGCAGGCGAGCCGGACGTGGTAGGCATGGAGATTTCCGGCGTCCTCAAAACCGAGGAGTGGCGCATAAATCAGCGTTCCGCCCGGATCGAGAATGACGACTTTTTCCTGCTGCTTCATGGCTTGGATCGTCAAATAGGGAGCTGCGACGGCGAACCCGGTGGCGAGAATGGCGATGATCATCCAGAAGCGGGCGGCAATGAGGTTGTTGGTGATGGAGGTGATGGCGGATAGTTTCATGGGAATCAGGATTTACGGGTTGAGAGTGGAGAATCCGGGGGTAACGGCTGGGCCTTGGATGCGTGGGAATTGAAAGCGGCCTGGGCCGTGTGGGGAGTGGCGATGTTTCCCCGGTGGTGGGAGACCGTGCCTTGGTTGTTGTCCACTACGGCGAACGCGTTGCTTGCGGTTTGATGAGCCGTCATGGCCGGGTTATCGGGATTGGCAACTGTGTTGCTTTCTGTGGGAACTGGCGGCGGTGGTGGAACGTCGGTTGATCCGCCCATTGATCCAGCGACATCGCTGGCAATGCGTCCTGCGGCACTGACTGCTCCGGTGGCGGCCTGAGTTCCGGCCAGCGCTCCTTGCACGGCAGCCGATCCGCCGAACGTGGCAGCGGCACCTGCCGCTGTGATCCCCGCCCCCACCGCAAGCCCGGCCGCCTGCATGGTGCCTTGGATTCCGGCCTGGAGTGCGGAGGTTGTCCCGCTCGCCCCTTTCATGATTGCGCCGGCCACAAACGGAACGGACAGGTAGAAGAACACCGTGATCAGGGCCGCGAAGGCCATGATGAACGGGAAGAGCAACCAGTTTTGGACTACGATCAGGTTTTGTGCGGTTTGGATGAGCCCGCCGGAGGTGATCGGTGCGAACAACATGTCGCTGATCGCGACAATCACGATGTCCACCAGGCAAATTGCCACATGCCAGAGCAGGACGGTCAGCGAGGTGACGCAAAACTGGATGCCGAAAGACTGAGTGAAGGACAGGAACA
>Ga0247834_1006002_pt1 | contig 13941 bp, 10 predicted proteins | sample LaCruzMarch2015__8_FD_187118 | JGI IMG/M metagenome (GOLD analysis project Ga0247834, IMG submission 187118) | Freshwater microbial communities from meromictic Lake La Cruz, Castile-La Mancha, Spain - LaCruzMarch2015_12m | ecosystem: Environmental > Aquatic > Freshwater > Lake | place: Spain... | reverse complement strand
AGTCGGCTGACCAACCAGCGGCCGAGCCCACGTCGGCGTTGCGGAGAAAACGGCCAGGCCCAGGGCGGTGATGCCACCGCCGATGAACGCCCGGGCCCGCGTGCCCATCCCCATGCGAGATATCCTCATTAAACCGTTTCGCCGCAAATTTTTGCGAGTTAATCGCAACCAGCTGACGGCACCCTTGGCCCACAGCAGAACTTCGGGCGGTCCATATCGCCCCCTCCGGCGCTTGCCAAGCGATTGCCGGTGGATTGAACGACGCAGGGGGTGCGCAGGCCCGGATTAATTCTCCGTCATGTTATGACAGCTACCTTGTGTTGCCAGATACCTTGCGATACGTCTCGGCATCAGAAGGAGGGCCGACAGTGCCTGAAGCCATTGAGATACAGCTGAAGAAGGGGGTGCTGACGCTGTGCGTCCTGGCCCTGCTGAACCGGCACGACAGCTATGCCTATGAGATCGCCTCCACCCTCTCGGATGCGATCGATATGGGTGAGGGGACCATCTATCCGCTGATGCGGCGGATGCAGTCCGACGGACAGGTGGAGACCTATCTGGTCGAATCGCCGTCCGGGCCGTCGCGCAAATACTATCGCCTGACCGATGCCGGCCGCCGGGCGCTCGAGGCACAGACGACCGAGTGGCGCGCCTTCGCCCGCGCGGTCGAATCCGTTCTCGACGGCGCGACACCTGTCGCAGCAGCCGCCGGGCCCACCGAAGACGTCACCGCCGAAAGGGGAGCTGAACAATGACCCGCGCCGAATTCATGGGCCGGTTGAGGCGAGGCCTGGTCGGCATGCCGACCGCGGCCGCCGCCGACATCGCCTCGGACTACGAAATCCATTTCGAGGACGGCCTCGCCGCCGGGCGCTCGGAGGCCGAGGTGGCGTCCGCGCTCGGCGATCCCGACCGTCTGGCCCGCGAGCTGAGGGCCGAGGCCGGTGCCCAGCGCTGGCATCAGGAAAAGAACCCGTCGGCCGCCGTGGCGGCCATCTTTGCGGTCCTCGGTCTGGGTGCGATCAGTATCCTGTTCCTGCTGCCGATCCTGATGAGCGTGGTCGGCGTCCTGTTCGGCCTGTTCATGGCCGCCATAGTCGTATTCATCGGCGGCGGTGCCATCATGGTCGCCGGACCCTTCGCCGGCTTCCCGGGCGGTCCGGTCGCCGCCATCCTGGCCGGACTGGGCCTGATGGCAGGGTCGACAGCCCTGGCCGCCCTGACCGCCATTCTGACCATCTGGCTGATCAACGGTGTCGTCTGGTTCGCCCGCCTGCACTACCGGCTGCTCAAGCCGGCGCTGAACACCCCAACCCAAGACGCGGCCCGGGAGAGCTGAAGATGATCAAGACACTTTTCATCATCGCGGGTGCCGGCGTTGTGCTGGCGACCGGCTCACTCGTCGGAGCAGCGGCCCTGGCCGGGGGCGACCTCCGGCACAATGACTGGACCTGGTCCGTGGTGGACAATGACGTCGGCAGCGACGATTTCCGGATGCAGCGCGGCGGAAGCCAGCCCGAGGTGACCCGCAATCTGAACTGGGCCGGCGGCGACCGTCTGCAGATCGAGGTCCCCGGCGAGGTCGTCTATGTCCAGGGTGCCAATCCCGGCATTGTCGTCACCGGGCCGAAAGATCTCGCCGACCGTATCCGCGTCGTCGGCGACCGCCTGACCCTCGATGAACAAGACGGCACAGAGCATGGCTACATCCGCTGGAACGGCCACGGCTTCCATGTCTGGAGCGCAGAGGACCGGATCAAGGTTACGGTCACGGCCCCGGCCGTCACCAGCTTCGATCTGGTCGGTTCCGCGGACCTGGAGCTTCGCGACTATGACCAGCCGCGGCTGAACCTGATCCTGTCCGGCTCGGGCGATGTCACGGGGCGCGGCGCGGCCCGCGCGGTCCGGATCGATGTCTCAGGCTCGGGCGACGTCGATCTGGCGGCCCTCAACACCGTCGATGCCGATGTGCAGGTTTCGGGCTCCGGCGATGTCCGGGTCGGACCGACCGGCAAGGCGGTGGTGGATATCTCGGGCTCCGGCGATGTCGACCTGACCCGACGGGCGGCCGAAGTGAGGCGTACGCTTTCCGGTTCCGGGGATGTCGAGCTTGAGCTTTCGCACTCGGAACAGGAGCTCGCCGAGTTCCCCAAGGTGACCGTCAGCCGCACGGTCACGGCCCCGCTGGAGCAAACCGAGTAAACCGCGAGTGGGGTGACCGTCTCTTCTCTCTCCAAAGGATCGGAGGAGAGACGATTGACCCGGTGACGCGGGGACGGTCAGCCCCTACTTAGGCAGCATGACCGTCCCCGAACCCCTCCCCGCGATTCTCGATTCCGCCGAAGTCGGTGCCGACGAGGCCCTGACCCTGCTGCAGGCGGCCCTGACCGGGGCCGATGACGGCGAACTGTTCCTGGAACGGTCCGAGCTCGAATCCCTGGTGTTCGACGACGGCCGGCTGAAGTCCGCCGCCTATGACGCCTCTGAAGGTTTCGGCCTGCGGGTGGTGGCCGGCGAGACCGCCGGCTACGCCCATGCCAATGAGATCAGCGGCCCCGCCATTCGCCGCGCCGCCGACAGCGCCGGCCTGGCCCGCTCCGGCCATGCAGGGGTAACCGCCGAGGCGCCCCGCGCGACCAACCAGCAACTCTATGCCCCGGTTGATCCCCTCGCCTCGCCCGCCTTCTCCGACAAGATCGCCCTGCTGGCAGAGATCGACGCCTGGGCCCGGGCCCGCGATCCGCGCGTGGTCCAGGTGTCGGCCAGCATGGTCGGCGAGCGGCGTCACATCGAGATCCTGCGCGGCGACGGCCGGCGCGTCACCGACATCCGCCCGCTGGTCCGGCTGAACGTATCGATCACGGTCGAGAAGGACGGCAGGCGCGAGAGCGCCTCGTCCGGTGCCGGCGGCCGGGCCGGGTTCGAGACCTGGATCGCGCCCGACCGCTGGCAGTGGCAGGTCGACGAGGCCCTGCGGCAGGCGCTGGTCAATCTGGAAGCCGTCGACTGTCCGGCGGGCGAGATGGATGTGGTGCTGGGCGCGGGCTGGCCCGGTGTTCTGCTGCACGAGGCCATCGGCCACGGCTTCGAGGGCGACTTCCACCGCAAGGGCAGTTCGGTCTTCACCGGCATGATGGGCAAGCGGGTCGCCGCGCCGGGTGTGACCGTCGTCGATGACGGCTCGATCACCGGACGCCGTGGCTCCCTGTCGGTCGATGACGAAGGCACGCCCACCTCGCGCACAGTGCTGATCGAGGACGGCATCATGGTCGGGCTGATGCACGACCGGCTGTCGGCGCGTCAGCTGGGTGCCCGCGCCACCGGCAACGGCCGGCGCCAGTCCTTTGCCCATATGCCGATGCCGCGCATGACCAACACCTTCATGGAGGGCGGCAAGGACTCGCAGGCCGACATGATCGCCTCGACGAAGCGCGGGCTCTATGCCGCCAATTTCGGCGGTGGGCAGGTCGACATCACCAACGGCAAATTCGTCTTCCAGTGCACCGAGGCCTATCTGATCGAGGACGGGAAGATCACCGCCCCGGTGCGCGGCGCGACCCTGATCGGCGACGGAGCCACGGCCCTGCAGCATGTGCAGATGATCGGCGACGACTTCGCCTTCGATCCGGGCGTCGGCGTCTGCGGAAAGGCCGGTCAGGGCGTCCCGGTGGGCATCGGCCAGCCGTCGCTCAAGATCGCCGGGCTGACGGTGGGGGGGACGGCGGTTTAGGGGTGTGGGGTGTGGGGTGTGGGGATTAGGGATTAGGGTTTGGCGGTGAGGGGTTGGGAGATCACGAGCCGCGAAGGTGTCCTGCCCGCGTCTGTCCGGTCCACGTCCCTAATCCCTAATCCCTAAGCCCTAATCCCTAAGCCCCCTACTTCCACTCCGGCCCGACCACATCGAAGCCCCGTGCTTCCAGCCCGTCCAGAACGCCGCCTTCCTCGGCCAGCAGCCGGATCGGGGCAACGCCCATGATCACGCCCGGCGAGACCAGGGCCGTCTCGATCGCGGCTGCCCATTGCTGGCGCAGCTGCGGTGCGATCTCGGGGTCGCCCCAGGGCCAGCACTGGTTCAGGGCCCGGTCGATCGGTGAAGCGACCACATCGGCGACGCGCAGGGCGCGCCAGTCCTCGGCCCGGATGCGCGCGGAGTCAGGCCCCTGCTCCGCCGCCACGATGGCCGCCTCGACACAGGCGACGTGGGTCGTCTGGGGGGCGGTGATGAGGCTTTCGACCAGTTCGTCGCCGCGGACCGTGCCAACCGGCCGGACCGGAACCCGCGCGCGGCGGGCGGCCCGGCGGATGACGTCCATGGCGTCGTCCCCGGATCGGCCGGCCCGGTAGCCGGCCTTGTCCTGCATCAGCTGGAAGCCGACGAGCAGCAGGCTTTCGGTCCGCCAGTCCTGATTACGCTCACCGGCCATGATCGACTCCAGCCGCGCCTGGTAGTCCGGTGTCAGATAGTCGGCCGAGGTCTGGCCCTCGGGCATCATGCCGATGGTGCGGGCCCGCCAGATTATCCGGAATATGTCGCTGACAGAGACCCGCCCCTCCTGCGGGGACAGGATCTGGTTCGAGCGCGCCGCAGCCGCCTCCAGGTCGTCGGGACGCCAGGCCAGATCGCGCGGAATGCCGGTGATGGCTCCGACGAGGATCAGGGTGCTGTCGCCCCGGGTGACCGTCCACATCGGGGCACCGGAACGCCGGGCGAGGACCACGATCTCGTCCAGTTCCGAAACCTGTGGCTCCTGCGTCTGCGCACTAACAGGCGCCGCAATGGTCGGGCCCGAGGCCAAAACGAATAAAACGGCAACAACTGATGCAATCAATCTCACGTCAATACATTCCTTGCCTGATCAACACCTGAAATTTTCCCGTCATTTTCAGAACAGATTCATTACCATGGCGTAATATTTCGGATACAGAGTCCAGAAGTTCATCGTGTAGCTTCGTAGGGCGGAAACCGAAAGCTGCGGTTTCTTAAATTTTCGCAATAACCGGGGTCGCCTGACCTCGGCCATCGGTTCGCCCCAAGCCTGTCCTCGATTTAATCCACCTGTCTGTCTTGTAACTGGAGCGCGCGGCAACGGGACGGCACGCCTTCGTCATACGACGAGAGGAATCCCGCAATGACCAAGACCATCCTGCTGGCGACGACGGCCATCCTGCTGACCGCGGGCACGGCCGCCGCCCAGACTCCCCCGTCGACGCCCACGGCCCCGGCGGCGGATGCCTCGCAGCAGGGCGTCCTGGTCTTCACCCCGGACTTCTTCGCCGACCAGCGACCGAACACCGCCCTCGACATGGTCGGCCGCGTGCCCGGTTTCTCGGTCCAGGACGGCGACGGCTCACGCGGCTTCGAGGGTGCGGTCGGCAACATCCTGATCAATGGATCGCGCCCCGCCTCCAAGAACGACACCGGCTCCTCGGTCCTGTCGCGGACCCTGGTCGCCCAGGTCGAGCGCATCGAGCTGATCCGGGGCGGGGCTCCGGGTATCGATATGCAGGGCTATGCCGTTGTCGTGAACGTCATCACCCGGAGTCAGGCCAGCACGGAACAGATCCTGACGGCCAATATGGCCTTCTTCGAGGGCGGCACCGATCGCGGCTTCGGCCAGTACCAGTTCACGCGCCGCGACGGCGACCGGGTCTGGGGCTTCACCCTCTCCGACGGCGTCGCGATAAACGATTCCAGTGGCGTGGGCCGTGTCATCCGCCGCGACCCAAACGGGGCCGTGATCCGCGACGAGGGCTACTACGACGACCAGACCGGCGGGGGTCAGGCCGCGCGGGTCAATTTCGCCGATGCCTTCATGGGCGGCAAGATCGACCTGACCGCCCGGATCGGCCGTAACGACTACCGCTGGTTCAGCCTGCAGGACGGGCCGACGATCCTGCGCGACAATCGCTATGCCGAGGAGGGTACGAGCGGCGAGGTCGGCGCGGTCTTCACCCGTCCCATGGGCGCGGGCCTGTCGTCCGAGACGCGCTTCATCCGGGAGTGGAGCGAGGAGGACGGAGCCTCAACCTCCAGGACCACTATCGCCGGCGTGGCCGGCTCCGAGCAGCGCTTCGAATCCATCGAAGAGGCCTCGGAGACCATCCTGCGCTCACTCCTGCGCTGGGAGCGGTCGCCCTCGGTCACGCTGGAGGCCGGCGGCGAGATCGCCTACAATATGCTGGAGGTCGACCAGGCCTTCACTGACGGCGGCGTCAACATTCCCCTGCCGTCCGACCAGATCATGGTCGAGGAGACGCGGGGAGAGCTGTTCGGCAAGGCGACCTGGCGCGTGCGGCCGGACCTGAATGTCGAAGGCGGACTGCGGCTCGAGGCCTCGACCATCACCCAGTCCGGCGATGCCGACCAGGAGAAGAGCTTCTATTTCGCCAAGCCGCGCCTGCAGATGACCTGGACGCCGCGCCCGCAGAATCAGGTCCGGTTCCGCTTCGAGCGCGACATCGGCCAGCTGGACTTCGGCGACTTTGCAGCGGGGGCAGACCTGGAAGACGAGCAGGTGTTCGGCGGCAATGTGAACCTCGAACCCGAGGAACGCTGGATCTCCGAACTGACCTATGAGCGCCGGTTCCTCGGCGACGGCATCGTCTCGATCGGCTACCGCCACGACGAGATCATCGGCGTCATCGACCGCCTGCCCCTGCCGATGGGCCTGTCGGCGGTCGGGAATATAGGTGACGGAACGCTGGATCAGCTGGCCGTCAACATCATCGTACCGCTGGACCGGACCGGCTTTTCCGGCGGCCAGTTCCAGTTCCGGAACACCTGGAACGAAACTGCGGTAACCGACCCGACCTCGCGCCGGGAGCGACCCATCTCGGGTGTCCGACCTTCGCAGCCCGCCTTCACCATCTCCCAGGACATCACGACCTGGAAGATCAACTGGGCGGTGACCTACCTGGAGAGCCTGCGCCAGTTCAACTATGCCCCCGACCAGGTCTCGGGCTTCGCCGGCAGCGATTATTTCGAGGCCAACATCGAATACAAGCCGACGCCGACCCTGGCGATCCGCGCCCAGGTCAATGTCTGGAATGACTTCCAGGTCGAGCGCACCGTCTTCGCCGACCGGTCGGCGGCCCGGCCCATCGCCTTCACCGAACTGCGCCCCACGGATCCGCGCACCTTCTGGCAGATCCGGTTGCGCAAGACATTCTGACGACCGGCCATTCCGCCGCACCGGGTCGGTGCGGAAATTGTTGTCGCTTGCGCGCCTGTCGCTGTATGGCGGCGATTTCCGGGTGCCCCGCGCCTGTCGGGGATGGGCGGATGAACAGGATAGTCTGGCTGGCCGGCGCAGGTGCCTGGGCGATGTTGACCGTCCCCGCCCTGGGTCAGACTGTGCCCATCGAGACGGCACCGGTCGCGGATCTCGACCGCCAGGGCGTCCTCGTCTTCGAACCCGCCTTCTTTGCCGATGCCCGTCCGGATACGGCACTGGACATGATTGCGCGCCTGCCCGGCTTCAATCTCGATCGCGGCAACAGCGATACGCGCGGTCTGGCAGGAACGGCCGGCAATGTCCTGATCGACGGGGCCAGGCCCTCGACCAAGAGTGACGGCCTGGGTGAAATCCTCGGGCGAATTTCGGCGGGGAGTGTGGCGCGGATCGAGCTGATCCGCGGGGGTTCGCCGGGTGTCGACATGCAGGGCCAGCCCGTTGTCGCAAATGTCATCCTGCTACGGACCGTGACCACCGAACGGGTCTTCGAGGCCAATGCCGATATACTGGCCGACGGCCACGTTTCGCCGGGCCTGACGGTGCGATATGCGCAACGCGAGGGCGACAGCCAGATCGAGGGGTCTGTCAGCGGCTATCTGGAACGCAGCTGGGGCGACAGCGAAGGGTTCCGCCGACGCTTCTCACCGACCGGCACCCTGACCCAGGATGCCGGACTGGCTTCATCGGATCGCAATCGCGGCGTGAGGGCAACCGGGGCCGGCCAGCGCCGCATCGGCGGCGGCCTGTTTCGCGCCAGCGGCCTTCTGGACTGGTCTGTCGACACAGGTTCGCAGGACCAGGTGATCCGGTCCGGCAGTGGCACAAGCAGCTTCAACACTGAGCAGGACGACCAGTTCGAAGGCGAATTCGGCCTCGACTGGAGCCGCGATCTCGGTCCGCGGTCCGGACTGGAGCTCACCGGCCTTCAGCGTTACGCGAGCAGCAGCAATTCCGCCGATTCGAACAACAGCAGCGGCAACTCCAACTTCACGTCTGATTCGACCACGGGCGAGTCGATCGGCCGGGGCATCCTGCGCTTTCGACCCGGCGATCGATGGGCGATGGAGACGGGTGGGGAGATCGCCTATAATTTCCTGGATAGCGCCAGCGCCTATACCGAGGGTGGCGTTGCGGTGCCCCTGCCGTCCTCATCGGTGAAGGTTGAGGAGCTGCGCGGCGAGGTTTTCGGCCAGGCGACCTGGCGGCCCGACCCGACCCTGACCATCGAAGGGGGCCTTCGGGTTGAGGTCTCGGAACTCACCCAGTCCGGCGACAGCGACCTGACCAAGTCCTTCGTCTACCCCAAGGCCCGCCTGCAAACGACCTGGACACCTGCGGCCGGGCATCAGTTGCGCCTGCGCATCGAGCGGGAAGTGGGCCAGCTGGACTTCGGCGACTTTACCGCCTCGGCGGACATCGATCTCGGCCAGGTCGAGGGCGGAAACCCCGATCTCGAACCGCAGAAGTCCACCGTGCTGGAGGCCGTGTACGAATACCGGTTCTGGGGCGAGGGCGCACTTCTGGCGTCCTGGCAGTATGCCGAGGTCGAGGATGTCGTGGACATCATCCCCCTGGCCGGCGGCTTCGATGGGGTCGGCAATATCGGTGACGGTATCCAGGAAACCTTCGACCTGCGGCTGACCCTTCCGACAGACCGGCTGGGCATCAGCAATGGCCGGCTGCAACTGCGCGGCAACTGGACTTCCAGCGAGGTCATCGACCCGGTCACGGGGCAGGAGCGCGCCTTCCAGAACGAACAGGACTTCAGTTGCGACGTAAGCTTCGATCAGGACCTCAGGGACGGACGCTGGACCTGGGGCGTGGAGCACGACTGCAATACCTATCGCGGCCGGACGTTTCGTGTTCGCGAGATCCGCACGGCCTATTGGGAACCCGAGGTCTCTGCCTATCTGCAATGGAAGCCGCTGGGCGATCTGACGATCCGGGTCGATGTGGAAAACCTGACCGACCGGGTCCGTGGGAACGACCGCGACATCTACAGCGGCCCGCGCGATACCGCGCCCCTGTCCCTGCGCGAAAGCCGACGCGTCACGAGCGGACCCTCGATCGAGGTGCAGGTTCGTCGTTCCTTCTGAACCCGGAGGTGTGGTCGGGCCCTCAGGTCAGACCCCCGACAACGGACACCAAAAAGGGCGGAACCCTGCGGTTCCGCCCTTCCTGTATTCAGCCGTGCGTCCGGATCAGTGGGACGGATGATTGCCGGCGTCATTGGCCCCGTTGGACCAGCCCTTGATCAGGAAGCTGATCAGGATGAAGCCGATGCCGATGCCGACGCCCCAGGTGCCCAGCTTGTTGAAGCCGTCCAGTGAGGTGGCGAGCGCGCCCTGCGGGTCGAGGACCTGACCCCCGACCGTCTCCGTACCCATCAGGCCGGCGATCTTGCCGCCGACGAACTGGGCGATGGAGCTGGCCAGGAACCAGACGGCCATCATGAAGCTGACGACCGAAGGCATGGACAGTTTGGTGATCTCCGACAGGCCAACCGGCGAGAGGAAGAGCTCCCCCGTCGTGTGCAGCATGTAGAGCAGCGCCAGGATCATCAGCGGCATCTGGAAGGTCGGGCTGACCATGCCGGAGCCGGCGGCCCAGACCACCACCAGGAAGCCGAGACCGACCTGAACGAGGCCGAGACCGAACTTCATGGTCGGGTCGGGATCCATCTTCTTCGAGGCCAGCCAGGCCCACAGCGCCGCGAAGATCGGGGCGAAGATGAGGATGAAGCCGGCGTTGAACGACTGGACCTGGGCGGCCGTGATGGTCGCATCAATCCAGAAGCCGGTGGGCGTGATGCCCGCGGCGGCCAGCTGGTCGGGCGTACCGATCGTGATGCCGAGGAACTGCATCGCGGTCGGGGCGATGGTCAGGTCCACGTTACGGTCGGCGAACAGGTTCAGCGAGGTGCCGGCCTGTTCGAACAGGGTGAAGAAGACCACCGCGCCGAAGATCAGCACCAGGGCCAGCATCATGCGCTGACGCTGCGCCCAGGTCTTGCAGACGCCGACGATGACCCAGAGGATCGCCGCCAGGGACAGCAGGGTCGAAACACCCAGGACGGCACCGACCAGGGCGTTGCGCTGGACCATGAACCAGACGACGGCGACGCCGAGGACGCCGAGGATATAGATCAGCCATTCGCGGTTCAGCGGTCCGAACAGGGGCCGCTTGAGCAGTTCGGGGTTCGGCGGTTCGCCATGGCCTTCCAGCAGCGGCTTGCCGAGGACGAACACGACCCAGCCCAGCGCCATACCGACGCCGGCGAGGCCGAAGCCGGCCCACCAGCCGACGGTCTGGCCGAGGAAGCCGCACAGCACCGCCGCCCAGAAGGCACCGAGGTTGATGCCGTAGTAGTAGAGGGTGAAGCCGGAATCCCGGCGCGGGTCCCCCTGCGGATACAGCTGGCCGACGATGGTCGAGATGTTCGGCTTCAGGAAACCGACGCCCATGATGATCAGCGACAGGGCGAGGTAGAAGACGTCGACGCCGACCTTGTCGCGGGTCTGCTTCATCTCATAGCTGCCGGGCGCCAGGGTCGCCGGCAGGGTCGAGCCCTCCGGCAGGCCCGCCACGGCGATCCCGCCGCCCTCGGCCGGGCCGAAGGCGTATTTCTGGCCGTTGACGACGATGTTCACGTCCCGCGAAGCGCCGCGTCCCTCGGCCGAAATCTCATAGGCGGTGCCGGCATAGGTCAGGGTTTCGGTCGCCGGACGGCCCTCGAAGGCCATCATGCCGTGACCCGCCACCAGCAGCAGGGCACCGAAGGCGATGGCCTTGCGGGTGCCGATGTAGCGGTCGGCGAGAATGCCGCCGACCAGCGGTAGCAGATAGACCAGCGAGGTGTAGGAGCCGTAGGTCGATCCCGCCGTGGCGTCGTCGAACAGGAAATGCTGGGTCAGGAAGAAGATCAGGATGCCGCGCATGCCGTAGTAGGAGAAGCGCTCCCACATCTCGGCGAAGAACAGGATGATCAGTCCGCGCGGGTGGTTCTTCAGGATCTGCATCAGCACGGGGATGCCCGTGAGCAGCGTGATGATCAGGCCGGCAATGATGACGATGTTCATGCCCGACCTCCCCGAATGCGTCGGGCCTTGATTTCTCGAAGCGCCATAACCGCCCCCCCCTTGTCCGTCGTACTCAACGGCTCACTCCCTTGTTGCTGCGCCCCACCTGACGCGCCAAGCCGCATAAGCAGCACGGGGAGCAGGACCGGACAAGGGTTAAGGGTAAATTGGCTGTGAGGTGGCGCAGGGACGGGGCAGGCGGCAGGATGGCGAGGAATCACACGGGACGGGCTGGAATGACGACGACGCGGCGGGCGGCGCTGATAGGGGCAGGCACCGCCTTTACGCTGGCGGCCTGCGGCCCTGCATCGCCGCGCGTGGCCGGAGACGTGATCGCGGCGGGGCAGCCGGCCGCCCTGCTGATCTGGGCCGTGGCGCGTGATCGGCTGGCCGGCTGGCCGCGCAGGCCGACGGCACAGGCCCTGGGGGCTCTGCCCGCGCGCGCGGCGGACCTGCCGGAACTGGGAGCCCTGGCCAGCGGCGGGCGGCCGGCAAATCTGGAGGCCATCGCGGCGCTGAAGCCGCGACTGGTGATCGACTATGGCGACACCGATCCCGAAAATCAGGCGCTCGGCGACCGGCTGAAGACCCGGCTGGGCGTCGACTGGCGGCTGATCGACGGGGCCCTGACGAAGATTCCCGAGGCCATCCGTGAGACCGCCGTCCTGCTGGAGGCCGATCAGGCCGCCGCCGGCCTGGCCGATGAGGCGGCCCGTATTCTGGACCGGTGGCGGCGCGCGCAGGGCGGACCGTCCTTCTATTATGCGCGCGGTGCCGACGGTCTGGAGACCGGGTTTCGCGGCTCCCTGGCCACCGAAGTGCTGGAGGGGGCGGGCTGGACCAATGTCGCCGGGGTGTCGCACGACATTGGACGCATCACCCGCGAACAGGTCGTCACCTGGGATCCGGAGGCCCTGGTGACCCTGAGCCCCGTCTTCGCCGCCGCCGTTCGCGATGACCCGGTCTGGCGCACCCGGCGCGACGGCCGACGGCGGCGACTGTTGCTGCTGCCTGAGCAGCCGTTCGGCTGGATCGACCGGCCGCCGTCGCTGAACCGCCTGCTGGCCTGCGCCTGGCTGGCCGATCCGGCAGGGTCGCAGGCGACCATCGCCGACCTCAGCCGCCGCCTGTACGGCATGGCCCCGGCAAAGGCGGTGATGCCACAGTGGATTCCGTGAACCGGCTGAAGACCGCCCTGCTCCCCGCCGGCCTGATCCTGCTGGCGCTGGTCGGGGCACTGGCGGTCATGGCCACCGGGCCCCTGGCCGTGGCACCGGACGCCCTGCTGGCGGCCGTGATCGGCACCGGCTCGCCCGAGGCCGAGCTGGCACTGGCCCTGCGCGGACCCCGACTGCTGGCGGCCCTGACCTGCGGGGCCGCCCTGGCCGGAGCCGGGGCCGGGTTCCAGATCCTGTTCCGCAATCCGCTGGCGGCACCGGACCTGCTGGGCGTGTCGTCGGGGGCCGGTCTGGGGGCGGCCCTCGCCCTGCTGCTGGGCGCGGGCGCGGCGCTGGTGCAGGGCGCGGCCTTTGCAGGTGGACTGGCCGCCGGCGGACTGGCCCTGGCCTGCGCCGCCCTGACCCGCAGCGGCGACGGCCGTCTGGCCCTGATCCTGTGCGGGGTCGTGGCGGGAGCCCTGGCCTCGGCCGGGCTTGGGCTGGTGGTGATCGTCGCCGAACCCTATTCGCAGCTGCCGTCGATTACCTACTGGCTGCTGGGCAGCTTCACACGGGCAACCCTGCCGGAAGCGGTCGGGGCCGTGGTTCCGGTGGTGCTCGGCGTGGGGGTGCTGAGCTGGCTGGGCTTCCGGCTGGACATTCTTTCACTGGGCGATGAGCAGGCGCGGTCGCTGGGTCTGCCCGCGCGACCCCTGCGTCTGCTGGCCCTCGCCGCCGCGGCCCTGATGACCTCCTCGGCTGTGGCGGTGGCCGGGGTGGTCGGCTGGATCGGCCTGCTGGCCCCCCATGCGGCACGGTTGATCGTCGGCGAGCGGGCCGGGCGGCTGATCCCGGCGTCCATGGCCCTGGGGGCCCTGTTCGCCCTGCTGATCGACCGGCTGGCCACCGCCTTCGGCCCGGCGGAGGTTCCCGTCGGCCTGCTGGCCGCCGCCATCGGCGCGCCTGCCTTCCTGATCCTGTTCGTCACCACATCGAGGCGGTCATGAGCGGGCTGAAGCTAGAGGGGCTGGTCGCCGGGCGCGGGCCCTTCCGCCTGCCGCCGCTCGAGCTGACGTTCGCGCCGGGCGAGGTGCTGGCCCTGATCGGGCCCAATGGCGCGGGCAAGACCACCCTGTTGAAGACCCTCGCCGGCCTGCTGCCGCCGCTGTCGGGTGCGATCGTGGACATGGGTGTCCCGGCGTATCTGCCACCGCCCGGAGCCGTATCCGCCGGCTTCTCAGCCCTGCACCTCACTGCCCTCGGCCGGGCGCATCTGCGCCGCTGGGCACCGGGCCTGACGCCGGAGGATGTCGACGCGGCTCGCAGCGCGCTGGACCGGCTGGAGATGGGCGACCTCGCGGACCGGCCGTTTGACCGCCTGTCCAGCGGCCAGCAGCAGCTGGTCCTCATCGCGCGGCTGTTCGTGCAGGAGGCACCCGTCTGTCTGCTGGATGAGCCTCTGGCCCTGCT
>Ga0247834_1006000_pt1 | contig 13943 bp, 13 predicted proteins | sample LaCruzMarch2015__8_FD_187118 | JGI IMG/M metagenome (GOLD analysis project Ga0247834, IMG submission 187118) | Freshwater microbial communities from meromictic Lake La Cruz, Castile-La Mancha, Spain - LaCruzMarch2015_12m | ecosystem: Environmental > Aquatic > Freshwater > Lake | place: Spain... | reverse complement strand
CCCGCGAATTTCTCCACCGAAGGGATCAATGGTCATGCCCGCCACGCTCACGGTGTCGGTGTGGGGGGCGAAAAGCAGGCGCGGCTTGCCCGCGGCGCAGGGAAAACGCGCCACGATGTTCGGCCGCCCCGGATGCACCTCGTGGAAGGCCGTCTCGGCGCCGAGTTCGCGGAGAAAACCGGCGAGGTATTCCGCGCAGGCCTGCTCGCCCGTGCGGTCGGTTCCGGGGTCGCCGTCGGGATTGACGCTGGGAATCCGGACCAACGCTTGGGCCAGTTCTTCGACACTGCGGGGGGAGGCACTCATCGGGGCCCGGTGAATTTGGAGAAAACGAGCCGGGCCAGCGAACGCGACCCGCGGTCGAAAAGAAAGCGCGCCTGCTCCCCGCCGGGCCACTCAAGGACGAGAAGATCGGCCAAAAATTTCTGCTCGAGCCGGGCAACGGGTGAACCGGGAGGCAGGGCGCGGGGCCGGTTCGAGTGACGGGGGACAAAGTAAAGCATCTGGGCCGGACCGTCCGCCGAGACGAGCCAACCGAACCGGTTTGGCGGGTAACCCGGACCGGATCCGCTGATGCAGGGCACAGACCATTCGACCTTCCACTCCGCCCCCGCATGACCCGTGACTGCGGCGCGGGCGGCCGAGGGCAAATCGTCGGGCATCTCGGCCACCTCCTCATCGACCGGGGAGAGGCGCAACTTGCGCCCGCAAAGCCAGAGCTTGACCCAGGTGGACCGCAACATGCGCGGCACGAAATACCAAATGGCGGCCAGCGCGATGACTGCAACGACCAGCGCGACAATCGGGTAGGTGAAAATGAGGCCCAGCCCGAGAACCACCGTGGCATCTTCCGCCACGCTGAGCGCGATATTGGAAATCGGCTCGGGCGAGGCGTTGGCCTGCAGGCGGACGGTCGACTTGAGCGCGTGCGTGGTGAAACCGAGCCACGCGGCGAGAAGTCCCACCACCACATTGAACACCGGATTCCCGTCACCCAGCACCATCACAGCCAACAAAGCAGCACCCACCGGACGGATCGCGGTGTGCACCGCATCCCAGGCGGAGTCGACCCAGGGAACTTTGTCCGCCGTGAACTCCACAGCAAAAAGCAATCCGGATGCGGCCAAGACCCATGGATCGCCGAGCACTTCCAGCCGTTGGTATTCCGCGGCCAGGGAAATCCAATTAAAGCGGACGGCCAGGCCGGTGAGAAAGACGGTGAGGTAAAGGTTCAGCCCGGACAAGGTGGCCAGGCCGACTGCGACACCGAGAAGTTGGAGAATTTCCATGAGCAACAGCCACGATACCCGGCCTGCCGCGGGAATCCAGAAAGCAAAAACCCCTCCGACCGGAGCCGGAGGGGTTTTGTGGATTAAGTTAACGCAAACTAACTTAGAAGGAGAAGTTGGCGCTGACGCCGCCCCAGAAGGTGTTGACGGCAGTGGCCATAGGGTTATCGACTGAGTTTCCCCCAGTTCCAGACCCAGCGAGGAAATTTTGCCACTGGTAGGAATAGGCAATGTAGGGCGAAACGCTGAACCAACTGGTGAACTGAATAGGCAGGGCAACCCCGCTTTGCCAGTTGTTACCGCCAATGGTGCGAGTAGTACCTAAGTCTTTATTGTTAAATCCGAAGTTTAAGGCAAATTGCGAGTAGGGAGCAAGGGAAACAGCTCCATCGTAAGCAACTGGTACCGAAGCACTTACACCCATCTGCCAGTAAGATGAGCCGCCGTTGACGATACCGCCAGGGCTACCAAGCTCAGGGCCGACGTTGTAGTAGTATTGGGTATTCGGGGTGATGGTGATGGATCCGATTTCGATGTTGTAGGCCGCCCCGAAGAATATTTCATTTTGTGATTTATTATACGTTGGGTACCAGTAGTAGACATACCCGACCGTTAGATCGAGATTCCCGAAGGAGTGGGTGTAATCAGCAAAAAGATCTAATTCACCATAGGGAACCCCAGTGTTGGCATTGTTGTAATGACTCCCAACACCATACCACGCGCCCACGTTGAACGCACCATTCTCCCAAGGATTGAGGGTCAAATCGGCGCCGAGCCAGTAGAGACCGTTGCCGTTACCGAGGACGTTGACGCCGCGATACATGTAGAGGCTGTCCCAACCGGTGGAAGCGTTGATTGCCCACCATTTTTCATCTTCCTCAACGACGACGATTTCCTTGCCGCTTGCGGTTTTGTAGTCGGTGACCGTGACGGTCTCCTCCGTGGTGCGACCGGCACTGAGCGGGCCGGAGCGAGCAATGTCAAGAGCTTGGCCTCCGGTAGTGTTGCCGGTTTCAACTTGCGCCATGGCCAATGGAGTGGCCAGCAGAGCGCTGGCAATTAACGCGATGATTTTTTTCATGATGATTTTTTTGGTTTGTTTTGTTTGTGGGACCGCTCCGCAAGCGAACGGGTGTTATGAACAATTAATCAAGAGCAAAATCCGTGCCATGGGGCAATAGTTTTTTTCGCTCTCTGATAACAGGGCCCGAAGAGGCCCGGTGGTGGTCAATTCCCGCCACCCGACTGTTTTTGTGCAGCGAAAGCAGAGGCTTCGCACAAAGGTAGGGCGCGGCGTGCTCGACGCGCCGGGACTTTTTCCGCGGCATGGGCATCCTTGGCGCCGGTAGATCCCAAGCCCATCGGCAGGACGCCGATGCCGCTTTTCCCGGGGTGCGCGGCTGGTCCAACCGGAACGCAGTGGAGATGGGCCCATAGGCAAAGGCTCCGCCCTACCAACTCGGAACGATCAACCGACGATGCCAGTTTGTTCTTTGACCAGCAGACTAATGTCGTTCGGGTGGATCAAGCACCAGACCTGCTCGCCTTCATGGAAATCGAGCCCGGTCTCCCCGGCATTGGCCAGCAGGGTGCTGAGCTCAAGGCCACCCTCGGTTACGATGGTCATGTCATCGACCGCTCCCTTGAAAACTTCGCTGCTCACCCGGCTGGAGAAGACGTTTTCGCCCGCCGCAGGGCGGTCGCGAAAGAGGCGGATCTTCTCGGGGCGCACCGAGACCAACATCTTGCTGCCGGGCCGGGCCCCTTCGCTCTCCTTGATCCAGAGTTTCAGGCCGCCTTCGAGGCGGCAGAGGATGAGCCCGTCTTGGCGTTCAAGCACCTCGGCTTCGACAATGTTGGTCTCGCCGATGAAGCCAGCCACGAATTCGGTGCGGGGGTTGTGGTAGATTTCCGCAGCCGTGCCGATTTGTTCGACCTTCCCCTTGTTCATCACCGCAATACGGTCGGACATGCTCAAGGCCTCCTCTTGGTCGTGGGTGACGAAGATGAAGGTGATACCGAGGCGTTTTTGCAGGTTTTTCAACTCGGTGCGCATCTGCGTGCGCAGCTTGGCGTCGAGGGCGGAGAGCGGTTCGTCCAAAAGAAGAACCTGCGGCTCGCAAACAATGGCCCGCGCCAGCGCGACACGCTGACGCTGCCCGCCGGACAACTGCGCCGGCTTGCGGTCCTCCATGCCTTGGAGCGAGGTCATGGCAATAGCCCATTCCGTTTTCTCTTTGATTTTGTCGGCCCCCATTTTTTTCATGCGCAGCCCGAAGGCGATGTTCTCGCGCACGGTGAGGTGCGGGAAAAGGGCATAGCTTTGAAAGACCTGGTTGACGTTGCGCTTGTAAGGCGGGTCGTGGGAAACGTCATGGCCGCCGATAAGAATCTGCCCGCTGGTCGGCTGCTCGAAGCCGCTGATCAGGCGGAGGCAGGTTGTCTTGCCGCAGCCGGATGGCCCGAGGAAGGTCATGAATTCACCTTCGGCGATCTCGAGGCTAACGTGGTCCAGGGCGACGAAACCATCGAACTTTTTGGTCACATCGCGGACTTCGACCATCGGGTTCATGGGATCAGAGATTCTTGAACCAACCGATGCGGCCGGGTGCGAGGTTGATATTGATCTGTTTGACTTCGGTATAAGCCTCGAACCCGTAGGTTCCGAGTTCGCGGCCGATGCCGCTCTGCTTGTAACCGCCCCAAGGCGCCTCGTTGAAAGTCGGATGATAGGTGTTGATCCAGGTGATGCCGGCGCGCAGCCGTTTGATCACCCGGTGCGCCTTGGCGCCGTCGGAAGTGAAGACCGCACCAGCCAGGCCGTAGACCGTGTCATTAGCCTTGGTAATGGCTTCCTCTTCGGTATCGAACAATTCCACGACAAGGACCGGGCCGAAAATTTCCTCTTTCATGATGCGGGCCTTCGGCGGGACATCAACAAAAACGGTTGGCTCGACAAAGTTACCCGCGGCCAGCGCGCCTTTCTCGATGCGATGGCCGCCGCAAAGGAGCTTGGCCCCCTCGTCGAGGCCGGACTTGATGTAGCCGAGCACTTTCTCCATGTGCGCCCGCGAGACCAGCGGACCCATTTCGGTCTCAGCCTCTGCGCCGTCGCCAACGACAATTTTTCGGCAGGCCTCGGCCAGGCGGGGGAGAAATTTTTCGGCTATCTTGCGCTCGAGGATCAGGCGCGAACCCGCGCTGCAGACCTCACCTTGTCCGGCGAAGATGCCGAACATGGCGAATTCCAGCGCGGCGTCGAAATCGGCATCGGCAAAGACAATGTTCGGGCTCTTGCCGCCGAGTTCGAGGGTCACTTTCTTGAGGTTGCCGGTCGCGGCGGACATGATTTTGCGTCCGGTGACCCCACCGCCGGTGAAGGCGACCTTGTCCACCCGGTCGCTCGCCGCGAGGGTCGAACCCACCGGGTCACCGGGCCCGAGGATGAGGTTGGCCGCACCGGGCGGAAAACCGGCTTCTTCCATGAGTTCGAAAAGTTTCACCGCGGAAACGGGCGTCATTTCCGACGGCTTGAGAATGCACGCATTGCCTGCGGCCAGACCCGGCGCGAGCTTCCAAACCGCCATGAGCAAAGGGTAGTTCCACGGGATGATCTGAGCGCAGACCCCGATCGGCTCGCGCACGGTCAGGCAGACCATGTTCGGGTCGCTGACGCTGTAGGTCTGGCCCTGCGGCTTGCTGGCCAGGCCGGCGTAGTAGCGGAAACAGCCCGCGGCATCCGCCGCATCGTAGCGCGACTCACGCAGCGGCTTGCCATTGTTCGCGGTGTCGATCCGGGCGAACTCTTCGGCATTTTTTTCCACCAAGTTGGCCAAGGCGAACAGTTTTTCCGCCCGCTCGGGTCCCGTGCTCTTGCCCCAGGGACCTTGATCAAAAGCCTCGCGCGCCGCAGTGACGGCATCCTCCGCATCGGCTGCCCCGCTGTCGGTCGCCTTGACAATGACTTTGTTGTCCGCGGGATTGAGAATGTCGCGAGTGGCCCCGCTGCGGGCCGCGACCCATTGGCCGTTGATGTGGTTGAGGAGGGTTTTCATGAGAGCAAGTTAAGCCGGATCAGCGCGGTTTCCACAATGCCGCGTTGAGGCAGGACCAGAGATGCATGATCCACCCCAGCGTGCCGAGACTGACCAACCAGAGCACGCCAGCCCCGGCGAAAAAGAGCAACGCGGGGAGAAATCTGCCTTGAACCAACTGACCAAGACCCGGAACCAGGAGACTGGCTAGTGCGGCGATGACGTTTCCGGCTGATCCTTGGCCCATTGACATGAAACCCAATAAAGGCTCCCGCCGTCCGGATGTCTATCCTCCAAGTGGCCGCTCCCGGGCAAAAAATTCCACCACCGCAGGGTAGAGGATATTTTCCGCCTGACGAATACGGTCGCGCAGCATGTCGGGTGTGTCGCCAGCCAGGATGTCGACCTCCGCTTGGGCGATTGTGCCCGCGCTGCCGCCATCCGCCCCGACCCGGTAGACCGTGCAGCCCGTGACCGCATCGCCGGCGGCCAAGGCATCCTCCCAAGCGCGCGCGCCGGGATAGCGGGGCAGAAGTGAAGGATGGATGCCGAGAATCCGGTCTGGAAAGGCCCCGAGTAGATCCTGGCCCGGGGTGCGACCGAAGTTAAGGAGCAGCACGAGTTCGACATGCTGGTGCTGCAGGGCATTGACGATGTTGTGCTCGCTGGCCGGTTCGAGAACGCCCGGCTCTTCCCCGGGATAAACATATTTGGTCTGGACCCGATGCGCCCGGCCGATCTGCAAAATGCCGGCCTCGCGCAGGTCGGAAACCACCACTTTGACCTCTGCCGGCAGCATGCGGTCGTGGATGGCGCGGAAGATCACATCGAGGTTGGTCCCCGAGCCCGAGCCGAGGATGCCGATGCGCAGTTTGTCGCCCGCGCTCACCGGTTGCGCATCCTTTCCAAGGCCGCCGTGGTGGAACGCCCGGGGACCAACGGCAGAATCCGCACCTCCGCATCGGCCGCGGCCAGAACCGCCCGTTCGTCGGGATCGAGCGACTCGGGCGTGTAGTCGCCGCCCTTGGCATAAACGTGAGGTCGCACGGCACGCAGGATGTCTGTGGCCCGTTTGCCGTCGAAAATCACCACGTAATCGACACAACCCAAGGCAGCGACAACCTCCGCACGATCGTCCTCCGCATTGATCGGACGACCATCGCCCTTCAACTCGCGCACCGACCGGTCGCTGTTTAGTCCGACGGCCAAAGCGTGGCCCAATTGCCGGGCTTGCTGCAGATAACGCACATGACCGGCATGGAGCAGGTCGAAACATCCATTGGTGAAAACCAGCCTCTGACCCGCGCGCGCCATATCGTCGCGGATCCCCGATAAGGCCTCTGTGGTCAGGATGCGCCCCCGGTGCATGGTGGCCAGAATGTCACCCGCCCTGCCCCGGCGCAAGTACGCGCACCACCCCTCGTCAGCGCGTGACCTTTGGTCTCGCGAGGGTTAGGTTGGCCTCATGCGCATCGGGCGAATCGCCGACGAACACGACGAGGTCCACCACGCTGCACCGACCGGGGACCCGGGTGCCTTTGCCCTGCTGGAAGGGTCGTGGGCCGGGGGATTCCAGCCAACCGGGCGGATCGTCCGTAACGCCCGCTTGCTCGCGCCCGTTGTTCCCGCGGCGGTTTATGCCATTGGTCTTAATTATCACGATCACGCGGTCGAAACCGGCTCGCCAGTTCCAGACTATCCCGTGCTTTTCATGAAAAATATCCGCGCGGTCACCGGGCCGGGCGAGCCGATCCGTTTGCCTCGGAAATTGCGCAGTGACGAAGTGGACAGTGAAGCGGAGTTGGCCGTTGTTCTTTCGCGGGATTGCCTCAACGCAAACCGCACCACGGCCCTTGACCACGTGGCTGGCTTCACTTGCGCCAATGACGTGAGCGCCCGCGACTGGCAACTTCGCCGCTCCGGCCGCCAGTGGTGCCGCGCCAAATCGTTCGACACGTTCTGTCCGCTCGGGCCATGGATCGTGACACCGGATGAATTGCCGGACCCCTTGCATCTTGCCATCACCGGCCGCCTCAATGGGCGCGTCATGCAACAAAGCAACACCGCCCGCATGATCTTCGATCTGCCCGCGCTGCTCGAGTTCCTCAGTGCAGACACCACGCTTCCCGCAGGCAGTGTGATCCTCACGGGCACGCCCCACGGCGTCGGCATGGCGCGGCGTCCGCCCGTCTGGCTACAGCCCGGCGACACGGTATCCGTGGAAATCGAAGGCATCGGCACGCTGGAAAACCCCGTGGTTGAGGTGGCAGCCTGACCCGCCATGGGAACCACGGTCCTCCCGCCGGGCGCGACGCACACCCAGACCTCGCTTTGCCCGATTGCACGGTTGGCCGGCTTACTGCATGAAGAGCCGCGCCTTGAAGCGGTGGCCTTCAATCCGGCAACCCGTCGGCTGTCCATCGCCACGCTGGGCCGGGACCAGGACGGGCGTTTGTCCAAGCGCGTCACCGATGCGTTGCGGGAGAATTTCCCGCCTTGCCCGCACGCGGAACAGAACCCCTGCAACTTGTGTGCCGTGGGCCGCGAAGAGCAACCCGGGGACTCACGCCTTCTCGTTTCGGAAAAATTCGGCACGACCTTGATCCGCAAAGCCACCTGCGTCACCGCCATCTCTCTCTGGCAATGGGTCAAACTCGTCTGGCCGGCCTATGCGCCGCGCCAAAAGGGCACCCTCGAGGAGCACAGCGAGACGGAGTGGAGACCCATGGCCGCCTTGGCCGCGGGCTGCGCGCTTTTCGGCCTCGCCGGCTGGGCCCTCGAACTCGCGCCCGCTCCCGCCTGGGCCCCGCTTGTCTCCTATATCCTTGCTTATCTTTGCGGCGGATGGGACGCAGCCCGCGATGCGTGGGAGCGTCTCAAGTCGGGGCAGCTCGACATCCACTTTCTCATGCTTGCCGTGGCTGCCGGCGCCGCCCTCATCGGCGCGTGGCGGGAAGGCACTCTCCTTCTTTTTCTTTTTTCCACCTCCGGGGCGATGGAGCACTATGCCATGGGGCGCACCCGTCGTGAAATCGGCGCGCTCCTGCGCGGCGCACCTAAGACCGCGCTGGTCATGGTCGAGGACTCGGAACGCGAAGTACCCGTCGAGGACCTCGAGCCCGGCATGATCGTGCGCGTGCTGGCCGGCGGGCAAATTCCGGTCGACATGACCATCGCCCGCGGAAGATCCGAATGCGACGAGTCAAACCTGACCGGCGAATCGGTTCCCGTGCCGAAAGGGCCCGGTGAAACAGCTTTGGCCGGCACGATCAATCTGAGCGGATTGCTCGAGGGTCCTGTCCTCCGGCCCGCGGCGGAAAGTTCCCTGCAGAAGATCATCCGTCTCATCCGCGAGGCCCAGACTCTGCGCGCCCCGTCACAGACTTTCACCGACCGCTTCGGCACGACCTACACCTGGATCATCCTGACGTCTTGCACCGTGATGTTTTTTGTCTGGTGGTTGATCTTCGGCTTGCCGCCCTTCGGCAGCTCGGGCGAAATCCGCAGCGCTTTTTACCGCGCCATGACTCTCCTCGTTGTCGCTTCTCCGTGCGCGCTGGTCCTCTCCGTTCCCTCGGGGATCCTCGCGGCCATTGCCGCCGGGGCGAGGCGGGGTGTTCTCTTTCGCGGCGGCGCACCGATTGAAAACCTTGCTATGATTGATGTTGTTGCCCTCGACAAAACAGGAACATTGACCTCCGGCCAACTGGCGCTTGCCGGCATTGACATGGAGCGCGGTGACCAGGCCGCGCTGCTCGCCGCCGCCCACGCCCTGGCCCGGCATTCGTCACATCCCCTCTCCCGCGCCATCCGCCGTGTGGCCCTGCCCAGCGGGGTGGCGGAATTGGCGATCGAGAGACACGAGACCTTGCCGGGCCGCGGGGTACGCGGCCTGATCAACGGCAAACCGTTTGTCCTCGGCAGCCGCGCCTTCGTTGCATCCGAACGGAAAATCGCGCCGGCCGAGGGTCCCCGTGCTTCCGATGCCGCGGAAGTTTGGGTGGCAGGCGAGGATATGCTTGGTTGTCTGCGCTTTTTCGACGAGGTGCGCCCGCAAAGCAGTGAGTTGCTGGCCCAATTACGCGCCCGCGGCATACACACCGTGATGCTGACCGGAGACCGGGAGGGACCGGCCGTCGCGATCGGCCGAGCGGCCGGGGTGGACGAGATCCGTGCGGGGTTGTTGCCAGAAGACAAGGTAGCGGCCATTGAAGAACTCAAAGATGGCGGAAAGAAACGCGTGGCCATGATTGGCGACGGGGTCAATGACGCCCCCTGCCTCGCCGCGGCCGATATCGGCGTGGCCATGGGCGCGCGCGGATCGGATGCCGCCCTTGAACAAGCGGAAATCATTTTGATGAACGACCGGCTGGAAAATTTCCTGCTGGCCCTCAATCTCAGCACGGATGCCCGCCGCGTCATCAGCCAGAATATGGTTGTGGCCCTCGGCACAGTTGGTCTGATGGTGGCAGCTACCTTCTTCTATCCGCTGCCCCTCGCCCTCGGGGTCGCCGCGCACGAGGGCAGCACGGTGATCGTGGTCCTGAACAGCCTGCGCTTGCTCCTGATGCGCCGCGCCTGACAAGCGGACGGTACGTTGATACCTTGCAGGACTCATGTCTTGGCGGATCCTCACGCACCACACGCTGAAGACTCTTTTGCGTGTCGCGCAAGTGTTCTTTCTTTTCGTCGTCCCAGGCGCGCTGATCATTCTGCATTTCAGCGGGCTTCCCCGCGCGTTGCACCCCCTGCTGCTCGACGCCGCGGCGCGGGCCGGGCTCGCTTTGCAATTCGAACGCATGCGACTCAGCCCGATCGAGGGGCTCGTCCTCGACGGGGTAAGGCTGCGCTCCGAAACGCTTCCCGAAAAACCCGAGGTCGCGGTGGACCGTGCGGCCGTCGCTCTCGACTGGCGGCAACTGATGCGCGGCCAAGTCGAACTGAATTCCCTCGACCTGCGCGGCGCGCAACTTTTCCTTCCGTTGTCGGGCTCGGAGGGCGTGGCCCAAATATTGCGCCTGACCAAGGCGCGGGCCCGGCTGATTCTTTCCGACAGGGTGGTCAGCGTCCCGCTGGCCCGCTTCAACTTGCAGGGCATCAATGTGGTCGCCAGCGGACAAGTCGCGCTGGACGGTCCGGCGGACGATGGTGCCCCGTTGGTCGTTCCTCAAGAATTGGCCCGCATTGTGGAAATCATCGAGGCACTGGATTTCGGGAAAAATCCCCCCGAGCTGCAGTTGGACTTCACCGCCCGCGCCGGCCAACCGGATTCGCTGCAACTGCCGCGCATCCGCCTTTTGGCCTCGGAGGCAACCTTCGGCCAGGTGCGCTTGCGCGACATCCGCTTGGATGCCACCTACGTGGACCGTGTCCTCTCTGTCCAGCGCCTGGCTGCGCGCGATGCCAAACGCGGCAGCTTCGACCTCTCGGGCCAGTGGAACATGGCGACCGGACGCGCGCGGGCCGATTGGAGTTACGCACTCGACCCGGCGCCGTGGCTGGCGGAATGGCGTCCCGATGGGCCGTGGGGCGAATTGTCATTCGCCGCCCCACCGACCGTGCAGGGCAATCTCGAGGTCGAACCGGGCACACCACGCCGCGTGCAAGTGCTGGGTACGGCCGTGGCCGGTGAGTTTTCTTTCCGTGGCGTGAAGTTCGACTCTCTGGCTGGCGGCTTTGCCTGGCGCGATGGCGACCTCTACATCAGCGATGCCGTCGTTGGTCTGGGCGGGGGGAAAATCCGCAGCGACTTCATGCTGCGCCCCGGCGATGTGCGCCTGCGCATCGATTGCCGGGCCGACCCGCTACCTCTAGCCGCATTGCTCAACGAGCGCGACCGGCAAGGCGTGGCCAAGCTGAATCTCAAATTGACCGACGTGCCATCTGTCCGCTTCGAAGCGCACGGGCCCAAGTTGGATATCGCTCACCTCAGCGCCACCGGAAAAATGGAGCTCGGGCGCACTTCAATCCACGACTCGCCGATGGAGAACGCCTCGGCGGACCTGTCCTTTGCCGACCGCGCGCTCACCCTTAGCAATATCAGAGTCAAGCGTCCCGAGGGCTCGGGGTCCGGGGCTTTCACCTATGACTTCAAACGCCAGCAGGTACGTCTCGAAGGGATCCGCAGCACGATGAACATTTTCAATGTCCTGCAATGGGCCGATCCCAAAATCGCACCCGAGACCAAGCCCTACCGCTTCAAAGCACCCCCCGAGGTCACGGTTGGCGGCGTCATCGGGCTCAAGGACCCCACGCAGACGCGCCTGTGGGCAAATTTCACCGCGCCAGGAGGGCTCGATTATGACCTGCTCGACCGCACGCTGAATTTCGGCGCGACCAGCGGTTCCCTGGAGTTCACCGGCCGGAAGATCCAAGTTGATGTGCCGTCGGCTCGGCTCTTCGGCGGCTCGGCGCAAATCGCGGCCGAGATCAGCACGGGCCAGCCCGGTGTGCCACAATTGGTGGATGTGGAGCTCAACTCCGTCGACTTCGAGACATTGACCCGCCTTTACTTCGATTACAAAGGTTCAAAGGGCTTGGTCAGCGGACGCTATAAGTTCAGCTTCGTTCCTGGCTCCCCGAAGCTTATGCAGGGCACCGGCAACCTGCTGGTCGAAAATGGCGATGTATTTGCCATTCCGGTCCTCGGCCCGCTCTCCGCGGTCCTCGGGAGCATTGTGCCGGGCACCGGTTATCAGACCGCGCGACGGGCGACTTGTGACTTCCGCGTGGCCGACGGCGAGATCCGCACGGACAACCTCGATGTCACCGGCCAAGGTTTCAGCATGATCGGGCAGGGTTCGCTCTTTTACCTGCGTGACGCCATGGATTTCTCGGTGCGCATCAACGCGCAGGGGGTTCCCGGGCTCCTGCTCTACCCGGTGAGCAAACTGCTCGAATATGTGTCGGACGGAAAACTATCCAATCCGCAATGGCGGCCCAAAGCACTGCCCAAGGGGCCTTCGAAGCCGCAGGAGCAGCCGCCGAAGAAGGACGAAGCCGGGGACCGGTCTGCTACTTGAGGAGCAGGACGGAGCGGGCCCGCTTGATCGCGCGCGTGATGCGGCGGTGCAGGTGGGCCGGCACACCGGTGAGGCGGCGGGGAAGAATTTTGCCGGTTTCGGTGACGAATCGGCGGAGCAGTTCCGGATTTTTGTAATCGATCGCTTCGACCGGGAGGTCGATGCGGCGGCGGGGCATCGGGCGGTTGGCCCGGCGCATGGCAGCGCGGCGTTTGGGTGTCTTGGGTTGCATGTCGGGTTACTTGGTCTCGCGGTGCAGCGTATGGCGGCGCAGATGCGGGTTGTATTTCTTTTTTTCGAGACGGTTGGGTGTGCGCGGGCTCTTTTTGTTGCGCTTGCTCATATAGCGCGAGACGGGCATTCCTTCAGCTTTCGCCTCCGTGCACTCGAGGGTGATGATTTCCTGTGGCATGATATTTGTTACTCCTTATTTTCCGCCGACGGTTCTTCGTCGGCATCATCGCCGCCCTCATCGTCGGTCGAATCAAAAAGACGCGCGACGGGCTGACGGAAACGGCTGTGGCGGTTTTTGCGCTCGATTTCACTCTGGCATTCCACGGTGAATCGCGCAAAGGGCCGGGCCTCGAGGCGGGCTTTGGGAATGGCTTTGCCGCTCATCTCGCAGGTGCCATAGGCACCTTTGGCGATGCGTTTCAGAGCCTCGTCGATCTCGAAGAGCGCATCCTGCTCCTGGGAGAGGAGGTTGAGCGCGAAGTCACGGTCGTAAGAGTCGCTGCCGGCATCGGCTTGGTGCAAGCCGTGGGCGGAGGCCTCGTGGGCATCGTGTCCGGTGCGCAAATTGTCGCGGGCCACGCCGGTCATGGAATCAAGCAGCGTGTCTTTCAAGGCGAGCAGGCGCAGTTGCTGCTTCTTCATCCACGGATTGAGACGGCGCTCCTTGGAAACAGGTTGCCCGAAGGCCAGCATATCGCGCGTCCCGACCAGCGGGGCTTTGGTCGCTGGCCCCTTCCGGGCTGGGGCTTGAGGAAAGGACTTGGCCGCCTTTTTGGCCGGGGTTTTGGCCGAAAGGGGCTTTTTTTTGGCCGGGGCCGCCTTTTTCTTGGCGGGCACGGACTTGCTTTTAGCCGCCGTTTTTTTGACGGGCTTGGCGGGGGTCTTTTTCTTTTTTGCGACAGCCATGGATTAAATACTTCGATTTGAAAGGGGGCGGGACACTAACGAGCGGCGCAGGGGTGGTGCAAGGCTTTTCGGCTTGGTCAGGAACCGGGCAATGGCACCGGACGGTCCCCCAGCTTGTCGGTCGTGGCCTCGTCTTGCGGGTCCTCCGCGCCGGGAGTGAAAGGGCGTCCGCCGGCAACCTTGACCGTTCCCCCGGCCTCCTTGACCAGTCTGGGACGCGAACCGGCATCGTTGAAGGCCTGCTGGGCGAGAATCTCGCCACTCAGCCCGAGATGGGTGTAAAGGAACTGCTTGGGCAATGTGTTTTGCAGGATGTGGATCTGGTTGTCCACGTCGAGCAAGACCTCGGGGCGACCGAAAGTGAGGAATTGACCGAGCTGATGGGTGGCATAGACGCGCCCGTGCTCACGATTTTCAATCCGCACGTACAGCCGCGTGCTGCGTGAGAGCTTGTGCGA